>Ga0207649_10000025_pt1 | contig 177532 bp, 176 predicted proteins | sample KBSC43metaG_FD_184317 | JGI IMG/M metagenome (GOLD analysis project Ga0207649, IMG submission 184317) | Corn rhizosphere microbial communities from Kellogg Biological Station, Michigan, USA - KBS C4-3 metaG (SPAdes) (version 2) | ecosystem: Host-associated > Plants > Roots > Rhizosphere >... | reverse complement strand
ACCTCGAGCATCCGGTGCGGCTCCTTGCAGTCGGCGAGCACCGACTCGCAGCTGGCGAAGTGGCGCTCCTCGACCATCTCGCGGTCGATCTCGAAGAGGTTGTCCTCGGCGTGGTCGAGCATCACCAGCAGGCGCGGTTTCACCTGCGCGATCTGGCGGCAGAGCTCGGAGCCGATCGAGCCGCCGGCGCCGGTGACGAGGACGATGCGGTCGCGCAGGTAGGCGCCGACCCGGTCGAGCTCGCGGACGATCGGCTCGCGCCCGAGCACGTCCTCGACCCGGACCTCGCGCAGCTGTTTGTTCAGCTGGACGCCGCCGCGCAGGAGCTCGAAGACGGTCGGCAGGGTGCGGACGGTGACGTCGCGATTGCGGCAGGCGGCGACGATGCGGCCGCGCAGGTCGCCGGGGGCCGAGGGGATCGCGATCACCACCTCGTCGGGGTTGGTCTCGTCGAGGATCTTCTCGATCTGCTTGGTCGAGCCGAGCACCTTCAGGCCCAGCATCCGCATCCCCCGCTTGCGCGCGTCGTCGTCGACGAAGCCGATCGCGGTGGCGCCGAGGTTGGGATTGAGCTGCAGCTCGCGGACGACCATCTGGCCGCCGGAGCCGGCGCCGACGACCAGCACCTCGTGCTTGGGCAGGCGGGCGCCGCGGCTCGGGCGTTCGACGATCAGCCGCACGGCGAGGCGGGCGCCGGCGATCAGGATCAGGGTGAGGATGAAGTCGATCACCTCGACCGAGCGCGGCAGCGTGTGGGCGAACGGCTTGGCGACGGCGAAGACGACGACCAGGAGGGCGCTGGCGACGGCGACGGCGCGGAAGATCAGCATGAAGTCGCGGCCGCTGACGTAGCGCCACCACTTCTGGTAGAGCCCGAAGCCGGCGAAGACGATCAACTTGCCGGCGACGACGAAGCCGACCGACTGCGCGAAGAGGACCTCGTAGCGGTGCGGCCAGCCGTGCGGCTGGTCGAGGAAGCGCAACTGGAAGGCTAGGAAGTAGGCCAACGCGACGAGCACGGCGTCGGCCGCTACCTGCAGAACCCGGTTGCGATAGACGGGGTGGTTCAACCGGCGCATCGACTGCTCAGTTTACGGTGCCTTGAGGTGAATCCATACGATGTGGCGCGAATGGGTCCCCTTCTGCTCGCCTCGGTCACCGACAAGGTGGTCGAACCGATAATCGAAGTCGCCACCGACTTCATCGGCTCCGCCGGTGAGGCCGCCGTCTTCCTGCTGATGGTCCTCGAGTCGGCCTGCATCCCGGTGCCGAGCGAGGCGATCATGCTGTTCGCCGGCTTCGCGGTCTCGAAAGGCGAAATGACCCTCTTCGGAATCGTCGCCGCGGGCGTCCTCGGCAACCTCGTCGGGTCCTGGATCGCCTACGCCGTCGGCTACTACGGCCGCATCGACCTGCTGGAAAAAAACAAGCTGATCCACATCAGCCCCAAGCACCTGAAATGGGCCGACGACTGGTTCGCCCGCTACGGCAACGCCACCGTCTTCTTCTCGCGGATGCTGCCGATCATCCGCACCTTCATCTCGCTGCCGGCGGGCGTGGCGAAGATGCCGTTCTGGCGCTTCAGCGCCTACACGCTCCTCGGCTCGATCCCATGGGTGCTGATGCTGGCGATCGTCGGCGAAAAGGTCGGCGACAACTGGGAAGACTGGCGCCACAAACTCGGCTACCTCGATTACGTCGTCCTGGCGGCGATCATCGCCGGCATCGTCTATTGGCTGCTCAAGCGCCGGCGCGACGGCGGCGATCCCGGCGACGGTGAGCCGGCGCCCCGGCCCGACAGCGAGCCCGCCGGCAGCAGAGGCGCTTGAGCGGGATCCCGGCCCCGCGCGCGGTCGCCCTCGGGATCGTCCAGGGCCCGGCGGAGCTGCTGCCGGTCTCGAGCTCGGCCCACATCGTCCTCGTCCCCTGGCTGGCCGGTTGGGACTGGGAGGAGATCGATCCTGAGCTGCGCAAGAGCTTCGAGGTCGCGCTACACACCGGGGCGGCGGCGGCGCTGCTGATCGGACAGCGGCGGGTGATCGCCGAGGAGCTGCGGCAGTTCGACGGCCGCCGCGCCCTCCTGCTCGGCCTCTCCTTCCTGCCGGCGGCGGTGGTCGGCTACACGCTCGAGCGCCCGATCGAGCGCCACCTGGGCGGCCCGCGGGCGACCGCCTATGGCCTGCTCGCCGGCGCCGCGGCGATGCTCGTCGCCGACCGGCGGCCGCAGCAGCGCGGGCGCGGTGACGCGACGCCGCTGGACGGCCTTGCCCTCGGCGTCGCACAGGCGGCGGCGCTCGCCCCGGGGGTCTCCCGCAACGGCGTCACCCTGGCGGCAGCCCGCTGGCGGCGCTTCTCCCGCGACCAGGCGAACCTGCTCTCGCGGACGATCGCCCTGCCGATCATCGTCGGCGCCACGGCGCTGAAGGGGACCCGCCTCGCCCGCCGCGGTACTACCCCGGAGGTCCGCCGCGCCCTCGCCGTCGGCATCGGCTCCTCCTTCGCCTCCACCCTCGCCTCCCAGCGGCTGATCGCGCTGGTCGAGCGTGACCGGGCGCTCTGGCCATACGCGGCTTACCGGGTGGGCTTCGCGGCCGCGGTTCTTGCAAAGCTAGGGCGCAAGTGAGCGCGAGCGACGCCTACGCGAAGGCCGGAGTCGACCAGGGGGCGGCGGATTCGGCCGTGGCCGGGTTGGTTCGGGCTCTCGGCGCGATCAACCTCGGGCGGCCTTCGGCGCAGGTGCCGCTGCCGGGGCACTACGCGAGCGTGATCAAGCTCGACGAGCGGCTGGGGATCGCCCTCTCCACCGACGGGGTGGGGACGAAGCTGGTCCTGGCCGAGCAGCTGGGGCGCTTCGACACGATCGGGATCGACTGCGTGGCGATGAACGTCAACGACGTCATCTGCGTCGGCGCCGAGCCGCTGGCGATGCTCGACTACATCGCGATCGAGAAGGCCGACCCGGAGGTCTGCGAGGAAATCGGCGTCGGCCTCGCCGCCGGCGCGGAGAAGGCGGGGATCGAGATCCCCGGCGGCGAGCTCGCCCAGCTCGGGCAGCTGGTCCGCGGCGTCGACGTCTCCGGCGCCTGCTTCGGCACCGTCGCCCTCGACGCGATCGTCGACGGCTCCGCGGTCGAGCCCGGCGACGTCGTCATCGGCCTCCCCTCGACCGGCCTGCACTCCAACGGCTACACGCTCGCCCGCTCGGCCCTGGCCGAGATCCCGCTCGACGACGACCGCCTCGGCCGCCCCCTCGGCGACGTCCTGCTCGAGCCGACGGAGATCTACGTCAAGCCGGTCGTCGAGCTGCTGCGCTCCGACGTCGAGGTCCGCGGCCTCGCCCACATCACCTCCGGCGGGACCAAGAACCTGCTCCGCCTCGCCGCCGAGTTCGGCTACGAGATCGACGAGCCGCTGCCGGTGCCGCCGATCTTCGCGCTGATCCAGGAGCAGGGCGGGGTCTCCGAGGAGGAGATGAGCGAGGTCTTCAACATGGGCTGCGGCTTCTGCGTCGTCGTCCCGGCGGGTGACGAAGCCGCCGCCTTGGAGCTGCTGCAGGCCCACTACCCGGGGGCGAAGCGGGTCGGGCGCGCAACCGATGGACCACGCAGGATCCTCTAAGCCGCCTGACGAGCCCCGGCGTCGTAACGTTGGCGGGTAAGTGCCCAACCGCCCTTCCACCAGCTCTCAGATGATCGGCACCGTGCTCTCCGGCCGCTACAAGCTGGAGGCGAAGCTCGGCAGCGGCGGCATGTCGACCGTCTACCTGGCGCGCGACACCACCCTGGACCGCTCGGTCGCGGTCAAGGTGATGCACCGGGAGATGTCCGAGCAGGCCGACCAGCTGGAGCGCTTCCGGCAGGAGGCGCGGGCGGTGGCGAAGCTCTCGCACCCCAACGTCGTCGCCGTGATCGACGCCGGCGAGGACGGCGGCCACCCCTACATCGTCTTCGAATACGTCGAAGGCGAGACGCTGAAGCAGCGGATCAACCGGGTCGGCGCGCTCGACCCGCAGGAGGCGCTCGCCTACGCGATCGAGATCGCCCGCGGGCTCACCGTCGCCCACGCCCGCAACATGGTCCACCGCGACATCAAGCCCCAGAACGTCCTCATCGACTCCGAGGGGCGGGCGAAGCTGACCGACTTCGGGATCTCGCGCCAGCTCGAGCAGGACGGGATGACCGCGACCGGCCGCGTCCTCGGGACCACCGACTACGTCGCCCCCGAGCAGGCGATGGGCCACCCGGTCGACCAGCGCTCCGACATCTACTCGCTCGGCGTCGTCCTCTACGAGATGCTCGCCGGCCAGGTCCCCTTCCAGGCCGACAGCCAGGTCGGGGTGGCGATGAAACACGTCAACGAGGAGCTGCCCGACGTCCAGCAGCGCCGCCCCGAGCTCTCGGCGGCGGCAGCGCTCGTGGTCGAGCGGGCGACCGCCAAGGACCCCGACCAGCGCTACCAGCAGGTCGGCGAGCTGATCGACGACCTCTCGACCGCGCTCGAGGTCGAGGCGGCGCGGGCCGGCTCGACGACCGGCGAGGCGACGAGCGTGCTGGAAGCGGTGCCGCCGGCCGAACGCAAGCTCGGCGGCGGGGGCGGGCGGCGCTCCTGGCTGGCGATCGCGGCGCTGGTCCTCGTCGCCGCGGCGATCCTGCTCGCCGTGCAGCTGGTCGGCAGCGGTAACGGGCCGGGCGGGGGCGGCGCCCTCAAGGGCAAGGGCTCGACCGTGGCGCTCTCCGAAGCCTCCGACTACGACCCCGAGGGCGACGGCCAGGAGGACCCGGAGACCGTCAGCTTCGCGATCGACGGCGACCCGACCAGCACCGCCTGGAGCAGCGAGCACTACGACACCGACACCTTCGCCGGCACCAAGTCGGGCGAAAACCCCGGCGTCGGCCTCTACGTGACCGCGAAGTCGACGACGCGGCCGGCGGAGATGATCGTCAAGTCCCCCACCCCGGGCTGGGACGCGCAGGTGTTCGCCGCCGCCTCGGGCCCGCCGGAAGAGCTGTCGGAATGGGGAGAACCTGTCGGCGACGTCACCGACGCCGACGAGACCGAGGAAATCGAGCTCCACCTCGGCTCCCCCGCGAAGTACTTCCTGATCTGGTTCAACAAGGCTTCTCCCGCCCGCGACCAGGACGGCCGCTTCCAGATCGAGATCAGCGACGTGAAGCTGATCGACTGATTGCGCGCGGTGCGGGTATAGGCCCGGGGGCGGTGCGGAGGATCGTCACAAAACCCTTACATCGATCGGTGTAACATCCCACAATGGCCGAGCGAGGCGCTATCCCGAATGTCCCGAAGGCGCGCCAGCGCGCCCTCCATGCCGTCCGCTCGCTCTTCTCCCCCCTGCTGCCCGACGACTACCTCGAACTGATCAACCCGCTGTGGTCGACGCAGGAGCTGCGCGGCCGGATCGAGCGGATCGACCGCGAGACCGCCGACGCCGTCACCGTCCTGATCCGGCCCGGCTACGAGTGGGTGGGCCACCGGCCCGGCCAGTACTTGCGGATCGGGGTGATCGTCGACGGCGTCCACCACTGGCGCGCCTACTCGCTGACCACCGACCCGGGGCGCCCGGACGGGCTGATCGGGATCACGCCCAAGCTCGTCGACGCCGGCAAGGTCTCCCCCTACCTCGTCCACCGCGCCCGCGCCGGGGACATCGTCCGGCTCGGCGGCGTCGAAGGCACCTTCGTCCTCCCCGAGCCGCCGCCGCGGCAGCTCCTCTTCATCAGTGCCGGCAGCGGCATCACCCCGATCATGAGCATGCTGCGCAGCCTCGACCGCGACTCGGCCCTGACCGACGTCGTCCACATCCACTCTTCGCGGACCGCCGACGGGGTCATCTTCGGCGAGCAGCTGCGCGAGCTCGACTCCCGCTGCTCCGGCTACCGCCCCCACCTGCAGATCACCAGCGAAGCCGGGCGAGTGGCGCCGGCCCACCTCGACGAGCTCTGCCCCGACTGGCGCCAGCGGCACACCTTCGCCTCCGGCCCGGGCGAGATGCTCGACGCGCTGGTCCAGCACTGGCGGGCGGAGGGCGACCTCGAGCTGCTGGAGATGGAGCGCTTCCAGCCGGTGATCGGCGGCGACGCCACGGTCGCCGGTGAGGGCGGCGCGATCCGCTTCACCAAGAGCGGGATCGAGACCACTTCCGACGGCGGCACGCCGATCCTCGTCGCCGGCGAGGAAGCCGGCGCCGAGCTCCCCTACGGCTGCCGGATGGGGATCTGCCACACCTGCATCGGCCGCCTCTGCTCGGGACAGGTCCGCGACCTGCGGACGGGCGAGGTCTACGGCCAGGAGGACGAGATGGTGCGGACCTGCGTCAACGCGCCTGAAGGCGATGTTGAGATTGCACTCTGATAGAGAGGAATTGAGATCCAGATGAGCGCTACCACCACTGCACCGATAGACACCCAGATCGAGAACCCGCTCGCGCACCTCTCCGAGGAGCAACTGGACGAGCTGGGCCGCGAGTTCGACGCGATCCGCGACCGGGTCATGGCCGAGCTCGGCGACCGCGACCGCCGCTACATCGAGAGCATGATCGAGATGCAGCGGCGGCTGGCCGTACTCGGCCGCGTCCTCCTCCTCGCCTCCCGCAACCGGGCCGGCTGGTGGGCCGGGACCGCCTCCCTCTCGGCGGCGAAGATCCTCGAGAACATGGAGATCGGCCACAACGTCATGCACGGCCAGTGGGACTGGATGAACGACCCGCGCATCCACTCCGCGACCTGGGACTGGGACACCGCCTCGACCGCCGAGGCCTGGAAGCACTCCCACAACTTCGTCCACCACACCTACACGAACATCCGCGGCAAAGACAAGGACCTCGGCTACGAGATCATGCGGATCGACCCCGAGCAGAAGTGGCACCCGGTCTACCTCGCGCAGCCGATCTACAACCTGATCCTGGCGGGGCTGTTCGAGTGGGGCGTCGCCCTGCACGACCTCGACTTCGAGGCGATCCGCAAGGGCCGCAAGCCGATGCACCAGGTGAAGCGGGAGCTGAAGGGGATCGCCGGCAAGGCGAAAAGCCAGATCGTCAAGGACTACATCGCCTGGCCGCTGGTCAGCGCCCTGGCGGCGACCGCGGTCGACGTGGTCGTGGAGACGCGGCGCCAGCAGCGGCAGCCGCGCGGGATCCTCGGCCGGGTCAAGCGCCGGCGGCGCGGCCGCTGGGCGCCGGTGGTGGAGGCGACGCTGAACAGCGGCGCCAAGACCTTCCGCGCCACCGCCAAGGCCGACGCGACGGCGAACATAGCCCGCAACGTCTGGGCCTACGCGATCATCTTCTGCGGCCACTTCCCCGACCAGACCTACACCTTCTCCCAGCAGGAGGTCGAAAACGAGAGCAGGGGCGGTTGGTACATCCGCCAGCTCACCGGCTCGGCCAACATCGAGGGCGGCCCGCTCTTCCACGTCGCCAGCGGCAACCTCAGCTACCAGGTCGAGCACCACCTCTTCCCCGACATGCCGAGCACCCGCTACGCCGAGATCGCCCCGCAGGTGAAAGAGATCTGCGAGCGCTACGGGCTGCCGTACAACAGCGGCCCGTTCAGCCAGCAGCTGGGGATGGTCCAGCGGACGATCCTCCGCCTCGCCTTCCCCGGCGGCAAGGCCCGGCCGAAGCCGGGGCCCTACCGCGACCCGAGCAACGGGAACGGCGCCGTCGCCTAGGCGCCGCGCTCAACCTCCGGCCGTCGGGGCGATCGGCGTGCAGAGGAACCCGCGCGGGTGGGCGGGGTCGAGGGCGGTGAGGACGTCGGCGCCGACGATGTGGTCGTAGGGCATCGAGAGGTGGTCGCCGAGGTCGAGGATGCACTGGTTCTGGAGCAGGACGTTTTTCACGTTCGAGCCTGAGAGGAAGGCCGAGGTGTAGGGGGTGACGACCTGGTCGTAGCGGGTCTGGATCACCGTGTATTCGACCCCGGGCACGGTGTCGCCACCGCTGTTCAGTTCGGCGAGGAAGGCCGAACCGACGATCTGCTCCTCGCAGGCCGGGCAGAGGGCGCCGGTGAACTGTTCGCCGCCGGGGAAGAAGCGGGCGAGGATGCCGATCCCGTCGACGGTGGTCCCGTGGTTGGAGGGCGAGAGGCCGACGAGGGTGTGGACCTCTTCGGCCCCGCCGAGGAACTTGAGGTAGTAGCGCGGCATCATCCCGCCCTGCGAGTGGCCGACGATGTCGACCTCGGCGGCGCCGGTCGCGGCCCGGACTTTGTCGACGAAGGCGTTCAGTTCGGCCGCCGAGTTGCGGATCTCGCCGGTTCCGTAGACGCCGATCGCGCCGCTGCCGGCGTAGGAGCCGTAGTTGAGGGCGAAGACGCAGTAGCCGTTGTTCTTCAGCAGCGGCGAGATCGCCTGCCAGCTGTTCGACATGTCGGCGAAGGTGCCGTGGACGAGGACGACCGGGCGCGGATGGGCGGCGCTCGGTTTGCAGCTCCAGTCGTTGGCCCCGGGAGGGCTGGCGGTCGGGCTGGTGTGGGCGTAGCCGTAGACGCCGTTCCAGACAACCGGCAGTTCGGCCTGGGCGCTGCCCGCCCCGATTCCGAGCACACCGAGGACCACCGTCGCCAGCACCAGCAGCTTCCGCTTCATCGCAACCTCCCGCTTCATCGTCGATTCCCGCCTCTCAGTTTCCTACCCAAAACTTACTATAAGAAAAATTGAGCTTCCTGGGAAGGAGTGGACCCGGTCACGTCCCTGGTTTGGTCAGCTTCGCCGCCAGGGGCGTGCCGGCGCCCCAATCGGGCCCGGCCTCGCCGACCGCCATGCAGTACCTCCGGCTCGGGCAGGAGACGCCTGCGAGCTGGGTGAACGGCTTCGGATCGGGCGAAGGCCGGCGGATCCACCTGCGTCCGTCCCAGGTCATCGCAATCGTCGTCTCGGTTTCCCCGGGGAGCGCAACCCCTCCCACGGCGGCGCAGAAACTGTTCGCCGGGCAGGAGACGCTGCTCAGGATCCCGGTGCCCTTTCGGTTCGAGCGCGGGGTCGGGACGACCGACCATCTGCTCCCGTCCCAGCGCTCGGCGAACGGCCCGATGACCCTGCCGACCGTGGCGTTGCCGACCGCCATGCATGAGCTCTCCGAGGTGCAGAAGACGCTTTCGAGGCTGGCCGAAGGCGAGCCCTTGGGGTGCGGCGCAGCGACGATTTCCCACTTGCGCCCATCCCAGTGCTCGATCAGCGGCAGCAGTTTGAAGGCGCCGACCGTCACGCAGAAGTCGGGCGAGGGGCAGGACACGCCGAGCATCCCATGGGTCGGGCCCGCTATTTCGTCCTTCGGATTCGGCGGGTGCTCGAGCTTCCACTTCCTCCCGTCCCAGCGGGCTGCGTAGTTCTCGTAGCCAACTTCGTGGAAGTTCCCCGCGGCGGTGCAGATGGTCCTGGAGAGGCAGGAGACGTCGTTCAGGAGCAGTTCCGTCCACTTCTGCGACACAGGTGGTGCAAAGGGGCGGATCGCCCACTTGGCATCGCCACCAGCCGCTTCTCGCTGCAAGCTCCAGGTTCCGGGCGGGTTGTTGCCGACCGCCATGCACCAGGTCGGCGTCGGGCAGGAGATCGCCTTCAAAACAGAATCGACCGCGGCGATCGGCTTCCATTCGCCCCCGTCCCATTCCTCTGCGAAGCCCCTTGACGCCTGCCACTGGCTGCCGACCGCGATGCACCGGGATGGAGCTGGGCAGGCGACGTCCTGGAGCCCGTTGTCCCGCCCCCCGGGCTCGGTGACGAAGTGGACCGACCAGTCACACGTGTTCAGCCGCTTGCAGGAGGGCGCGACAACCGACGCCTCGTCACCTTTCTTTTCGTCGCAGCCGGGAATGCCGATCGCGGGCGCAAGCAACGCAAGCGGGATCAACAGCGAAGGAAAGGCACGACGGATCATTGGCTACCGTGGCTAGGCAGGCAATCAAAAACCCCTTAGTAAGTCAACGTGTGCCGAGCGGTGCCTCGCCTGCGCGGGGTCAGAGCTCCAGCTCGTAATAAAGCATCGTCGCCCCCTCCGGCCCTTCTTCATTCGTGAAGCCGAGCTTCTCGTAAAGGCCGCGGGCGGCGACGTCGCTCTCGCCCGTGTTCAACTCGACCCAAGCCGCATCGTGCTCGCGGCAGGTCGACAGCACAGCCCGCATCAGCGCATGACCGATTCCCCGGCCGCGGAGTTCCGGCACCACGTAGAGCTCCTGCAGGTAGGCCTCCTGCTGCTCGGTCCAGATCGAGGGGCGGAAGCGCAGCAGCGCCAGGCCGTCGGGGCCGTTGCCCGCCAGCAGGACCGTCATCTCGCCCTCCCTCAGCATCCGCTCGGCGTGCCGCGTCAGCTCCACCACCGGCGGCGTCTCCTCCTCGTACTCGGTGTTGAAGTCGTGGAGCAGGCGGGCGATCGGCCCGGCGTCCTCCACCGTCGCCTCGCGGATCTGTATCTCTGTCTCAGCCATGCCCCCAGTTTCCCTGCCCGACGAAGTCCGCGCCGCCTGCGCCTGGGTGGCCGGGCGGGCGCGCTTCGTCCAAATCGACGAGGGGCGGATCGGGGACTATGCGCGCGGGCTGCCCGACCCCGGAGCCGAAGCGGCTGAGCCTCCTGTGGGCGCCGGCGATCCTGAGGCAATCGCGGCCTATGCGATCTGCATGAACGCGATCAACTTCGGCTCCGGCTGGTGGCCGACGATCCGCAAGCGAGATGGGCTCAGCGGATACGGGACCATGGCGGCCGGGCTGCGAGAGCGTTTCGAGATGGAGGGGCCGTGGCGCCCGCAAGACCTGGCCGCGCTCGACGCCGCCGCCGTCGCTGCCGTGCTCGGCCAGGATCCCGATCACCGGCTGATGGGGCAGTTCGCGGCGGCCCTGCGAGACGTCGGCGCCCACCTGCTAGCGGAGTACGAGGGTCGCTACATCGACGTCGTCGCCGCTGCCGCCTCGATCCCCGGCCTCGCCGCAATCTTCGCCGGCTGGGGATCCTTTGCCGACATCTCCGATTACGAAGGCCGCGCAGTCCCCTTCTACAAGCGCGCCCAGATCGCCGCCGCCGACCTCCACCGCGCCGGTGTCGCCGACCTACCCGGAATCGAGGCCCTCACCGCCTTCGCCGACAACCTGGTGCCGCACGTGCTCCGCGTCGACGGGGTGCTGCGCCTCGACCCCGCCCTCGCCGCGGTGATCGAAGCCGGGGAGCTGCTCGAGCACGGCTCGCCGCAGGAGGTCGAGCTGCGGGCTTGCGCCGTCCACGCCGTCGAGCTTCTCGCCACCGAGTCGGGCCTCAGCCCGGCCGAGATCGACAGTGCCCTCTGGAACCGCGGCCGCAACCGTCGCTACAAGTCGCTGCCGCGACCGCGCTCCCGCAGCACCGCCTACTAGCCCTGCTGCCTAGAACGGCTGCGGAGACCAGAGCGCCTCGTACAGCCCCGCCAGCGCGTCGGTGACGAGGCTCTCGTCGTCACCGCGCAGGACCTTGCCGTCCTCGCCGTCGAGCAGGACCGGGATCCAGGCGGAGACCTTGCCGCGGCCCCAGCCGCTCGGATCGGCGGGCGGCGCTGCACAGCTGTGGATGGTTCCGTCTCTCTGCACTTCCGCCCAGACCGTCTCCCCCTCCGAGCCCGCGGCATCGTCCTCGCTGCGGACTTCCAGGAGCAGGCAGCGGCCGCCGTGCTCTGGAAGTTTGGCCAGCGGCAGCGCCACCCGCAGGACCGTCGCCATTTCCTCCGCCGTCATTCCTTCTTCGTCCTCGGCGACGACGTGGTGGTGGCGCCAGCGGGCGATGCCGGCGAGGAGGCCCATCTTGCGGCGGGTTTTCTCGCTCAGCCCGTAGCAGCGGCGCCGCCCCGGGCCCTGCCACTCCTCGAGCAGGCCGCCGGTCTTGAAGAGGCCCGCGCGGCGGTTGACCTGGTGGTAGCTGAGCCCGTGGCGCCCGCGCGCCAGGTCGGTCGGCGAGCGTCCCTCGCAGCTGAGGTCCTCGACCATCCCCGTCTCCCACATATCAGCCAGGAGGCCGAGCGAGGCCCAGGCGTGGGCGTCGATGCGGCCGTCGGGAAGGCGGGTCAGCGAGGCGTCGGCGAAGCGGTTGACGAAGGTGTAGAGCTCGGTCCCGCAGGGGTCGCTGAGCATATGGACGACCTTCGAGGGCACGCCCGGTTCCTCTTCGCGCTCCACCACCTCCAGTTCGGCCAGCTTGCCGGCGTAGCGATAGATCGTCCGCGGCGCATAGCCCGGCACCTGCTCGGTCAGCGTCTTGGTCCGCAGCGGCCCCTCGCCGAGGGCCATCAGGATCGCGCCGGTGGCGCCAGCGCTGAGCAGGCGCAGCACTTCGGCGCTCGAGGCGCCGGCGACGCAGGCGTCCTCGCGTTCGGAAGGTTGCAGATTCTCGGTCCCCGAAAGTCCAGTCGTCATCGCAGCGTCTCCAGCCGTGCGTGGTCAGCAAGCACTCAACTGGTGTTGCTTGGGTACCCGAAAGTACTAAGCGCTAACTTAAAATTCGTACGAGCGTGCGCGTTTCTGGCGCTCGACGGCTAGCTTCACCAGCCGGTCGCAGAGCTCGGCGTAACCGATCCCGCCCGCCTCGAAGAGCTTCGCGTAGACGGAGGTGTCGGTAAAGCCGGGCATCGTGTTGATCTCGTTGACGAGCACGGAGCCGTCGGGCTCGACGAAGAAGTCGCAGCGGGCGAGGCCGGAGCAGCCGGCCAGGGTGAAGACCTCGACTGCTAGCTCGCGCACCCGCTCGATCGTCTCCTCGCCGAGCGGGGCCGGGACGCGCAGCTCCATCCCGCCCTCCGTGTACTTGGCCTCGAAGTCGTACCAGACCCCCTGGGCGACGATCTCGCCCGGCAGCGAGGCCTCCGGCTCGATGTTGCCGAGGACCGAGCACTCGACCTCGCGGCCGCCGGCCGAGGCCTCGACGATCACCCGCGGGTCGTGGCGCAGCGCCAGCTCGACCGCGGCGTCGAGCGCGTCGAGCTGCTCGACCCGGGTGATGCCGACGCTGGAGCCCATCCGCGACGGCTTCACCCAGAGGGGCAGGCCCAGCTGCTCGCAGCGGCCCCACCAGTCGCTGCCTTCGACCGCGGCGAACTCGACCTGCGGCACGCCGTGCTCGGCGAAGAGGCGCTTCAGCGTCAGCTTGTCCATGCAGATCGCCGAGGCGAGGACGTCGGAGCCGACGTAGGGAACGTCGAGCCACTCGAGCAGCCCTTGGACGCTGCCGTCCTCGCCGAAGGCCCCGTGCAGCGCCGGGAAGACCGCATCGGCATCGAGCAGCCCAGCGCCCGGAACCAGCTCGACGGGACCGCCGGCAGTGCTCCAGTGGCCGTCGCGGCCGATCGTCACCTCGACCGCTTCGTGCCCGCCGTCGCGCAGCCCGCGCGCCACCGCCGCCCCGGAGCGCAGCGAGACCTCGTGCTCGGAGGAGCGGCCGCCCGCCAGCACCGCCACCCTCATTCTTCTTCGCTTTCTTCGGGCGGCGCGGCGGCGCGCTTGCCGACCGTGATCGTCACCGTCGTCCCCGGTTCCTCTTCGGAGCCCGGCGGCGGGAACTGGTCGATCACCCGGCCGACCTGGCCGGGGATTTCGGTTTCTTCTTCTTCGACGCTCGGCGTCAGCCCGGCGGCGCGGAGCGCTTCCACCGCTTCACGGCGTTCCTTGCCGATCACGTTCGGCACCTTCGCCTCTTCTTTTTCTTCGCCGCCGGAGACGACGATCGCCACGGTCGCGCCCGGTTCGACCTTGCTGCCGGCGTCGGGCGACTGGCGGATCACCCGGCCCTTCGGTTCGGAGCTTTCCGCTTCGGAGACGCTCGCTTCGAGCCCGTGGCTGCGGATCCTCTGCACCGCCGTTTCGCGCTGGCTGCCGACCAGCACCGGCACCGCGACCAGCTTCGGGCCGCGGGAGACGAAGATCGTCACCGTCGAGCCGTTGGTCGCCGTCTGCCCGCCGCCGGGTTCGGAGCGGACAACCCGGCCGGATTCGACCGAGTCGGAGTTGAGCCGCTGGACGGCGACTTCGAAGCCGGCCGCTTCCAGCTTCCGCGTCGCCGCTTCCTCGCTTTCGCCAGCGACCGAGGGGACCTTGCCGCTGCCGGGCCCCGAGCTGACCGTCAGCGTCACCTCCGGCTTCGAGCAGAAGAAGGTGATGAAGGCGCAGTCGAGCGAGGCCTCCGGCGGCGAGGCGGGCGGGTCCTGCTCGAGCACTTCGTTCGCCGGGGCGTCGCGCTGCACCCGGATCACTTCGCCGACCGAGAAGCCCTTCTGCTCGAGCAGCGTGATCGCGACGTTGAGCTGGTTGCCGGTGACGCCGGGGACCTTGGTCGTCGTGTCGCGGGTCAGCGCCAGGCCGACGAGGATGCCGATCAGGATCGCGGCGACGAGCAGGGCCCAGAGCCAGTTGTTGCGCTTGCGCTCCTCGAGCACCTCCTCCTCGGGCGTCGCCACCACCGGCGGGGCGGCCGCGAAAGCCGCCGTCTGCCGGCCGACGCCGGGGTCTTTCAGCGCCGCGTCGAGGGCGGCGATGAAGGCGTCGGCGCTCTGGAAGCGCTGGCCCGGCTCCTTCTCCAGCGCCCGCATCACCACCGCGTCGAGCGCCGGCGAGACCTGCGGGTTGATCGAGCTCGGCCGCACCGGCGTCTCGGCGACCTGTTTCATCGCGATCGCCACCGCGCTGTCGGCTTCGAAGGGGACGCGCCGGGTCAGCGCCTCGTAGAGGATCACCCCGATCGAGTAGAGGTCGGAGACCGGGGTGACCTCGAAACCCTGCGCCTGCTCGGGCGAGAGGTACTGCGGCGTGCCCATCACCGAGCCGGTCTGGGTGATGTCCGAGACGCCGGCGCGGGCGATCCCGAAGTCGGTGACGACCGCCTTGCCCTCCTCGTCGACGATCACGTTCTGCGGCTTCAGGTCGCGGTGGACGATGCCGTTGCGGTGGGCGAAGCGCGCCCCCTCCAGGACCTGGCGGACCAGCGCCACCGCCTGATCGGGGCTGAGGCCGCGGTCGATCAGCTCCTTCAGGGTCGGCCCCTGCACGTAGCGCATCGCGATGTAGTTGACGTCGCCGTCGGAGCCGCGGTCGTAGACGGCGACGATGTTCGGGTGGGTCAGGCCGGCGGCGTGCTCGGCCTCGCGCTGGAAGCGCCCGACGAACTCCTGGTCCTGAAGGAAGCGGCGGTGGAGGATCTTCAGCGCCACCTGCCGCTGCAGGTGCGTGTCCTCGGCCAGCCAGACGTCGGCCATGCCGCCGCTGCCGATCCGGCGGACGACCCGGTAGCGGTTGTCGACGATGCTTCCCTCGGCCAGCTCAGCCACGCGCCACCATCCTCCTCATTCTTCGCCGTTCAGGATCGTTTCCGCGACGTCGCGGAAGATCGGCGCCGCGACGTCGTTGCCGAACTGTTCCGTGCACTCGACCGAGGCCGCGATCGCGATCTTCGGGTCGTCGGCGGGAGCGAAGCCGATGAACCAGGCCTGGTTCTCCTCTTCGCCGCCCCCGCAGGCCAGGTTGCCGGGGGTTTCCGCGGTGCCGGTCTTGCCGGCGACGGGGACGCCGGAGATCGCGGCGTTGGTCCCGGTCCCTTCGCTGACCACCCCTTCCATCGCCGTCGTCAGCTCTTCCGCGGTCTCCTTGCTGACCGCCTCGCTGTAGACGGAGGGGTCCATGTTGTCGGTGACGCGGCCGTCGGGGTCGACGACCCGCTTCCAGATCTGCGGCTTCATCAGCTTGCCGCCGTTGGCGACCGCGGCCGCCACCTGCGCCATCTGCAGCGGCGTCGCCAGCAGCCGCTCCTGCCCGATCGCGACGCGAGCGAGGTCGACGGGGTCGTTGGCGTGGAGGAGTTCGTCGTTTTCGATGTCGTAGACCCCGCTCGGCAAGACCTCGTCTTCGGGCAGGTCGATCGGCGGCTTCGAGTTGAAGCCGAACCGTTCCATGTATTCGAACAGGGTGTCGTTGCCAAGTTGTTGCCCGAGCTGGCCGAACCAGGTGTTGACCGAGTTGGTCAGCGCGGTGTCGAGGGCGATCGGGCCGAAGTCCTCGTTGAAGTCGTTCTGCAGCGGCGTCCCTTCGACTTCCAGCGTGCCCGGCGCGTCGATCGTCGTTTCCGGGGTGATCGCGCCGCTGTCGAGCCCGGCGGCGGCGGTCACCACCTTGAAGGTCGAGCCCGGCGGGTAGCGGCCCTGCGTCGCCCGGTTCAGCAACGGCGTTTCGACATTGTCGTTGGCCAGCTTCGAGTATTCGTAGGGCACGCGGTTGGGATCAAAGGGGGCGTTGGAGGCCATCACCTTGACCGCGCCGGTGCTCGGTTCGATCGCCACCACGGCGCCGAAGCCCTGTTCCTCGAGGTCGCCCACTGCCACCCGCTGGGCTTCGCTGTCGATGCTGGTGACGATGTCGTTCCCTTCCTGGGTGTGGCCGAGCAGCTCGTCGGCGATCGAGCTGAATTCGGAGCCTTCGCCGACCAGTTCTTCGTTGTGGAACTGCTCGAACTCGGAGTCGCCGTACTTGACGAAGCTGTAGCCGATCGGGTGGCCGAACAGCGTCCCTTCCGGGTAGCGGCGGACGTAGCGCTTGGAGGCGCCCTTGCCCTTGGCGACCGACTTCGCGATCACGGTGCCGTCGGCGGCGAGGATGCGGCCGCGGGGGATCTGCTGCTGCTCCAGCAGCGGCCGCTTGTTGGCGTCTTTTTCCTTCAGCGCTTCGGCGTCGAAGACCGACCAGTAGGACGTGAACCCGATCAAGACCGCGAAGAGGGCCATCACGAAGGCCGACAATTTGACGATCTGCCGGTTCACGCCGCCGCTCCCAGGGCCGGGACCCGGCCCGCCGGTTCGGCCGCCTCGCGGCGGGCCCGGTCGGAGACCAGCAGCAGCAGCGCCAGGAGGACGAAGTTGGCGACGATCGAGCTGCCGCCGTAGCTGATGAAGGGCAGGGTGACGCCGGTCAGCGGGATTACCCTGACGACGCCGCCGATGATCACGAAGGCCTGGATCGCGAAGACCGCCGTCAGCCCCGTCGCCAGCAGCTTCGAGAAGCCGTCACCGGCGAGCAGCGCGACCTTGAAGCCGCGGGCGGCGATCAGCGTGTAGACGAGGATGACGCCGACGGCGCCGAAGAGACCGACCTCGTTGACGATCAGGGCGTAGATCATGTCCGTCTGCGCCGCCGGCAGCAGCGAGTTGTCAGTCCCCGGGACGACGATCAGCGCCTGCCCGAAGCCTTTGCCGAAGAGCCCCCCGTCGGCCTGGGCGAAGATCGAGTTGAGGATCTGGTAGCCGCTGCCCTGCGGGTCGGCGTAGGGGTGGAGCCAGATGTCGACGCGCTCGTGGACGTGGGGCACGGTGCTGGCGAAGAACCAGGCGCCGACCAAGAACATCGCCATCCCGATGACGACGAAGGAGAAGCGCCCGGTCGCAACGTAGAGGAGGGCGAGGAAGGCGGCGAAGAACATCAGCGAGCTGCCGAGGTCGCGGATGAAGACGAGCATGAACATCGAGGCGCCCCAGACGACCAGCATCGGCCCGAAGTGCTTCAGCGGCGGCAGCGTCACCCCGAGGATGCGGCGGGCGCCGACGATCAGCACCTCGCGGTGCTCGCGCAGGTAGCTGGCGAGGAAGACGACGATCGCGATCTTCGTGAACTCGGTCGGCTGGAAGGCGATCGGGCCGATCTTCACCCCGAGGTAGGCGCCGTTGACCTGCTGGCCGATCCCCGGCACCCGCGGCACCAGCAACAGCAGCAGGCCGCCGATCGCGATCGTGTAGCGGTAGCGCTCGAGCACCTCGTAGTCGCGCAGGAAGTGGATCGTCAGCGCGAAGAGGACCAGGCCGAGGACGAACCAGTTAGCCTGGTCGCGGGCCAGCCCCTCGTCGATCCGGTAGACCATCACCAGCCCGAAGGCGGTCAGCGTCGCCATCAGCGGGAACAGGTAGGGATCGGCGTTGGGGAGGCGGATCCGCAGGTAGACGTGGGTGGCCAGGCAGACCCCGAGGAAGTAGGCGCCGTAGATCAGGCTGAGGTTGCCGAGCTGGTCGTTCTCCTGCGAGAAGACCCCGGCGAAGCCCGCGGTGAGCAGGATCGCGACGGGAACCAGGGCGAGCAGCTCCCGGTTCCTGGCCGACGTCAACGAAGCCCCTCGGACTTTTCGATGTCTTCGATCAGGGAGACGGCGTCGCCGCGGGAGCGCAGCTTGTGGCCGGTGACCGCGTCCTGGCGACGGGCCGGCAGCGACCCGGTCTGGATCGGGCTGGCGTAGCGCTGGGAGTAGAGGTCGATCCCGAACGGCAGCTCGTAGGGAGCGCCGCGGTAGAGCGCCACCCGGCCCGAGTCGTCGGTGCCGAGGAACCAGATCTGGCGGTTGCCGTACCAGGCCCCGAAGGCGACGGCGGCGAGGACCAGGAGCACGGCCAGCACCTTCAGCGCCCGCCGCAGGCCGCGGCGGCGCGGCTGGCTCCCGGCCTGCTCGCGACGCTTGCGGGCGGCCTCGGCGGCGGCGCGGCGGCGGACCTCGGTCGCCGTCAGCCCGGCCTCCTCGGCGCTGTCGCCGATCAGCGTCGCCCCCTCCTCGGGGCCGGAGCCGGGGTTGCCGGCCTCGGGCGCCGCCGGGTCGGCGAGGCGGAAGGCGACGACCGTGATGTTGTCGCGGCCGCCGGCCCGGTTGGCTTCGTCGACCAGCGTCTTCACCGCGGCGCTCAGCGAGGTGGCGCGGCTGAGGAGGCGGCCGATCTGCTCGTCGTCGAGCATCGTCGTCAGCCCGTCGGAGCAAATCAGGAAGACGTCGCCGTGCTGGGCGGGGACGGTCTGGACGTCGACCTGGACCTCGGGTTCGGGGCCGAGGGCGCGAGTGATGATCGAGCGCTGCGGATGGTCCTCGGCCTGGGCGTCGGTCAGCTGGCCTTTGCGCCGCATCTCCTCGACCAGCGAGTGGTCGCGGGTCAGCTGTTCGAGCTTGCCGCCGCGAAGCCGGTAGGCGCGGCTGTCGCCGACGTGGCCGATCGCCACCGCCTCGCCCTCGAGGTCGACGATCGCGGCGGTGGTCGTCGTCCCCATCCCGGCCAGCCCGGGGTCCTTGCGGGCGAGCTCGTGGATCGTCCGGTTGGCGCCGGCGATCGTCTCCTCCAGCACCTGCTCGGGCGGCTGCGACGGGAGCTCGCCGGCGAAGGACTCGGCCGCCGCTTTCGAGGCCACCTCGCCCGCCTGGGCGCCGCCCATCCCGTCGGCGACGACGAACAGCGGCGCCTCGACATACAGCGAGTCCTCGTTGGCGTTGCGCTGGCGCCCGGTGTCGGTGCGAACGGCTTCCTCGGCGATCCGCAGCGCCATCAGCCCGCCTCGAACCTGAAGATCGTGTCTCCGATTTGGACCGTGTCGCGGTCGATCAGCTCCGCTTCCCCCTGCAGGTCAGCCCCGTTCAGCAGGGTCCCGTTGGTCGAGCTCATGTCCTCGACGAAGAACCGTCCCTCGCGCGAGAAGACGCGGGCGTGCAGCCCGGAGGCGTAACGGTCGTCGATCTGGACGTCGGCGTCCTTGGAGCGGCCGATCGAGAGGCCGCCGATCAGGTCGAAGCGATGGTCGCGCTCGAGGCCGCCGCCGCGCTCGACGACCAGCCAGGCGTCCGGCCCGCGCGGCCCCTCGGCGTAGGCCGGGGCGGCGTGGAAACCGGTCGCGTCGGGGGCCGGCGCGTAGGTCCGGCGCAGGTCCTTGAGGGCGCTGCGCGCGATCACGAGCACGAAGAGGTAGAGGACGGCGAGGAAGCCGAACTTGAGGGCCACGCTTATGGGGTCGTAGTCCACGCGTCCAGCACCTTAATGAGGGCGGCAGCCGCCCTACTGCTCGATATCGAAGCTGAAGGTCGTGGTGCCGACGGTGACCTGGTCACCGGGGCTGAGCCGGGTCGAGGGAACGCGGCGGCCGTTGACCTTGATCCCGTTGGTGGAGCCGAGGTCGACGATCTGCCAGTCGCCGTTGTCGGCGCGGCGCAGCTCGGCGTGGCGGCGGGAGACGTTGGGGTCGGAAAGCACGCACTCGACCGACTTCGAGCGGCCGATCGTCGCCCGCGGCCCGTCGAGGACGTAGCGGCGGTCGCCGAGCGAGACGACGGCGCGGGTGGAGACGAGGGCGCCGACCGCCTGCTCGGGGCGCTTCGGGCGGCCGCGGTCGCGCTCGCGGACCGCCGAGTAGACCATCGTGTGGCCCTCTTCCCCCTGTTCGGGGGCCTGGCCCTCGTGCGCCGCCGGCTTCACCAGCCGCGCCTGGATCCCGAACTCGCCGAGCCGCAGGCGCTCGTCGGTGGAGAAGTCGACCTGGGGCCGGGTCAGGAGGTCGTAGCCGCGCCGCCGCGCATGCTCCAGCAGGTAGCCGGAGAGCTCCTGCTCGAGCGAGCGCTCGTAGCCTTCGAGCTTGCCGCGGTCCTGCTTCGAGAGGAAGACCGTGTACTCGTTGGGGACGTAGACGCGCTGCACCGAGGCGGTCTTGTGGGCGTCCATTTCCTTCGCCAGCTTGCGGGCGAGTTCGACCGGCTGCACCTCCGAGCTGAAGGCGCGGCTGAAGACCCCCTCGACGAGGCCTTCGAACATCGACTCGAGTCGACTCAGAGCACCGATGGCGAAATCCTAGGGAAGGAGCCACCGCGGAAGGCGGTGCTCAAGGCAGCGCCGCGCCGTGGAGCGCGAGGAAGCCGCCGACCGCGAGCGCGGCGGCGAGGGCGCCGACCCGGGTGACGACGCCGTGGCCGTAGGTGCCGGGCAGGTGCTCGCTGAGCTCCTCAAGCGAATCCTCGATCGCCGTCCCGAGCTGCTCCAGCGAGGGGCGGTGGTTGGGGCGGGCCGAGAGGCAGGCGTCGACGGTGTCGGTGAGCTCGCGGGGGAGGTCGGGACGGAGCCGGCGCAGCGAGCGGGTGCGGGCGCCGATCGCCCGCGCCGTCGCCGCCGGGGTGGCGCGGCGGTGCGGGTTCTCGCCGCTCCAGCACTCGTACAGGGTCAGCGCCAGCGAGTAGACGTCGGCTTCGGGGCCGGCCGGCCGTCCCTCCGCCTGCTCGGGCGACATGTAGGCGAGGGTGCCGACGACGTCGCCGGCGGCGGTCAGCGAAGCCGCGTCGGCGAGGTGGGCGACGCCGAAGTCCATCAGCTTGGCGCGCGGTTCTGAGTCCTCGACCACCTGCACGTTCTGGGGCTTGATGTCGCGGTGGACGACGCCGCGCGAGTGGGCGTGGTCGAGGGCCTCGCAGAGGTCGGCGCCGATCTCGCCGATCTCGCGGTCGGAGAGCTCGCCGGCGGCGGCCAGGCGGGCCAGGGTCGAGCCTTCGACCAGCTCGGTGACGAGCAGCGCGTTGCCGTCCTCCTCGCCCATCTCGTAGAGGGTGACGATGCCGGGGTGGTTGAGGCGGGCTGCGGCCTGGGCCTCGCGGAGGACCCGGCGGCCGGCCTCCCCGCGCTGTTCGATCGCCTTCACGGCGACGGGGCGCTCGAGCCGGCCGTCCCAAGCCTCGTAGACGACGCCGAAGCCGCCGCTGCCGATGCGGCGCTCGATCAGAAAGCGGTTGAGCACGAGCGAGCCGACCATCGCTCTCCTCACTTCGCCGGTAAAGGAACTCTTCCTGCCCGCTTGGGAATTGGGAAAAATGCGCCGTTTGCTGCGTCTCCTAGCGCCGCAACCGGCGCAGAAGTCATACTTCCGCCCCCAGTGGAGGACTTCACCTCACGACGCTCGTCCCGGCGCGAGCGACCCCCCCGTCGCCCCGAACGCCAGCAGATCATGCTGCGGCGGGCGCTCGCCCTCGGCGGCGGCCTCGTCCTCCTGATCCTGATCGTCCTCGGGGTCAAGGGCTGCCTCGACGCCCGCGCCAACCGCGAGCTCAGCGATTACGCCCGCAACGTCACCCAGATCGTCGAAGAGACCCAGCAGACGAGCAAAGCCTTCTTCGCCAAACTCGAAGACCCCGGGAACGCCTCGGTCACCGACTTCACCGATCAGGTCAACGCCTCGGCCAGCGCGATGGACGCCTACGCGACCCGGATCGACGAGGTCGACACCCCGGGCGACATGTCCCGCCCGCAGGGCAACCTCGAGCTCTCCTACGAGCTGCGCGCCGCCGCCTTCGACGAAATCGCCGCCAAGATGAGCACCGCCCTCGGCGACGCCGGCGCCGAGAAGGCGATGGAAGGCATCGCCAAGCAGATGCAGAAGCTGCTCGCCGGCGACGTCGTCTACGAACAGGTGGTGAGACCCGAAGTCGACAACATCCTCGCCGCCAACGGGATCTCCGACTCCGACCTGCCGGAAAGCACGGTCCTGCCGGACGAAAAGTGGCTCGAAGCTAGCACCGTCGAAGACGCCCTCTCGGCGGTCAGCGGCAGCAGCACCTCGAGCGTCTCCGGCGTCCACGGCAGCGAACTCAGCGGCGTCGTCGTCAACGGCACCGAACTCGTCGAAGGGGCGCCGAGCACGGTCGCCGGCGAAGAAGGGGTCGAAGTCGAAGTCCAGGTGCTCAACGTCGGCGAATCGACCGAGAACGGGGTCACCGTCGCGGTCACCTACGAAGGCAACACCGTCAAGGGGGAAATCGACGAACTGCCGGTCGGCGAAACCGGCACCGCGCTGATCCCGCTGACGCCGCCCCCGAGCGGCGAAGTGACGCTCGAAGTCGAAGTCGAAGCGGTCCCGGGCGAGCAGGTCACCGAAAACAACGTCGGCACCTTCTCGCTGGTCGTCGAATAGCGGCGCCGCGCGCCGCTCTGGTTTGATCCTCCGATGAGGATCGCCTACCTCGGGCCCGCCGGCACCTTCACCGAAGACGCGCTCGGGGAGGCGATGGCCCCCGGCAGCTACGAGCCGCTGCGGACGGCGACGATCCCCGACGCGATCCTCGCGGTCGAGCGAGGAGAGGCCGAGCGGGCGCTGGTCCCGATCGAGAACTCACTCGAGGGGTCGGTCCGGCCCACCCTCGACACCCTCGCCTTCGACGCCGGCGCGGTGACGATCGTCGGCGAGCACGACTACCGGGTCCGGGTCCACCTGATCGCCCGCGAGGGGATCCGCCTCGATGACGTCGAGGCGGTCCTCTCCCACCCCCAGCCGCTGGCCCAGTGCCAGCACTTCCTCCGCGAGCAGTTGGCCGAGGTCGAACAGCGCAGCGTCAGCAGCACCGCGGCGGCGGTGCGGATGGTGAGCGAGTCCTCGCGGCCCTGGGCGGCGCTCGGGGCGCGGGCGGCGGCCTCGCTCTACGGCTGCGAGCTGCTGGTCGAGGGGGTCGAGGACCAGGACGACAACGTCACCCGCTTCGTCTGGATCGCGCCGCAGGGGACAGAGCACGGCCGTGGGGAGAGCGAGGGACCGTGGAAGACCTCGCTCGTCTTCTCCGAGGTCGGGGCCGACCACCCGGGTGCCCTGGTCGAGTGCCTGAGCGAGTTCTCCGACCGCGGCATCAACCTCACCCGGATCGAGTCCCGGCCGCTGCGCCAGGGCCTGGGGCGCTACATGTTCTTCTGCGACCTCGAGGGCAGGGAGGGCGACGCGGCCGTCGACGAGGCGATCGCGGCGCTGCGGACGAAGGCCGCCTCGGTCCAGATCCTGGGCTCTTACCCCACCGGCTGACACCCCGGAAAATCCCCTCGCAATTGGGGAGGGGCGCCCAGGTGCCTACAATTCCCGAGCAGTATGGCCAGGGTGCTGGTACTCAACGCGACGTATGAGCCGATCAACGTCTGCACGTTGAGAAGGGCCGCTGTCCTCCTCCTGAAGGAAAAGGCCGAACTGCTCGAGCAGCGAGCCGGGGCGGCGCTGCACTCCGAGCACATGACGATGGAGCGGCCCGACGTGATCCGCCTCGTCAACTACGTGCGGATCCCGCGCGAGGCCCACCGGCGCAAGATCACCCGCCGGGCCGTCCTCGCCCGCGACTCCTGGACCTGCCAGTACTGCGGCTCGACCAAAGCCGGGCTCACCGTCGACCATGTGATCCCCCGCTCCCGCGGCGGCCTCTCCGTCTGGGAGAACATCGTCGCCGCCTGCCCGCCCTGCAACCGCCGCAAGGGCAACCGCCTCCCGCGCGAGATCCACATGCACCCGGCGACGACCCCGAAGGCGCCGCCGCCGACCGTCTTCATCCAGGTCGCGAGCCCGAAGATCCCGGCGGCCTGGGAGCAGTACCTGCCGCAGGCGGCCTAGTCGCACGCGGCGGGCTGCCAGTGCTCCTGAGCGCACAAGTAGACTGCCACCAATGATCGCTTGGCCAGGCGGGGTCCAGCGGGCGCGTGCGCTCGCGGCGGGGCTCTTCATCTTCGTGCTGCTTCTCGCCTTCGGCGCGGGCACGGCCGCTGCCGGCGTCTGGGTGAAGGGGGCGGCGGGACGCGAGGCCGCATCCTTCTGGACCGATGCGCGGATGCGCGCGGCGGAGCCGCTCGAGATCGCGGGGCGCGGCGAGCGGGGTCGCGGTGGAGCGCAGCGAGCCGCGGCGGCCTCCCGGGTCAGCGAATTCGGCTCCGACTTCGTCGAAGTTCCCGACCCCACCGCGCCGGGCTTCCGCATCCACGGGGCGCTCTTCATCGACCTCGGGTTCTTCGGCTTCGGCCGCTGCTCGGGGACCGCCGTCCGCTCCCCCAACCACAGCGTCGTCTTCACCGCCGGCCACTGCATCCACAGCGGCAGCTCCTTCGGCCGCTGGTACCGGTCCCGCTCTGCCTTCGTTCCCGCCTACCGCTATGGCCAGCGGCCCTTCGGGATCTTCCCGGCGCGCTGGGTCGACACGACCAAGCGGTGGCGGGTCTCCGGCAGCGAGAACTTCGACGTCGGCGCGATGGTGGTGGGACGCAACGAAGCCGGCCAGACCCTGACCGAGGCGGTGGGAGGAGCGGGGATCGCCTGGAACCTGAAGCCGAGACAGGTCTTCGACGTCCACGGTTACCCGGCCGAACCGCCCTTCGACGGCGAAACCCAGCGGCTCTGCGCCGGCACCCCGTTTCTCGGCCACGATCCCAGCTCGTTCGTCGAAGAGGGCCCGGTCAACCTCGCGGTCACCTGCCAGCTGAATGGCGGCGCCTCGGGGGGCGGCTGGATGATCGAAGGCGGCACGACCCTCAACGGCGTCACCGACTACGGCTACTCCGAGGAGACCTCGCCGGCCTACGGCGCCTACTTCGGCAAGGAAGTCGCCCGCCTCTACGGCCGGGCGGCGGCGGTGCGATGAGGCGACTCGCCCTCCTGATCGTCGTTCCGGCGGTGCTGCTCGGCGCCCCGCAGGTCGCCGCGGCGGATTCCCTGCTCCCGCCCCTCCCGCACAGCCGGCTGATGGACCGCGCCTTGGCGGAGACCGAACACGGCCCTGCCGTTCGGCCCGCGCAGGAATTCCGCTCGGGCTTCTCCGTCGAGGCCGGCAAGTACAAGGTCGGGGTCAGCACCTACGGGGGCGGCCTCTACCTCGGCGTCTGGAAGGGCGGCCGGCGGCAACGGTCGATGACCGCCTACCTCGCCAAGGGCGTCGCCCGGCCCGAACGGCTGCAGGCAACCTTCGGCAGCTACGGCAAGGTCGCGATGCGCTTCCGCCGTTCCCCCAACCGGCCGCCCGACCGCAGCTGCTTCTTCGGCCACGTGCTGATCTGGCAGCACGGGTTCTTCGTCGGCAGCTTCAAGTTCCGCGGCGAAGGCGGCTACGTCTCGGTGCGGATCCACCGGGCGAAGGGGACGATCCTCAGGGAAGGCGGGCGCTGCCACGTCCACCGTCACCACGACTTCGATCCCTCCGAATTCGAATTCCTCTTCGCCAAGCCCGAAGCGGCGATGCTGGCGATCGCCCGCGACGGGGTCGACTGGACCGGCGTCCTCGCGCTCGCGGCGAAGAACAACAGCACCTTCCTCGCCGTCCACGAAGAAAACCGGGGAAAGCTCGCGCTCGTCAGGCTGGCCACCGTCCACAAGGCGGGGAAGCTGCGCTTGAACGAAGCCCTCACCTCCGGCCGCCTGATCCCTCCGGACCCTTTCCACGGCACCGGCCGCTACAGCGCCCTGCCCGACGGCACCCAGAGCTGGGCGGGCAATCTCAGCGTCAACTTCCCCGGCCTCCCCCGCTTCCCCCTCACCGGGCCGGCCTTCGAACCCTTCGTCGAAGTCCCCTTCTAGGTCCGCGGCTACTCGCCGGCGCCGTCGGGTGAGGCCGCGGCCAGCTCGGCCTGACCGCCGCTCTCGGCCTCGGGGGCGGCGTCCTCGGACTCGACCACGAGGGCGACGGCGCTGACCCGGTCGTCGTCCTTGATGTTCATCACCTTGACGCCCTGGGTCGAGCGGCCCATCTGTGAGATGCCGCCGACCGAGGTCCGCTGGACCATCCCGTTCTGGGAGATGAAGAGCAGGTCCTGGTGCTCGGCGACGATCAGGGCGCCGGTGAGGCCGCCCTTCTTCTCGGTCATCTTCACGGTGAGCACGCCTTTCGTGCCGCGGCCCTTGACCGGGTAGTCGGAGACCGGCGTGCGCTTGCCGTAGCCGTTCTCGGTGACGACGAACAGTTCGGTGTCGTCGCGGGCGACATCCATCGCCAGCACCCGGTTGTCCTTGCCGGAGACGTTCATGCCTTTGACGCCGCTGGTGTCGCGGCCCATCGTCCGCACGTGCTCCTCGGAGAAGCGCGACGCGTGGCCGGAGTGGGAGACCATGAGGATGTCGTCTTCGCCCGAGGTCAGCCGCACCTGGACCAGCTCGTCGCCGTCGCGGACCTTGATCGCGATGATCCCGTCGGCCCGGATCGGCGTGTTGTAGGCGAGGAACTCGGTTTTCTTGATCAGGCCCTTGGCGGTGGCGAAGGCGAGGTACTTGTTCTCCTTGAAATCCCGGGTCGGGATCACCGCCATCACCCGCTCGCCTTCGCGCAGCGGCAGCAGGTTGTTCAGCGAGCTGCCTTTCGCGTTGCGGGAGCCCTCCGGCAGCTCATAGACCTTGAGCCGGTAGACCTTGCCGCGGTTGGTGAAGAAGAGCAGGAAGTCGTGGGTCGAGCTGATGTGGAGGTGGGCGATGTAGTCGTCGTCTTTGAGGTTCATCCCCATCACGCCGACCCCGCCGCGATGCTGCTGGCGGTAGGTGGCGAGCGGCAGTCGCTTGACGTAGCCCGAAGCGGTCAGCGAGATCACCATCTGCTGGTCGGCGATCATGTCCTCGATCCCGACATCGCCCTCGAAGTGCGCCAGCTCGGTACGGCGTTCGTCGCCGTAGGACTCGACGATTTCGGCCAGCTCGTCCTTGACCAGGCCCATCACCCGGGCTTCGTCGCCGAGGATCGCCCGCAGCTCGCCGATCCGCTCCATCAGGTCGGCGTGCTCGGCCCGCACTTTGTCGGCCTCGAGCGCCGTCAGGCGCTGCAGCCGCATGTCGAGGATCGCCTGCGCCTGCTCGCGCGAGAGCTCGAACTGCTCCATCAGCCCGTCGCGGGCGGCGTCGGGGTCGGTCGAGGCCCGGATCAGTTTGATCACCGCGTCGAGGTTGTCGAGCGCGACAAGCAGCCCCTCGAGGATGTGGGCGCGCGCCTCGGCTCGGCGCAGTTCGTACTGGGTCCGGCGGGTGACGACCTCGCGCTGGTGGTCGACGTAGTGCTCGATCAGCTCGAGCAGGCTCAGCGTCCGCGGCACACCGTCGACCAGCGCCACCATGTTGGCGCCGAAGGTCGACTGCATCGAGGTTTTCTTGTAGAGGTTGTTGAGGACGACCTTGGCCGGCGGCCCGCCACGTTTGAGCTCGATCACGAGCCGCATCCCGGAGCGTTCGTCGCTCTCGTCGCGGAGGTCGGAGATACCCTCGAGCTTCTTGTCGCGGGCGAGGTCGGCGATCTTGGTGATCAGCCCCCCTTCGCCGCCCTTCTTGACCATGAACGGCAGCTCGGTGACGATGATCGCCTCCTTGCCCCCCTTCAGCGGCTCGACGTGGGCGCGGGCCCGGACGCGGATGCTGCCGCGGCCCGAGGCGTAGGCGTCGCGGATCCCCTCGCGGCTCATCAGCCCGCCGCCGGGGAAGTCCGGGCCTTTGACGTGCTCCATCAACCCCGCGAGGTCGATCTCCGGGTTGTCGATGTAGGCGGCGACCGCGCCGGCGACCTCGCGCAGGTTGTGCGGCGGGATGTTCGTCGCCATGCCGACGGCGATTCCGGAGGTCCCGTTGACCAGCAGGTTGGGGAACCGGGCCGGCAGGACCTGTGGCTCCTGGGTCGATTCGTCGTAGTTGGGGCCGAAGTCGACGGTGTCGGCGTCGATGTCGCGCAGCAGCTCCGTCGCCAGGCGGCCGAGGCGCGCCTCGGTGTACCTCATCGCGGCGGCGGGATCGTCGTCGATCGAGCCGAAGTTGCCCTGGCCGTCGACGAGGAGGTAGCGCAGCGAGAAATCCTGCGCCATCCGCACCAGGGTGTCGTAGATCGCCGAGTCGCCGTGCGGGTGGTACTTGCCCATCACCTCGCCGACGATGAAGGCGCACTTGCGGTACGGACGGGTCGGCTGCAGGCCGATGTCGTGCATCGCGTAGAGCACCCGGCGATGGACCGGCTTGAGGCCGTCGCGCACGTCCGGCAGCGCCCGGCCGACGATCACGCTCATCGCGTAATCGAGATAGGACGAGCGCATCTCCTGCTCGAGACCGCGGTCCTCGATGTTGCCCGTCAATGCGTCAAGAGCCATGGGTGGTTCCTCCGATCAAAGCCACAGTTCCCGTCGAGGTCCGCTCAGACATCAAGGAACTTCACCTCTTTCGCGTGCGCCTCGATGAACTCGCGGCGCGGGGCGACCTGGTCGCCCATCAGCATCGAGAAGATCGTGTCGGCGGCCGTCGCGTCTTCCAGCGTCACCCGGGCCAGCGTGCGCGAGGCCGGGTCCATCGTCGTCTCGCGCAGCTGTTTGGCGTTCATCTCGCCCAATCCCTTGAACCTGGTCAGCTGGACTCCCTGCCGGGCCAGCTCCAGCACCGCCCCGCGCAGCGCCTCGAAGGAGAGCGCGACGTTGCGGCGCTCGCCACGCTTGACTTCGAACGGCGGCCGGCCGACCTGTTTGAGCAGGGCCGCGTGCACCTCGGCGAACTTGCGGTAGTCATGGTGGGCGAACAGTGCCGCCGGCAGGCGATGGGTTCGCGCCAGCCCGCTCTTGCGCTCGATCGCCTTGACGGTGACGCAGTCCTCGTTGCTGTCCAGCACCTCGGTGTCGAACGGCTCGTTCTCACCACCGCCGCGCTGCAGCACGTCGCGGGCGGCGGCGACGCTCGCCACCTGCTCGTCGAGCAGGCTCGACTCCTCGAGGAAGCGCACCACTTCATGGCCGAAGTCCGCCTGCAGCGACGAGCCCCATCCCTCGTACTCTTTCGAGCGACGGATGTAGGCCTGCCACCGGCTCGGCGTCAGCTTGCGGCTCTCGCCGCTCGCGTCGGTCAGCTCGAACTGCTCGAGCTTGTCGCGCAGGAGCAGCTCTTCGAGTTCGGACTCGCGCTCCAGGTAGGTCTCCTGGTTGCCCTGTTTGACGCGATAGAGAGGCGGCTTGGCGATGTAGACGTAGCCCTGGCTGATCAGCTCCGGCATCTGCCGGTAGAGGAAGGTCAGCACGAGGGTGCGGATGTGGGCGCCGTCGACGTCGGCGTCGGTCGCCATCACGATCTTGTGGTACCTGGCTTCCTCGATGTTGAACTCGTCGTGGACGCCGGTGCCGATCGCCGTGATCAGCGCCTGGATCTCGTTGTTGGCCAGCACCTTGTCGATCCGGCTCTTCTCGACGTTGATGATCTTGCCGCGCAGGGGCAGCACCGCCTGCGTGTTGCGGTCGCGGGCCTGCTTCGCCGAGCCGCCGGCGGAGTCACCCTCGACGACGAAGATCTCGGCCAGGCTCGGGTCCTTGACCGAGCAGTCGGCGAGCTTGCCCGGGAGGGTCGAGTTCTCGAGCGCGGACTTACGGGTCAGGTCGCGAGCCTTGCGGGCAGCCGAGCGGGCGCGGGCTGCATCGATCGCCTTCATGATCACGCGTTTGGCGTCGGCGGGGTTCTCCTCGAGGTACTCGCCCAGCTTGCGGTTGGTGATCTCCTCGACCAGGCCTCGGATCGGCGGATTGCCGAGTTTGGTCTTGGTCTGACCCTCGAACTGCGGGTCATGGAGCTTGACCGAGATCACCGCGGTCAGGCCCTCGCGCACGTCCTCGCCGGCGAGGTTGTCGTCTTTTTTCTCTTTCAGCAGACCTTTGTTGCGTGCATAGGCGTTGAGGGTCCGCGTCAGCGCCGAGCGGAAGCCGGAGAGGTGCGAGCCACCCTCGTGGGTGTTGATGTTGTTGGCGAAGCTGAAGATCGACTCCTGGTAGGAGGCGTTCCACTGCATCGCGATCTCGACCTGCCCCTCCTCTTTGCCGCCGTCGAAGTAGATGACCTTCTTGTGCACCTCGTCCTTGTTGCCGTTGAGGTGGCGGACGAAGTCCTCGATGCCGCCGTCGTACTTGAAGGTGACGGCGTTGGTCTCGCCGCGCTCGTCGACCAGGTCGATCTTCAGGCCGCGGGTGAGGAAGGCGGTCTCGCGCAGACGCTCGACCAGGACGTCGAAGTCGAAGCCGATCTCTTCGAAGATCTCGAGGTCGGGCAGGAAGGTGATCTTGGTCCCGTGGCCGTCGGTCTTCTCACCCTTGGTGAGGTCCCCCTGGGGCTTGCCGCGCTCGTAGTCCTGGGTCCAGACGTAGCCGTCGCGGCTGATCTCCAGGTGCAGGCGCTCGGAGAGCGCGTTGACGACCGAGACGCCGACGCCGTGCAGACCGCCGGAGACCTTGTAGCCGCCGCCGTCACCGAACTTGCCGCCGGCGTGGAGCACGGTCAGGACGACCTCGGCGGCCGGCCTCCCCTCTTTCTCCATCGTCTCCACCGGGATGCCGCGGCCGTTGTCCTCCACCGTGCAGCTGTTGTCCGGATGGAGGACGACGCGGACGGCGTCGCAGTGACCGGCGAGGGCCTCGTCGACCGAGTTGTCAACCACCTCGTAGACGAGATGGTGCAACCCGCGCGGGCCGGTCGAGCCGATGTACATGCCGGGGCGTTTGCGAACCGCTTCCAGCCCCTCGAGGACGGTGATGTCCTTGGCGCCGTAGGAGTCTCCGCTGGCTTTTTTGTCAGGCAATGAATCCCTTCCTATTGAAACTCAGGCCCTCGGAACAGAGAAAACCCCGACGCCCTTCGCGGGTAGTCGGGGCGTAATCCGAGTTGCCATAAGAATACCAGTTCGAGCCCTCGGACAAGCCGCCCCTGATTAAGAAATTCCCTGCAAATCGTGATAAAAGTGTGTCTAGAAACGATCGCTGTTGACCCGAAAGCGCAGGGCTTCGGGTGCCTGGTCCCCTAGCTGCTCCCGCAGGCGCTCCAAAAGGGTCCCCTGCATCAGGTCGAGCTCCTGCGCCCAGGTCGCGTCGGCGCACTCGACCGTGACCGTTCCATCGCGTTCGGAAACCGGTGTCGCCCGCGCCGCGAGCTGCTCGCCGACCGCCTTCGACCAGGCCGCTTGCACAGCGGCGAGCGGCGTCTGCGGGGCAACCTGGTGGAGCGCGGCCTGAAACGCGTTGGCTGCGGGGCGGGGAGCGCGGCGGCGGCTCATGCGGCGGAACTTTCTGTCTGCGGAGGTGGCATCTTGATCACATTCTTCAGCGCCGCCTCCGGGACCGACTCCTGGTCGGCGGCGGTGATCAGGACCTGGCCGCCGTCGTCGAGACGGGCGACGAGGCGGTCGCGGCGGCCGGGGTCCAGCTCGCTCATCACGTCATCGAGCAGCAGCAGGGGGACGACGCGGCGGGCTTCGAGCAGGGCCTCGCGCTCGGCGAAGAGGAGGGCGAGGAGGGAGGCGCGCTGCTGTCCCTGGGAGCCGAAGCGGCGCAGCGACTTCCCCGCGCTGGTCAGCTTCAGCTCGTCGTGGTGGGGGCCCCAGGAGCTGCGGCCGAGGCGGATGTCCTGCTCGCGGCGCTCCTCGAGGCCGAGGCGGATCTCCTCGGCCGAGCCCGGCGCCCGCGGGGCGTACTCGAGCGCGGCGTCCTCCAGGCCCAGCTCCGTGGCGGCGCGGCTGAAGGGGCCGGCGAGCTCTCCGACCGCCTCCGCCCGTGCCTCGACGAGGGGCGCGGCGGCGTCCGCGAAGCCGCTGTCCCAGACGCCGAGGTCGGCGGGGGAGCCGTAGCCAGCGGCGAGCCGGGAGAGCAGCGCGTTGCGCTGCGCGACCGCCTGCCCGAAGCGCTTCCGCAGCTCTCCCCGCGCCGGCCAGCGGGCGGCGACGAAGCCGTCGAGGTGGGCGCGGCGCTCGGCCGGCGGGCCCTTGACGAGGCTCAAGCGGTCGGGAGCGAAGACGGCGACCGGGGGTCGGGCACGGGCGATCGTCGCCGGATCGGCGGCGTTGCCGTCGAGCAGGTGGCGGCGGCCCTCACTGCGGCTGACCGCCGCCATCAACCGGTGCTCGATCCCGTCCTCGTCCCGCACGGTCGCCTCCGCCCTCGCCAGCGAGCCGCCGAACGGGATCAGGTCGCGCCGGTCGGAGGTGCGAAAGGAACGGCCGGTGAGGGCGAAGTACAGAGCCTCGATCAGGTTCGTCTTGCCGGTGCCGTTGGGCCCGATGACGCTGACGATCCCGGGCGCCAGCTCGATCCGGACGCGGTCGAGGCTGCGCAGCGGCGTCGCCTCGATCGCGGTGACGAGCACGGGGCGGGCTCACTCCGGGGCGGGCAGCACGTCAGACGTTGAGCCGGATCGGCATCACCAGGTAGCGGAAGTGATCTCCCTCCACCGGCTCCAGCAGCCCCGGTCGCAGCGGCGAGATCAGCCGCAGCAGCACCTCGTCGCCGGAAACGCTTTCGATCCCCTCCTTGAGGAACTCCGGGTTGAACCCGATCTCCAGCTCCTCCCCCTCGAAGGCGGCGGGCATCGTCTCGCGGGCGTCGCCGACGTCCGGGGTCTCCGCCGCCACCGTCAGCTCGCCGGCGCGGAACGAGAGCCGCAGCGGCGCGTTGCGCTGGGCGAGCTGGCTGACGCGGCGGGTGACGTCGAGGAACTCCGAGCGCGGCAGGCGGACGTCGTGCTCGTAGGACTCCGGCAGCAGCTGGCGGAAGTTCGGGAACTGGCCGTCGATCAGCCGGGTCGAGAGGAGGATCGAGCCGGCGACGAAGACCGCCTGGTTGGTGAGCAGCGAGATTGAGGTCTCACCGGCGCCCTCGGAGGAGAGGATGCGACCGAGCTCGCGCAGCGCCCGCGCCGGGATGTTCGCCTCCAGCTCACCGCCGAGGTCGGCCTCGAGCTCGGTCCGTTTGACCGCGAGCCGGTAGGAGTCGGTCGCGACCATCGTCATCTCCTTGCCGCTGGCGGTAACGAAGACGCCGGTCAGAACCGGCCTCATGTCGTCGCGGGAGGCGGCGCGGGCAACCAGGTCGATGCTCTCTTCCAGCGCCGCCGCCGGGATCTTCAGGCCCGGGTCGGGCTCCGGCTGGGGCAGCTTCGGGAAGTCCTCGACCGGCAGCACTCGCAGGTGGAAGCTGGAGCCGCCGCTGCGGATCTCGACGTCGTGCTCGGCCTCGCGCAGCTCGATCTCGACCGCCGGGTCGGCGAGCGAGCGAGCGACCTCCGCAAAGAGCCGGCCGGGGAGCAGGGCCGCCCCCTCGTTCTCGATGTCGGCGTCGAGGGTCGTCTCCAGGCCGAGATCCAGATCGGTGGCAGCGAGGGTGACCCGTCCCTCTTTGGCGGTGAGGAGGACGCCGGAGAGCGCCTGGGTGGCGGCGCGGGTCGAGACAGCTCTGGAGACGACGGAGAGCTTGGAGACTAGGTCTTCCCTTTTGGTGGTGAGCTTCAAATCGTGTGCCTTCTTAGGTTTGCCTTCTTGAGTTGGATTAGGACCTGTGGAAAAGTCTTGGTGCTGGCGAATTCGGCGATCTGGTGCGGTTTGGCGGCTGTGGACGAGGCTGTGGAAGGCTGGGGATTCTTACAGCGCCGGCGGCGTTCAGCGCTCCTCGCCCACAGGGTTGTGGATTGCTCCCCGCAGCTCGCGGATCTTCTCCGCCAAGTCGGGGTCCTCGTCGAGGCCCGCTTCGACGCGCCGCAGGGAGTTGAGCACAGTGGTGTGATCGCGGCCGCCGTAGAGGTGGCCGATCTGGGGGAGCGAGAGGTCGGTGAGGTCGCGGGTGAGGAAGATCGCGACCTGGCGGGCCCGCAGCGGGGTGGCAGCTCTGCTCGAGCCGATCAGCTCGGCACGCGAGATCCCGAAGCCTTCGGCCACCCGCTGCTGGATCTCCTCGACCGAGGTTGGTTGCGAGCGGCGGACGCTGGGGATGACTTCGGCGATCAGCTCGGTGCTGAGGGGCTTGGCCATCAGGGAGGCGTGGGCGATCACCCGGGTCAGGGCGCCGTGCAGCTGGCGCACGTTGACGTCGATCCGGTGGGCGAGCTCGCTCAGCGCCTCGGCGTCGGCGATTTCGACCCCGGCCTCCTCGACCAGGCGCCGGAGCACCGTCAGGCGGGTCCGCAGGTTCGGCGGCTCGACGGCCACCGTCAGGCCCCACTCGAAGCGGTCGCGGAGCCGCGAGGCGAGCGTCGAGAGCTCGCTCGGGATGCGATCTGCCGAGAGCACGAGCTGGCTGCCGGACTCGTAGAGCGCGTTGAAGGTGTGGAAGAACTCCTCCTCGGTCGCCGGCTTGCCCTGCAGGAACTGGACGTCGTCGATCAGGAGGACGTCGATGTCCCGGTAGCGGGCCTTGAAGGCCTCGGCGCCGGAGGTTTTCAGCGCCGCCACGAACTCGTTGGTGAACGACTCGGCGGTCGTGTAGCGGACGCTGAGGCCGGGCGCGTTGTCGCGCAGGTAGTTGGCGATCGCCGCGAGCAGGTGGGTCTTGCCGAGCCCGGGAGGCCCGTGCAGGAAGAGCGGGTTGTAAGCCTCCGAGGGGGCCTCGGCGACGGCGAGCGCGGCACCGTGGGCGAGCCGGTTGCCGGGGCCGATGACGAAGCGCTCGAAGGTGTAGTGCGGGTTGAGGTCGGGGTCGGCCTCGCCGCCGCCCACCCCCTCGGCCGGGGTGGCGAAGCTGACCTGCTGGAAGGGGCCACCCGCCTCGCGCAGCGCTTCCGCGATCAGGGCGGAGTAGCGGCGCTCGGTCCAGGCGCGGATTCCCTCGGGGGCGCTGAGGAAGACGGTCTCGCCCTCTGCGCCCACCAGCTCCAGCGGCTCGAGCCACAGCCCCCAGGTCGACTCCGGAACCGAGGCGCTCAGCCGCTCCCGCGTCCTGCGCCAGAGCGCGTCGAGGTCGTCTTGGGCAGGGTCGTCGGGCACCGGGCGGCGACCATAGCGCCGTGCCTGAGCGCCCAGCCGGGGTGCCTCGCAAATCCCGCAGAAAAGATTTTCCCCGGGTCCCTATACTCCCGCCGGCAATGAAGCGCACCTACCAGCCTAAGAAGCGGAAGCGGGCCAAGACCCACGGATTCCGTGCCCGGATGAGCACCCGAGGCGGCCGCGCCATCCTCAAGCGCCGCCGGCGCAAAGGCCGCAAGCGCCTCACCCCTTAATGGCCGGCTGCGAGGCCTTGCCGGTCTGATGGCGTCGCCGAAGCGACGGCGCCTCTCCCGCAGCGGCGAGTTCGACCGCGTCTATCGCGACGGCTCCTCGCACGCGACCCGCTATCTCGTCCTCTACACGTTCCCGCGCAAGGACGAGGAGCGCGAGGAGGTGCGCCTCGGTGTCTCCGTCAGCCGCAAAGTGGGCGGTGCGGTCGAGCGCAACAAGGTCAAGCGCGTGCTCAGGGAGGCGTTCTGGACCCTCGCCGACCGCCTGCCGCCGCGGCACGACTTCGTCATCGTCGCCCGCAGCGAGATCAAGGACCTGATCGAGCGCGAGGGAACGAGCGGCGTCAGCGCCAACCTCGAAGAGGCCCTCGCCGGGGGCCGTTCCACGTGAAACGCATCTTCCTCGCCCCGATCCGGGGCTATCAGCGCTGGATCTCACCCGGCCTTCCCCGCCGTTGCCGCTACGAGCCGACCTGCTCCGCCTACGCGGTCGAGTCGGTCGAGCGCTTCGGGGTGATCCGCGGTTTTCTCCTCGCTTCCTGGCGGATTCTGCGCTGCAATCCCTTCAGTCACGGCGGCTTCGACCCCGTCCCCGATAGATTCACGCTCCGCACCGGCCCCGTCCACCCGGCCGAGTGGCACAAGACCCACTGATGATGCTCCCCGCCGCCAACATCCTCCAGCCGCTGATCGACATCGCCAACGCGGTGTTGCAGTTCTTCCACGACGACGTCGGCCTCTCCTGGGGCATGTCGATCATCGCGCTCACCGTCTGCACCCGGGCGCTGCTGATCCCCCTCACCTACAAACAGCTCAAAGGCATGCGCGCCCTGCAGGCGCTGCAGCCACAGATGAAGGAGCTGCAGGAGAAATACAAGAACGACAAACAGCGCCTGCAGCAGGAAATGATGCGGATTTACAAAGAGAACAAAGTAAATCCGCTCGCCTCGTGCTTCCCGCTGCTGGCCCAGTTGCCGGTCTTCATCACCCTCTTCTATGTCCTTCGCCACGAGCTGCCGCCGGACATGGGCTGCCCGGCCGCCGAACACTGCGCCGCATACGGAGCCGAATTCTTCTTCATCCACGACCTCACCGCGAAGGCGACCGGCGCCGAACTGATCACCCTGATCGTGCTTTACGTCGGCACCCAGCTGGCCTCGAGCATGGTCATGGCGATCACGGCTGACAAAAGCCAGCAGCGGATGATGATGGTGCTGCCGTTCATCTTCGTCCCCTTCATCCTCAACTTCCCCGCCGGCCTGATCCTTTACTGGATCACCACCAACTTCTGGACGATCGGCCAGCAGCTGGTGATCCAGCGCGTGGTCCCGCCGCCCGTCACCGCGACCCCTGAGGGCGCGGCGGCGATCCAGGCGGCGAAACCACCACCCAAACCACCGAAAAAGAAGAAGCGCCGCCGCTAAGGCGGCTCCGCCTAGCCCTTCGGGCGTTTCTTCGCGATCCCCGACTTACGGGGGAGGTTCGCGGGCGTCGATCCGCTCTTGCGGATGACGTGCAGGTGCCGGTGTCTGCTGCCGGCCCGGTCGCCGACGTCGAGGACTTCCACCGGCTCCATCGCCAGGTCCGCAGCGGCGTTGGCGAGCTGCGCTTCCTCCTCCGGATCGCGTTTGCCCTTCCAGGCGACGAGGACTCCATTTGGCTTCAGGAGCGGCGATGCGAGCTCGGCAAGGGTCGAGAGCCGACCGACGGCGCGGGCGGTGACGGCGTCGTAGGCCTCCCGTCCCTCGGCACTGGCGAGCTCCTCGGAGCGCGTGTCGAGGACGGCGGCGTTGTCGATCCCCGCCGCCTCGATCGCCCGCCGCATGAACTCGCACTTACGGCCGACCGACTCGACTAGATCGACCTGCGCTCCCGGTAGCGCAGCGGCCAGGGCCAGGCCCGGGAAGCCCGCGCCGGCACCGACGTCGGCGATCCGCCGCGCCTCCCGCAGTCCCTCCACCTCGAGACCGGTGAGGCTGTCGGCGATGTGGACCTGCCAGGCGCGCTCGTCGACCACCGAGCTGACCGAGGCCCGCTCCTCGGCGAGGAGGCCCAGGACGATCTCCAGCTGCTCGTGCGCCTCTTGATTCAGGCGTGCGAGCGGGTCCTTGCTCACTCGGGCAGCAGCGGCGCGACGATTACGCAGCGGTTGGGCTCGTCGCCCTCGCTGTAGGTCTCGATCCCGGCCCGCTCTTTGAGCCGTTCGTGGACGACGCGCCGTTCCTGCGCGCTCATCGGGTCCATCTCGACGACGCGGTTGTTGTTCAGCGCCTGGTCGGCCGCCCGGTCGGCGCGGCCCTCGAGGGTCTCGCGCCGCCGCTCGCGGTAGCCGGCCGCGTCGACCACTACCCGTTTGCGCTCGCGCAGGCCGCGGAAGGCCGCCTGGTAGCAGAGCAGCTGCAGGGCGTCGATCGTCTGCCCGCGTTTTCCGATCAGGAGCCCGTAGTCGTCCTCGCCCTCGACCGTGAGCAGGATGCGGTCGTCGTTCTCGTCGACGACGACCTCGCCGTCGAGGTCGAGCTCGTCGAGCACGCCCTCTACGAGCTCCTGTGCGCGCTCGGCGGGGTTCTCGGGCCAGTCGTAGGTCTCGGACACGGGCAGGAGGCTATCCGACCGCCTGCCGGCGCGCTGAGGAATGTGCGGTCGGCGCGTTGACTAGGCTGACGGCTGATGGGAAAGGTCTACGCGGTTGCGAACCAGAAGGGCGGCGTCGGCAAGACGACCACGGCCGTCAACCTGGCCTCCTGCGCGGCGGCGGAGGGGAACCAGACGCTGCTCGTCGACCTCGATCCCCAGTGCAACGCGACGGTTGCCTTGGGGGGCGACCGCGAGCTGCATCCCTCCTCCTACGACTGTTTGACGGGCAATACCTCGGTCGCCGAGGCGGCCCGTCCCGCCGGCCCCGACAACCTCTGGCTCGTCCCCGCCAACAAAGACCTCGCCGGTGCCGCCGTCGAGCTGCCGCGGATGCAGGGCTCGGAGACGCGTTTGCGGGAACGGCTCGGGCCCCTGCGGGAGCGCTTCGCCGTCACCCTGCTCGACTGCCCGCCCGCCCTCGGCCCGGTCAGCGTCAACGCCCTGACCGCTGCCGACCGGGTGATCGTCCCGGTCCAAGCCGAGTACCTGGCACTCGAGGGGCTGGTCCAGTTCTTGGAAACCCTGGGCCTGATCAGGCGTGAGCTGAACCCTCAACTTGAGGTTTCGGGTTTGCTGGTGACGATGCACGACGAGCGGACGCGGCTGGCACAGGACGTCGAGGCCGAGCTGCGCGACCACTTCGACGGCATGGTCTTCGAGACGGTGATCCCGCGCAGCATTCGAGTCGCCGAGTCGCCGAGTTATGGTCTGCCCGTGACCGAGCACGCCCCCGCTTCCCGAGGCGCCGTCGCCTACCGGGCCCTGGCGAAAGAGCTGGCGAGCCGTGGCTAGCGGCCGCCGCGGGATCGGCCGCGGCCTATCCGCGATCCTGCCCGAAGCGGAGGCCTCGGCGGCCGGAGAGCTGCGTGAGCTGCCGGTTTCGCTGATCAAGCCGAATCCCTCGCAGCCGCGGACCAACTTCGACGAGGAAGCGCTGGCGGCGCTGGCAGCCTCGATCGAGGCCTCGGGGGTCGTCCAGCCCCTCCTCGTCCGCCCCCTCCCCGACGGCAGCTATGAGCTCGTCGCCGGCGAGCGCCGCTGGCGCGCCGCCCAGCAGGCGGGGATCGAGAAGGTGCCGGCGGTCGTCCGCGACCAGGAGGAGGCCGAGCGGCTGCAGGCGGCGCTGATCGAGAACATGGTCCGCGAGGACCTGAACCCGGTCGAGGAGGCGAAGGCCTGCGACGCCCTCGTCCGCGAGCTCGGCCTGACCAAAGAGGAGCTGGCGCGCCGGGTCGGCCGCAGCCGCCCCGCGGTCTCGAACCTGATCCGGCTGCTCGAGCTTCCCGACGAGGCGCTGGGGCTGCTCGAGGCCGGCGACCTCAGTGAGGGCCACGGCAAGGCCCTGCTCGCCGCCGCGGGCAACGACGTCCGCCGCCGCCTCGCCCGCGACGCCGCCCGCGGCGGCTGGTCGGTCCGCGAAACCGAGGAGAGGGTTCGGCTGGCCAGCCAGCCAAGAACCCAACCGAGGAGGGCGCCGGTCGATCCCGACGCCCAGGCGGCCCTGCGCGACGTCGCCGAGGCGCTCGAGGAAGCGCTCGGGTACGAGGTCACCGCCCGCGCCAAAGGCGACGACATCGTCGCCGAGCTGCGCTTCGACGACGTCCGCGAGGCCCACGCGCTGGCCCGCCGGCTGCGCAAACGCTCGACCTGAGAACCGTCGCTATCATCGCCGGTCCCGGGCGATTAGCTCAGTTGGTTAGAGCGCGTCTCTGATAAGGACGAGGTCCCTGGTTCGAATCCAGGATCGCCCACTCAAATCCGCCGTTGTGCGCGAAGTTCACGCGCTTCAGCTTCGGCCTCACGCAGGAGCGCCAGCAAGCTCGGCATCATCTCGCCGTTGACTTTGCCTATTCTCGCGATAAGGCTCTCAAGCAGATCACCCTGGGGCGAACTGCTTGAGGGCATCGCCAGCAGCACGTGGGGCGGCACCTCAAGGACTTCACAGAGCCGGCGCAGCGGTTCGAGACCGGGTGCGCTGCGCCCACACTCCCACTCGGAGACCGATTGGCTAGAAACTTCTATCCGCTGCGCCAGCTTCTGCTGGGGGAGGCCCTTGGCTGCGCGCGCATTTGCGATCGCGGAGCCAACTTCGGCCTTGTAAGAAGGATTCGCCGCTACTGGCATGGATGTCCAAGCTTACCTGTAGATTGCCTCTCGATCTACAGGTAAACTTTGATCTCGGAGCCTCAAAAAAATCCCCTCACTTTGCCTCCCTCATCAGAGGCTGCGGCTCTGCCTGGCTCGCTCCTGGATCTCACTCCGGCCCAAGTTGGAAGGAACCTGCGGCGGGTGGATTGGGGGTTCGCGACAGCCACTCCCAGTCGGGATGTACACGCGATCCATCCCTATCCCGCGAAGTTCATCCCCGAGCTCCCACGGCAGCTGATCAGCCTCCTCTCGGAACCGGGTGACCTGGTCCTTGACCCTTTCTCAGGAGGCGGCACCGCTGCAGTCGAGGCATTGCTGGCCGGCCGCGGCTTCTACGGGATCGATGCCAACCCGATTGGCAACGCGGCCGCACGGGCGAAGACCACAAATCTCCAGGCCGCTGACCTGTCGGGCCTGCGTCAAGTGGAGAAGGCGTTGATGGCTCTCGGTCCTGAGCAATTGCTGACGGCGAGACCCACCTGGCTGCCCGAGATCCCGAATGTAGGGAAGTGGTACGCGGAGGACGTGTTCCATGCCCTCGGCGTGGTCCGTGACATCGTCCTTGCTCCCGCGACTCCCGCCGCCCGCCACCTTTCCCTGGTCGCCTTCGTGCAGGCCGCGGCGAAGCTCTCCTTCCAGGAGTCGGAAACGCGCTACGTAAGCAAGCCCCGGGATATTCGGGTGATCGAGGTGCCGCGCGGGGTGCTGGCGGAGATACGCCGCACCCGCGCTCTCGCCGAAAGCCTGGGCCGGTTAGCCGCTTGCGTTCCCGAGTTCGTCGACGGCGACGCACGCGATCCCGCTCTATATCCGACCGGGCGGGACTCCGTTGGACTGGTCGTCACTTCACCGCCCTACCCCAACACCTTCGACTACCACCTTTACCACCGCTTCCGTCTCTTCTGGCTTGGCGAGGACCCCAAGGAGCTGCGGCGACTGGAGATCGGCTCACACCTTAAGAATCAGTCAGTCGAGGACCCGATAGCGGCCTACTGCCTTGACCTGCGAGCGGTGCTCGTCAATTGCTTGATGGTGCTTCGGCCTGGGCGCTATGCAGCATTCATTGTCGGCGACGGGCTCCTTAAGGGCGAGGTCTTCAGGACGGCCGAGGCGCTGACGGAGATCGCCCGAGATGTCGGCTACGACCATGTGGCCACCCTTGATCGGCCCTTGCCCTTACATCGCCGCTCGATCACCAAGCCAGGGCGCCGGCTGGCGACTGAGCAGATTCTGTGCCTTCGAAAGCCCTCTTCGGAGCGCTCCGCGACTGTTGTCTCCCCGAACTACGCCCTATACGACTACGAGGGGGCGCTGCAGAGGCGCGAGCTTGAGGCCCTCGGTGGATCACCTCAGCGGGAAGCGAATGGAGCGATTGTGGTTGCCCCGAGCCCTGAGATCAATCATGCCGCGTTCACTCATGGCTTCGAGCTCCCCGACGCGAGCCGGCAGCACACTTTTCAGTGCAGGCTTGAGGGTGCCGAGGGCGTGAGTTCCCGGCGCAAGAACTCAACCTACGCCGGCCACGGAATACATCGATACAAGGGCAAGTTCTATCCGCAACTGGCGAAGAGCCTGCTAAACCTGAGTGGCCTAGAGAGAGGGGAGTCACTGGTCGCCGATCCGTTCGGTGGCAGCGGCACGGTTGCCACTGAGGCCCTGCTGGGCGGTATTGACGCGGTTAGCTTCGACTGCAATCCAGTGGCAGTGGCAGTGGCTAGGGCGAAGACCGCCATTGCGGGCCCGGGGGCGAGGAAGATCGCGACGGCGCTGACGACCATCAGGAAGAGAGTTGAATCTCGACCTGAATCGCGCAAGCGAAAGCTCACTCAGTTCGGTGAGGACGAGATGGAGGAGCTCCGCAGCTGGTTCCCGGAGCCGGTTTTGGGCAAGCTTGACTGGCTACTTGCAACGATTCGTAGCGACACTGAGAAAGAGGCGACGACTGTTCTCGAAGTGCTGGTAAGTGACCTGATCCGCGATGTCTCTCAACAGGAGCCGAAGGACCTGCGGATCAGGCGACGCAAGGAACCACTCCAGGACGCCCCGGTCTTCGAAGTCTTCGTCGCACGGGCCCTGACGCTGGAGAAGCGGGTGCGCGCCTTCATCGAGGCCGATGGGCCGGCCGCCACCGCCGGCGCCACCGCGCGGATCCTCCAGGCGGATTCAGGCGACCCCGACAGCTTCGCGCTGCTGGGCGGACGTAAAATCGACGCCGTGGTGTCCAGCCCTCCGTATGCCGCTGCCCTTCCCTACATCGACACCGACCGACTCTCCCTGGCGGCGGTTTTCGGTTACCCCAAGCGAGCGCGCCGCGAGCTCGAGCAAGCAATGATTGGCTCCCGGGAAGTCGGCAAGAAAGAGCTGACGCTCCTTGAGGCCGAACTCGCGGAGTGCGCCGAGCTGCCAGCGTCCACCATAGCCTTCCTCTCCGACTTCGCCGCCGCAGTGAGCAAGGACGAGACTGCCGGCTTCCGCCGCCGCCAGGCTCCGGCGGTGCTCTACCGCTACTTCCGGGCAATGCGGAACGTCTTCTCCAACCTGGCCGTCCATTGCAGTGCTGGCGCACCATGCTGGCTCGTTCTCGGTGATAGCCGCAGCACCATAGATGGAGAGGCTTGGAGGATTCCGACCGTAGACGGGGTTGCGGCGATCGCCGCCCAGAGCGGCTTCGCGCTGGTTGACCGACTACCGATCACCGTCACCCGGGAAGGCCTCCTGAACGCCCGCCACGCGATCACGCGCAACGAGATACTTCAGCTGAGACTGAGCTAGCTCCAGCCGAATTTTCGTTGGCTATTGGGAAGGGGCTTTTTAGCCTGAGCACGAGCTTCCCTCCAGCGCGCTGACCCTGGTTCGAGAAAGTCGAGTTGGTAGTCGATGCCTGCCCTGACCGGGTGACGGCGCATCTCGAGGATGCAGCCTTCGGGCAGGCTGTGGAGCAGGGGCGCAGGGATGTTGACCCGCAGCTCGTGTTTGGCGTTCTTGCCGATCGCGTACTCCCACACTCTCAGCCGATATGCGCGGTAGGTGTGCTCGGCGACCGCCGCCCCGGCTGAATCGAGCAGCCTAATGTCCACGATTGGCCATGGGTCCAGCTCGGGTTGAGGGGTTTCGCTGCCCCCCGCCTTCGGAGTGGTCCAACCGGAAAAGGGGTGTCGGAAAAACGCTTGGTCCGCCAAGAGAGCGGTTTTCGAGAGATAAAGTTCAGTTTTCGAGCTGCCGGATCCCGTGTCGATGTAGAAGGCGTCATGGACGGCCCCCCCGGTTGCGGGCGGAGGAGGCGGAGGTGGGGGAAGCGCGACTCGAGCTGGCGGTCGCGGCGGGAGCGGCACCAAAGGGGCCCCGAGGCTAGCCTCGTGCGCCGGTTTCTTCCGGCGTTTACGGGCGACTAGGCCGCTGGTCCCGCCGCCGGGAAAAGAGGTGCGGCTACTTGCGCGGGTGCTAACCGCGATCCGCGCCTCTGCCGGTAACCGCCCTTCGTCGTAGAGCGCGAGGAGACGAGAGCGCGTTGCGGCGACCGCCAAGCCCGAGGAGAGATCATGCCAGCGGTCCATCTGTTTAGCGAAGTCAGCCAGCAGTCGCCTATCCGCTGAATCAGCCGCGTCCAATTCCAGGGCCGTGGAGATCTCGTGGTTGGTGAACAACCCGCCTTGAGTGAGGTTGCTCGATCCGACTATGACGAAGGCGCGCTCGGTCGGATCGGACGCGGTCAACGCGTAGAGCTTGGGGTGGAACGAGCTGTGCGACGGATGTAGCTCATGGGAGATGATCAGACGACCAGTTGGACTAACCGCGCCTGCCAGGTGGCTGGCCGCCTCAAACGACGTGCCGCCGCTGTCCATCCCGATTGCCAGTTCAGCCATCCCCCCGGCTTCGACGAATCCCCGTAGGGATGCGTCGATGTACTGGATCCCGGATTGTTTGGCGAAGGCGACCGCGCAGCGAAATCTCTGCCAACGCCCACTTTCGAGCTCGGCGATCAAGCGGTCGCCTACCGTTGCTCCATGGGGCTGGACCAAGACCTCAACCTTCATTAACCGACTCTCCTCTCGGGGTCTTAACTGCAAATCTCGCCACCTATACTTGCCCCTCGGTCAACCTAGGAGCTTCTTGTGCAGCAGATGCAGATCTATGGCGTCAGCTTCGACATGGTCGGCAAGCAGCCGATCGTGTTGCTGAAGACCGTGGACGGAAACCGCTTCCTGCCGATCTGGATCGGGCACCCGGAGGCAGCGGCGATCTTGATGAAGCTGCAGGGGGCCTCGACGCCGCGGCCGATGACCCACGACCTGCTCTCCGACGTGCTCGAGAACCTCGACGCGAAGTGCGAGCGGGTCGCCGTCACCGAACTGCGCGACAACACGTTTTACGCCTCGATCACCGTCTCCGTCAACGGCTCCGAAGTCGAGATCGACTCGCGCCCCTCCGACGCCCTCGCCCTCGCGGTCCGCGTCTCCGCGCCGATCTTCGCCGCCGAGGAGGTCATCGAGGAGTCGGCGATCGAGTTCGAGCACGAGGTCGAGGACACCGAGGAGGTCGTCGACAAATTCAAGGAGTTCCTCGACGAGGTGACTCCAGATGATTTCGCGCAGGGAGAGCAGTAAGCGCTAAGCCGCGGCAGGTTCGAGTGCGAGGTCGAGGATGCGCTCGACTAGCTGCTCGAATGACAGCCCCGCCGCCTCGGCGGCCTGGGGGAGGAGGCTGGTGTCGGTGAGGCCAGGGATCGCGTTGGCCTCCAGCAGCCAGGGGCCGTCATCGCCGAGGATCAGGTCGATGCGGGCGAAACCGGTGCAGCCGAGGGCGCGGTATGTGGCCAGCGCCGCCTCGGTCACCGCCCGCTCCTCCTCCGCGCTCAGCTCCGCCGGGCAGGCGAAGCGGGTGCGGCCGATCTCGTAGCGGGCCTCGAAGTCGTAGCGGTCGCCCTCCAGCAGGATCGCCTCGACCACCGGCAGCGGCTCGTCGCCGAGGACGCTGACCGCGAGCTCGCGGCCGTCGACGAAGCGCTCGAGCAAGACCCGGTCGTCGTAGCTGAAGGCCGAGACCAGCGCCTCCGGGACCTCGCCCGCAGAGCGCGCGAACTTGACGCCGAGCGAGGAGCCGCCGCTGCTCGGCTTGACGACGAGCGGGAAGCCGAGCGTCTCCTCGAGCCGGCCGAGCGCGTCGGCGGCGCCGAACTCGCGGAAGGCGGTCTGGTTGAAGGCGAACCAGTGCGGCGTCGGCAGACCGGCCTCCTCGATCGCGTCCTTCGCCTGCACCTTGTCCATGCAGCGGGCGCAGGCGGCGGCGCCGGGGCCGGTGAAGGGGATGCCGAGGATCTCGAGCAGCTCCTGCACGGTCCCGTCCTCGCCGCCGACGCCGTGCATGGCGACGAAGGCGACGTCCGGCCGCTCGGCGACCAGGCGCTTGACCAGGTCCGGGCCGACGTCGATCGCCAGCACCTCGTGGCCGAGCCGTTCCAGCGCGTCCTCGACCCGGGCGCCCGAGCGCAGCGAGACGCCGCGCTCGAGCGAGCGGCCGCCTTTCAGGACCGCGACCTTCACGCCTCCTCCGCCTTGCGGAAGGGGACCACGTTCGGCTGCGGCTCCGCCGCCGGCTCGGGGACCCGGTGCTCGCCGGTCAGGGTGCCGTAGAGCTCGACCTGCTCGGCGATCACCTTGCCGATCCGCCGCACCCCCTCGCGGATTTCCTCGTCGTCGACGCCGCTGAAGTTGAGCCGCATCGAGTGGGCGCCGCGGCCGTCGACGTAGGCGGCCTGGCCGGGGACGAAGGCGACGTCGGCGCGGAGCGCCTTCGCCAGCAGGTCGCTGGTGTCGATGTAGTCGGGCAGCGTCGCCCAGATGAAGAGGCCGCCTTCGGGCTCGGTCCAGGTCGCCTCGGCGGGGAAGTGGGTGCGCAGCGCCTCGACCATCGTGTCGCGGCGGCCGCGATAGATGTCTACGAGGTCGTCGACGTAGCGCTGCCAGCGCCGTTCGGCGAAGTACTCGCGGACGAAGTACTGGGTCAGGGTCGAGGTGCAGAGGTCGGCCGCCTGCTTGCCGAGGACGATCTTCTCCATCACCGGCGGCGGCGCCACCGCCCAGCCGAGGCGGATGCCGGGGGAGAGGATCTTCGAGAACGTGCCGAGGTAGATGACGAAGTCGCCGCCGTCGAGCTGGTAGAGCGGCGGCATCGGCTCGCCGCCGTAGCGGAGTAGCCCGTACGGGTTGTCCTCGACGACCAGCAGTTCCTGCGAGCGCGCCAGCTCGACCAGGCGGGTGCGCCGCGGCAGCGACATCGTCACCCCGGCCGGGTTCTGGAAGCTCGGCACCGAGTAGATGAACTTCGGCCGCCGCCCTTCCGCCCGCAGCTCGTCGAGCAGCTGCTCGAGCGCCTCGACCTGCATCCCGTCCTCGTCGCATTCGACCTGGACGACGTCGGCCTGGTAGCTGCAGAGGGTCGGGATCGCGCCGGGGTAGGTGGGGGCCTCGCAGATGACGACGTCGCCGGGGTCGATCAGGGTCTTGCAGACGAGGTCGATCGCCTGCTGGCCGCCGGTGGTGACGATGATGTCGTCGGGGTCGGGCAGCATCCCCTCGGCGCCCATCACCTCGAGGATGCAGTCCTTGGTCTCCTCGAACCCCTCGGTCGGCCCGTACTGCAGCGCCTTCGCCGCCGACTCCTGGGCGATCCGGGTCATCTGCGCGGCGAAGCTCTGGGGCGGGAAGGTCGAGGTGTCCGGGAGGCCGCCGGCGAGCGAGATCACTTCCGGCCGCGCGGTGATCGCCATCAGGTCGCGCATCGCCGAGGAGCGCATCACCGTGGTCCGCTCGGCGAAGAGGCCGGCGTAGCGCTCGAGGTCGCGGGTGCCGGCGTGGGATCGCCTGCGGTGGGTCGGCTCGGGGACTTCCGCCATCGCTGAAGTGTGGCGGATCGACGCGCGGCCATCGCGGTTGGTTAGGTTTGGGGCGTGGACGTTCTGCAAGAGCTCGGAATCGGGATGGCCGTCGGCATGCTCGCCGGCACCACCGGCACCCACGGATCCGCCCGCGGGCGGATGACGATCCTCGCCGCCGTGATCGGGTTCGTCGTCGGCTTCCTGCTGGAAGGGATCCTGGGCGGGGTGCTCGGCCTGGTCGGCGCGGCGCTCGCCTGCATCGTCATCAGCGACCTCGTCTACGGGGCGAGCCGGCGCGAGGGCAGCGGCGGCGGAGCGCTCGCCTTCATCGTCAGCCTGGCGGCGCTGGTCGTGATCGCGATCGCGCTGCTGGTCCCGCTGATCGTCATCGCCATCGTCCTGGCGCTTGTCTGGCTGGGCGTCTCCCGCCACCGCCGCGCCCAGCGCAAACACGCCGGCCTCCGCGTCCTCCGTTAGCGACCCGCCCGCCTGGGCATCATGGGGACGATGCCGCCCCGCAAGAAGCTCGTCCTCACCTACGTCGACTCGCTCCGCACCGACATGCTCGAACGGGCGGTCGCGGAGGGCCGGGCGCCGACTTTCGGCGCCCTGATCGAGCGCGGCGTCCTGATCCCCGACTGCGTCTCCAGCTTCCCCTCGGTGACCCCGGTCGCGAGCGCCGAGATGGTCACCGGCGTCGGCGCCGACGAGCACTGGATCAGCGGCATGAACTGGTACCACCGGCTCGAGCGGCGCTACGTCGAGTACGGGTCCTCGCTGGAGGCGACGCGCGCCTTCGGAGTCTTCCTCGCCCTCTACGACCTCGTCTACAACATGAACCTCGCCCACCTCAGCCCCGAGGTGGAGACGGTCTTCGAGAGCCTCGAAGACGCCGGCGAGCGCACCGCCTGCACGCCGTTCCTCATCTACCGCGGGCGCCGCCGGCACGAGGTCTCGCTGGAGGGATTGCTGAAACGGGCGGTCGACGTGACGAAACTGAAGTTCCATCACCACACCTGGGGGCCGACAGACCTCTTCTACGGCGACCTCTACGCGAGCCGGGACGTGCCGTGCAAATCGACCTCGATCCCCGGCAACCGCGACGGCTACGCCGCCTGCTGCGCGGCCGAGCTGATGAAGGAGGACCTCTACGACTTCCTCCTCCTCTCGCTGCCCGACAACGACAATTACTCCCACGCGCACGGCCCGGAGGCGAGCGTCGAGTCGATCGCCAAGGCGGACTCCTGCTTTGCGACCTACGCCGAGGAAGCCGGCGGGCTCGACGAGTTCCTCGTCGGCCACGCGGTCATCCTCCTCGCCGACCACGCGCAGACGGAGGTCCACCGCGGCCTGCCGCTGGCCGAGCTGCTCGCCGCCGAGTGGTCGGTCCTGCAGCCCTCCGAGGAGCGGCCTGAGCGCTCGCAGCTGGCGGTCAGCCCGACCGGGCGGGCGGCCCACGTCTACCTGCTCGAGGGGGAGGCTGAGCGAGTGGAGCCGCTGGAGGTGGCGGCCCGGCTCGGGGTGATCGAGGGGGTCGACCTCGTCTGCCGGCTCGAGGACGCCGACGGTGTGCCGCTGCAGCGCTCGGGCCCGAGGATGCCGGCGGCGGGGGGCGAGTGGGCCGTGGTCGAACGCGGCGACGCGACGCTCCGCTTCCGCCCAGGTGGCGAGGTCGCCGACCTCCGAGGCGGCAGCTGGGAGATCGAAGGTGACCTGGAGGCGCTCGAGGCCGAGGTCTCCGGCAAGCAGCTGCGCAGCGAGACTTACCCCGATCCGCTGTCGCGGGTCTGGTCGGCTCTGACGGCGCCGCACTCCGGCGACTTCGTCGTCTCGCTCGCGCCCGGCTTCGAGGCGGTCGACTGGGGCGGGGTCAGCCACGCCGGCGGCGGCAGCCACGGGGCGCTCCACGCCGGTGACTCGCTCGGGCCGCTGCTCTTCGTCGGCTGCGGCCCGGAGTCGGCCGGCGAGCGCGAGCAGTGGACGCTGCGCGACGTCGCCCCGGCGATCCGCGAGCACTTCGGGGTGGCGGCGAAGGAGTGAAGCGCGCCGCGCTCCCGATCGCGCTGCTCGTCCTCCTCCTCGCCGCGCCCCCGGCCCTCGGGGCCGAGCGGGTCAGTCGCAGCGAAGCGATCGCGGCGGCCGGCCAGGACGCCAAGGTCCACGAAGAGGAACGCGAGCACGGGCCGCTGGCGGCGACCGCGTCGCTGAACCAGGACGACGACCGCTGGGAGGTCGCCTACTTCTCCGGCGGCGACGAGCTGGCGCTGGTCTACGTCGATCCCCGCAGCGGCGAGGTGACCGAGTCGTGGACCGGCTACCAGGTGTCCTGGAAGATGGCCCGCGGCTATTCCGGCGCCTTCGGCCACAAGCTGAACGCGCCCTACGTCTTCATTCCGCTCTGCCTCGTGTTCCTCCTCGGCCTGGTCGACTGGCGCCGGCTCTGGCGCCTCGCCAACCTCGACCTCCTGGTCCTGTTGGGGTTCGGCGTCTCCCACTACTTCTTCAACCGCGCCGAAGTCGGCGTCTCGGTGCCGCTCGTCTATCCGGTCCTGTTCTACCTCCTCGGCCGCAGCCTCTGGATCGGGTTGCGGGGGAGGGGGGAGGGCCTGCGGCCGGTCTGGCCGGTCATGTGGATGCTCGTCGCGGCCCTCTTCCTGATGGGCTTCCGCGTCGGCCTCAACGTCGCCGACGCCGGCGCGATCGACGTCGGCTACGCGAGCGTCGTCGGCGCCGACAAGATCACCCACGGGGAACCGATCTACGACAACTTCCCCGGCGACATCTCCTCCGGCGACACCTACGGCCCGGTCAACTACCTCGCCTACGTCCCCTTCGAGCTCGTCTGGCCGAGCACCGGCGAATGGGACGACCTCCCCGCCGCCCACGCCGCGGCAATCGTCTTCGACGTCGCCGTCTTCACCTTCCTCATCCTCCTCGGCCTCCGGATCCGCCCCGGCCCGGAGGGCCGCCGGCTGGCCGCGACCCTCGCCTTCGGCTGGGCCGCCTACCCCTACACCGCCTACGTCCTCGAGTCGAACTCCAACGACTCCCTGGTGGCGGCGCTGCTGCTGGCGGCCCTCTACTTCGCGGCGAAGCCCCTCGCCCGCGGGGCGCTGCTGGCGACCGCGGTCTGGGCCAAGTTCGCCCCCGCGGTCCTCGGGCCGATGTACCTGACCTATCGCTTCGGCCGCCGCCCGGCCCTCCTCTTCGTCCTCGGCGGCCTCCTGGTGACCGCCGCCGCACTCCTCTGGCCGGCCCTTGACCCGGGGCTCCATACGTTCTACGACCGCACGATCGCCACCCAGGCCGGCCGCGACTCGCCCTTCAGCATCTGGGGGCAGACGTCGCTGGAACCGCTGCGCACCGCCCTGCTGGTTGCCCTGGGCGCGCTGTCCCTGGCCTTCGCCTTCGTCCCCAAGCGCAAGTCCCTTATCCAGCTGGCCGCACTATCGGCCGCCTTGCTGATCCTCCTGCAGCTGACGCTTCACCACTGGTTCTACCTCTACGTCGTCTGGTTCTACCCGCTGCTGCTCATCGCACTGGCAGCATCACCCGCTGATAGGAGTCGGCCAGCCCCCGCTCGTTGACGTCGACCACCGCGCCCATCACCCAGACGTCCTCCTCGGCGGTCTCGAACCGGGTCGGCATCTGGGTGATCATCGAGCGCAGCGCCTGCTCGGGCTTGACCCCGAGGACGCTGGTCCGGGGGCCGGTCATGCCGACGTCGGAGACATGGGCGGTGCCGCCGGGGAGGACGCGCCCGTCCGCCGTGGGGACGTGGGTGTGGGTGCCGAGAACGGCGGCGACGCGGCCGTCGAGGTGCCAGCCCATCGCCACCTTCTCGCTCGAGACTTCGGCGTGGAAGTCGACGATCACCGCGTCCTGCTCGTGGTGGCTGAGGATCGAGTCGACGGTGTCGAAGGGGGAGCGGGCGACGCGGAGGCCGACGCCGCCGCTGAGGTTGACGACCCGCACCCGCATCCCGCCGGCCTCGACGACGGTGTGGCCGCGGCCGGGGTTCGCCTGCGGGTAGTTGGCCGGGCGCACGACCCGCTCGGAGGTTTCGAGGAAGTCGTAGGCCTCGCGGTGGCGGTAGACGTGGTTGCCGGTGGTGATCACGTCGGCGCCCGACTGGAAGAGGTCGTTGGCGGTGCGCTCGGTGATGCCGACGCCGCCGGCCGAGTTCTCGCCGTTGACGATCACCAGGTCCGGCGCGTGCTCCTCGCGCAGCGCCGGCATCGCTTCGCGCAGCCCCTGCCGGCCCGGGCTGCCGACCACGTCGCCGATGAACAAGACCCTCATCCCGCGGACCCTATCTGCGAGATTGAGCCGGATGGCCGATCCGCGGGAGACGGCAGCGATCTTGGAGCGGGCGCTCGGCTACCCGTTCGCCGCCCCGGAGCACTCATACCTCTACCGCGACGGCGAGGCCCTCGAGCTGCCCGGCGATCTCGATCTCGCCGGCCGCACGACTCTCCTCGCCTACGGGGCGAACGCCTCGCCGCAGGCACTGGCGCGCAAGCTGGCTCCGCTGCCCGGCGAGGCGATGCCGGTGCTGCGGGCCGAGCTCGCGGGCTTCGACGTCGTCTACTCGGCCCACGTCTCCCCCTACGGCGCGATCCCGGGAACGCTCTTCGCCAGCGCCGGAACCGTCGCCCCCGTCTTCGTCGTCTACCCGAGCGCCGAGCAGCTGCGGCTGCTGACGGCGAGCGAGCCGAACTACGAGCTGCGCCGCCTCGAGGGGATCGATTGCCGGGCCGGGGAGGTGGGCCGGTTGACCGAGTTGGACGCCTACCTCAGCCGCCACGGCTGCCTCCGCCTCGGGGGCTCAGAGATCGCCCTCGCCGCCGTCGCCTCCACCGGGCGCACCCTGCCGGCGCTGGACCAGCGGCAGGTGCTGGAACGGGTTCGCGACCTGCTCGAACCCGGGGTGCCCCTGGAGGAGTTCGTCCCCGCCGCGGCGGGGAACCGGATCGTGTTTGACTGATGCGGTCCTGAGTGCTTAGGGTCGGTTGCGTGAAGGACCCGGTCTTCGTCTTCGACTCCCGCGAGAAGTTCCTGCCGCTCGCGGTCGAGAGCATCGAGGCGGTCGAGGGCGCGAAGCTGATCGAATCCGGCGGCGAGCGAGTGGACCTGCGGCTCGCCGGCCTCCCCGAGACGGGCGGCTGGATGGACTTCCCGCCGCACCCGGAGAGCTACGAGCAGCAGCTGCGCTCCCAGTTCGGCGGGGTCGGCTACCGCCGCACGCAGGAGGGCGGCGGCCTCACCTGGGTCCAGTACTGGCTCTGGTACATCTACAACCCGAAGCGCTTCGTGGTCGCCGGCGAACACGAGGGGGACTGGGAGTTCGTCCAAGTGGGCTATGCGGGCGACACCCCCGTCTGCATGACCCTCTCCCAGCACCACTCGGGCGGCGCCCGCATGTGGTGGAACGTGCAGAAACGTGAGCAGGACGGCCGGCCGCTCGTCTACGTGGCCCGCGACTCCCACGCCAACTTCTTCCGGCCGATCGACGAAATCCCCGAGTTCGGCGACGAGGCGAACGGCGAAGGCGACGAGCTCGACGACATCAAATGGCACGAGTTCGGCGACTGGGCGACCTGGTCGGGGCGCTGGGGGCACTCGGAGGGCGCCGCCCGCTCGCCGCAGTCGCCCGGCTGCCAGGGCGATCGCTGGAGCGCCCCGCACCGCTACCACACCAGCGCGAAGGTCCAGCTCTAAAGGCGCCGCCTCAGACGGCGGCGAAGCGGCGCAGCGCCAGCCGCGCGATCGTCGCGTAGGCGGCGAAGAGGACCGCGAGGTGCAGCAGCGGCCCGCCGATCCCCGAGCGGCTCTCGTCGAGGGCGGCGGTGATCGCTTCCAGCGCCGGCTTGAAGGGGAAGAGGGCGGTGACGTAGCGGATCGCGTCGAAGGCCCCGGGGCCGACGGCGCCGGAGGGGACGAGCGAGAGGAAGGCGATCGGCAGGGTGACCATGAAGGCGAGCAGGGAGACGGCGCGCACCTCCCGGGCCGCCGCCCCCAAGGCCGCCCCCGCCGCGCCGAGCGACGCCGCCGCGACGAGGATCGCCGCCAGCCAGAGGCCGATCCGGCCGAGGTCCAGGGGGACGAAGATCCTCATCCCGAGCAGCATCAGCAGCGTCACCACGAGGCCGACCGCGACCCCGAGCAGGACCTTCTCGCCGAGCAGCCCGGTCTCCGAGACGAGGCCGCGGGTGAGCCGGGAGAAGGCGTTCTCCTCGCGCTCCAGCGCCAGCGAGCCGGCGACCAGGAGGACGACGACAAAGGCGAGGGTGAGCGTCGCCGCAACCGCGATCGCGAAGATTTCCAGCGGCGGGCTCTCGCCCCCGACGACGACCTTGTCGACCTTGATCGGCTGGGCGAGGCGGTCGATCAGCGGTTTCGCGACGTCGAGGTTGTCGCGCGCCTGGGCGGCGAATTCGGTCACCTGTTCGAGCGAGGGGCGCAGCCGAGGCGGCAGCGCCGGGGTGACCGTTTCGAGAATGCGGGCGCTGGTCCGGAGGCCGAGGATCGGGATCGATTCCCCGAGCACCTGGAATTGGCCGCCGTCGACGATCAGGCCCAGGTAGCGGCCGCCTTCGTTGCCGATCCGGCGTGCGATCCGCAGGTTCGCTTCCGCCAGCAGGGTGGTGATGCGGTCGTCGACGAGTTCGGCCTTGACCGCGTTTTCCTCGTTGACCAGCACTTCGACTTCCGGCACCCCCGGCGTCAGCGTCGAGAGCGAGTTGATCTTGTTGACGAGGTCAGAGGGGAGGATCAAGGCGGCCAGCACGTCGCCCGATTCGACCTTCGCTTCGGCTTCATCCCGGTCGTCGACGAAGACGCACTCGACCCGTTCGCAGACCTGCTTCTTGACGTTCGCCTTCGGCAGCTCGGCGCCGCCGACGTTGATCCGCGTGTTCGCCGGCACTTCGTTGAGGAAGGCGACCCGCGGGTCTTCCGGGCCGCGCGAGATCGCGAAGCCGACGAGGACCGCGATCAGGATCGGGTAGGCGACCAGCAGCACCGCTTGCAGGGGCGAGCGGCGGAGGATCTGCAGGTCCTTCAGCAGCAGCCAGCGGACGCCGCGCATCAGTGGCCCCGGTGCTGGAGGTAGGCGACGAAGGCGGTCTCGAAGTCGCGGTCGGCCGACTCCGGAGCCTCGCTGCGGACCGCCTCGCGCAGCTCCTCGGCGGAGCCGTCGAAGAGGGACTCGCCGTCGGCGAGGACCAGGACCCGGCCGCCGTAGCGCTCGGCCTCCTGGATGTCGTGGGTGGAGAAGATCACCGTCGTCCCCCGCCCCGCCAGCCCGGAGACGAACTCCCAGAGGCGTGCCCGCTGGCGCGGGTCGAGCCCGACGCTCGGCTCGTCGAGCAGGAGCACCGCCGGCCGCGAGAGCAGCCCGATCGCGATGTTGATCCGCTGCTGGTTGCCGCCGGAGAGCCGCGCGACGATCTCCCCCCGCCGCTCCCGCAACCCGGTCAGCTCCAGCATCTCCTCGACCGAGGCGGCGGGATCCTCATGCCCCTCCAGCCGGGCAAACAGCAAGAGGTTCTCCTCGACCGTCAGCCGTCTATATAGAGCGGCCTGTTGGGGCACCCAGCCGACTGCGCCCTCGTCCGCAACTACCTCACCCTCGTCCGCAGCGGAGATCCCCGCCAGGATCGACAGCAACGTCGTCTTCCCGGCTCCGTTGGGCCCGATGATCGCGACGAGCTCGCCGGGACCTGCCTGCAAAGAAACGCCTCGCAAGGCTTCCCGGCTTCCGAACCTCTTGACCAACCCCTGAGCCCGCACCGGCGGAACGCTACTGCGCTACGTAAGGGAGGGGTGGGGGTGCCCTCGTACGGACACTCCCAAAAGCGAGCGAAGCGAGCGCGTCCGGTAGAGGGCACCCCCACCCCTCCCCTAAACTCGCAACCGATGCCCTTCCCAAGTACCCGTCTGCGCCGCCTGCGGCGCACCGACGCGCTGCGGGGTCTCGTCCGCGAGACCGAGCTGACGCCTGGCCACCTGATCCAGCCCGCCTTCGTCACCGCCGGTGAGGGGGTGCGCGACGAGGTCGCGTCGATGCCGGGCATCGCCCGCCTCTCGATCTCCAACCTCGTCGAGGAGGCGGGCGAGATCGCCGCGGCCGGGGTCGGCGCGCTGATGCTGTTCGGCGTCCCCTCGGTCAAGGACGACTTCGGGACCGGGGCCTACGACGACGAGGGGATCGTGCAGATGGCGGTGCGGGCGCTGAAGGACGCCCATCCCGACCTGGTCGTCGTCACCGACGTCTGCCTCTGCGAGTACACCTCGCACGGCCACTGCGGGGTGATCCGCGAGGGCAGCGCCGAGGTCGACAACGACGTCACCGTCGAGCTGCTGGCGAAAACCGCGATCTCCCACGCCGAGGCCGGCGCCGACGCCGTCGCCCCGAGCGACATGATGGACGGGCGCGTCGGTTCGATCCGCCACCAGCTCGACGAAGAGGGCCACAGCGGCGTCCCGATCGTCGCCTACTCGGCCAAGTACGCCTCGGCCTACTACGGGCCTTTCCGCGACGCCGCCGGCTCGACGCCCGAATTCGGCGACCGCCGCGGCTACCAGATGGATCCGGCCAATGCCGCCGAAGCGGTGCGCGAGGCCGAGCTCGACCTCGAAGAGGGCGCCGACATGCTGATGGTGAAGCCCGCGCTCCCTTATTTGGACGTCGTGCGCCGGGTCAAAGAGGCGACGGGCGCCCCCGTCGCCGCCTACCACGTCTCCGGCGAGTACTCGATGCTGAAGGCCGCCGCCGCCAACGGCTGGATCGACGAGCGCGCCGCCACCCTCGAGGCGCTGACTTCGATCCGCCGCGCCGGCGCCGACGCGATCGTCACCTACTACGCGAAGGAGGCCGCCCAGTGGCTTCGGTGAAAGTGCCGCAGTCGAAGGCGCGCAGCCGCAAGGACGGCTCCGCGATCCCCCTCGACGAGACCGACAAGCGGCTGATGAACCTGCTGCAGTCGAGCTTCCCGCTCGACCCCGAGCCGTTCGCGCTCGTCGCCTCCGAGGCCGACCTCGAGCTCGACGACGTCCTCGGCCGCACCCAGCGCCTGCTCGACGGCCGCATCATCCGCGAGATCACGCCGATCTTCGACACCCGCGCGCTCGGCTACGAGTCGATGCTGGTGGCGGCGAAAGTCGACGCCGAGAACCCGCAGCGGGCGGCGGCGATCGTCAACGCCCACCCCGGTGTCTCCCACAACTACCTGCGCACCCACGACTTCAACATGTGGTTCACGATCGCCACCCCGCCGGACTCGCCGCTCGGCCTCAAGGGGACCCTGGAAGCGCTGATGGAGGAGACCGGGGCGGAGTCGATGCGGGAACTGCCGACCCTCACCCTCTTCAAGATCAACATGAACCTGGAGATGGAGAAGGGCACCGACGCGCTCGCCGCCGCGGTCGAGGCGGCGCCGCCGCGGGAGCTCGAGCCGCAGCCCTACGACGCCGACGACATCGCCCTGATCAAGGCCCTGCAGGGGCCGATGGAGGCCGTTGAGCGTCCCTACGACGCCGCCGCCTCGGAGCTCGGGATCTCGACCGAGGAGCTGCTCGACCGCCTCCGCGGGATGGTCGACCGCAAGATCCTCCGCCGGGTCGCGGCGATCCTCTTCCACCGCCGCGCCGGCTTCTCGGCCAACGGGATGGGCGTCTGGAAGGTGCCCGAGGACGAGATCCTCAGCACCGGCGCGAAGATGGCCTCGTTCCGCGGCATCTCCCACTGCTACCAGCGGCCGACCTACGAGGACTGGCCCTACAGCGTCTTCACGATGGCCCACGGCCGCTCGAAAGAGGAGTGCGACGCCGTCCTCGACGCGATCGCCGAGGAATGCGGGATGGGGCCGGACGACCGCGCCACCCTCTACTCCTCGACCGAGTACAAGAAGATCCGCCTCCACTACTTCACCGAGGACTACGCCCGCTGGGAAGCCGAACATTCCTGAGGTCCAGCGGTGACCGACCTATTCGAGCGGGCGCAGGAGGTTCTTCCGGGCGGGGTCAACTCGCCGGTGCGGGCGATGCGGCAGATCGGCCGCGACCCCGTCTTCATCGAGCGCGCCGAAGGCTGCTGGCTCTACGACGTCGAGGGCAACCGCTACGTCGACTGGATCGGCTCCTGGGGGCCGATGATCCTCGGCCACGCAGAGCCCGCGGTGGTTGCGGCGGTGATCGAAGCGGCGAAGCGGGGGACGAGCTTCGGCGCGGCGACCGCGGCGGAGGTCCAGCTGGCCGAGGAGGTGGCGGATCGCTTCCCCTCGGTGGAGATGCTGCGGATGACCAGCTCCGGCACCGAGGCGGCGATGAGCGCGGTGCGGTTGGCGCGGGCGCTGACCGCCCGCGAGGTCGTCGTCAAGTTCGCCGGCGCCTACCACGGCCACTCCGACGGGCTGCTGGCCGACGCCGGCTCCGGGCTGGCGACGCTGGGCGTTCCCGGAAGCCCGGGCGTCACCGCGGCGCAGGCGGCGGCGACCGTGGTGGTGCCGTGGAACGACCGCGAGGCGGTGGCGCGGGCGCTGCGCGAGCACGACGTAGCGGCGCTTCTCGCCGAGCCGATCGCGGCGAACATGGGCGTCGTCCCGCCCGCCGAAGGCTTCCTCGAGTTCCTCCGCGAGGCGACCCGCGAGGCGGGGGCGCTGCTGGTCTTCGACGAGGTGATCACCGGCTTCCGCGTCGCCCGCGGCGGCGCCCAGGAGCTCTATGGCGTCGAACCCGACCTGACCGTGATGGGCAAGGTCATCGGCGGCGGCCTGCCTGCGGCGGCCTACGGCGGCGCGCGCGAGCAGATGGAACGGATCGCCCCCGCCGGCGACGTCTACCAGGCGGGAACGCTCTCCGGCAACCCGCTCGCGGTGGTGGCGGGGCTGGCGACCCTGGAGCAGCTCGACGCCCCCGCCTACGAGCGCCTCGGCGCGTTGACCGACCGCCTCGCCCAGGGCTTCGAAGCGCTGGCCGCCGACCGCCCCCTGCAGGTCGCCTCGGCCCCGGGTCTGGTGACCCTCTTCTTCAGCCCGGTCCCGGTCACCGACTTCGCCACCGCGACCGCCTGCGACGTCGAGGCCCACGCCGCCTTCTGCCGCGCCCTGCTCGACCGCGGCGTCTACCCGCCCCCGGCCCAGTACGAGGCCTGGTTCGTCTCCCTCGCCCACGACGAGTCGACGATCGACCAGACCCTCGAAGCCGCCGCCGAGGCCCTCCGTTCCGTGGTTCCTTAGTCCGATATGTCAGGACAAAAGAACCACGGAACCGCTGGCGACGCCCTACAGGCGCTCGCCAACCAACTCCGCGCCGAGGACACCCCGATCTCCCCCCACGTCGTCGACCCGTCCCAGCCGGCGGAGCTCGGTGAGCTCGCCGGGGGAGGCGAGCACGCCCTCGTCGTCGAGGCCGTCCACGAGGGCTACCTCCTCCACTACGGGCAACCCCGCCTCCTCGCCGGCCACGACCCCGACCTCGCCCTCCTCGCCGGCGACTACCTCTACGCCCTCGGCCTCGACCGCCTCGCCACATTCGGCGACACCCGCGCCGTCACGATCCTCTCCGACCTGATCAGCGAATGCGCCCGCCGCCACGCAGAGGGAGACACCGCCCCGATCCCCGCCCTCTGGCGCGAAGCCGCCGAGCAGATCGCCACTCCGGGCTAGTGCCCAGGGCGCTACCGACGCCTGACAGCTTCGCGCAGTTCTCGGAAGACCCGATCCGTTCCAGCTTCGCGGATCGGAGCTTCCCGCCGGAACCACCGGCTGAATGCCTCGGCTTTCTCTATCGCGGCCCGGCTTTCTGCCAGCGTCAATTCGATTTTCTTGTCCAGCTCCTCTTGAGTCACGGCTCTGCCTCCTCTTACAGACAAAAGCATCCTATCAGCGCCTCTGGAGTTCCTCGATGAGGAGCTCAAGTTGTCTGAGGTTCACTTTCAGGCTGGCGGCCTCTTCCTCACTGGCTAAAGCGGCTCGCTGCCAAAAAGCCGTTTCAGCAGTTGCCTTCTCCAATCTTCCCTCCGAGATCTCGAAGGGCCCGGCCCGCCGCAGCCATTCCCGGTTCTTCATCCGCATCCCGATCGAGAGGACGATGAAGCTGCCGCCGAAGGCTAAGACACCCGCTGCCGATACGAGCAACAACCGCGCCGCCCAGAGGACGCACCGGTTGTTGAAAAACGTGTCGACGAAATCAGGGCTTGGGCTGTCAGGAAGGTCAGCCGGATAAAGACCCTTAGCGAGCAGCGCAATCGCCGCGACGGCCCCCACCATAACCGTCAACCTGCCCACCCCCTCGAACTCTCGCCATGGAGGACTAAGGGCGGCCGGCGCCGAAGTTCTCCCCCCGGGGTGCGAGCTTCTACAGAGTTTGGGCATCTGTGACGCAGGTCACACCGCCTAAGCAATAGACTTCGTTGCCCTACCTGATCGACCTGTGGCAGACGACGCGAACAAGGTAAACGGGGCCGAGGAGGCTCCCCTCAAGGAGCGGGTTAAGCCCGACCCTCCCGGCTATTTCGAGGGGGAGTCGATGACGCGCCGCCACGTCTTCACGGTCGCCTCGCAGGCGCTCGGCGGCCTCGCCGCCGCCGGGATCGTGCTCCCCGCCGTCGGCTTCGCGGTCGCCCCGATCTTCCATCGCGGCAAGGAGCGCTGGGAGTCGGTCGGCCCGGTCTCCGACTTCGTCGAGGACACCTACCGCCAGGTCGTCTTCACCGAAACCGAGGGGATCGGCGACGCCGGCAAGACCACCGCCTACGTGCGCAAGAGCTCCAAGGACCTCGGAGAAGAACCCGGCAAGTTCGTCGCCGTCTCCAACCGCTGCGCCCACCTCGGCTGCCCGGTCCGCTTCGTCGAGGCCGCCGGCAACTTCATCTGCCCCTGCCACGGCGGCGTCTACGACTTCCAGGGCAAGCGGATCGGCGGCCCGCCGGTGCGCCCGCTCGACCAGTTCCAGACCCGCGTCACCAAAGGCCAGGTCGAACTCGGCCCGCGCTACAGCGTCACCTCGCAGATGGAACCTGTGCGCGCCCGCGACCCCGGGGAGTTCACCGGCGGGATCTGGGAATACCTCTACCCGCCGCGGCCCTCTACCTTCCCACCGCCCTGATGCCGAGCTTCCCGAAACCCAAGATCCCGGACGCCGTCGTCCCGCCGCCCCTGCGCAAACCGGCCAAGCCGGGCGTCGGCGGCACCCCGAAAGGGCAGGCGCCGAGCGACCTGAAGGAGACCCCGGAGCGCAAGAGCGCCGGCGACAAGCTGCTCGACGTCGGCAAGGAAGCGCCGATCGACGCCCTCGGCTGGGTCGACCAGCGCCTCGCCGCCACCGGCTTCCTCACCGGGATGCTCTTCCGCAAGGTGCCGAAGGGGACCAACTGGTTCTACACGCTCGGCTCGGCGACCCTCTTCGCCTTCATCGTCCAGGCCACCACCGGCGTCTTCCTGGCGATGTTCTACACGCCCTCCGCGACCCAGGCCTACTCCTCGATCTCGCACATCAACAACGAGGTCCCGCTCGGCCAGCTCGTGCACGGGATGCACAAGTGGGGCTCGAGCGTGATGGTGATCCTGATCTTCCTCCACATGGGGAGGACCTTCTTCTTCGGCGCCTACAAGTACCCGCGGGAGCTCAACTGGGTGATCGGCGTGGTGCTGCTGATCCTGACGATGACGATGGCCTTCACCGGCTACCTGCTGCCGTTCGACCAGCGCTCCTTCTGGGCCTCGATCGTCGGCATCAACATCAACGGCACCGGCCCGGTGGTCGGCCCCTACCTGAGCGACTTCCTCCGCGCCGGGCCTGAGCTCGGGGCGACGACCCTCTCGCGCTTCTACGCGATCCACATGCTGCTGGTGCCCGGGGCGATCATCGCCCTGATCGGCGCCCACATGTACCTGGTGGTCAAGCTCGGGACGACGGCGCCGCCGTGGGTCAAAGCCGAACGCCCGAAGGTCGCCGCCCCGGTCTCGCAGCTCGACGCCGGCGCCAACGGCAACGGCCGCGTCAACGGTCACCGCATCGACGGCGCCCCCGTCGACGGCGAGGGGAACGGAGCGTCGTCCGCATGAAGCCGCAGGACAAGCAGGCCTACCTGGAGGAGTACGAGCTCCTGAAGAAGAAGGGGAAGCCGTTCTTCCCCTACGCCGTGATGAAAGACTCGGTGATGGCGCTGATCGTCGTCGCCGTGATCATCGCGATGTCGATCATCCTCGGCGCCGAGCAGGGCCCGAAGGCCGACCCGACCTCGACCACCTACGTGCCGCGCCCCGAGTGGTACTTCTTCTTCCTCTTCGAGCTCCTGCGCGTGATCAAGCCGCCGGAGCTGGTCCCGATCGCGACGATCGGCATCCCGACCGTCTGCATGGTCCTGCTCCTGCTGCTGCCGTTCTACGACCGCGGGCCGGAGCGCCGCCCGGAGCGCCGCCCGATCGCCACCACGGCCGGGATCATCACGATCATCGCGATGGGCTACCTCACCTACCTCGGCGCCACCGGCGGCTCGCCGACCGAGATCGAGATGAAGGTCTCGAAGCAATACGAGCCGGGCAAGGAGGTCGTCGCCGGATCTGGCTGCCTCGCCTGCCACAAGCTCGGCGAGAACGGCAACAACGGGCCGGGACCCGAACTGACCCACATCGCTTCCCGGATCCCCCGGGCTGCGATCATTCGCTCGGTCGAAATCGGCCCGGGCATCATGCCCTCCTTCCGCGACCTGCCGCCGCAGAAGATCGAACAGCTCGCGGACTTCCTCTCCTCCCTCGATTAACCGGGCGGTCGGGATGGGGCCGGCGCCCTGAATCCCATGGACACGATCAACGACAACCGCCAATCGCCGGACTTCGCCGGCCAGGTCAACCGCATGTTCGACCGGGTCGCCGGCCGCTACGACGCGCTCAACTCGGTGATGACCGCCGGCCTGCACCACCGCTGGCGCGAGCGCGCCGCCGCCCGCACCAACCTCGGTCCCGGTGACGCGGCCCTTGACGTCTGCTGCGGCACCGGCGACCTGGCGCTGGAGCTGGCGAAGCTGGTCCAGCCCGGCGGGCACGTCGTCGGCTGCGACTTCTCCGAGCCGATGCTCGACCTGGCCCGGGAGAAGGCCGAGGAGCGGCGCCGCGACGGGGTCCGCTTCGAGTGGGCCGACGCGCTCGAACTTCCCTACGACGGCGAGCGCTTCGATGCCGTCACCGTCGGCTTCGGGGTCCGCAACCTCGCCGACCTCGACCGCGGCCTGCGCGAGATGGTCCGGGTGCTGAAGCCCGGCGGGCGCGCCGTCATCCTCGAGATAACGCAGCCGACCCGGCCGCCGCTCTCGCTCTTCTACTCGCTCTGGTTCGACCGCATCGTGCCGATGCTCGGCGCCCTCTCCAGCAACCCCGAGGCCTACTCCTACCTGCCCGAATCGGTGCGGAGCTTCCCCAGCCCGCGCGGACTGGCCGAGAAGATGGACAGCGCCGGCTTCAAAGAGATTCGCTACACGGTGCTGGCGGGCGGCATCATCGCCATCCACAGCGGCGTCCGCGGGTGACCAGACCCTCCTCCGTTCCGCCGCCGGTCACCGCCGTCCTCGACGCCTCCAGCCGCTGGCTGCCCGAGCGGCTGGGCGAGGTCGAGCGGCTGCTGCGGGAGGCGACCACCGGCTACGGGGAGACCCTCGGGGCTGACGCCGGCGCCACTCTCGACGCCGGCGGCAAGCGCCTGCGGCCGATGCTGGTGCTCCTCTGCGCGGGCCCCTCGGGCGACCCTGACGCCACTCGCGCCGCGACGGCGATCGAGCTCGTGCACATGGCGACGCTCGTCCACGACGACGTCCTCGACGCCGCTCCCCTGCGCCGCGGCCTGCCCACCGTCGCCGCCACCTCCGGCCGCGAGCGGGCCGTCGCCACCGGGGACCTGCTCTTCTCGCGCGCCTTCGCCCTGCTCTCCGAGGCCGGTGCCACGCGCTCGGTCAGCCTCCTCGCCGATGCCTCGGTCGCCCTCGCCCAGGGGGAGCTGGCCCAACGCCAGGACGCCTTCGACCTGGGCGTCAGCGAGGAGCGCTACCTCGCCCGCTGCCGCTTGAAGACCGGGCGCCTGTTCGAATGCGCCTGCCTGCTCGGCCGCGACGACGAGGCCCTGCGCGGCTTCGGCGCCGGCATCGGCCTCGCCTTCCAGCTGCTCGACGACGTCCTCGACGTCAGCGGCCCGCCGGAGCGGACCGGCAAGGCCCGCGGCACCGACCTCCTCGACGGCACCGTCACCCTGCCGCTGATCGAGGCCGCGAAGAGCGACCCGGCGATCCGCGAGGTCGACCTGCCGGCGCTCGACGCCGCCGGCGCCGAGGCGCTCTGCGACCGGATCGCCGCCACCGGCGCCCTGGAGCGGGTGCGGGTGCGCGCCCTGGAGATGGTCGCCGGGGCGAAGCGAGCCCTCGATGACGCCGACTTCGAGCCCGAACAGCGCCAACTCCTTGCGCTGGTCGCTGATGGAGTGGTCCAGCGCTACAGCTGACCCCCGCCAGCCCACCCCAGTTGGGGTGGGCGGCTGACTATTGCTCCTGCTCGGTGGGGCGGACGAGGATCTCGTTGATGGCGACGTGGCGGGGGCGGGTGACCACGTAGGCGATCGCGTCGGCGATGTCCTCGGCCTGGAGAATCTCCATGTCCTCGAAGCGCCGCTCGATCTGCTCTTTCACCTCGGGCCGGTTGTGGCCCTGCAGCTCGGTGGCGACGGCCCCGGGCTCGACCAGAGCGACGCGGACGTGGCGCCGCGTCACCTCCTGGCGCAGCGACTCGCTGAAGGCGCCGACCCCGTGCTTGGTCGCGTTATAGACGCCGCTGCCTTTGCGGGCGATCCGCCCGGCGACCGAGGAGATGTTGATCAGGTCGGCGACCCGGCGCGGCTCCCCGTCGGCGGCCTCGAGCAGGTGGGGGAGGGCGGCGTGGGCGGTGTAAAGGAGGCCGCGCAGGTTAACGTCGAGCATCCGCTCCCATTCCTCCACCGGCGCCTCGACGATCGGCCCGAGCAGCATCACCCCGGCGTTGTTGACGAGGACGTCGAGCCGGCCCAGCTCCTCGACCGCCCTCGCGACCGCGGCCTGCGCCTGCTCGCGCTCGCTGACGTCGGCTTCGATCGGCAGCGCCGTGCCGCCGGCGTCGGCGATCTCGCCGCCGAGGGCCTCGAGGCGGTCGACCCGCCGCGCCACCAGGGCGACGGCGGCACCGCGCCCGGCGAGCGCCTTCGCGGTCGCCTCGCCGATCCCGCTGGAGGCTCCGGTGACGAGGGCTACGGTGCCCTGCAGGCTGTTATCGAGAGAAGTCGTCGGCCGAGATCAGGTCGTTGCCAAGAGCGATGATGAAGGCGTCGACCATCTCGCGCATGTTCGCGTGCTCGAGTGCCCGCAGCTCGTTCGCGAGCTCATGGGAGCCGAAGTCGAGATGCTCGTCGAAGACGTCGACCTCGAGCTCGTTGTGGACGCTCGCACCCGTCCACTCGCACTCCGGGCAGCGCCGCCAGACCCGCCAGCGGGACCGGTTGGCCTCCTGCTCCCAGGAGGTCGGCTGCACGAGGCCCGAGCCACAGGCGGGGCAGACGTGCAATGTGGTGTTGAGGGCCCCGTCGGGTGCCTGCTCTGCCATGAGCGCACTATCGAGCCTGAGCATCGGCAGTTGATCCGTAATTCGCCTCATCTCCGACCCTGAAACCCCACAGATCACGATCGAAACCTGCGCCAGAGTGATCCGGGCGCCGAGCGGCCCCGTTACCATTGCCAAGATGCCAGGAAACATCGGACTTCCAGAGATCGCCGTCGTCCTCATCATCGCCCTGCTGGTCTTCGGCCCCAAACGGCTGCCGGAGCTCGGCCGCAGTCTCGGCAACGGGATTCGCGAGTTCAAAGGCTCGATCAGCGGTGAGCACCGCGACGACGACAACGACGAGGACGAGAAGCCGCGGCTGGAGTCGGAGTCGGCGAAGGTCCACGGCGACCCGGCCGACGCCGAGGTCGTCCGCAACAAGTCCAGCTGAGGCGACGGGAGATGGCCCGCCGCGTCAAGGCGGTCTCCCACGAAGATCGCCTCACCCTCGTCGAGCACCTCGACGAGCTGCGCACCCGGCTCTTCGTCTGCATCGCCGCGCTCGGCGTCGCCCTGGCGCTCTGCTTCTGGCAGAACCACCTGCTCCTGGAAATCGCCCAGGGGCCGCTGCCCTCCGACCACGACCAGCTGCTCACCCTCGGCCCCACCGAGCCCTTCACGACCACCCTCACCGTCTCCGCCTACGGGGCTCTCATCCTCTCGCTGCCGGTCGTCCTCTGGCAGCTCTACGCCTACGTGCTGCCGGCCTTCAGCGAGACCGAGCGGAAGACGATCCTGCCGATCCTGCTGCTCTTCCCGTTCCTCTTCGTCGCCGGCATCGCCTTCGCCTACTTCGTGGTCATGCCGGCCGCGCTCAACTTCCTCCTCGACTTCAACAGCGGCCAGTTCAACATCCAGCTGCGGGCCCGCGACTACTACAGCTTCTTCTCGATGACCGAGCTCGCCTGCGGCCTGATCTTCCAGCTGCCGCTGGCGATCATCGCCGTCACCCGGCTGGGGATCGTGCGGGTCGAGCAGCTGACCCAGAACCGCCGCTACGCCTATCTGGTGATCGCGATCGTCGCCGCGGCGCTGCCCGGAGTCGACCCGGTGACCATGCTCATTGAGATGGTTCCGCTGCTTGTTCTGTACGAGTTGAGTATCTTGCTCGCTCGGGTCCTCGGACGGCCGGGGCAGAGCGGTGGGCTGGCAGAGCCCTCCCCGCAGGAGTAGGGAGAGAGGCGAAGTGGCGAAGAAAAGCAACGAGCATCGGATGGTCTTCGACGTGCGGGGGCGGCGGAAAAACGTCGTCCGCGTCGTCTACGCGATCCTCGCGGTGCTGATGGGTCTCAGCCTCTTCCTCGTCATCGGCGGCTTCAACCTCGCCGAACTCTTCAACGGCAGCAACAGCACCGGCGATGCCGCCAAGCCCTACGAAGAACAGGCCGAACGGATCGAAGTCAAGCTGAAAAAAGAACCCGAAGACGCGGACCTGCTGCTGGCGCTGACCCGCGCCCACGTCAACGCCGGCAACGCCCAGGTGTCGGTCGACCCGACGACCGGGCAGCAGTCGTACACGACCGAGGCGGTGCAGGAGTTCCAGGAAGCCGACCAGTCCTGGTCCGAATACCTCGAAGCGACCGACGAACCGAGCGTCGGCCTGGCGCTGGTGATGTCGCCGACGCTGCTGCGGCTGGCGGAAGTGTCGGGCTCCTTCCAGCAGGCGGCGATCACGATCAAGAGCGCTTCGGAAGCGCAGAAGATCGTCGCCGAACAGCGGCCCTCGATCAACTCGCTGACCACCTACGCCCTCTATACCTACTTCACCGGCGACTTCAAGGCCGCCAACAAAGCCCGCGCGGAAGCGAAGCAGGAAGCCGGCGAAAAAGGCGAACGCGAAACGATCGACAAACAGCTCGACGAAGCCGAAGAACGCGCCAAGAAATTCCTCAAAGAACTGAAGAAAGCCGAAAAGGAAGCGAAAGCCGCGAGCAAAAGCGGCGGCGCGGCGGGCGGCGCCACGACCGGCGAAAACCCGCTCGGCGGAGCCCTCGGCGGCGGCGGGCTAGGCGAATAGCCGGCGCAGCTGAGTCACCGGCGTGATGGGCCGTGAAGGGCTCGAACCTTCGACCTTGAGATTAAGAGTCTCCTGCTCTACCAACTGAGCTAACGGCCCGGGACGGGTGATTATAGGAATGTCGCCCGCTCGGGGCGCGGCCTGCCGCCTTACTTGGAGCGGCAGTATTTTTCGACCAGGCCGTCGACGATCGTGCCGCTTTCGAAGCTGAAGCGGCCGTGGGTTCGGAGGACGTTGTCGCTGCAGCGGGCCGAGACGTAGCTGCGCCGTTTGCCGCCCGCCTGGTAGCGGCGGCCGATCCGGACGTCGAGGTGGGTGATCGCGCCGCGGCCACCGGCGATCGGGGGGACGTCGAAGTGGACGCGGTAGCGGTATTCGCCGCGGCGCTGTTCGATCGGCACCGTCACCGCATAGGTCTGCGTCGCCGGCACCGTGGTGCGGGCGTGGATGACGGCGGTCGGCATCCCGTCCAGTCGCGGGCCGTTGAAGATCGTCACCGGCGCGCTTGCTTCCACCGTCCCGCTTTCGAGCGAGATCAGCGCCGCGATGTGCCCGGTGCCGACGATCGCGCCGCGGCAGAGCCGCCGCGCTTCTTCGCTGCCGGCGTTGGCGATCGATTCCGGCGCGCAGGTCGGCAGGCCGGCGACGCTGAGCCGGCCGTCGCGGTCGAAGTCGACCAGCGCCTGGCGCAGCGGCGAAGGCTTGCCGCCGCCGCGGGCGCTGAGGTCGAGCCGGCCCTGGAAGTCGATCGGCACGAACTGGCGCTTGGGCAGCGTCTGCGGCTCGAAGCCGCCGTCGGCGCGGAGGACGATGTCGTCGACCTTCACCACCGCGGCGCCGGCAACTGCTGCGAAGACCGCCGTCGCGGCAAGCGCCAGGAGGAGCGCTCGTCTCAGTGCGGGGTGTGGCATGGCGAGGTGAGGGTGGTCGGGAAGCTGTCGCCGTTTTTGAATTTCAGCTTCCCTTCGACCTGCAGGCGCCCGCCGGCGCAGTGGGCGCTGAGGAAGCCGACCTTCTTGCCGTTGCGCGTGCGCGTCGCCCCGACCGTCGCTTCGGCGAGGATCGGGGCCCCGAAGCCGCCGGCGACATCGGGCATCTGGACCCGGACGTGGAAGCCGTAGCGACCCTTGGCGACCCGTTCGATCACCAGCGGGACGACCAGCGCCTGCGGTGACGGCACGGTCTCGTAGCCGTGGGCGAGCAGGGTCGGCTTGCCGCCCGTCGGGGCGGCGTTGAAGAAGGAGAGCGGCGAGCTGATCTGGAACGGCTTCTGTCCCGGCATCGTCACCAGCGCCTTGCCGGTGCCCTTGCCGACGAGGGCGCCGGCGCAGCGCTTGCGCGCCTGCGAAGGGGTCGCCCCTTCCAGCTTCGACCGCGGGCAGGTCGGGAAGGCCTTGCTGTTGACGACGCCGTTTTTGTCGATCAGGAAGTCGAGCGTGTCGAGCGTCGGCGGGGTCGAGCCGTCTTTCTCGCTGACCCGGTTGACGCTGCGCAGAGTGATCGGGGCGTTGCCCTTCGCCGGCAGCTCACGCGGCTGCATTTCGATCGTCGAGCTGACGCAGAGGGGGCCGATGCAGGCGCCGATTCCCGAGGCCGCCGCGCCGCCGATCAGCGTCAGCGCGACGGCGAGAACCGCGATCTTTCCCAGTCGTCTTTTCAATCAGCGCCCCTTGCAGGGTTTGAACACGGAGCCCTGCAAAAAGGTGTTGTCTTTGAAATGAACCTGGACTTTCGCCTGCAGGCGGCCGTCCGGGCAGCCGGCGTTGGCGAAGCTCAGGGTCTTGCCCTTGTACTTCCATTCGCGGCCGACGGTCAGCTGCGCGTAGAGCGGGATCCCGGAGCCGCCGGCGATCTTCGGGATTTTCGCCACGGTCTTGAACCCGTAGCGGCCCTTGTGCACCCGCTGGATCTCGATCGGGACGACGAAGGTGGTCGGCGCCGGCACCGTCAGGTGGGCGTGGGCGAGGAGCACCGGGTTGCCGTGTTTCGGCGCCGCGTTGAAGAGGGTGATCGCGGAGGAGGCCGGGATCGGCGGCTGTTCGGGGAAGACGACGACGGCCTTGCCGAAGCCCTTGCCGACGATCGAGCCGGGGCAGAGCTTGCGCGCCTGCGGGGTCGTCGTCGCCGCCAGTTTGCCGGGCGTGCAGACCGGCAGGCCTTTGGTCTCGACTTCGCCGTGCTTGTCGAAGAAGATCGTCACCGTGTCGACGATCGGCGGCAGCGAGCCGTCTTTGGTCGAGACCTTGCCGTAGCCGTGCAGCTTGATCGGCGCGAAGCCTTTCTTCGGCAGCGTCGTCGGCGTGAAGCCGCCGTCGGTGTCGACGACCAGGGTGCCCGCTTCCAGCCTGATCGCCAGCGCCGTGCCGGCCGCGACGAGCAGCAGCACCAGTGCCAGGACATGCACCCTTAACAGAGTCTTCCGCATCAAATTCTCCCTCCCGTAGGCCTCTACCGCCAAACTACCAGCCGTGGGAAGGAGGATCGGCAGGGTGCGCAGGAAGTCGGCGCGGAGAGGCCCGCGCCGCGACGAGCCGTTCCTGCTGCGCTACCCCAAAGCGGTCCTCGCGGTTGCGGCGCTGATCCTCGCCGTGCTGGCGGTGATCGGGACCGGCACCGAGGACCGCCTCGACCCGAGCACCCTGGACATCCCCGGGACCGAGTCCCTGCACGGCAACGAACTGCTCGAGCAGCACTTCGGCGACTCCGCCCCCCTGGCGATCCTGCTGCAAGGCCCCCCCGCGGCGATCGACCGCCAGGGCCCGGAACTGATCAGCACCCTGCGCGAGGACCCGCGGGTGACCACCCTCTCTCCCTGGGACCGCGGCTCGGTGCAGCGCCTGCGGCCGACCCCGAACAAAGCGCTGATCCTCGCCGACTTCCACGTCGACACCCGCACCTCGCTGAACGAGACGGTGCCGCACCTGAAGGAGGTGCTCGCGGAAACGATCAAGCCGCCGGTGAGGGCGACCCAGTCGGGCTACGCGAGCCTCTCGCTGGCGATCCAGGAAGACAGCCTCGACGCCACCCACCGCGGCGAGCTGATCGCGCTGCCGTTCCTGCTGCTGATCCTGCTGCTCGTCTTCCGCTCGCCGATCGCCGCCTTGATCCCGCTCGCCTTCGGCTTCGTCACCGTCGTCGCCTCCCGCGGGATCCTCTACTGGTTCACCGGCTGGTTCGAGATCGACGCCTTCGCGCTCGTCGTCTGCTCGATGATGGGGCTGGCGCTGGGGGTCGACTACTCGCTGCTGATGGTCTCCCGCTTCCGCGAGGAGCTCGCCGGCGGGACCGAGCCGATCGAGGCGGCGCGGCTGACCCGCCGCCACGCCGGTCGCACGGTCTGCTTCGCCGGCAGCACCCTGCTGCTCTCGATGCTCGTCTCCCTCTTCATCCTCCCGGGGTCGCTGCTGGCCTCCCTGGCGGGGACGGTCTGCATGGTGGTGATCCTCAGCGTCGTCGTCGCGATCGTCGTCGTCCCGGCGATTCTCACCCTGTTGGGAGCGAACGTCGACCGCTGGCGCTTCGGCACCACCGCGCCCGCCGGCGGCCGCTCGCGGCTGATGGTGTTCGTCGGCGCGGCGCTGAAAAAGCCGGCGGTGGCGACGCTGCTGATCGGCATCCTCCTGCTCATCCTGGCCGGCCCCGCGATCGGGCTGAAGACCGGCCCGCCGAGTCCCGAGCAGCTCTCCAAGGACTCGCCTGCCCGCCAGGACGCCGAACTGATCAACAACGAGATCGGCCAGGGCTTCAACGCGCCCTTCCAGGTCGTCGCCGTCGCCAAGGAAGGGCCGATCACCGACAGCAAGAACCTCGCCGCGCTGGACACTTTCCAGCGCAAGCTGGCGAAGACCCCCGGCGTGCAAGCGGTGATCGGGCCGGGCCGGGCGACCAAACGGGTGGCGCCGCTGCAGGCGCTCGGCAACTCGGTCCTCTCCTCGGAAGGGAACATCGGCCCGGTCAAGCAGCTCGGCCGGCTCGGCCGCAACCTCAAGGTCGCCGCGGGCGGGGTCGGCCAGCTGCGCGACGGAATCTCCGAAGCGGCCGACGGCGCCGGCCTGCTGGCGCTGGGCTCGGGGCGTGCCTCCGAAGGGGCGCAGCTGATCGCCAACGGGCTGAGCCGGGCGCTGGGGGGGAGCCAGGAAGCGATCGGCGCCCTCGACCGCTTCGCGAAGGGCTCGCGTCAGCTGGAGAACGGGCTCAGCACCGCGATACTCGGCACCCTGAAACTGAAGATAGGCCTGCGAGACGCCCTTCCTACCCTGCGGGTCAACCTGCTGCGGCGTTCGAAGATCCTGCGCAAATCCCTGAACGGCGACGCCAACGAAAAGCTGCCGCAGCTGATCAAGCCGGCGCAGGTCGCCGAAGCCGAACTGAAGGCGGGGCTGGCGCAGCTCGAAGAAATGACCGTCGGCAAGACCGACCCGAAGTACGCGGGGGCGCTGGAAGCGGTGCGCAAGGCGACCGCGGCGGTGACCGGGACCGATCCCGCCAGCGGCGCCCCCTACGACCCGGTCCCGGAGACGCCCGAGGTCGAGCCGTACACCGGCCTGCCAACCGAAATGGGGGCGCTGAACGAACGGCTGCTCGAAGACTGGGAACAGGCGAAGCAGATCAACTACTGGCTGATCACCTTCAAGAACAACCTCGAAGACGCTCTGCGGGGCGCCGAAAAACTCGAAGAAGGGCTGCAGAAACTGCACGCGGGCAGCAGCAGGCTCGCGGCCGGGGCGGACCGGCTGGCCCGCGAAGCGAAGCGGCTGGGCGACGGGATCGACCAGCTCAGCGGCGCTGCCGTGCGGCTGGCCGGCGGGCTCGACAAGCTCGGCGGCGGGGCTGAAGCGCTGCAGGCGGCGCTGACCGCCGGGGTGGGGGAAACCGCGCCGCTGGAAACCGGGCTGGAAAAGGCGAGCGTGCAGGTCCTCAGCGGCCGCCACCGGATCCGCAGGCAGGCCGGCCGTGTCGCCGAATCCTCGCCCGGGCTCTTCAACTCGGGCTACTTCGTGCTCTCAGCCCTCGACGGCACGCCGCCGGCCACCCGGCAGCAGATCAACGAATCGATCGATCTCGAAAAAGGCGGCCAGGCGGCGACGATGCTCGTCATCTCCGACTACAGCTTCAACACCCCGGGCTCGATCAGCCTCAACAAGAAGCTCAACTCCGAGGCCTCCGAACTGGCCGACGACGCCGACCTCGAAACCGGGGTCGCCGGCGCCGCCGCGCAGCTCAACGACTACAGCCGGGTCACCCGCGAGCGCATCCCCTGGGTGGTGCTGGCGATCACCATCGCCACCTTCCTCGTCCTGATGATCGTCCTGCGGGCGCTGCTGCTGGCGGCGATCGCCGTCGCCCTCAACCTGCTCACGGTCGCCGTCGCCTTCGGCGTCCTCACCCTCCTCTTCCACATCCCCGACAACTGGCCCCTCGGCGGCCACAACTACGTCGACGCCGTCGGGGCGACGTTGATCTTCGGCCTCGTCTTCGGCCTCTCGATCGATTACGCCGTCTTCCTCCTCAGCCGCATGCGCGAGCACTACGACACCCACGGCGAAAACGCCGCCGCGGTCGACTTCGGCCTCTCCCGCACCGCCGGCGTCATCACCGGCGCGGCGCTGATCATGATGGTCGTCTTCATCGCCTTCGCCGGCGCCCCGATCGCCACCGTCAGCCAGCTCGGCGTCGGCCTCACCGTCGCCGTCATCCTCGACGCCACCGTCGTCCGCATCGTCCTCCTCCCGGCCCTGATGCTCCTGATCGGCGACCGCGTCTGGTGGCTGCCGAAACCGCTGGCTCGAGTGATCCCGAAGCTCAGCGTCTAGCGCCGAGTCCGTTAAGAACGGTTATCATCCATTCTGTGAATGGATGTATTCTATATATCACCAGAGTAGAGGCGACCGATGGTTTTTGAGTTCCCCGAGTTGAAGGCCGAGGAGGAGGCTGCCCTTGCGAAGATCGACAGCCTTCGCAACGAACTGCGCTTTTATGTGGCCGAGCCGCGCCGCTGGGTCGGGTCTGTTCGGCGGATGCTCGCCGCTCGCGCGATCCAAGGCTCCAACAGCATCGAGGGGTACCACGTCTCGGTCGAGGACGCGGTCGCCGCCATCGAGGACAACGACCCGGCAGAGGCACGTACCGAGGATTGGCATGCGGTGATGGGGTACCGACGGGCGATGACCTACGTGCTGCAGCTCGCCGACGATGAGCATTTCGAGCTGAGCGCGCCTCTCATTCGAAGCCTTCATTTCATGATGGCCGAGTACGACCTGGAAGCCAATCCCGGCCTTTGGCGGGCCGGTCCCATCTGGATCAGGAATGACGCCACGGGTGATGTCGTCTACGAAGGCCCTGATGCCGATGATGTGCCGGGGTTGGTCGACGAGCTGGTGGTTCAGCTGGCTCAGCACCAGGATGCGCCGCCGATCGTTCGCGGGGCGATGGCGCATTTGAACCTCGTCATGGTCCACCCGTTCCGAGATGGCAATGGCCGCATGTCCCGTTGCCTGCAAACGCTTGTCCTGGCGAGGGACAGGATTCTGGCTCCAGCCTGGTGCAGCATCGAGGAGTACTTAGGGGCCAACACCCAGCGGTACTACGACGTGCTGGCCCGAGTTGGCGAAGGCAGATGGAACCCCGGGAATGATGCCCGCCTGTGGGTGCGGTTCTGTTTGGAAGCGCACTACATCCAGGCTTTGAGCGTTCTTCGTCGGGTCCGAGAGTCGGAGAGAATGTGGACCGACCTGGAAGCCGTGCTTCAGGCAACGAGCGCCCTTCCCGAACGGTCGATCCATGGGTTGTTCGACGCCACCCTCGGGCTTCGGGTTCGCAACGCCTCCTATCGCTCGGTGCTCGAGCGCTTTGGCGCCGAGGAGATTTCGCATCAGGTCGCGACCAGCGATCTCAGGACGCTTGTCGAGGCTGGCTTGCTCAAGCAGCACGGCAAGAAACGCGGGACGTACTACGTAGCGGCGGAGCCACTTCTGGAGATTCGAAACCGCGCCCGTGAGCGCCGTCAGCCGCTCGACGTCAAGTCCCTGTTTATCGCCGAGGCTAGCCCAACCGTCTGAGGCAAGTTGCGGAAGCGCACCGTCTAGCGAGCCACCGGCGAATCGCCGCTAGCATCTTGGCCATGAAGGATGGGAAAAGCGCCGAGAAAGCGAACGCGGTTCGTGTGCAACGGCTACGTGCAGACGCGCGGCGGCCGATGAGCGTGAACCTCGCTGAAACCATTGCCCTGAGCCACAAGCTGATGCGGTTTGCCGGCGCCGCACACCGCAGTTGACGGAACCGGCATTCGACGAGCTGCTGCGAAGGCTTGTCGCTGCCGAGGCTCGCTTCGTTGTCGTCGGCGGCTTAGCAGTGGGGGCGTGGGGGGTTGTGCGCGGAACGAAGGATGTGGATGTCGTCGTCGCGCAGGACATCGAGAACCTTCGACGCGTCGCCGACGTCGTCGTGGGGGCAGGGGGGCACGTGCAACAGGGCGAGGCTTTCTTCGGCAGCCCGATGTCCATCGCCGCGGCTTTGGCAGAGGGTGAGCAGGTCGCGATCGAGACCGACCTCGGCCGGCTCGACGTCGTCCAAGGTCTCGATGGGATCCCTTCTTATGAGGAGCTGCAATCCCGCGCGACTCAGGCCGAGATCCTGGGGGTCACGGTGGCTGTCTGCTCCCTCGAGGACCTACGGGCGATGAAGCGCGCGGCAGGTCGGACGCGCGACCTCGCCGATCTCGAGGACCTTGAAGCTGCGGCCGACTGACTGCCGAAGCCGCCGGCCCGAATGATTCGGCGGCAGAAGACAAAACATTGCGCTATCGTGGCGGGAAACCGCAGACGAAAGGTTGCGCGACATGGGGGAGACGGCTGTAAGAGAGAGGTGGACCGGGCGATACCTGGACGAGCTTCACCTCGCTGTCATGACCAAGTTCGAACAGCTGGACCAGGACACTCGGACCATCCAGCTCGATCTTGTGCGGCTGATAGAGGAGATTAACCACGAGCTTGATTTCTTCCACGGGGTTCGCTCGGCGGGAGAGGGAATCCAGGGTCAGCGCAGTTCCGAGTACCGTCCCGCCGACGTTGTGTTGAAGTCTGGCGAGGGCTGGACGGATGAGCGAATCGATGACCTCGTGTGCACGGCAGGCAGCGGCGCCACGAACTTCGGTCGAGATATCCAATCGATCCGCGATGAAGTCAGGGTCTCGAGGAAAGAATTGACCGCGCGCTTCGCCAACGCGGGTTGGCGTTGTCGACTGCGGCGGCGCGGAAGGCACCGCACCGAGGCCCAGCAGTGTTACGCGAGCAGAACCTGGGCCTTCACTGCGGCGATTCGCCCGATAGGGCCGTGGACCGATGGTCGCCTCGATGACTTCGATAGCCGCGTCGATCTGGATTTCGCGAGGCTTGATGCCGATACCCGAGCCGTCCGAGCGGAGGTGGCAAATCTCCGCACGGAGATGAGGGAGCGCTTCGTTGCGTGCCGGCGCGCGCGGTTCGACACTGAAATGCGGGTCCTTCAAGCGACCTGTTTCACGATCCCTACCCTGATAATCCTTGCGGGCCTTCTTGGCAACCTCAATAGGTAGTGACCATCGGGAAGTCACAAAATGTCTACAAAAGTTCTTCTTTCCAGTACGGATAACGTGTTGTTCGGTAGTACGTGGCTTTTTATGCTTGGAGAATGCACCTGATGGCACCGAGAGAGAAATGGACCGATGAGGAACTAGAAGGCCTCAATCAGAGGGTTGACGAGGGCTTCGCCGATCTCGGGACCCGGATTGACACCCTCGGGACCCGGATTGACACGCTGGAGATCAAGTGCGACGGTCTCGAAAAGAAAGTCGATGAAGGGTTTGTACGTCTGGATAAGGACGTACGGGAACTCCGCGGCGAGATCAAGGGCTTGAACCGCGGCCTCCTAGTGACGGCAATAGCAATCATCGCCGCCGTGATCGGCACCGGCGTGCTCTCCTAGGCCTCAGAGTTCCGCACGCTCACTCGCGGTACAGCGGCGAGTCCGCCGGATCTGCTTGGAACCTCAGCAGTGGGAGGCGATATGGATGGTCTTCTGATCCAACGTCTCTGAGGGAGAGGCATTGAGCCGAATCTCGCCAGCCTCCTCGCGCTGAGTCCAAAGAGGCGCCGCCGAAGCGGCCCCTCCAGACCTTCTCCTCCTAAACTCAGAGTTCCGCCAGCACCCGCCGGCAGGTCTGCAACAGCCGCTGACGCTGCTCTTCGCGCGGCCGGCTTTCCTCCCGCTCGTCCTCCTCGACCCGTAGCTGTTCTTCGGCCTGCTCCTGCATCCGCGTGAGGACCCGGCGGAGTACGTCGGGCGGGGTCCGCAGCTGCAGCTCCTCGCCGCCGGTCTCGCCCCAGCCGAGGTCCTCGAGAACCAGGCGCAGATCGTCGACGTACTCGCGCGCCAACCGGTCCGCCCTTTCCCAGTCCCTGCCCTGGACCGCTAACCAGAGGCTGTCGATCCCGCTAAGCCGGACAAGACCTGGTCGTAGAGCGCATCCCGCTCAGCGGCTGAGACCCGGACGCTCACTCGCTGTACAGCGGCGAGTCCGCTGAATCTTTCATAGCCAGTACATAGAACGTCTGCATGGCGCCGCGCACCTGTTGCTGCCGGACCCGTTCCAGTGCGCCATAGTCGGCCAAGATCCGCACGTGGTACGAAACGAGGGAGACCCCGAACTCCTCCTCGAAGATCAAGTCAAGCTCCCGGGGCGACACCGGATCATCGATCCAACTCATCGCTTCGACAATCGCCACCTTCAACGGGTGCAGCAGATGCGGGACGAGCATGTCCCATTCGAAGTTCCGTCGGTTGTTTTCGTCGATCATTGGCGATGAACAGCGAATTCCGAATGCTCGTTCCATTGCGCAAGACCAGTTCTAATAGTTCGAACTCAGTCCGACCAGCCCACTTTTTAGCCCCGATTGCGGTGGAGGGTTGGCTCAGAGCGGTAGTCGGGGCGGTCGAGAGCGACCAGCCATTCCACGCTCGATGCCAATGGATGCCGCGATGGCCGGAAACCCATCCGCACCGGCCGCGCACAGACGTTCATCTGCCCGCGCCGCGATCTGCTGTACCCGTTCAAGCGACTCGCTGAGCTCCTGCATCAGCTCCTCCCAGCCCTGCTCGTCCAGCTTCATCGGCTGCCAGCTCAGATGCCGGTTAAGTCGTGAGTCGAACTTTCCCGCCCGAAACGAGGCAAGAGCTTCGGCGACGATGGCCTGAAAAACGAGAGCAGAGATTTCGTGGCGTGCCTGTCGCGGGAGTTCCGCCCATTCCTCGTCCCCGATGTATGGCCGAAGGGAAGCCCGATAGAGATGCTCCTCTGCCCCTCGGGTCCTCTTGGTGCGAACAAGCTCGATGCAGCCGTTATTCGCTAAGGCCTTGACGTGATTTCCGACCTTCTTCATGTCCTCCCCGATCAATCGAGCGATCTGGGCGGCACTAGCTTCCCGTTCGTTGAGGATCTGCAGCGCGTCTACACGGATCGGGTGCTGCACAACGAAGACGACTAGCTCCTCAACGCTCTTCGGTTTTGCATGCGAGGTACCCATAACAGTCGAACCTCCCGTTCGGATGCAGGCTCACTGATTGTTCGATAGTCCCACAGCTTAGTAGCGACCCTAAGTCCTCTCGCTCTCACCATCCAGCTGCGGCTGGAAAGTAAAATTAGCTTTAGCTTTCACCTCCCAGGCCCGGGACGGGCCGGGCCTCTACCGAGGAGGAGGTGATTGTCGATGAGCCTCGTGAGCGTTAGTAGCGCTGCTCCGATAGCCCAGATCACTAAGCACGGGTAGGCAAGGGAAGATGGGAAGCCGGTTCCCGTCGTTCGGGGAGTCGGCTTCCCCAGTCAGGCAGAATACTTGTGGCCTCCCCTATGGCCAAGATGGCCACCAGCCTTAACGATCCCCTGCGTGGGCAACCTTGGGGACAACCTGCGGGCGGCCCGCAAAGCACTAGACATGAGCCAAGAGCAGGTGGCGGAGCTGAGTGGCGTCCATGCAACGGAGGTCAGCCGGATCGAGGCGGGGAAACGGGATCCGCGGGTTTCGACTGTGGAGCGGCTGGCGAAAGCGGTACAGAGGAAGCCCGGGGAATTGCTCGATTAGGAAACAGAGCTCTCAGCCGGCTATGAGAGGGGCCGCCGAAGCGGCCCCTCCAGACGTTGCGGTTGGTTCTAGGAAGCCTGCTTGCAGCTCTGCTTCGAGAGCGCCGTCAGCGATTCGCCGTCGCGGTAGGTGAAGGCACCGCGGGTCTTCAACTTCTTCGAGTTCGGGCATTTGGCGGAGATGAAGCTCCGCTTGACGCCCTTGTAGCGCCATTTCTTGTCGATCTTGACGTTGAATTCCTTCAGCGCGCCGGTGCCGCCGGCGATCAGCGGGATGTTGAGGTCCAGGCGCGGCCCGTAGCCTTCCTTGTTGTAGTTGGTGACCGTGCCTTCGAGCACCAGGCTGGCCTGCAGCGGCGTCGTTCCATAGGCATGGAGGAGGATCGTCGGCTTGCCGCCCTTGGGGACGCCGTTGAAGGCGGTCACGGTCTGCGGCACTTCGTAGACTTTGCCGGCTTTCAGGTAGGCGATCGCGTGGCCGCTGCCGATTTTGGCGCTGCCGCAGACCTGTTCAGCGACTTCGGTCGACTGGCTCTGCAACTTCGCCGGGTTGCAGGTTGGAAGGCCCTTGGTGTAGAGCCGCATGTTCTTGTCGAAATCGATCACCGCGTGCACCGCCGGAACCGGCACTCCATTTGGGTCCGTGGTGGACGTCGTTATGGCCGTCACCTCGAGGGTCCCGGGCCCGAACGTCGTTTTCGAAAGCTTTTTCGGGCGAACCTGAGCATCGATCGATTGGGTGTTGCCGTCGGGCGCGGTCACCGTCGGCCCCGCCCAGGCTGCGGTCGCTGCGACGACAGCCGCGAGGACGGCGATCGCCCCGATCAAGAATGGACTTCTGCGCATTGCTCTCTCCTAGGGTTTGGATTGGCGGCGCGCTCCCACGTTCCCTAACCGCTCCCGAGGGTCAGAGTAGCGCGTTGATTTCCAGTTAAGTCCCTGCTCGGAGGCAGCTTGCCCGGGACCCCCTCGGATACGATCTTGCAGCCGTTCTACCGGGTTCGGAGGGGCCGGAGAACTTGAAAGCTAGCGACGATCTGTGGCTGCCAAACCATTAGGCGAGGAGACTGGTCCGGCGGCAAGCCGGGGAACGACCCCAGCGCGGGTCGCGGTCATCGTTGCCCTGGCGGCCGCGGTGATCGTCCTCGCGATCGTCTTCCTCGGCGGCAGCAGCGGCCACAAGTACACGCTCGTCTTCCAGAACGCGGGCCAGCTGGTGCCCGATAACCAGGTCCTGATCGGCGGCTCGCCGGCGGGCACGGTCGAAAGCATCGGCCTCACCGACGACAACCTCGCCGAAGTCAACGTCGAAGTCGACCAGGAACTGCACGAGGGGACGACCGCGGTGATCCGCGCCACCTCGCTCTCCGGCGTCGCCAACCACTACGTCTCGATCAGCCCCGGCCCGAACAGCAATGAACCGCTCGAAGACGGCGCCGAACTGGGCCTCGCCTCGACCACGACCCCGGTCGACATCGACCAGTTCTTCAACACCTTCCCGCCGCCGGTCCGCAAGGGGCTCCAAGACTTCATCCGCGGCAACGCGGCGATCTACTCCGGCCAGGGCAAGAACGGCAACAAGGCCTACAAGTACTTCGGCACGGCGCTGAACCGGACCGCGGCCTTCGCCCGCGAACTGAACGCCGACCAGCGCCTGCTCGCCCGCTTCGTCGTCAGCTCCTCGCGGCTGACGACGGCGGTGGCGGGGCGGGGCGAACAGCTCTCGAGCGCGATCTCCAACGCCAACACCGCCTTCAACGCGATCGCCGGCCAGACCGCTGCCTTCGACGCCTCGCTGCGGCGGCTGCCGCCGGTCTTCCGCCAGTCGAACACGACCTTCGTCAACCTGCGGGCGGCGCTCGACGACCTCGAACCGCTGGTCAACACGGCGAAGCCGGCGACCAAGAACCTGGCCCCGTTCCTCGCCGAACTGCGGCCGGTCTTCCAGAAACTGGTCCCGTTCACCCACAACCTGCGGGTCACCGTCAGCCAGCCCGGCAAGGGCAACGACCTCGGCGACCTACTGGCGGTGCTGCCGAAGGTGCAGGACCTGACCTCGAGCGCCTTCCCGCATTCCGAACAGGCGATCGCGGACTTCCAGCCGAACCTCAACTTCATCCGCGCCTATACGCCGGACTTCTTCAACGCCTTGAGCAAGCTGGGGCAGGTCGCCGGCTACTACGACGGCAACGGTCATTATGTGCGCGCGGCGACCTCGGCTCAGAACCTCTTCAAATACAACCCCTCCAGCTCGGAACTCGAACCGATCTCCAAATCGGAACAGTTCGCGCCGTTCGGCTCAACCGAAACGCACCGCCGCTGTCCCGGCGGCGCCACCCAGCCCGCCGCCGACGGCTCCAACCCCTGGGTGGGCGGCGGCAGCGTCGACTCCTCTGAATGCGACCCCGGCGACGTGCCACCCGGACCATGAGCAAACGACTGATATTGGCGCTGGGACTGGTGGTGGCCGTGGTCGCGGTCGTGCTGATCGCCTCCGGCGGCGACAGCTCGTCGAACGGGTACCGCGTCCGCGCCGTCTTCGACAGCGGCGGCTTCATGGTCAAGGGCGAGGAAGTCCGAGTCGCCGGCGCCACCGTCGGCGAAATCGAATCGGTCAGCGTCTCGATGCCGGACGAAGACGTCGCCTACGAAAACGGCAAGGCGGTACCCAAGCCGGGCAAGGCGATCATCGTCATGAAGATCTCCGACCCAGGCTTCCAGGACTTCCGCGAAGACGCGACCTGCCAGATCCGGCCGCAGTCGCTGATCGGCGAGAAGTTCGTCGACTGCCGGCCGACCCTGCCGCGGGCGCCGGGGACCGAGCCGCCGCCGCCCCTGAAACAGGTCCCCGACGGCGAGCCGGGCGAAGGCCAGTACCTGCTGCCGCTCGGCAACAACGGCACCAGCGTCGACCCGGACCTGATCAACGACATTTACTCTCTGCCCTACGCGCAGCGCTTCCGGCTGATCCTCAACGAACTCGGCGCCGGTCTCGCCGGTCGCGGCGAAGACCTCGAGGAACTGGTCAAACGCGCCAACCCGGTCCTCCGCGACGCCGACCGCCTCTTCGGCATCCTCTCGGCCCAGCGCAAGCAGCTGGCGCAGCTGACCGCCGACTCCAACGAAATCCTCGGCCCGCTCTCCCGTGAGCGTTCGGCCCTCGCCGGCTTCCTCTCCAACTCGGGCGCCGCCGCCCAGGCGAGCTCGGAAAAGGGCCCGGAACTTGAAGAGGCCTTGCAGAAATTCCCCACCTTCCTCACCGAGTTCCGCAAGACGATGCGCAGCCTCCAGACCTTCTCCGACGCGGGCACGCCGCTCTTCGAAGACTTCGGCACGGCGGCACCGTCGCTGACCGATGCCACCGAAACCCTGACGCCATTCTCCGAAGCGCTGACGGTTTCGCTGAAGAGCCTCGGCAATGCCGGCGAAGCCTCCGGCCCGCTCTTCGCCGAAGCAGATCCGGTGATCAAGAAGGCCGCGACTTTGTCGAAGTCGGGCGTAAAGCCGACCAGCGACCTCGCCGCGCTCTTCGTGAACCTCAAGCAGACCGGCGGGTGGGACGGTCTCACCAATCTCATCTACAACTCGAATGCCTCGCTGAACGGTTTCGATAAGTACGGTCACTTCGGGCGGGCGCGAATCACCCTCTCCACCTGCCTTGAATACATCAGCTATCCCTCGGGATATTCAGGCTGCGTTGCAAACTTCAACGGCCCTAAGGCTCAGGCATCGGCAAGCACGGACCCCGCAGCCTTGCTCCGCCTTCTCGACGAAGGTCTCGAAGAACGAAACGGTGGTACCGCCGCTACGCGGGACGGTGCGCTTGGTGTCGGTCAGGGAAATGAAGCGGAGCCCCCGGCAAACGAAGCCGGCATCGCCCAGTCCTCTGCAACCGAAGGGACCGAACCCCTTCTCGACTATCTCCTGGCGCCATGAGGAATCGCAGCGGACTCAGCGGCGTCGCCAGCAGTCCGATCCTCGTCGGCGCGGTAACCGTGCTCGTCGTCATCGTCGCCGTCTTCCTCGCCTACAACGCCAACAACGGCCTCCCCTTCGTCTCCACCTACAACCTCAAGGCGCGGGTGCCGAACGCCGACGCGCTGGTCAAAGGCAACGAGGTCCGGATCGGCGGCGTCCGCGTCGGCGTCGTCAAGAAGGTCGTCCCGGTCCACCTCGAAAACGGCGAGGTCGCCGCCGAACTGACGCTCAGCCTCGACAAGAATGCCGAACCGCTTCCGGTCGATTCGACGATCACCGTGCGGCCGAAGTCGGCCCTCGGTCTCAAGTTCCTCCAGGTCACGCCCGGCGACTCTGAAAAAGGGTTCAAGGCCGGCGAAACGATCCCGGTCACCTCGGCAAAGCCGGAACCTGTCGACATCGACCAGTTCTTCAGCATGTTCGACGAACCCACCCGCGACGCGATCCGGCAGAACCTGGCCGGCTTCGGCAACGCCCTCGCCGGCCGCGGCCCGCAGCTGAACGAAGCGATCGGCGCCCTTCGCCGCGCCGCCGTCAGCGGCCAGCCGATCCTGCGCAAGATCGTCGAACCCAGCACCAACTTCGCCGGCTTCTGGCGCTCCCTCGAGGCCCTCTCGGCGACGGTCGCCCCGGTCGCCGAGACGCAGGCGAGCATGTTCGTCGCCCTCGATCGCACCTTCGCCGCCTTCGCCAGCGTCTCCCGCCCCTACATCCAGGAAACGATCGAAAAAAGCCCGCCGACCCTCGACGAGGTCAACGCCGATTTGCCGGCGATCCGCCCCTTCCTCGAGGACTCGGCCCGCTTCTTCACCGCTCTGCGCCCCGGCGTCAAAGCGCTTGCCGAGACCTCGCCGGTCATCGCCGAATCGCTCCATGCCGGCGTTCCGGTCCTGAACGCTTCGCCTGTCCTCAACAACCAGCTGGAGCCGACGGCGCAAGCACTCGTTGACTTTCAGGAAGCGCCAGGTGTCTTCAACGGGCTCGATCTGTTGACTGACACGAACCGAATCCTCAAGCCCGCTCTCGCGTACATCACGCCCAGCCAGACGGTGTGCAACTACTGGACGCTTGCCTTCAAGAACATCTCCAGCGCTGCCAGTCGCGGCAACAGCAACGGGCATTGGTTGGAATTCATCTCCTATGGTCCGCCGACCGGCCCCAACAGCGAGAGCAGCTTCGCGGCAGCACCGGCCGATGAGCCGGGGAGCGACTCCAATCATCTCCACTACAACCCGATACCGCAGACCGCGGCTCCGGGACAGGGGGATGTGTGCGAAGCGGGGAATGAGAAATACGCGAAGGGCAAGACCGTAATTGGGCACTCGCCTGAACTGTGGGGAACCACGACCCGTGGGCAGGTAGAAAAATGAGCCGCCTCCCCGAGCGCGACCGACGCGCTGCCGCCGCCGGCACCGGCCGCATCAAGTGGCGGCCCAGCAATGCCACGATCGCGATCATCTTCATCCTCATCTTCACGATCGGCCCCTACCTGGCCTTCACCAAACACGTGCCCTTCACCGGATATGGCTACGAGGTCAAGGCGACCTTCTCGAACTCGGCCAACATCGCCAAGAACTCGCCGGTCCGAGTCGCCGGCGTCGACGTCGGCAAAGTGATCGGGACCGAACGCGACGGCGACAACACCACCGTCACCTTCACCGTCGCCGATTCCGGCCGCCCGATCCACGACGACGCCTTCGCCACGATCCGGCCCCGGATCTTCCTCGAGGGCAACTTCTTCATCGAACTCGACCCCGGCAGCCCCAGCGCGCCGGACCTGGACAGCGGCGGGACGATCCCGGTCAGCCGCACCTCGACCGCGGTTCAGATCGACGAAGTCCTCTCGGTATTGCAATCACCCGTGCGGGCCGATCTCGGCCGCCTGCTCGAGGGATACGGGAAGGCGCTCAACCACGAACCGACCGCCGAAGAAGACGTCACCCAGCTGCCAGAGGTCAAAGGGCGCACCGGTGCTGAAGCCCTCAACGGCGCCCTTCAGTACGGCGGCGACGCCGGCCGCTACAGCGCCCAGGTGACCAACGCGTTCTTGGGCACCGAACAGCGTGATCTCTCCCGCCTTGTCGCCAGCGCCAGCCGCGCCTTCGGCGCCTTCGCCAGCCGCCAGCGCGACCTTCAGGGCTTGATCGAGAACTTCGACATCTTCACCGGCGCCCTCGCCAACCAGTCCACCAACCTCTCGACGACGATCCATCTGCTGGCGCCGACGCTCAAGGTGACCCATGCGTCCCTCGTCAGCCTCAACCGCACCCTGCCGCCGCTGCGCACCTACGCGATCGAGTTCCGCCCTGCCGTCGCCGAGCTCCCGGGGCTGATCGAAGCATCGAAACCTTGGCTCGCCCAGGTGCGCCCGTTGCTTTCGGGTCGTGAGGCGGGCGGCGCCGTCAAGCTGCTGAGCGAATCGACCCCCGCCCTCGCCGGGGCCGCGCAGGCAAGCAAGCAGAACACCCTGCCGCAGCTCAACCGCCTCAGTCTTTGCACCAGCAAGGTGATGGTTCCGACTGGCAACCAGGTGATCAACGACCGCTTCAGCACCGGCGGTCCGAACTACCGCGAGTTCCTCTACAACCTCGTCAATTTCGCCGGGATGGCCCAGAACTTCGATGGCAACGGGCCATACGCCCGGGCTCAGATCGGCGGCGGCTCGACCCTGGTCGGCGAACCTTTCCCCCAGGCGAACAAGAGCACGCTCAGCGAAAAGATCAATTACGCCAACACGATCGAAGACCCCTTGGGCACTCAGCCACAAATTGGCAAGGCGCCTCCGCTGAAGCCTGAGGTGCGCTGCTACACCAACCCGGTTCCGGATGTGAATGGCACGCTCGGCCAGGTCGGCCCGGCGTCTCCCTCGGTGGCAGGTGCACAACCATGAGCGCCCCCGAACCCAAAGTCAGCCGCGCAGCCCATTTCCGTGCTTGGCTCAGCCGCCAGGTGCGCGGTCGCCGCAAGGACACGATCGCGATCATCGTCCTCGCGATCGCCGGCATCGTGATGATGCTCGGCATCTTCACCCAGCAGAAAGCCTCGCTTCCCGCCTGGCTGCCGGTGGTCGGCGAAGAATTCGACCACATCACTGCTGAGTTCTCGACCGCCCAGGCCGTCACGCCCGGCCAGGGCCAAGCCGTCGACATCGCCGGCATCCAGATCGGCAAGGTTGCCTCCGTCGACCTCGAAAACGGCCACGCGGTCGTCGGCATGGACATCGAGCCCAAGTACATGAAGCTGATCCACCCCGACGCCAGCTTCCTGCTGCGGCCGAAAACGAACCTCAACGACATGATCGTCGAGATCGAACCCGGAACCGGCAAGGGCGAAGTCGAAGACGGAGACCACTTCACCCTCACCCAGACGGAAGCGAACACCAACCTCGACGCCTTTCTCGCCACCCTCGACGCCGACACCCGCCAGTACGTCCAGCTATTGGTCGCCGGCGGCGCCCAGGGCATCGGTGGTCGCGGCAAGCAGCTCTCCAACGCCTTCCGCCGCTTCCAGCCCTTCGTCCACTACACGGCGAAGCTCAACAAGGCCGTTGCCGCCCGCCACGTCGAGCTCGCCCACGTGATCCATAACTTCAACCTCGTAACCACCGAACTCGCCCGCCATGATTCCGAGGTCAAGCGCTTCGTCACCTCCTCCAAGGCCGCTCTCGGCAACTTCGCCAACCAGCAGGAATCGGTCCAGGCTGCGTTCGAGCGGTTCCCTTCGGCGCTGCGCGCTGCGAATGCCGGCCTCGCCAGTTCCAACCGTTTCTCGCAGGCGGCCTACCCGACCCTGATCAAGCTGATCCCGCAGGCGCAGGCGCTGACGCCGGCCTTCCGCGCAACCGAAAAGCTCTTCGAAGAAACGACGGGCCCGATCCGCGATCAGATCAGGCCGTTCACCCGCGAAATCCGGCCGGTGCTCGAGCACAGCGCGGAAGCTGCAAAGCCGTTCGAAAAGACGGTTAAGAACTTCGGCAACTCACTGGGAGGGTTCAACTCGTTCCTGAACGAGTTGTCCTACAAGCCCAAGGGTTCAAGGAGCGAGAGCGCCCTGTTCTATCTGCCCTGGCTCAACCACAACTTCAACGCGGCATTCAATCTCCAAGACGCAGGCGGCCCAATTCTGCGGAGCCTTACGTTGATCTCTTGTACGGGTGCCGATCTCGGTTATGGCCTCGCTGCAGAAAAAACCGCCAAAGGAAACCCCTACCTGCAGACCCTGATCGAAGCAATCGGCCTTCCCTACAGGGAAGAAATCCACGTTCCCTTCGCCGTCGACAACGACCAAGGGACCTGTGAATCCAAATGAGCAAGCGCGCGCCTAGCACCACTCAGCTGCTGGTCATCACCGGCTTCGCGCTGTCGTGTTTCGGCATCCTGCTTTTCCTATGGGTCACCTTCGGCGGTCCGACCCCCTTCCGGGCGAAGACTTACGAGGTCAAGATCCCCTTCACCGAGGCGACGCAGCTGGCCGAACAGTCAGATGTCCGCATCTCGGGCGTCAACGTCGGCAAAGTCCAGAAGATCGAGCTGGCGCCGAACGGCAAGCAAGCCCTCGCGACCGCCGCAATTGACGATCGCTACGCGCCGATCCCGGAATCGACCAGGGCGATCCTCCGGACCAAGACCCTTCTCGGAGAGACCTACATCGAACTGACCCCTGGCTCGCGCGAAGGTCCCGAGATGGAAGACGGCGGAACGTTGCCGGAGGCACATGTCGCCGAGTCGGTCCAGCTCGACGAGATCTTCAGCACCTTCAACGCCCAGACCCGCGCCGCCTTCCAGGAATGGATGCAGGAAGCGGCGATCGCAATCAACGGCCAGGGCCAGAACCTCTCCTACGCGATCGGCGGCCTCGAACCGACCTTCACCGAATTCGACAAACTCTTCCGCGTCCTCGACAGCCAGCGGCTCGCAGTCGGGCAGCTCTTCCTCAATGGCGCCACGACGTTCGATGCCCTGCGCGGTCGCGAAGGACAGCTCCAAGACCTGATCCAGAGCTCGAATGCCGTCTTCCAGACCACCGCGCGTAGAAACCGCGACATCGAAGCGCTGTTCCGCGCATTCCCGACCTTCCTCGACGAGTCCCGCACGACCTTCAGCCGTCTCAAAGACTTCTCCCTCAATGCCGACCCGCTGATGCGGCAGCTGGTTCCGGCGGCCGAACAGCTCTCGCCCACCCTGATCGCCTTGTCGAAGTTGGCGCCCGAATCAAAGGCCTTCTTCGAAGGGCTCGGACCCGTGATCAAGCGGGCCCCCGAGGGGTTCTCAGCTCTGCGGAAGATCTTCCGCGATGAATTCCCACCGCTGCTGCGAGCGCTGGATCCGTTCATTCGCAACCTCAACCCAATTCTTATCGGGCTGAAGCTGTACAGAAGCGAAGTCACGTCCTTCTTTGCAAATCTTGCCGCTACGTTTAACGGGATTCTGACCGAAGAAGGCTCGGGAGAAGAAGGCCAGGATGAAGAAGCGACTCACTATCTCAGGGCGCTCGGGCCGATGACGCCAGAAATGCTGGCGGTCTATCCCCATCGCCTGACCATTAATCGAAACAGTGCGTACAGCCCGCCGAAATGGGCTGAAAACCTCATTGTTGGGCTGCCGAACTTCGACATCCGTCAGTGCTCTACCGGCATCACGGCTACGCTCGATCCCAGCGACTGGGAAGACCCGGCCTTCAAAGAACGAACGCGGGCAAGCATCGATCGAAGCACCAATAAAGTCACCCGCACTCAGGATGAAAACGCCAAGATCCTTTTCGAACGGCTGCAGCAGTTCGCCTTTTCGAGCCAAACCAGCACCTCAAGCATTGGCGCTCCGCCCTGTAAGCAGCAAGAGCCGTTCAAGCCGATCTACGGCAGCGGTCCCTCCACGCAGTACCAGCACACGTTCGAACAGCCACGTCCTTAAGTACCGCCGATAATCACCGAGCACGGAGGTGGCAGTCCCGGCGCCTTGGCCTTCCCGGGAACGATGGTGCGGGGTCACCTAGCGGTTTAGCGACGCCCCCGGACGATTCGGGCCAATTGAGGTGCGGCGGGAACAGCATCTCGATATTCGAACGTACCTTCAACGAGACGAGGTCTGGCATCGGGAAAGCCGGGGGTTACGAGGGAGATTGCCCTCGCGTCGGCAGGGGCAATCCCGAGAATTTCCCGCCTGGTCGCGTTCCTGTGTCGCGGCGAAGGCGAGAGGGAGGCAATGAACAGACCGTGGTTCGCTAGATAATGATGGGCAGCGCACGCCACGCCGACAGCCGTAGGCGAGTCCTTACGTACAAGGCAGAGGCCACTTTTACTCGGAACTACCCAGACATCGTGCCGCTCGAGCGGGACACGGCGAGCCAACGACCAGACTGCTTCGTAGGGGGAAGTACGAAGGCGTTGTTCTACGCGAGGAGGCAGTCCGGTCGGAATGGCATCGAGAACCTGAAAGTCCTCACGCCGCGGTTCCGCGGCCTGTTGGTTCGGCTCAGCGCCGAACCTCGCAATCAACAGGGTTAGTGAGAGCAGAAGGAGGGCGAGACTGCCGCAAAGCAACAGTCGCCGCCCTCCCTTGATGCCGGTCAAGCTACAGCCTTCTGAGCTAGTAGCTCCAGCAGCACCAGTAGCCCCCCCGAAAATTGCCGCCGGAGCTCAGATTGTTATTACGGATGATCCCGTCGTAGGAACCCCCGTCCTTGGGCACGCTAATAGAGCCGCCAGTTTCCTTGGGAATACAAAACCAGCTGCGATACAGCTCGCCATACCAGCCCTCGTAGTTGACACAGCCAGCTCGTTCAAACGTCTGAATGCTCACTGAGCCGATATGACCCCACTCGCTGTGCCCGGCGGCACAGCGGTCGCCGGCGGACCCGTAGGGCTGTAGCCACACCGTGGTACAGAAATTGTGGCTTCCTGGCGATGGTTCGGCGGATGCTCGATTTGCACTTACGAGCAGACCAAGGGCGATTACCGCAAATAGGGCGATGGAGAAAAGCCGGACTGGTCTAGTACCAGCGGTGACACTGTGTCGCATTTACGCTCCTTTAGCTATGGGAGTAGACGCGAGGTAATGTCCCCGATGCGTCAGCTGCTTGCCTCATCAATGTGATGCATCTGATGGCGTGCCGATTAACAGCTTGCTACCTCTTGGTGGGCTCGTATGGCGTTTAGGGAATCGAGCCGCAGAGCGAGTTCCATCTCTGCAGCAACGGCATCAGGCGCCCAGCCGAGTAGCTCCTCGATTGCGGATAGGCGGTTTCGCACCGTCGCGCGGTTGACTCCAAGGTAGGCAGCGGCGGCTGAGATGTTGCGGCCCGCCGCGAAGTAGGCGCGTAACGTGCGCTTAGCGGTCGCCCCACAGTCACTGCTCAGTTCGAGCGGCTCGAGATAGGTACACTTCAAGGAGTCGTACAGCAGATCATCTCGAAGGGCAGCAGCAAGGAGGGCAACATCGCGGTAATGGGTCACATCGCTCTGTTGCGCTTCTGCAATTGGCAAAGCAGCGGTTGCCTGCCGATGGGTGAGGCGCCAGCCCTCAAGCCCTTCCGAAGGTTCTCCGCAGGTGATGGTGGTCGTGGTCGGCCACTCCTGGGCGATAAGCAGCTGAAGATCGTCGGCAAGTGCGCCGTCTTCTCCGCCTAACCACCCCCACACCGATCTGGCATCGGCACGCACTGTGAGCAGGCGGCACTTCATTCTGGGTCGCAGATCGGGGAACGGATGATCCTCGTCAAGGCTCGCTATGACGAAGGCGACATGGTTAGTGGCGAGGTTGTAGTTGAGCGAGCTGGCGTCGTGCTGTTCGCCGGCCAAGAGAGACCGAACCATCGCCAGCCTGCGACGTTCGGGAGTGTGCCACTCCTGCTGCTCCGCCTTGCGATCAATCGTGTGAGCAAGGACGCGAAGAATCTGCGAAAGATCCCCATAAGACCAGTCCCCTGCCTGCACTGGGCCGAGACTAACAGCGAGATGAGGTAAACACCAAGTTAGGCCGACTAATTAGTAAAGCGAGTTGTGGTATTCCCAGATAGCGTCCATCAACAAGGGGGCTGAGCCGGCCTCTCGGCGATTGACGGTTCGCACGGCTTGGCTCAGCCGACTCGGGCCCGGCCTGCTTCGGCTGCCTTGGGACTCCAGACCAACTCCAAGTCTGCATCGCTGGTGGTCACGAGATCGAGGAGAGCACCCTGTTGGTCGGCCACCTCGACGAGCTTGGACGACCCCTGCACCGCAACCACGATCCCTTCTTGTCCAGCCGACCATTTGCCGGATTTAGGCGGCAGAGGAATGCTGCGTGACGAGCTTCAGGTCGCGGTCGTCGACCTCGATGAGGTCGAGCATCTGACCCTGGTGGTCAGAGATCTCAACCAACTTCCATGACTCGTGATCGCTTACAGCCGTGCCTCGAGTTCCAGATCGCCATCGGCCGATATCGCGGACCAACTCCACGTAATCGTTCTCGGTGATCTGGCGATTGAGAGTTCGCATGGCTTCCAGTCTAGGGGCTTGGGAATGCGGTCACAAGACGAGGACGGGAGGTCGGGCTCGCCAGCTCCCAGACCGTTCGGATCGAGGCAGATCTCTCGCTTCGAGACCCTAGCCCTCGCATCGAGAAGTCGATGACGCAGTTGAATCCGCCCTCGCGATTCTCCCTGACCGAGCTGATGCGGGTGCGCAAGATGGCTCGGAGGATCGCGCTTTCCAGCACATCGACCGACTCAATCGTGATGCCGAGCAACTGAGCGAAGCCCCGAGCCTTTGGTCCTCCAGACTCGTGAAACGGATTAAGAGAGTAGGTCTCGAGCTTGCGGCGGACGCCACAAGCTTCCGCTGCGCGCGGCAACAACTCTCCGTCCTTGGGTGGCCATCCCATAGACGCGACGCTAGGCGGCGGAAGCGCACAGGTGGTGCGCACAAAGCCATGAGTTCGTAGCAGGAGTTGGGCAGCTTCGGGAATTCGTTCAGGCTAGGTCTGCCCCCCACGCTGGGAGTTTCGCAGCGGGCGGGAAAGCTGGCGTTCAAGCCGGCTTTACCTCCCAGCCCGTGAAGTTCGCCGTGTCCGGTTCGATCGCGTTGCGCACCCTCTGCAGCGCCTCCTCGGCTGATGCGGCCTCGACGCTGACGGTGTAGATCGGGCGGCTGACAGTCATAATCCTCCCGCAACCTTTCATCTGCAATCAGCAGATGAAGTTCATGGCTCTGACACCTGCCGGGCGCAGGTCCGGGCGATACGATCTGGCTGTGAAGGAGCCGAAGCGAACAGGAAATTGGACGCCTGATGGGAAGGCTGAGCGCGCTGCTCTGCAGCGCGACTTTCGCGAGTTGACGCCGGCTCAGCGGGCAGAACAAGTCTTCGAGCTCTCCCGATTCATGTCGCAATTGGCCGAGGCCGGACAGCGTCGACGCATTGGCTGAGCTCGATATCCAGGCGATCCTGCGGGAGCTGGTTGAGGGAGACGTCGACTTCTTCCTGATTGGAGGAGTGGCGGTTGGCTATCACGGCCACATCCGGGCCACCAAGGATGTGGACATCGTCCCTTCGCCTGAGCCTGAGAACTTGCAGCGATTGGCAAAGGTTCTTCAATCTCTGCAAGCGGAGGTTGAAGGTGCTGAGGACTTCGCGGCGGGTGAGGTGCCGGACCCGCTGGACCCCGCCACGCTCGAATTGGAAGGCAACTGGGTTCTCTCGACTCGGCTAGGAAGGCTCGACGTGTTGCAGTGGATCGGAGAGATGCCTCTTTGGCGGGACCTTTCGCAGCGGGCGATCGAAGATGCCGTTGCCGGCCTGCCGATCAAGATCGTCGCTTACGAGGATCTTGTGAAGCTCAAGGAAATCGCGGGCAGACCAGAAGACCGCTTGGACCTCCAGCGCCTGCGGGAAGCTCGCGAAGGCTGAGGCCTGGCGTTCAAGCCGGCTCAGATTCCCAGCCCGTGAAGTTCGCCGTGTCAGGTTCGATCGCGTTGCGCACCCTCTGCAGCGCCTCCTCGGCTGAGGTGGCCTCGACGCTGACGGTGTAGATCGGGCGGCCGGTCGGCGTGATGCCGGTCTCCGGTGAGCCGACGGCCATCGAGGAGCGGCGGTCCTCGAGCTGGATTGCGGCAGCGGCCAGCCGCTCGCGCTCCTGACCGGTGAGCATGCCCTTGAAGCGAACGTGGAAGGAGGGCATCGACCCAGCCTACTGCCGCGCAAGGTGGGGTGGACCGCCGTCCTAAGCGATCTTGAGGCCCGCTCTATGGTCTCGAGCCGGGCCGGGACCGATGTCACGGGCCGTGGACCAAGGTTTCTCGAAGCCGGCACTCTCGCGTCTTGTTCGGTCACACCTCCCTCGGGAGGTTGGGGTCGTGCATCCACCGCGGCCAAGAAAAGGCAAGGTCCTTCAACACGATGCTCCCATCTGGGGACCCCTGTCCGAGCTCGCGCCTGACCAGATGGGCCAGTTCATGTGGATGCACGAGGTGGAACTGGAGGACGGGAGTCGGCTGCACGCCTACAAGCACCACAGGACGCTGCGCTACCTCCATCTCGACCACGGAGGCCGCGCTTTCGTCTTCGTCTGGAACGAGGAGCGAGTCGACGGAGGGCTCTCCGAGTACGAGGAGGTGGACCCCCGGTGGCTACTTGATCTCGTGCTGGGAAGACCCGAGGAACGTGCTACCGTGTTCCGACAAAACATTTCAGCAGAATTCAAGAGGATTAGATGGGCACGTTCGGCCACCAAGCATCGGATCTCAAAGACGCGCATCCGCCACGCGCTCGAACGCTGCCTCGCGATCCTCGAGCAAGAACCTCCGGACGGGCCGCGACCCGGAGCCGAGATCAGACTCGTCTTCCTTGGCGACGATGCGGCGGGTTCTCCGCTGGAGGTGATCGCGGTTGAAACCGACCGAGAGAGCCTGATGGTGATTCACGCCATGGAGCTTCGGTCGCGCTACCTGAGCACCTACGAGGAGGTGAGAAGATGCAACCGGTGAAGGAGCCGCCGAGAAAAAAGAAGCGGCAGAGGATCTTTTTGAAGTCGGGAGTCGAGCTGACCCCCGAGTTGGAAGACGAGCTGGCTGCTGAGGCAGAGCGCGGGTACGACCTGTCGAAGGCGACCTGGCGTATAAGGACGCGCCCCCTTCTTCCTGATAGCCCGACCTTTCCAGAGGTGGGCCTTCGACTCTCCCAGGCCGAGTTCAACGCTGTTCGCCAGCGCGCCGAGGACGAAGGCCGGACGGTCGGCGAGGTAGCCCGCGAGGAGCTGAGCCGCTACACGGATCTGTAACTGCCGCCGGCGTCGGGGGGAAGTTTCACCCGCGGCACCAAGGATTTTCAAAACTGGCACTCCCACGTCTTGTTCGGTCACACCTCCCTCGGGAGGTTGGGGTCGTGCCGCAGAAACCGATCCGAGGCAGATGGATGCGCGTCCACGCTCCCGAATGGGAGCCGCTGCTGAGCCTAGCCCCGGACCACGTCGTCGACTTCATGTGGATGGGAACGGTCCGCCTGGTCGACGGGACCCGGCTGCAGGTCTACAAGCACTACTGGACCAGGCGGTACCTGCACCTGTCGGAGGACGGACGCGCCTTCGTCTTCGTGCCGAAGACGCGCTACGAAGAGGTCAACCCGCCGTGGTTGCTGATGCGGGTGCTGCGCAAGGAGCTGGACCCGGAGATGGGCTATTCTGTCAGACATAATGTTTGGCCGGAAGAACCAAAGATCACCTTTGCGCGGTCAGCCACCAAGCACCGCATTTCCAGAGAGCGCTCGTTATATGTCATCGACCACTGTGGGATCCAGTTGGTTGACCGGTTCTGGAGCCCTGACACCTCGAACGCCGAGCGGAGGGTCTACTTCTTTGGCGACGACCTGGAGGAGGTCGCCCTTGAGATCGTCGCGGTCGAATCGGAGGAGGAGCACTTCAGAGTGATCCATGCGATGGATCTGCGGAAGAAATTTCTCGTTCTCTACGAGGAGGCGCGGTTATGGGCAAAGTGAACAAGAGACAGAAGAACGCTGAAAAAGAAGAGCCATTTGTGATGCGGTCCGGCACCGTGCTCACCGAGGAGCTCGCCGAAAAATGGGCCGAAGAAATCGAGCAGAACCCACCCGATCCTTCGAAGCTCCAGCGGCGCTACGTAGGCCGCCCATCGCTGGGCCCCAAAGGCCTCTCCCCGCGCGTCAGCTTCCGCGTGCCGCCCGATCTTTATGAGGCCGCTTGGGCTCGGGCCGACAAGGAAGGGCGGTCGCTGAGCGAACTGGCTCGTGACGCGTTCAACCAATACATGGACACGGATTCCTAAGCGGCGGTAGGTTCTCCTCCATGGAGCGCGACGCGGCGCTTGAGGCTGTGTTCATGCCGGTGCAGCCGGCGAGCACCTTTGAGGAGACGGTGGAGAGACTGGGGAGCGCGATCCGCGCCGGATTGCTGACCCCTGGCGCGAAGCTGCCGCCGGAGCGGGAGCTGGCGAAGCAGCTGCGGATCTCCCGCTCGACCTTGCGGCAGGCGCTGACGGCGCTGGTCCAGAGCGGGCACCTGGTCTCCCAGCGCGGGCGCACCGGCGGCACCTTCGTCGCCGAGCGGCCGCCGCTGACCGAACCCGGGGGCGAGCCCCTGGACCAGAGCGCCTGGGCCGCGCTCGACTACCGGGTCGCGATCGAGTCCGGCGCAGTGCTGTTGGCGGCGGAGCGGGGGAGCGACGAGCAGTTCGACCGGCTCGACGAGCTGGTGGCGAAGATGGACGACGAGCTCGAGGACTTCCAGGAGTTCCGCCGCACCGACATCCGCTTCCACATCGGCATCGCCGAGGCGGCGCAGTCGCCGCGGATGCTGAGCGCGATGACCGACGCGCAGTCGCAGATGAGCGCCCTGATCGCGCTGATCGCCCATCCGCCGGAGGTCCTCACCCGCTCCAACGAGCAGCACGCGCAGCTGGTCAAGGCGCTGCGCAAAGGGGACGGGCCACGGGCGGTGCGGGAGATGCGCGAACACACCGAGGGAACCGAGCACATCCTCGCCGGCCTCCTGCCGGCACCCCTCCGCCTCGAGACCGCCTAGGCGCTTTTCCAAACCAGGAGGACGGAAAAGCGCCCTAGGCGCGCACCCGCTCGCCCTTTGGGTCGAACAGCGGCTCGCTCGCGACCTCGCCCTCGACCCAGCGGCCGAAGATCTCGACCTCGACCGCGGTCCCCGGCTCGCTCGCCGCCGGCGGCAGGTAGGCGTAGGCGATCGAGCGCTCGACGGTGTATCCGTAGCCGCCCGTGGTCACCCTGCCGGCGATCTCGCCGCCGACCCGCACCGGCTCGTTGCCGAGGGCGATCGAGTGGGGGTCGGCGAGGGTGAGGCAGCAGAGGCGGGCGCGCGGCCCGCGCTCCTTCGCCTCGACCAGCGCCTCCCGGCCGATGAAGCCGCCCTCCTTCTCGAGCTTGACGCAGAAGCCGACGCCGCCCTCGTAGGGAGTCTCGTCCGGGGTGATGTCGGCGCCCCAGACGCGGTAGCCCTTCTCGAGCCGGAGGCTGTCGATCGCCCGGTAGCCGCCGGCGAGGATGCCGTGCGGCTGCCCCGCCTCCCAGAGGGTTCGCCAGAGCCCGAGCCCGTACTCGGTTGGGCAGTAGATCTCCCAGCCGAGCTCGCCGACGTAGGTAACCCGCAGCATCCTCACCGGCACGTGGCCGACCGTCGTCTCGCGCAGGCTCATATAAGGGAAGGCCTCGCTGCCGAGGTCCTGCGGGGTCAGCGGCTGCAGGACCTCGCGCGCCCGCGGTCCCCAGATCCCGAAGCAGGCCCAGCTCGAGGTGACGTCTTGGATCCGCACCCCCTCGCCGGGCAGGTGGCGGCGCATCCACTCGCGGTCGTGGTTGCCGAAGGCGGTGCCGGTGACGATCGAGAAGCGGTCCTCGGCCAGGCGGGCGACGGTGAAGTCGCACTCGATCCCGCCGCGCCGGTTGAGCATCTGCGTGTAGGTGATCTGGCCGACGCCGCGCCCGACCCGGTTGTCGCAGAGGAGTTCGAGGAAGCTCTCGGCGCCCGGCCCCTCGATCTCGAGCTTGGCGAAGGAGCTCTCGTCGAAGAGCGCGACCGCCTCCCGCGCCGCCCGGTGCTCGGCCCCGATCGCCGGCGACCAGTGCTGCCCCGCCCAGCCGCGCGGCCGCAGCCCCTCGTCCCCGGCGGCGGCGTTGGGCTCGTACCAATTGACCCGCTCCCAGCCGGACTTCTCGCCGAAGGCCGCCCCGTGCTCCCGGTGCCAGGCGTTCGCCGGCGAGACCCGCAACGGCCGCCCCGCCTGCCGCTCATGATTGGGGTAGCGGATGTCGTAGTAGGTCTCGTAGGTCTCCTTGATCCGCGCGTGGGTGTAGGCGGGGGAGCGGTACTGGGCGCCGAAGCGGCGGATGTCCATGTGCCAGAGGTCGAGGCTCGGTTCCCCCTCGACGATCCACTCGGCGACGACCTTGCCGATCCCGCCGGCGCCGGCGAGCCCGTGGGCGCAGAAGCCGGCGCAGACGAAGAAGCCGCCGACCTCGGTCTCGCCGAGGCAGAACTCGTTGTCCGGCGTGAACGCCTCGGGACCGTTGATCAGCTTGGTGACGGTGACCCGGTCCATCGCCGGCACCCGCCGCTTCGAGTTCTCGGTGATCTCCTCGAAGCGCTCCCAGTCCTCTTCCAGCAGGCGGCCGTTGAAGTCGGCCGGGATCGCCTCCACCCGCGCCGTGCCCTCGGGCAGGAAGGCAGGCTCGCTGCGCCGCTCGTAGCCGCCCATCACCAGCCCATTGCCGTCCTCGCGGTAGTAGACGAGCAGATCGGGATCCCGCAAAGTGGGCAGGTGCCCCCGGGTGTGCCGGTCCTTTGTTTCGCTATCCGCAACAAAGGTCCGGCGGACCCTCTGCTGTTGGCGCGCCTCGCGGACCTCGTCGTGTGGCTGGGTGACGAGGTATTGGTGGGACATCGGGATCAGCGGCACGCGGACGCCGGCCATGCGGGCGATCTCGGCCGCGAACATGCCGCCGGCGTCGACGACCACCTCGGCGGCGACGTCGCCCTGCTCGGTCCGCACCCCGCGCACACGCCCGTCGCGGACCTCGATCCCGGTCACCCGCGTGTTGGTGAAGATGCGGCAGCCGCCCTGGCGGGCGCCGTCGGCGAGCGCGTAGGTCAGCTGCGCCGGGTCGATGTAGCCGTCGGTCGGCAGCCAGGCCGCCCCCAGCACGCCCTCGGTCGACATCAGCGGGAACAGCTCCTTCGCCTCCTCGGCCGAGATCAGCTCCAGCGGCAGCCCGAAGGTCTTCGCCCAGCCCGCCTGGCGGCGCAGCTCCTCCATCCGCTCCTCGCTGGAGGCGAGCCGGATGCCGCCGCACTCGACCCAGCCGGGGTCGAACTCGGACTCCGCGCCGAGCCGCCGGTAGAGCTCGACCGAGTGCATCATCATCTTCGTCAGCGAGACCGAGCCGCGCAGCTGCCCGACCAGCCCGGCCGAGTGGAAGGTCGAGCCGGAGGTCAGTTCCGAGCGCTCCAGCAGGACCACGTCCTCCCAGCCGAGCTTCGCCAGGTGGTAGGCGAGTGAGGCGCCGCCGACGCCGCCGCCGATGATGACGCAGCGCGCCGCGCCCGGCAGCTCAGCCCGCGGCACCGCCGGCTTCCTCCAGCAGCCGCTCGAGCCGACCGTCGGCCGCCGAGGCGCGCATGCGCTCGAAGTGCTTGGCGCAGTAGTCCTCGAAGTCGAACTCGATCTCGGAGATGGTGCTCTGCAGCGCTCCCCACATCGCCTCGCGGAAGTCGGACATGAAGCGCATCAGCCGCAGCGAGGCGAGCCGCGACCCGCTCGCCGGCGCCCCGAAGTAGGCGCTCAGCAGCTCCGCCTCCTCGTCCTCGGTGAGCTCGTTGTTGACGGCGAAGTTGCCGAGGTCGAAGAAGCGGTCGTTCATCCCCGCGTACTCCCAGTCGATGACACGGATCCCCTTCGCCGAGCGGATGAAGTTGGCGGAGAGGAGGTCGTTGTGGCAGGGGACTGGTTCGTGCTCGGGGCCGACCAGGACCGCTTCGACCCGGTGCGCCGCCGCCAGCGCCCACTCATACGAGCCGGGGACCTCGGCGCCTCGGTCCGCCATCCGCGCCGCGTAGGTCTCGACGATGTGGAAGCTCGAGAAGACGACCGGGAGCCGCTCCTCGCAACCGTGCAGCGCCCGCAGCGCCGCCGCGACTTCGGCGAGGGCGCCAGGCTCGCGCAGCTGCTCGGCGCTCATCGGCTCGCCGACGACGAACTCGGTGACGAGGCAGGGCGGGTCCTCGAGCATCGCCACCACCGTCGGCCCGACCCCGGCCGAGGCCGCCATCTCCCCGGCCGCCCTCTCGGCCGCCCGGTCGATCTCCAATAGCCCGGTGTCCTTGCCCGGCAGCCGCACGACGACGTCCTCTCCGGCGAACCGCACCCGGTAGTTGCGGTTGGTGATCCCGCCCTCCAGCGGCAACGGCTCACCTTCCAGCTCGCCGAGGCGGGCGGAGATCGGTCCCAGGGTGTCGGCGAGCGAGGCCACGGCGTGTGGGAGATTCTCCACCGCCATTGACACGGGTCAAGGGCGGTCTTAGGCTCGCAGCCAACCTTATAGGTCGGTTCGTTGAACCTTTTTATCCGGGCTTGGGAAGGTCCGGGAAGGGAGAGGGTTGATGGAGAGCAATGTCTCGTCCCCGAATCGCGATGAACAGCGACTGGCGGAACTCGGCTACAAACAGTCGCTGAACCGGGCTTGGAGCGGGTTCTCCAACTTCGCGATCTCGTTCACGATCATCTCGATCCTTGCCGGCTGCTTCACCACCTACGGCCAGGCCTGGAACAACGGCGGCCCGATCGCGATCTCGATCGGCTGGCCGCTGATCTCCATCCCGATCCTGATCATCGGCTTCTGCATGTCGGAGCTCGTCTCCGCCTACCCGACCGCGGGTGGGATCTACTGGTGGTCCGGCCGCCTCGGCGGGCCGATCTGGGCCTGGTTCACGGGCTGGTTCAACCTGATCGGGTTGGTTGCCGTTCTGGCCTCCGTCGACTACGCCTGCGCGACCTTCCTCAACGTCGTCCTCGGCCTCTACGAAGTGAACATCTTCGGGCTGAACTTCGGCGACGAAGTTCACATCCTCGCCGAGGTCTTCCTGCTCTTCGTGCTGATCCTGATGGTCCACACGATCGCCAACGTGCGACGAACGCACATGCTCTCGCTGGTCAACAGCGTCTCGGTCTGGTGGCACGTGATCGGCGTCGCCGCGATCGTCATCGTCCTCATCGTCATCCCCGACGGCCACCAGAGCTTCAGCTTCGTCTTCAGTCACCGGATCAACAACAGCGGCTTCAGCGACGGCATGTACTGGTTCTACGTCCTGCCGCTCGGGTTCCTGCTGACCCAGTACACGATCACCGGCTTCGACGCCTCGGCCCACATCTCCGAGGAGACCCACGGTGCAGCGGAGACCGCGGCGAAGGGCGTCTGGCGCTCGATCTTCTACTCGGCCGTAATCGGCTGGGTGGTGCTGCTGGCGATCACCTTCGCGGTCTCCAACGTCGATGCCGCTAACGAAGCGGAAGGCTTCGCGCCCTCGCTCCTGGTCGAAGCCCTGGGCTCCGGCTGGGGCAAGTTCGTTCTCATTATCTCGGTGGTCGGCCAGCTCTTCTGCGGCGCGGCCTGCCTGACCAGCGCCTCGCGCATGTGTTACGCCTTCTCGCGCGACGAGGGCTTCGGCAAACGCGTGTCGCGGAAAATCTCGACCATCAACAGCGAGCGGGTACCGATCTATGCCGTGCTGACGATGGCCTTCTTCGCGCTCCTCATCACCCTGCCGGCCCTGAAGGAAAAGTCCAACGGCGAAGCCGTGCCGTTCGCTTTCTTCGCCGTCGTCTCGATCGCCGTGATCGGCCTCTACATCGCCTACGTGATCCCGATCTTCCTGCGCTGGCGCAAGGGCGACGACTTCGAACCCGGGCCGTGGACCAACGGGTCCAAGTACAGGTGGATGAACATCTTCGCCACCTTCTGGGTCGGGCTGATCACGATCATCTTCTGCCTCCCGTTCACTCCCGCGGCGGTCCCGTTCAGCGACGAATTCAGCTGGGAGTCCTTCAACTACGCGCCGCTGACCGTCGGAGTCGTGATCACCCTCGCCGCGATCGGCTGGTTTGCCAGCGCCCGCAAGCACTTCACCGGGCAGGTGCGGGAGACCGAAATCGAGGAAGCGCTCGGCCCCGAGCCTGCAGTCGGTCCCGGCAACCCATGAGCGCCGCCGCGTAACGTTCCGCGGGTGACCGTCGAGGAGCTGAAAAAGGCGGTCGCGGACGGCACGGTCGACACCGTGCTGCTCGCGATCGCCGACATGGAGGGGCGCCTGCAGGGCAAGCGGCTGACGGCGAGCCACTTCCTCGGCGACGTCCTCGAGCATGGGGCCGAGGGCTGCAACTACCTGCTCGCCGTCGACGTCGACATGGAAACGGTCGGCGGCTACGCGATGTCCTCTTGGGACACCGGCTACGGCGACTTCGAGATGGTCCCGGACACCGAGACGCTGCGGCTGGTCCCGTGGCTGCCGGGGACGGCGATGGTGATGGCCGACGTGCAGTGGTCAGACGGCCGCGAAGTCGCCGCCTCGCCGCGGCAGATCCTGCGCCGGCAGCTGACGCGGCTGGAAGAGCGGGGCGTGAGCGCGAAGGCGGCGACGGAGCTCGAGTTCATCGTCTTCCGCAACACCTACGAGGAGGCCTGGCGCAAGGGGTTCCACGAGCTCGAGCCGGCCAACCTCTACAACATCGACTACTCGCTGCTGGGGACCTCCCGGGTGGAGCCGCTGATCCGGCGGATCCGCAACGAGATGGCCGGGGCGGGGATGGAGGTGGAGAACTCGAAGGGCGAGTGCAACCTCGGCCAGCACGAGATCAACTTCCGCTACGAGGACGCGCTGCGGAGCGCCGACAACCACGCGATCTACAAGAACGGCGCCAAGGAGATCGCCGCCCAGGAGGGGCACTCGATCACCTTCATGGCGAAGTTCAACGAGCGCGAGGGCAACTCGTGCCACATCCACTGCTCGCTGGCGCGCGACGACGACTCCAACGCCTTCGCCGCCGACGAGGCGATGTTCGAGCACTTCGTCGCCGGCCAGCTCGCCTGCATGCGGGAGCTGACGCTGCTGTACGCGCCGCACGTCAACAGCTACAAGCGTTTCGCCAAGGGCTCCTTCGCGCCGACCGCGATCGCCTGGGGGCGGGACAACCGCACCTGCTCGCTGCGGGTCGTCGGCCACGGCGAGGGGCTGCGGGTGGAGAACCGGCTGCCGGGCGCCGACGTCAACCCCTACCTGGCGCTGAGCGCGATGATCGCCGCCGGCCTGCACGGGATCGACGCCGAGCTGCCGCTCGAGGAGGCCTTCGAGGGCAACGCCTACGAGTCCGACAAGCCGCGGGTGCCGTCGAACATCTACCTGGCGCGGGACGCCTTCGCCGCCAGCGCGGTCGCCAAGGAGGCCTTCGGCGAGGAGGTCGTCGACCACTACCTGAACCGGGCCGGGGTCGAGATCAATGCTTTCGAGGCGGCCGTCACCGACTGGGAGCGCTACCGGGGCTTCGAGCGGCTATGACCGGCGCGGCGGGCGGCGGCGCGCCGGCGATCGGGATCTGCGCGGCGATCGAGCGGGTCAGCTGGGGGGTTTGGGACGGCTACGAGGTGACGCTGGCGCCGCGCAACTACGTGCGCTGCGTGCAGCGGGCGGGCGGGATCGCGATCGTGCTCCCGCCCGACGAGGCGGCCGTCGCCGAACCCGACATCCTGCTCGACCGCGTCGACGCGCTGATGCTGGCCGGCGGCGCCGACCTCGACCCGGCGAGCTACGGGGCCGAGCCGCACCCGGAGACCAAGGGCACCTGGCCCGACCGCGACGCCTTCGAGCTGGCGCTGGCGCGGCGGGCGCTGGAGCGGGACATGCCGGTGCTGGGGATCTGCCGCGGCATGCAGCTGCTGAACGTGGCGCTGGGCGGGACGCTGGTCCAGCACCTGCCGGAGACGCTGGGGAGCGAGGCGCACCGGACGCTGGCCGGGACCTTCAGCAAGCACCACATCCGTCTCGACGCCGACTCGCTCGCCTGCACCGCGGCGGGCGTCGAGAGCTTCGTCGTCTGGTCCCACCACCACCAGGGGGTCGACCGGCTCGGCGAGGGATTGAGGGTGACGGGATGGTCGGCCGAGGACGACTTACCGGAGGCGATCGAGCTCCCCGGCAAGCACTTCGCCCTCGGCGTCGTCTGGCACCCCGAGGAGGACGAGAGCAGCAAGGTGATCAGCGCCCTGGTGGATGCGGCACGCAGTTCCGTGGTTCCTTTGTCCGGATATAGAGGACAAAGGAACCACGGAACGGGGGGAGCGGCGGCATGAGCGCGATCGAGGTGATCGAGCCGGCTACCGAGCGGGTGATGGCGGAGGTTCCGCGCGCCGGGGTCGAGGAGACCGACGCGGCGGTGGCGCGGGCGAAGGCGGCCTTCCCGGCCTGGCGGGCGGTGGCGCCGGCCGACCGGGCGAAGCTGCTGCGCGACCTCGCCGATGCGATCGAGGCGCGGGGGGAGGAGCTGGCGCAGCTGGAGGCGCGGAACGCCGGCAAGCCGATCGGCGACGCTCGCGGCGAGATCGGGATGGTGGTCGAGACCTTCCGCTACTACGCCGGCGCCCCGGAGCGGCTGCTCGGGCAGACGATCCCCGTGGCCGGCGGCGTCGACATGACCTTCCGCGAGCCGCTCGGGGTCGTCGGCCTGATCGTCCCCTGGAACTTCCCGCTGACGATCGCCTCCTGGAAGGTGGCGCCGGCGCTTGCGGCCGGCAACTGCGTCGTCCTCAAGCCGGCCGAGCTGACGCCGCTGACGGCGCTGGAGCTGGAGGTGCTGGCGCTCGACGCTGGCCTGCCAGAGGGCGTGCTGAACGTCGTCGCCGGGCCGGGCAGCGTCTGCGGGCGGCGCCTGGTCGAGCACCCCGACGTCGCCAAGATCGCCTTCACCGGCTCGACCGAGGTCGGCCGCGGGATTGCCGCCGGCGCCGCGCAGACGATCAAGCGGGTGACGCTGGAGCTCGGCGGCAAGTCGGCCAACGTCGTCTTCGCCGACGCCGACATCGAGGCCGCCGCGGCCGCGGCGCCGATGGCCGTCTTCGGCAACGCCGGCCAGGACTGCTGCGCGCGCTCGCGGATCCTCGTCGAGCGCTCCGCCCTCGACGACTTCTTGGCGGCGCTGCAGCCGGCGGTCGAGGGGATCGCGGTCGGCGACCCGCTCGCCGAGCAGACGCAGATGGGGCCGCTGATCTCGGCCGGCCAGCGCGACGCCGTCGCCTCCTACGTCCCCGACGACGCCCCGGTGGCGATCCGCGGCAGCGCTCCCGGCGGCCCCGGCTACTGGTTCCCGCCGACCGTGCTGGCGCTGGTCTCCAATGACGACCGCGCCGCCGCCGAGGAGATCTTCGGCCCGGTCGCCTGCGTCATCCCCTTCGACTCCGAGGAGGACGCGGTGCGGCTCGCCAACGCGACCATCTATGGCCTCTCCGGCTCGGTCTGGACGCGCGACGGGGCGCGGGCGCTGCGGATGGCGCGGGCGATCGACACCGGCGTGATCTCGATCAACTCGAATACGTCAGTCCGGGTTTCGACGCCCTTCGGCGGCTTCAAGCAGTCCGGCGTCGGCCGCGAGCTCGGCCCTGATGCGCTCGAGCACTACACCGACGTCAAGAACGTCTACTACGCAACCGAGGGGGGACGCTGACGATGGCGAGACTGACCGGCAAGGTGTGCGTCATCACCGGCACCGCGAGTGGCATCGGCGCCGAGTCGGCGCGGCTGTTCGCCGAGGAGGGGGCGACCGTCGTCGGCATCGACCTGTCTACGGAGGCCGAGGGCGCACTGACGATCGAGGCAGACGTCTCCGACGAGGGCCAGGTCGTCGAAGCCTTCCGGCGCGTCGCCGACGAGTTCGGCCGCATCGACGTGCTGATGAACAACGCCGGCATCAACCCGACCGACGACGGCTCGGTGCTGGAGACCAGCCTCGACTCCTGGCAGCGGGTCCAGGACGTCAACCTGCGCAGCGTCTTCCTCTGCTGCAAGCACGGCATCCCGCACCTGCTGGAGGCCGGCGGCGGCTCGGTCGTCAACGTCGCCTCCTTCGTCGCGACGATGGGCGCCGCCGTCTCGCAGATCTCCTACACCGCCTCCAAGGGCGGCGTCCTCGCCCTCTCGCGAGAGCTGGGCGTCGAGTTCGCCGATCGCGGCGTCCGCGTCAACGCCCTCTGCCCGGGCCCGGTCAACACCCCCCTCCTCAAGGAGCTCTTCGCCAAGGACCCCGAGCGAGCCGCCAAGCGCCTCGTCCACATCCCCATGGGCCGCTTCGGCGAGCCCGAGGAGATCGCCAAAGCCGCCCTCTTCCTCGCCAGCGACGACTCCACCTTCGTCACCGCCAGCACCTTCCTGGTAGACGGCGGCCTCTCGGCCGCCTACCTCACTCCGATCCAGGTCGACTGAGCTCCAGCCAGCGCCGGCAGAGGTCGCGCCCGAGATCGTTGAAGGCGCCGATCTTCGCCTCGGTTTCGGGGCCGAGGACCGCCGGGTCGATCCCGATGCGCACGGCGTCGGGGTCGGCCTCGTAGTCCTCGACCCAGTGCAGCGCGTCGGTGCGGCTGACCTCGGGGTGGAACTGGAGTGCGTAGGCGCGCTCGCCGAGGCGGGCCGCCTGGGGGCAGACCTCGCTGCGGGCGAGGGGGACGGCGCCGGCGGGCAGCGGGAACTCGTAGCTGTGCCACTGGAAGGCCTCGAAGGCGGGGGCGAGGGGGGCGAGCAGCGGGTCGTCCGCGCCCTCCGGCGTCACTTCGACCTGATGCCAGCCGATCTCCGGCCGCGAGGCGCGCCGGGGCTCGGCGCCGGCGGCCCGAGCCAGCAGCTGGCCGCCGAGGCAGAGGCCCAGCAGCGGCACCTCCCGCTCGAGCAGCTCGCGCAGCAGCGCCTCCTCTTCGGCGATCCAGCCGTGCCGCTCGCCTTCGTCGACGTTCATCGCCCCGCCGAGGACGAGGACCGCGTCGTAGCCGAGCGGATCTGCCGGCGGCCCGGGCCGCTCCGCCAGCGTCCACTCGTCGAGTTCCCCGCCAGCGGCCCGGATCGCCTCGGCGAAGACACCTGGACCGGCGTCGCGCTGGTGGACGATCGCGAGCACTCGCATCGGCCCAGTTTCTCACCAGCGATGAATGAAGAACCCCATTGCCGCATTGACAACTTAGTAATCCGGCATAGGGTTGCCGGTGGGAGGTAGTGATGAAGAGACTGCGGGGAAAGCAAACGGGGTTTGCCGCTGCCGTCGTGGCGGCGGCGGTGTTGTTGGTGGCCGGAGGGGCCTTGGCCGCCGGCAAGTGGGAGGTGGTTCGCGTCGGCGAGCTGGAAGTGCAGTACAACGGCGGCTTCTCGCCGAAGGTCCTGTCCAGGACCAAGCCGACCCCGATCACCTTCAACGTCGCGGCGAAAATCGCCTCTCTCGACCCGGGAGAAAAGCATCCCCCGGCGCTGCGCGAATTCGTCATCCTGGGGGACAAGCACGCGGCGCTCAGCGTCAAGGGCATCCCGGTCTGCAAGTCGCAGAAACTCCAGTCCACCCCCAGCGCCGTCGCCCGCAAAGTCTGTGGCCCGGCCCTGATCGGCAGCGGGAAGACCGACGTCGAGGTGAAGTTCCCCGAACAGCCGGCCGTCCTCGCTCCCAGCGAACTCCTCGCCTTCAACGGCGGCGTCAAGGGTGGCGTCACCACCATCTACATCCACGCCTACATCACCAAGCCGATCGTCTCGGCGGTGGTGACCACGGTGAAGGTGAAGAAGATCCACAAGGGTCGTTATGGCCTCGAATCGGTCGCCACCATCCCGAAGATCGCCGGCGGCGCCGGCTCACCGATCTTCTTCACCCTGACCCTGAACAAGGGGATCGTCAAAGCGACCTGCACCGACGGCCATCTAGACGCCCACGGTACCGCCAGCTTCTCGGACGGCACGGTCGCCAGCGGGACCGTCACCCGCCCCTGCACGCCCATGGGCTGAACCCGTCGAAGGCTGGCCGCCGTGGCCGAAGCTGACGCGCGGCAGTAGGCGCCGCAGCCAGCCCGGGACCCACCAGGCGGCGCCGCCGGTCAGGCGCAGCAGCACCGGGACCAGGAGGAGGCGGACGAGGAAGGCGTCGAGGAGGACGGCGACGCCGAGGATCGCTCCCATTTCCTTCGGCGGCAGGGGGCCGGAGAGGGCGAAGGTGAAGAAGACGGCGACCATGACGCCGCCGGCGGCGAGGATGACGCGGCCGGAGTGGGCGAGGCCACCGACCATCGCCTCGCGGGCGTCGCCGGTCCGCTCCCAGTGCTCGCGCGCCGAGGAGAGCAGGAAGACGGTGTAGTCCATCGCGATCGCGAAGACCATCGCGAAGAAGAAGACTGGCGCCCAGGCGTCGAGGAAGCCCTGCGATTCGAAGCCGAGCAGGTTGAGCAGGTGCCCGTCCTGGAAGATCAGCTTGGCGACGCCGAAGGCCGCGGCGGTCGAGAGCAGGTTGGTGAGGACGCCGAGGGCGGCGACCAGCGGCGCCTGGAAGGCGACCAGGAGAAGCAGGAAGCCGAGCGCGAGGACGACGCCGATCACCAGCGGCGTCTTCGCTGACAGCGCGGCCTCGAGGTCGCGATTCTCGGCTGCCGGGCCGCCCACCTGGGCGTCGGCCGGCAGCTCGGCGCGGAGGCGATCGACGGTGGCGTTGAAGGCGGTGGTGGCAGGGGGCGCGACCGGCATCGCTTCGACCAGCGCCACGCCGCCGCGGCCGGCCTGCGGCGGCAGCGCCATCGCGATCCCCGCGTCCGCCTGCAGCTGGGCGGCGACCTGCCGCGCCTCGCCGGCGGGCGCCGTCACCTGCAGCAGCCCCGGCGCGCCCGGGCCGAAGGCCGCGCTCAGCTGTTCGTAGCCGACCCGCGAGTGGTCGCCCTGCGGCACCACCTTGATCGAGGGCATCGCCGTGCGGGCGCCGAGGACCGGCAGCGCCAGCAGCACGAGCGCGAGTAGGCCGAGACCGCCGAAGAGGAGCGGCCGCCGCCAGAGCAGCTCCCCCCAGCGGGCGAACCGCGGCGAGCGATGCTCGCCCGAGTGCGCCCAAGGCAGCGCCAGCCTTTCGATCCGCGAGCCGAGCCCGGCCAGCACCGCCGGCAGCAGGGTCAGCGTGGCGGCAAGGACGAAGCCGACCGAGACCATGATCCCGAGCGCGACCGAGCGGAAGGCCGGGCTGGGGATCAGCATCACCGCCGCCAGCGAGACGATCACGGTGAGGCCGGAGAAGAGGACCGCCTTGCCGGCGGTGTCCATCGTCGTCTCCACCGCCTCCGCGGGGGAGAGCCTCTGCCCGAAGAGGGCGCTGCGGAAGCGCATGACGACGAAGAGGGCGTAGTCGATGCCGAGGGCGAGCGCGAACATCAGCGCGAAGTTCATCGCCCAGATCGAGATCGGCGAGAGCTTGGTGCCGAGGTAGAGGACGCCGGCGGAGAGGACGAGGCCGACGATCGTCAGCATCAGCGGCAGGCCGGCGGCGACCAACGAGCCGAAGGCGAGGACGAGGATCAGCAGGGTCACGGGCCAGGAGAAGAGCTCGGACTTCAGCATCGCCTCTTTGTTCGCTTCGTTGAAGTCGGACCACATGCCGGCGGCGCCGCTGAGGTTGGCTTCGACGCCGGGTGCCGTCACCGCGGCGACTTCGTCCTTGAGGTCCCCGGCGGCGGCGACCATCTCGTTCGGGTCAGCGGCGGCGGTGGCGCGGACGACGGCGGTGTGGCCGTCCGGGGAGATCGAGACGCCGGGCTGCGGTGGCACCACCCGGCCGACGGCGGGGTTGGCGGCGAGCGTCTGCGCGACCGCTCGCAGCGAGCGCCGGAAGGCGGGGCTGGAGACTGCCTGCCGGTCCGAGTGGACGGCGACCTGGAGCCTGTAGGCGCCGGCGCCCCCGAAGGCGGCGTCGACTTGGTGGCGGACCGCGACCGACTCCGAGCCGGTGTCTTCCCAGCCCGCCCCGGAGAGCGCCGTCTCCACCCGCGGGGCGAGGAAGCCGAGGCCGACGGCCAGCAGCGCCCAGATCGCGAAGACGGCGCCGCGGTGGCCGGCGGCGAGGCGTCCCAGGCGCCCTATCGGTCCGAGTGAGCTCGGCGCTACGGTGTCGGTGGTCATCTGAATCTCCTATCTACCCGTTTACAGCTACACAACTTAACAGTTGTAAAAGGTACAATAACAGGAATGGCGAGACGAGCAAGCAGGAAGCCGCAAAGCCCCCTCAATCCCGAGGCGGCGGAGCTGGTCGCGAGGCGGTTCCGCGCCCTCGCCGACCCGACCCGGCTGCGGATCCTCGACCACCTGCGCAACCACGACGAGGCCTCGGTGGGGGAGATCACCGAGGCGCTCGGCGCCTCCCAGCAGAACGTCTCCAAGCACCTCTCGGCGCTCCACGCCGAGGGCTTCGTCGCCCGCCGCAAACGCGGCACCAGCTCCCTCTACCGGATCGCCGACCCCGGCGTCCACGAACTCTGCGACGGCGTTACCGCCGGCATCGAGTCGCAACTAGCGGAGCTAGAGGCCGTCCTCAGCGCGTAAAGGGGGAGAAGTAGGAGGGGTGGGCGACTTTGTCAACCAATGGTTGGCAAAAGCGCCACGATCAACGCCGAGGTTCGCCGAATCGCGCGCGTCCAGTATGGGATCGTCACCACGCGCCAACTCGTCGGTGCGGGGTTGAGTAGGGCGGCTATCGCCAAGCGGGTGAAGGCAGGCCGCCTCTACCGCGTGCACCAAGGCGTTTACGCGGTCGGCCACGACGGTCTCAGCAAGGAGGCTAGGTGGATGGCTGCTGTTCTTGCGTGCGGACCGGGAGCTGTCTTGAGCCACGGAGCCGCCGCGGTTCACTGGGGGTTGCTGCGACCGCTCGACGGTCCCATCGATGTCACCGTTCCCAAGCGCACGGGTCGCAGCCGGCGGCGCGGATTGCGCATCCATCGCCGCCCCAACCTCCTCGGGGCGACTTTGTCAACCAATGGTTTGCAAACTCGCCCACCCTCCTCGGTGACGGTGCGCGACCACATCCCCGTTACGACTGTGCCTCGCACGCTTTTGGATATCCACTCGACGCTTCCTCCTCGCCTCGTTCGTCGCGCGATTCGTCAAGCGGAGTTCCTCGGTCTTGGGCTTGGGGAGGTCAAGAGCGATCGCACTCGCAGCGATCTCGAGCGCTTCTTCCTTCGGCTTTGTCGCCGCAGCGGCCTGCGGGAGCCGGAGGTCAATGTGCCGATCGGTGGGATGACCGTGGACTTCCTCTGGCGCGCGGAGTGCCTCGTCGTCGAAACCGACAGTTACGCGACCCATGGCGGCACCGTCGCCTTCGAGGACGACCACGTACGGGAGCTGCGGCTGCGGCGGCTCGGCTACTCGGTCCATCGCTTCAGCGAACGGCAGCTGGAAAGCGAAGCCGAGGCGGTGATCGAGGACGTGGTCGCGGCGCTTCGGGCCGCGCGGGCGCCGGAGGCCGTCGGATAATTCCGCTGTGACCAGTCAGCCGGCGATCGAGACCGAGGCGCTGAGCAAGCGCTATGGACGCCACCGGGGGATCGAGGACGTCACCTTCGCGGTGCAGCCCGGCGAGGTCTTCGGCTTTCTGGGCCCGAACGGGGCGGGGAAGACGACGACGATCCGGACGCTGCTCGACCTCATCCACCCGACCTCGGGGAGCGCTCGCCTTTTCGGCCTCGACAGCCGCCGCGACAGCGTCGCCATCCGCTCCCGGCTCGGCAACCTGCCCGGCGACTTCGGCTTCGGCCGCGAGGCGACGGGGCGACGCGCGGTCGAGCTGCTGGGTCGTCTGCGCGGCCTCGACAGGACCGGCCGCGCCGAGGAGCTGGCGAAGCGCTTCCGCGCCGACCTCGACCGGCCGCTGGGGCAGCTCTCACGCGGCAACCGCCAGAAGGTCGGGCTGATCCTCGCCACCTTCCACCGGCCCGAGCTGCTGATCCTCGACGAGCCGACCAGCGGCCTCGACCCGCTGATGCAGGAGGAGTTCCTCGATCTCGTCGCCGAGGAACGCGACCGCGGCTGCGCCGTCTTCCTCTCCTCGCACGAGCTCGACGAGGTGCAGCGGGTCTGCGACCGGGTCGGGATCGTCCGCGGCGGCCGCCTCGTCGCGGTCGAGCGGATCGCCGACCTGCTCGGCAAGGCGCGCCGCCGCTTCGCCGTCGAGCTCGCCGACCCGGCCGGGCTCGAGCGCCTGCGCTCGCTCGACGGCGTCGCCGACCTCGAGCTCGCCGGCAACCGCGCCACCTTCACCGCCGGCGGTGACCTCGACGCCGTCGTCCGCGAGCTCGCCGGCCATCACGTCCTCGACCTGGAGGCCACTCATCCTTCGCTGGAGGAGGTCTTCCTCGGCTACTACGACGAGGGGGAGGCGGCGTGACCCAGGCCGCGGCGCTGCTGCGCACTCACCTCTACGACCGCCGCCGCTCGGTCTGGGCCTGGGGAATCCCCCTGGGGCTGATGTCCGCCTTCATCGTCGCCATCTTCCCCTCGGTCGAAGATTCGATCTCCAAGGCGGTGCAGGGATACCCGCAGGGCCTGAAGGAAGCGTTCGGGATTGGGCAGCTGACGAACGTCGAGCAGTACCTGCAGGCGGAGATGCTGAGCCTGATCGTGCCGCTGGCGCTCGGCTACCTGGCGGTGCGGGCGATCGCCAGCGGCCTCAGCGGGGCCGCCGAAACCGGGCGGCTCGACGTCCTCCTCTCGGCGCCGGTCTCGCGCCGCCGCCTCGTCCTCGCCGGCTTCCTCGCGACCGCGGTCGAGCTCGCCGCCGTCCTCCTCGTCACCGGCGCCCTCACCGGCCTCGGCAGCATCCTCGCCGGTGCCGGCCTCGACGCCGGGGACGCCGCGGCGGGCTTCGCCAACGTCTGGCCGCTGGCCCTCCTCTTCGCCGGCCTCGGCGTCGTCGCCACCGGCTTCTCGCTGCGGTCCAGCGTCGTCACCGGCTCGGTCGCCGGGGTCCTGGTGGGGATGTACGTGGTCGACCTGATCGGCAAGCTCGACCCCGACCTCGACGGCCTCCGCTACCTCTCGGTCTTCAAGTACTACGGCAACGCGATCGAAGACGGGATCGACCCGCTCGCCTTCGCCGGCGTCACCGCCGCCGCCTGCCTGCTCGCCGCGCTCGGCGCCTGGCTGTTCGAGCGCCGCGACCTCGCCGCCTGACGCCGCGAGCTCAGCCGAGGCCCAGCAGCAGCTTGCGCCAGACGTCTTCGTCGAGCTCGGCCTGGACGACGCTGCGGTAGAAGTGCTGCGTCGCCCCCCGGACCTGCCGGGTGCTGACCAGCTGGATCATCCCCAGCTCGCGCAGGACCCGCACGTGGTAGGCGACGTCGGGCACTGACACTTTCTGTTCGGCGGCAAGTTCGCTGGGGCTGGCGACGCGCTGATGGAGCGTCGCCAGAGCCCTGGCTCGCATCGGATGGGAGACAGCTTTGAGGATCTTCACGTTTGTGGCATGACTGGTGATCGTTCAAGGCTATTCACAGCAAAAGACGGATTCGCGAACATCACCGTCCCGCGGCCAGCTCGAACGCCTCGCGCTGGAGGTCTTCGAGCGATTCGGCCTCGGTCACGGAGGCGGTGGTCATTGGTCTTCCGCCCCCCATGGCGTCCTCGCCGACGACCAGGTGCAGCGGCTTGCCGGCGGCGGCGCAGCGCTCGGCGATCTCGCCGCAGACCTTTCCTTCGAAGCTCTGGTAATCGAGCCGCCCCTCGCCGCTGATCACCGCGTCGGCCGCGGCCAGACGCCGATCGAAGGAGACCGCGTCGAGGACGAAAGCGGCGCCCGGACGGAGGCGAGCGCCGTACGCCCACAGCCCACCGGAGAGCCCGCCGGCGCAGCCGCCCATCGCCACCCCGCGCGGGTCGCGCGGGAGCTCGGCGGCGAACTCCTCGAGCCGATCGCTCAGCCGCTCCACCGCCGCCGGGTCGGCGCCCTTCTGCGGCGCGAAGAGCCGCGCCGCGTCCTCGAACGGGGTGCGGACATCGCAGAGGACCTCGATCCGCGCAGCCGCCTCCAGCGCCCCCCGCTCGCCCAGCGCCTCGATCGCGCCGCGGCCGCCGTCGCTGGTGGCGCTGCCGCCGACGGCCACCAGCACCGTCTCCGCCCCCGTCGCCAGCGCCGCCGCGATCAGCTCGCCGGCGCCGTAGGTGTCGGCCCGCTCCGCGTCGCGCTCCTCCGCGGCGACGAGGGTGAGCCCGGCGGCCCGGGCGGTCTCGACCACCGCCGTCCCGCCATCGCCGAGGTGGGCGAACTCGGCGCTGATCTGCCTTCGCAGCGGGTCCTGAACAGCCATGGTCTGCCGCTCCCCGCCGAGCGCGCCCAGCAGCACCTCCATCGTCCCTTCGCCGCCGTCGGCGACGGGGCAGCGGTCGGCCTCCGCGCCGGCCCTCTCGACCCCCGCCGCCACCGCCTCGGCGACCTCGAAGGCGTCGAAGGTCCCCTTGAAGGAGTCCGGCGCGACGAGGAAGCGCACGGCGCCTGCCTATTCCGGCGGCGGGACCTGCGAGGCCATCTGCGCGTAGCCGGCGCCGCTGGGGTGGATGCCGGTGTCGCCGCTGATCACCCAAGGCGGCCCGCCTTCGGCCGGGCCTTCGCAGAAGGAGAGCGGGTGCAGGACCGCGAGCTCGTCCTGGGTCGGGTTCGACTGCACGCTCGGCCCGTCGACCTTGAAGCCGAGCCGGGAGCAGGAGAAGCTCGAGGGGTAGACCGGTGAGATGTCGATGCCGACGTCGAAGTGGGGCGGGGCGACGACCCGCAGGCGCTGCGGGCTGACTTCGGCGGCGACGGCGGCGATTTCGCGGTTCAGCAGCTTGCCCATCTCGGCGATCTGGGTGGCGCTGTATGCGAGAGCGACCGAGGGGACCGCGAGGTGGTACTGCATCAGGAAGATCGTCGCCTGCGTGTTTTTCACCAGGTCGGTATAGAGCGCCTTCAGGCTCGCCTGTAGCTTCACTTCGGCGAACGCCTCTTCGATGCATTCCCGGTATCCGCCGAAGACGTCGGCGTAGACGGCGCAGCCCATGTTGTCGACGCCGAAGAGCATGTCCGAGAGCAGCGGGTTCGCCCCCATCGTCATCAGGATGTAGTCGGGGTCTTCGGACTCGATCCGCTTCGTCGTTTCGTGAAATTCGCCGCCGGGCGCCCAGTTCGCCGGTTCCGAGCCGCTGATCGCGTAGTTCGCGAAATCGGTTACGCCGTGCTCGTTGGCCCACTGCGCCGCCCAGGAGATGTTGTTGGCGAGGCCGTAGTCGGGCGCGTATTCGACCTTCGCCGCCTTGTTGCTGGTGACCAGCGAGTTCGAAGAGCAGGCGTCGTCGTACCCCTTGGCCGGCGGGCGGCAGCCGAGCAGCTGCTCGAGCGTCATCGCGGTGCCATCGCTGAAGTAGCCGAAGCCGGCGGTGACCGAATCGCCGAGCGCCCGGACGACGACGTCGGGGTCGGCGGTGACCTCGGCGACGGAACTGACCGGCATCGCCGAGGTGGTGGCGACGTTGCGGTCGGGAACCGCCTCGACCAGCCCGATCTCGACGCTGCCGCGGAAACGGCGGGGTGCTTGGTAGATCAGGCGGTTGCCGCGGATGCGGGCGCGGCCGTGCGCCAGTTCGGTGAAGTTCCAGTCGAGGCGCTTGCCGCAGGCGGGGAGGGGCACCGAAATCGTCCGGCCGGGGCGGACCCGCAGCCGCGGGATGCTGCTGCAGAGCCGTCGAGAGGGCGCCGCCAGCAGCTTCACCGCTTCGGAGATGCCGCCGACCTCGTACCTGCCGTCGCCCTGGACGTCGATGAAGTTCGGCGAGAGCACCCGCACCCTCGTCCTTCCCCGCAGCTGATCGGCGAACGCCGCGCCGAGGTCGATCCGGTGGACGAAGACGAAGCTGCGCCGCCGCTCCGGGGTTCGCCGATGGCCGCTGCTGAGGCGGTCGTGCAGAACCCATTTGCGCTTGACGCCGGAGCCGCGGTTGAAGAGCCAGACGCGGGTTTCGACCGAACGCCCGGCGAACTGGATGCCGTACCGGATCGGTACGAGCAACGAGACGCCGCCCATCGCCGTGGTCCCGCTGCTGACCCGCCCGATCTCGATCGTGTGCTCGTCGATTTCCCGGGCGGCCGCGACCGAGGCCGGGACGAGAAGCGCGAGCAGGGCGGCGACGAGGAGAAGGCGGAGGCGGGTCACCCGCACATCCTCACGGCTTGCCCCGGCGGTAGAGCCAGCGGTGGAAGAAGCGGTCGAGGTCGCGGCCGCTGATTTTCTCGGCGAGGGCGGTGAACTCGCCGATGTCGGCGCTGCCGTGGCGGTGGTCGAGGGCCCAGGTGTTGAGGATCTGGAGGAACGGCTTGGTCCCGATCTCCGCCCGCAGGGCCTGCAGCGCCATTGCTCCCCTTATGTAGACGGAGGGGCCGAACATGTGGACGGGAGTGCCCGGGTGCGCGGAGGGCGGGTTCCAGAACGCCTCGTTCGAGGCCGGGACCCGGTGGAGCCGGTTGAAGATGGCCTGGGCGCTGCGCCGGCCGTGGCGCTCGGCGTAGTACCACTCGGTCCAGGTCGCGAAGCCCTCGTTGAGCCAGATGTTGGGCCAGCGCTTGAGGCCGACCGAGTCGCCGAACCACTGGTGGGCGGTCTCGTGGACGAGCGTCGTCAGGTCGGGGACGTAGGGGTAGATCGGCCGGCTCTGCGTCTCGAGGGCGTAGCCGAGATCGGGCGCGTTGTCGACGATCGAGCCGGCGGCGTCGAACGGGTAGCCGCCGAAGAGCCTGGACTCGAAGCGGATCACCTCGGGCAGTGATTCGACGACCAGGCGCGAGTCGGCGGCGAGCCGCGGGTCGAGCAGCGTCCAGTAGGGCCGGGCGGCGAAGGTCTGCTTCCAGAGCTTGCCACGGCCGATGTCGAGGACCGCCAGGTAGGGGCTCATCGGGGTGCTTTCGTGCCACGAGTAGGAGACTTCGTCGCGCAGGCGGTGCCGGCGCTGGACGTTGGCGAGCCGCCCGTTGGCGATCGCCTTCAGCCCCGGCGGAACCGAGATCGAGATCCGGAAGGTCGCCTTGTCGCCGGGGATGTTGTTGCACGGGATCCAGGCGGCGGTCCCCTGCGGCTCGCCGACCGCGAGGGCGCCGTCGTCGGTCGGGACCCAGCCCTCCTTGGTCCCGTCGGGATCGACGATCGTCGGCGGCACACCCGCGTACTCGACCTGCGCGGTGACCAGCTCTCCCTTCGCGATCGGGTGCGCCGGGAGCAGGATCAGCTTGCCGCCGCGCCGCTCGACCCGGACCGGGGGGCCGATAGACGCCTTCTCGACCCGCGGCCCGCGGAAGTCGAGCGAGACCTGCCGCAGCTGCCGGCGGGGGACGAAGGTGACGCGGGCCGTTCCCCGGATCCGGCCGCTGCGGCTGTAGCCGATCGCGACGTCGTAGCTCTTGACGTCGTAGGCGCGGCTGCCGGCGTGGGGGAAGAACGGTTCCGAGGCCGCAGCCGAGCTCGCGCCCGCCGCGAAGAGCGCACCCGTCAGGCAGAGGAGGACGAGGCTCTTCGGTAGCGCAGGCAAGGCACGCATCCTACGATTAACCCGCGATGAGCTCCGAAGGTGCAGACCGCTCCTATCGCCTCCGCGAGGGCGAGAGCCTCGGCGAGGGGGCGCGGCGGATCGCCGCCGGCCGCGCCGAGAAGGCGGTCGAGCGCCTGCGGGCGATCGGGACCGGCGACCTCGCGGCCGCCGAGGCGATCCACGGCGCCCGCAAGGACCTGAAGAAGCTGCGGACGCTGCTGCGCCTGCTCCGCGGGGAGCTGCCGAAGAAGGTCTACGCCGCGGAAGCCCGGCGCTACCGCGAGGCCGGCCGGCTGCTCTCGCCCCTGCGCGACGCCGAGGTGAAGCTGAAGACGCTGACGGCGCTGATCGGGGAGCCGGGGCTCCCCGCCGGGGCAGCCGAGTCCTGGCGGCTGATCCTCGAGCGCGACCGCGAAGCCGCCGGCGACACCGCCCCCGACCGCGCCGTCGAGGCCGAGGCGATCGCGCTGATCGAAGCCGGCCGCAAGGGCATCGAGGGCTGGGAGGTCCGCGATTCCTGGAAGGCGATCGGCTCGGGGCTGGAGCGCGCCTATCGCAGTGGCCGCCACCAGATGCGCGCCGCCCGCCGGGCTGAAGACGACGAGATCTGGCACGAGTGGCGCAAACGCGCCAAGGACCTCTGGTACGCCTACCTCCTCCTCGCCGACCTCTGGCCCGAGGTGCTCGAGCCGACGGCCAAGGAGGCTCACCGCCTCTCCGAACTGCTCGGCGACCACCACGACTTAGCCCTCCTGCGCGCCGACCTCCACCAGCGCCGCCTCGGGGATGAGCAGACGCAGGACCTCGAGACGGAGATCGACCGCCGCCAAAATGAGCTCGCCACCACCGCGCTCGACCTGGGCGCCCGCCTCTACGCCGAGCGCCCGGGTGACTTCATCCGTCGGCTGTCTAGGTATTGGAAGAATTCCCCGCTATCTTCACTCAGAGTTCTCTGAGTACTGGTCGAAGAATCAACAGAACGGCCGTCGGTCGTCGAGGGGGTTGGGGAATATGAATTGGAAGCCACGAATCCTTGGTGCGCTGCTGCTGGTGATGGTCGGGATGAGCGTGTCGGCGGCGCCGGCGTCAGCTGAATTCTTTTCGGCGGTCGAACACACGACCTTCGACGGAACGCAGGTGGGCAGCGACCTCTTTGCCTTCAACGCAGGAGGCGTGACCTGCGCGAAAATCACCTACACGGGGACACAGACTGGGAAAACCGCGACCTCCCTGTCGTTAACCCCGTCCTATGCGGAATGCAACGCCTTCGGTTTCCCCGGTACGACCATCGACGTCAATGGCTGTCAGATGATCATGCGATCGGCGATCCCTAACACGGTCGATCTCTCTTGCCCGAGCAAACCGATCGAAGTCACAGGCCCGAATTGCACCCTAACGATTCCGTCGCAATCAGCAGCCTCCACGTCGAACGTCTTCAAGACGGAAGGAGTGTCGCCAAATAGGGATGTCAAGCTTGAACTCACCTTGGTCAACCTGCGCTACACGCAGGTGGGGAAAGGAGCCACCCCCTGCACGTCCGGGACCTTCACCAACGGCAGCTATACCGGTGCAGCGACAGTCACGGGCACAGACACAGTCGGAAGCAAAGTCGACTTCTATGTCAAAGAACCGGAAGACACTCCTGGAAAATTTCACTCGTCGGTAGCACACACGCTGTTTAGCGGTAACCAAATCGGCGAAGACAACCCATCCTTCAACATTGGGACGTTTAGGTGCACGAGCATCACTTATAGCGGGACACAAATCATCAGCACACCCAGCAAGCTCTATCTCAGCCCCGTGTACTCAGGGTGCAGCAGTGGCGTCTATGGCGCTATCACTGTTCACACGAACGGTTGTCTATGGGTGTTCAAGGAAGCGTCGGTCGAACTCGCTTGCCCCAGTGCGCCAATGGAAATCACATTTAGTTCTGTCTGCACGGTCACACTGAATACGCAAACGCTTAACAGCGTGAGTTATAGCAACGAAGGTACTGCGCCGAAACGGGACATAAGAGTCTCGATAACCCTGTCGGGAATCAAATATACGCAGGACTCTGGGACGTTTCCCGGCTGCAGTAGCGGCACCTTTACGAACGGTGTGTACACCGGAGCAGCCACAGTGAAGGGAACCGACACATCCGGCGCTCAGACGGACCTCAGATACGAATAGGCGGCGGTAGATCTTGACGGCACGGGTAGAACATGCCCGTGCCGTCGCATCCGAAGAAGAAGAGCGCTGAGCAGCTCGCCGAGTACGAGCGCAAGCGCGACTTCGGCAAGACCGAAGAGCCCGCCCCTAGGCGCCGTCGCGGCAAGAAGGGCGCTCCGCGCTTCGTCGTCCAGGAACACAGCGCTCGCCGCCTGCACTGGGACCTGCGGCTGGAGCATGAGGGGGTTGCCGCCTCCTGGGCGATTCCCAATGGCATTCCCGAGGACCCGACGGAGAACCGCAAGGCCGTCCATACCGAGGACCACCCGCTCGAGTATCTGGACTGGGAAGGGGAGATCCCGAAGGGGGAGTACGGCGCCGGGACGATGACGATCTGGGACTCCGGCACCTACGAGCTGGAGAAGTGGGAGCCGGGGAAAGTGATGGTCGAGTTCCACGGCGAGCGGCTGCAGGGGCGCTACGCGCTCTTCCGCGCCGGCAAAGCCGAGAAGGACTGGATGATCCACCGGATCGACCCGCCCGCCCGCGAGCGCGACCCGTTCCCCGAGAACGTGGTGCCGATGCTGGCGCGGCTCTCGCAGCTGCCCCGCGACGACGGCGGCTGGGCGGTCGAGGTGAAGTGGGACGGGGTGCGGGCGATCGCCTACTGCAAGCCCGGCCGGGTGGAGCTGCAGACGCGCAACCTCAACGACGTCAGCGTCCAGTACCCGGAGGTGCGGCGGATCCACCGTGCGCTCGGCTCCCACGACGCCGTCCTCGACGGCGAGGTCGTCGCCTTCGACGAGAACGGGAAGCCGAGCTTCGAGCGCCTGCAGCAGCGCATCCACAACACCGACGAGAGCGTCGTCCGGCGGCGGATGAAAACCCACCCGGTCGTCTACGTCGTCTTCGACCTCCTCTACCTCGACGGCCGCGACCTCACCGGCGAGCCCTACAGCCGCCGCCGCGAGCTGCTCGAGGGCCTCGACCTGAACGGCGAGAGCTGGCAGACGCCGGGCCACTCAGTCGGCCACGCGAAGGAGCTGCTGGCGGCAAGCAAGGAGCAGGGCCTGGAGGGGGTGATGCTGAAGCGGCTCGACTCCACCTACGCTCCCGGCAAGCGCAACGGCAACTGGCTGAAGGTGAAAAACGTCAGCCGCCAGGAGTTCGTCATCGGCGGCTGGACCGCGGGCGAAGGCCGGCGCAAGAGCCAGGTCGGAGCCCTCCTCGTCGGCTACTTCGAGCGCGACGGCGGCGAGCCCGTCCTCCGTTACGGCGGCAAAGTCGGGACCGGGTTCACCGACGAGGAGCTGGCGGCGCTGACCGCGCGGCTGGCGCCCCTGGAGCAGAAGCAGAGCCCCTTCGGCGCCGGCCCCAAACCGCCGAAAGGCGCCCACTTCGTCGAGCCCTGCCTGGTCGCCGAGGTCGAGTTCCGCCAGCTGACCAAGGAGGGGATGGTCCGCCACGGTGCCTACAAAGGCCTGCGCGAGGACAAGCCGGCGAGCGAGGTCGGGCTCGAGCGGGCGGGCGAGCCGGAGGGCGTCAGCGGCTCACTCACCGCCACCGCCGTCAAGCGTCCGCGCAACAAAGCCGCGGTCACCGTCGAAGGCCATGAGCTCGAACTCTCCAACCTCGACAAAGTCCTCTATCCCGAGGCCGGCTTCACCAAGGGCGAGCTGATCGACTGGTACGCCCGCATCGCCGAGGTGCTGCTGCCGCACCTGCGCGGCCGGCCGCTGACCCTGAAGCGCTATCCCGAAGGCGTCGAAGGCAAGCACTTCTACGAGAAGCGCTGCCCGAGCCACCGCCCCGACTGGGTGACGACCGCGAGTGTCTACAGCGACCGCCACAAGGGCGAGATCGACTACTGCGTGGTCGAAGACGCGGCGACGCTGGTCTGGCTGGCGAACCTCGCCGACATCGAGCTCCACACCTCGCTCTCCCGCTGCGCGGACATGGAGCGCCCGACCGCGATCGTCTTCGACCTCGACCCGGGGGCGCCGGCCGACGTCCTCGACTGCGCCCAGGTGGCGGTCTGGCTGCAGGGGATGTTCGAGCAGCTCGGCCTCAGTTGCTACCCGAAGACCTCGGGCTCGAAGGGGATGCAGCTCTACGTCCCGCTCAACTCCGAAGTCACCTACGCGGAGACGAAGCCGTTCGCCAAAGCCGTCGCCGAGACGCTCGAGCGGCGCTTCGGCGACCGCGTCGTCTCGCAGATGTCGAAGGCGAAGCGGCCCGGCAAGGTGCTGATCGACTGGAGCCAGAACGACCGCCACAAGACGACCGTCTGCGTCTACTCGCTGCGGGCGAAAGAGCGGCCGACGGTCTCGACCCCGCTCGAGTGGGACGAGGTCGCCTCAGCGCTGGAGAGCGGCGAGCCCGATCGCCTCGTCTTCGACCACGCTGCCGTCCTCCAGCGCGTCGACGAGAAGGGCGACCTCTTCGCCCCCCTCCTCAGCGAAGAGCAGGAGCTGCCGGGGTTGTAGTTAGGAACCGCGCTCCAGCGGGCAGGTAGGGCTTATGGAGAGCAACGGGGCCGAGCGCGGCGGCGTCCGCCGCGACTACAAGCCGGAGGGGGAGGCGCACAAGTCGGGCGTCCCCTCGACGCTGAAGCGGACGCTGACCGAGTTCCAGGAGGACAACCTCACCGACTGGGCGGCGGCGCTCACCTATTACGGCCTGCTCTCGCTGTTCCCGGCGCTGATCGCGATGGTCTCGCTGATCGGGATCTTCGGCGACCCGCAGACGACGACCTCGAAGCTGACCGAAATCATCACCGAACTAGGTCCCGAATCGGGCGCCGAAACCTTCGAAGGCCCGATCAAATCGATCACCGAAAACCAGAGCGCCGCCGGCTTCGCCTTCGTCTTCGGCCTCGCCGCCGCACTCTGGTCGGCCTCCGGCTACGTCGGCGCCTTCACCCGCGCCTCGAACATCATCTACGAGACCCCCGAGGGCCGCCCCTTCTGGAAGCTGCGGCCGCTGCAGATCGCGGTCACCCTGGCGATGATCGTGATGATGGCGCTGCTCGCCATCGGCCTCGTCCTCACCGGCCCGGTGGTCGAAGCGGTCGCCGACCCGATCGGCCTCAGCGGCACCGCGGTCGACGTCTGGAACATCGCCAAGTGGCCGGTGATGGCGGCGATCTTCATCCTCATGGTCGACGTCCTCTACTACACGACCCCGAACGTGAAGCTCCGCGGCTTCAAATGGGTGACGCCGGGGGCGATCGTCGCGATCGTCGTCTGGGCGATCGCCTCGGCCCTCTTCGCCCTCTACGTCGCCAACTTCGGCTCCTACGACAAGACCTACGGCACCCTCGCCGGGCTCGTCGTCCTGCTGCTCTGGTTCTGGATCACCAACCTGGCGATCCTCTTCGGCCACCAGATGAACGCCGAGCGCGAGCGCAGCGCCGAGATCGACGAAGGCATGCCGCGGGCCGAGAAGGAGATCCAGCTCGAGCCGCGCGACGAGCCCAAGGACCAGAAGACCACCTAACCGCAGGGAGGCCGCAACAGATGAAGCTCATCTTCGCCCCGATCAGCATCGTCCTCGGGTTGATCGCCGGGATCGCCGGCAAGAAGATCTTCGAACAGGTCTGGGGCCTGATCGACGAAGAGGAGCCGCCGAAGCCCGAGCACCGCGAATTCTCCTGGCCGAAGCTGGTCGCGGCGCTGGTCGTCGAGGGGGCGATCTTCCGCCTCGTCAAAGGCCTGGTCGACCACGGCACCCGCACCTCGTTCGCGAAGCTGACCGGCTCCTGGCCCGGGGAGGAAGCGCCCGAACCGGAGTGAGATCGCCCCCTACGGGGTAATTGGAAGACACCAGTCGTCCAAAGGAACCGACTAACGGAGGAGCAGATGAACACCAGAGCAGACAACAGGGACGCCGGCATAGGTGGCATTTCGTTGGGGGGCATCCTTGTGATCATCGGGATCGTCCTGATGATCGTCTGGAGCTTCTGGATCGGGCTGATCGTGGCCCTGATCGGATTGATCGCGTTCGGCGGCTTCGCCCGCGGCAAGTGGTACTGAGCGACTGATCCTCCGTCGAGCTTGGGGGCGGGCCTGAGGTAAGGTCCGCCCCACGTTGTCAGGGGCCCCTTCGCGAACCGCTCGCATCGCCTGGATCGTCGTCGGAGTCCTTGCGGTCTTCCTCGCCTGGGTGGCGATCGCCGCCGCCAGCTCGGGCGTCGCCTTCCTCTACTCGATCCCGATCGGCCTCGCCGCCTGGTGGTTCGGGCTGCGGCCGGCGCTGCTCACGGCGGCCGCCAGCCTGGCGCTCTACGCGGTCGGTGCGGCGATCCACCCGGTTTCCCACTTCGCCCTCGCCTTCGGCATTCGCGCCGTCTTCCTCTTCGGGGTGGCGCTGGTCTTCAGCCTCCTCGCGCAGCGCCTGCAGCTGCTCGAGCACTCGGCCGAGGAACTGGAAGCGATCAGGGCGGCGCTCACCCCCGCCGACCTGCCGGAGCTCGCCGGCGTCGACGCGGCCGCCGCCTTCGTCCCCTCCGAACTCGGCGTCTCCGGCGACTTCTACCTGCTCACCAACGGCCCCGACGGCTCGGCGGTCGCGATCGTCGGCGACGTCGTCGGGCACGGTCCCGCGGCTGCCCGCCTCGCCACCTTCGTCCGTGCCCAGTTCGCCGCCTTCGCCGCCAACACCAGCGACCCGGCCGAACTGCTGCAGCTCGCCAACTCGGCCCTGGCCGAGCGCCCCGGCGGGGACGAGCTGGTCAGCGCGATCTGCGTCCGCCTGCACCCCGACGGCAGCACGCTCAGCTGGGCACGGGCGGGGCACCCGCCGCCGCTGCGCCTCCCCGATCTGCGGGAGCTGGCGGCCGACGTTTCCACCTTCCTGCTCGGCGCCGACGCCAGGCTGGAGCTCGAGAACACCGAGGCCTCGGTCGCCGGCAGCGAGGGGCTCGTCGTCTACACCGACGGTGCCACCGACGTCCGCCGCGGCCGCGAGATGCTCGGGCTGGAGGGCCTGGTCGCGATGCTGGCGCCGCTCTCCGGCCTCAGCGCCCGGGTGATGGTCAGCGAGGTCGAGCGGGCGATTCTCGCCTGGGCCGACCGGCCGATCCGCGACGACCTCTGCCTCGTCGTCCTCAAGCCCAAACCGGGGTGACAGCGCGGTACGGTGCCCTGTGGCACTTGCTGAGATAGTCAGCCGTACCCCATTGACAGGTAAGGGCACCCCGGGAAAATCGATGACGCGAATCATGTTGATCCTGGCTCCCGGGGCGCCACCGAGAATTAAAGCGCCCCGGGAGCCGTAAGTGCAAGGGCCGACCTTCGCCGTCACCAACCGCATCCCGGGCTCGGCCGTGGAGCTGCTGCGGGAGGCGGGAGCGGTGCGGATCGACGACCGCGAGGAGGCGATTCCCCGCTACGACCTGCTCGAGCTGGTCGCCGGAGCCGATGCCGTTCTCACGCTTCTCCACGACCGCGTCGACGAGGAGCTGCTGGCGGCGGCCGGGCCCCGGCTGCGCTGCGTCGCCAACGTCGCCGTCGGCTACGACAACGTCGACCTCGAGGCGGCGGCGCGCCAGGGGGTGACCGTGACCAATACCCCCGGCGTCCTCGACGACGCCACCGCCGACCTCACCTTCGGGCTGATCCTGGCGGCGACGCGGCGGCTGGGGGAGGGGGAACGGCTCGTCCGCTCCGGCCGCCCGTGGAGCTGGGGGATGGGATTCATGCTCGGCAGCGGCCTGCAGGGGAAGCGGCTGGGAATCGTCGGGCTCGGTGGGATCGGCCGCAAGGTGGCGGAGCGGGCCCGCGCCTTCGGGATGGAGATCGCCTACCACTCGCGCCGCCCGGCGCCGGCCGAGGTCGAGGCGGCGCTGGAGGCCGAGCGGCTGCCGCTCGCAGAGCTGCTCGCCACTGCCGACGTCGTCAGCCTCCACGTCCCGCTGACGCCGGAAACGCGCCATCTGATCGGCGCCGCCGAGCTGAAAGCGATGAAGGCGACCGCGGTGCTGGTCAACGCGGCGCGCGGGCCGGTGGTCGACGAGCGGGCGCTGGCGGCAGCGCTAGCCGCGGGGCAGATCGCCGCCGCCGGGCTTGACGTCTACGAGCACGAGCCGAAGGTCGAGCCGGCGCTGCTGCAGCTCGACAACGTCGTCCTCGCCCCGCACCTCGGCTCGGCCACGGTCGAGACCCGCACCGCCATGGCCGAGCTGGCAGCCCGCAACGCGATCTCTGTACTGAGCGGCCAAGGGCCGCTGACGCCGGTCGCGTCACAATGAACGGGTGAGCGCGGCGACTGCGAAACGGACGATCCGGCACCGGATCGGGGGCGAGGAGACCACCGGTTCCTCGACCCGAACCTCAACCGTCTGGGACCCCGCAACCGGGGAGCAGCAGGCCGAGGTGGTGCTGGCAGAACCGGCCGACGTCGACGCCGCGGTCGCGGCGGCGCGCGAGGCCTTCGCTGACTGGTCGGAGGCCTCGCTGAGCCGCCGCGCCAAGGTCATGTTCGCCTTCCGTGAGCTGCTGAACGGGAACGTCGAGAAGCTGGCCCGGATCGTCTCCTCCGAGCACGGCAAGGTCTTCGAGGACGCGAAGGGTGAGGTGCTGCGCGGTCTCGAGGTTGTCGAGTTCGCCTGCGGCATCCCCCACCTGATGAAGGGCGAGTACTCCGATCAGGTCTCGACCACCGTCGACGCCTTCTCCTTCCGCCAGCCGCTCGGCGTCTGCGCCGGGATCACCCCGTTCAACTTCCCGGCGATGGTGCCGATGTGGATGCACCCGGTGGCGATCGCCTGCGGCAACACCTTCGTCCTCAAGCCTTCCGAGCGCGACCCCTCTGCCTCCAACCTGGTCGCCGAGCTCTACGCCGAGGCGGGGCTGCCGGAGGGCGTCTTCAACGTCGTCCACGGCGACAAGGTCGCGGTCGACGCCCTGCTCGACCACCCAGATGTCGCCGCCGTCTCCTTCGTCGGCTCGACCCCGATCGCCTCCTATGTTCACGCCCGGGCGACCGAGAACCGCAAGCGGGTGCAGGCGCTCGGCGGGGCGAAGAACCACGCCGTCGTCGTCCCCGGCGCCGACCTCGGCTACGCCGCCGACCAGCTCGCCGCCGCCGGCTTCGGCTCGGCCGGGCAGCGCTGCATGGCGATCTCGGTCGCCGTCGCCGCCGGCGGGGTCGCCGACGAGCTGGTCGAGGAGGTGGCGCGACGGGCGCGCGAGATCAAGGTGGGGCCGGGACTCGACCCCAGCTCGGAGATGGGGCCGGTGGTGACGCCGCAGGCGCGCGAGCGGATCGTCGACTACATCGGCCAGGGCGCCGCGGCGGGGGCGAACGTCACCGTCGACGGCCGCGAGCTCGACGTCGACGGCGGCGGCTTCTGGGTCGGCCCGACCCTGATCGACCAGGTCGACCCGAGCATGTCCGTCTACACCGACGAGATCTTCGGCCCCGTCCTCTCGGTCGTCCGCAGCCCCGGGCTCGACGAGGCGATCGAGCTGATCAACCGCAACCCCTACGCCAACGGCGCCGCGATCTTCACCGGCTCCGGCTACGAGGCCCGCCGCTTCCAGCGCGAGGTCGAAGTCGGGATGATCGGCATCAACGTCCCGATCCCGGTCCCGATGGCCTTCTACTCCTTCGGCGGCTGGAAGGACTCCCTCTTCGGCGACCACCACATCCACGGCCCCGAGGGCGTCCGCTTCTACACCCGCGGCAAGGCGATCACCAGCCGCTGGCCCGCCACCAACGCCGCCCGCCCCGGCGACGCCGGGTCGATGCATTTCCCTACTTCGAGCTAGCGCATGGGAGCTGCGCTGCCGTCCATTTGAAGAACGCGCCGATGGGCGCGTGTGAGCGTCCGCCGCACGTCCTGAGCAGGGAGGCGCAATCGACGCCTACCTAGCTCAGAAAGCCCCTCACACCTTCTTTGACCACTAGAGAACGGTGCAGTATCTCTTTCGGACCCGCCGATGCGGCCGCGGGTTACAAATAACGAAAGGGGAGAATCATGAATCGCAAGCTAAAGGGCCTCGGCCTGATGTTCGTCGCGCTTCTCACGCTGGCGGGCTTCTCATCCTCGGCCACGGCGACCGAATTCCACTCGGAAACCGCCCACACGATCATCATCGGCGAAAGGTTTGCGGGAGCTACCAACGTCTTCACCGTTAACGCCGGGAATATCACGTGCAAAGAAACCTCGTACTCGGGAACAAGTACCTCCGTAACAACCAGTGAACTTACAGTGACGCCCCTCTACAAAGGATGCACGGCCTTTGGCTTCGTAGAAACCACGTTTGACGTTCCCAGCGGCTGCGACTTCAAATTCACACCGATCACGGCGCTTAGCGAGTTACATATCACGTGTGGAAAAGAAGAACATTTGACCGTCACAGCATTCAACTGCTGGATCACAATCGGCAGCCAGGCAGTCAATGCCGGCCTCAATTATTCAAATGGTGGGGCGAGCGGTTGGACTCGCGACTTCGTGGTGGGTGGTGAAGTTAGCGGCCTTACCTATACGCAGCACTCCAAATCGTTCCCCGGATGCACTAATGGAACCTTCACTAACGGGAAATACTCCGGGCCAATGACAATTAGCGGCCGAGATACAGAAGGTCGTCAAGTCGGTATCTGGCACGAATAGCCGCCACTACCCGGACCGGTTTGCGGGGGCGGGCTTCGCCTGTCCCCGCATCTCATAAGCTCCGCGGATGGAGCACCTCGGCACCGAGCCTCTCTACGAGGGCAAGCACGTCGGCCTCGTTTCCAAGCGCTACCGGCGTGCCGACGGGACCGAGGTGGAGCGGGAGGTCGTCGAGCATCCGGGCTCGGTTGCGGTGCTGGCGCATGACGAGGAGTTCGCCTACCTGGTCGCGCAGCCTCGGGAGGCGGTAGAGGAGGACGAGCTGCTGGAGATTCCGGCGGGGACGCTGGACGTCGCGGGAGAGAGCGAGCTCGAGTGCGCGAAGCGGGAGCTGGCGGAGGAGGCGGAGCTGCGGGCCGAGAGCTGGAGCCTCCTTCACGTGATCTACCCCAGCCCAGGCTTCCTCAGCGAGAAGGTGACGATCTTCGAGGCGACCGGGCTCTCGCCGGCGAGCGGCGAGCGGGACGAGGACGAGGAGATCGAGATCGTCCGCCTCGACCTGGCCGAGATCGAGAAGGCGTTGCCGGAGATCCGCGACGCCACCACCGTGATCGCGCTGCTGCGTCTGAAGGAGCGGCTCAAGCCATAGGGCACTGACAGCGACTGTCACCGACACTACCTGTCGGTGACACATGAGGTTGGTAATCTTTGCCTGTGGCCTTCGTCAACAGGAAGCAGGAGCTCGCCAGGCTTGGAGCGTGGTGGTCCTCCCCCGGGGCAGGGATGTCAATCGTCTGGGGCCGTCGGCGGGTAGGCAAGACCGCATTGATCCAGCACTTTGCAGACGACCTGACGACGGTCTTCCACACGGGCTCCGGCCGAGCTGCCGAGGCAGAACTGACTACCCTTTCGCGAACCGCCGCCCCCCTGGTCGGAGACGGAGTCCGAGATCTCGCGGCCTTGCCCTTCGTTGACTGGGAAGACGCGTTGGAGACCCTGGCCCGGGCAGCTCGCACCAAGCGCTTGCTGCTGGTGCTGGACGAGATGCCGGCGCTGCAGGAAACCTCGCCGGAGCTTCCAAGCCTGATTCGCGCCGTCTGGGACCGGGTCCAGGGCGAAACCAAGCTGAAGCTTCTGCTTTGCGGATCCGCAGTGCGCACGATGGAGTCGATGCAGGAGGAGCGGGCCCCGCTATACGGCCGCTCTGACCTCTCACTCCTCCTGCACCCTTTCACTCCTCACGAGGCGGCCTCGATGCTTCCGGGCCTCGATCCGGCAGACCGCGCCCTCGTCTGGGGGCTGGTAGGAGGTATGCCCCTGTATCTCCGATGGTGGGACCAGAGCGCCGGTGTCCGGGAGAACCTCTTCCGGCTCGCCTGTACTCCGGGTGGCCAGCTCCTCACCGAGGGCCAGCTCGTCCTGGCCACCGAGGCTGAGGCCGGGGACCTGGCGCGACGGACCCTGTACGCGATCGCCGCCGGCCGAACCAAGTTCAACGAGATCGAGCAGGCGATCCGGGCCGACCCGGCCCGCACCCTCGACCGGCTGGTCTCGCTGAGGCTGGTCGAGAGGATCGTTCCGGTTACGGAGGACCCCCGCCGAACCCGCCGCCGGCTCTACCGGATCGCCGACAACTTCCTCGCGTTCTGGCTCGGCCTGCTCGATCGCTTCCGGCCCGAGATCGAGCGAGGTCTCGGGGAGAGCATCCTGCCGGTGTTGATGAAGGCACTTGACGGGCAGATGGGCAGGCCCTGGGAGGACGCCTTCCGAGCGCATATGCGGCGCCTTGCGGCATCGGGGGAGTTTGGAGAGGGCATAGTCGCGGTTGGACCGTTCTGGACCGCCGCGAAAGACCCTGGAGAGATCGACCTCGTGGCCCTCGCCGGGCAGGAGAGGGAGGCGGTCCTGCTGGGCGAGGCCAAGTGGCGAAAACGAGCCGACGGGGGGCGCATTCGCGCTGAGCTCGATCGCAAGGCGCTGGCGCTCCCAAAGCTCGCAACCGAGCCTCGGTTCGCGGTCTGCGCTCGCGAAACCGTCGAGGGCCCGGAGGACCTCATCCGCGTCACCGCAGCAGACATCTTCTGAGCTAGCGCGGCCGCTGCCGCACCTGGCGCTCGCGGGCGGCGACCTCGCGGAGGCGGCGCTGCGACTCGGCGACGTTGGCGATGGTGAGGCTTGCGAGGAATCTCATGGTGCCCTCCTCATTGGGGGAAAGTGGTTAACCGGCTAAATCGATTTGCCGGTGTCTCCAACACTAGCTAAAATGGATAGCCGGTGTCAAAGAGCCTTAACAACGACGTCGAGGCCGAGGTCGACTTGCTCGTCGACTTCGTCAACACGCACGACCTCGATGAGGAGACCGACTCCATCGCAGAGCCTGATCAGCTGGCCGCCTGGGTCGCCGAGCAGACCGGCGAGCTGATCGCGACGCCGGACGAGGAGGACGTCGCCCGCGTCCACGCCTTGCGCGAGTCGCTGCGGGCGCTCCTTCGCGCCCACAACGGCGGCGAACTCGACGACGAGCGGCTGGCGCCGCTGCGGGAAGCCGCCGAGCGCAGCCGCTACCGCACCACCTTCTCCGCCGCCGGCGAGCTCGAGATCACCCCCGCCCGCTCCGACCTGACCGGCTTCGAAGCCCGCCTGCTGCTGGCGATCGAGCGGCTCCAGTCCCAGGGCGCCTGGCCGCGCCTCAAAGCCTGCACCGACGAGGGCTGCCAATGGGCCTTCTACGACGCCACCCGCAACCGCTCCCGCACCTGGTGCTCGATGGAGGAGTGCGGCAACCGCGAGAAGACGCGGCGGTATCGCGAGCGCAAGGGCAGCGTCGAGGCTAAGCCTGAAGCTGGGGACAAGTTGCGCGAAAAAGAAGTGAGGTAGCTGACCCGACGGTATCTTGACCGCGTGAGGCACTCGGTCGAGCAGGCGCGGTCGCTGTTGGCGGAGCGTCTGCGCGCGCGACTGCCGGAGCTGCAGACGGCGATCGGGACGCGGGTGTATGCGATCTCCGATCCGCGGGACGTCACCGACCCCGCCTACGTCGAGGGCTTGAACGCCGCCCTCGCCGCCGCGGTCGAGTACCGGCTCGAGGTGTTGGGGGTCGGCGAGCGGGCGGCCTCCGACGTGCCCGCGGCGCTGCTGGCGCAAGCCCGGCTCGACGCCCGCGACCGGGTGCCGCTGGACACGGTGCTGCGGCGCTACTTCGCCGGCAACGCCCTCTTCGCCGACTTCCTGGCCGAAGAGGCGGAGCGGGAGGGGGTGCCGAACGCGACCCTGCGCAACCTGCTCGCAGCGCAGGCGACGGTCGGCGACCGGCTGCTCGCCGCGGTCAGCGCCGAGCACGCCCGCGAGGCGCAGGTGCGGCCGAGCAGCACCGCCGAGCGCCGCCGCGAGTCGGTGAAACGGCTGCTCGCCGGCGAATTCGTCGACCATGCCGAGCTCGAATACGACCTCGACGCCCAGCACTTGGGCCTGATGGCGCGGGGCGAGCGGGCCGAGCCGCTGCTGCGCGGGCTGGCGAAGCGGCTCGATCGCCGGCTGCTCGCGGTGCAGCGGGAGGAGGAGCCGACCTGGGCCGGCTGGCTCGGCGGCAGCCGCCCAGTCGAGGCCGCGGACGCTGTCCGGATCCTCGCCGAGCTGAACCGCCAGGGAGTGACCGTGACGATCGGCGAGCCGGCGGAAGGACTGGCGGGCTGGCGGTTCAGCCACCTGCAGGCGAAGGCGGCGCTGGCGCTGGCCGAGCGCCGCGGCGAGACCCTCGTCCGCTACGCCGACGTCGCGATCGAGGCGGCGGTGCTCCGCGACGACCTCCTCGCCCGCTCGCTGCGCGAGCTCTACCTCGAGCCGCTGGAGGGGATGCGCGACGGCGGCAAGGTCGCGCGCGAGACCCTGCGCGCCTACTTCGCGGCGGAGCGGAACATCTCCTCGACCGCCGCCGCCCTCGGCGTCGACCGCCGCACGGTCCGCAACCGCATCCGCGCGATCGAGGAGCTGATCGGCCGCCCGCTCACGGTCGCAGCGGCCGACCTCGAGATCGCCTTGCGGAGCGCGGCCTAGCCTCGGTCAGCGCTCGGAGCCGCCGCCAGCCACTGCCGCTCCTTCGAGCGCATCACCGGCGTCGCCAGCAGGCTGCCGGCGTGGCGCTGGAAGGAGCGGAGGCGGGAGTCTTCAGGCGGAAGGAGCTTCGCCAGCTGGCGGTACTCCTTCGAGACCTGGCTGGTGCGGAAGACCTCGGCGACGGCGGTGAGGAGGTCGGCGGCTGAGGCGACGGTGGCGCGGGCGATCTCCTCACCCTCGACCTTGACCACCAGCTCGGCGGGGTAGCTGCGCAGCGGCGGCGGCCGGCGCGGGGAGGAGGTCGCGGCGGCGATCGCCTCGCGCAGGGCGACGTGGGCGTCGGCGGGCTCGACCGAGCGGGCGCGGTCCCGGCCTTCGCCCTCCTTGGTGGTGACCAGGCGGGCGCTGCCGAGCTCCCCTTCGTCCATCTCCTCGAGCAGCCAGCGGTCGCCGGCGGCGACGAGGATCGGCACCTCCTCGGCGGCCAGCGCCTGGGCATAGGTCTGGGTCTCGCTCAGCGAGTCGCCGTCGAGCAGCACCTCCATCCCCCAGACGAAGGCGTGGGAGCAGAAGCCGCGCTCACTCGGGGTCTTCGCGTGGTGGCCGATCATCACCACCGCGTCGAGCGGGCCGCCGTGCGCCTTCGCCATCGAGGGTTCTGCCTCGGTGAGCGCCAGGTCGGCGATCGGCCGCACTTCGACGCCGTCCGGCATCCGCTCGCGTTCGACGTTGGTCCCGACCATGTGCCAGTCGCCGACCGAGATCCGCCCGGCCCCGGCGGCGCGCAGCGCTTCGATCGCCACCAGCACTTCGTCGGTCATCTGCCGCCGCCCCCGCGAGTAGGCCGCGGGGTGGGAGGGCAGGCAGTCGCGATAGCTCTCGATGCCGGCGATTCCCTCCATGTCGGCGGCGATGAGGACGTTCACGCGGGCCAGCCTATTCGCAGCGGCCAAAGGCACTTGGCACGCAGCGGCGACCGGTTTAGGATCGCTGCGTGCGTCGTCTCGTCTTCAGTGCGGTCCTGCTGCCGCTCCTGCTGCTCGTTCCCGGGGTCGCATCCGCGGCGACCGGCGATCTCACTTTCAAAGACTGCATCGCGAAGTTCGCGACCAGCCCCTGCACGGCGCTGCCGAGCACCGAAGTGCTCGAAGGCGGGCGCGACGTCGCCGTCACCCCCGACGGCAAATACGTCTTCGTCGCCGACGGCCAGGACGCGGTCGTCGCCTTCACCCGCAGCGGCTCGACCGGCGGCCTCACCTACGCCGGCTGCTTCGACAGCGGCGGCTCCGCTCCCTGTACCCACGCGCCCGCCAACGTGCTGCTGGCGCCGCACTCGATTGCCGTCTCGCCCGACGGGGCCTCGCTCTACGTCGCCGCCGAAACCTCGGACGCGATCGTTCGCCTGGCGATCGGCAGCGGCGGAGCGCTGAGCTACGGCGGCTGCGTCGAGGCCGACGACCTGCCGGACTGGGGCTGCGCGAGCGAAGTCGCCAGCCTCGACGTGCCGACGCGCGTCGTCGTCTCCCCCGACGGCAAATCCGTCTACGCGGTCAGCGACGAAGCGACGCTGAACCAGTTCGCCGCCAACCTCGCCCCCCAGAACTGCTACCGCGAGGTGACGATCACCGGCTGCGGGACGCAGGCCGAGCCGCTCGAAGGGGCGCGGGGGCTGGCGATCAGCCCGAACGGAGCAACCCTCTACGTGACCTCGGTCGGCCGCGACGCGATCACCTGGTTCAGCCGCAACTCCGAAGGCGACCTCACCCTCGCCGGCTGCATCTCCGACGACGACGACACGACCGAATTCTCCGACGGCTGCAGCGAGGAGGCCGGGGTCAACTACGACTTCCTCAACCACATCACCGTCAGCCCGAACGGCGAACACGTCTACGCGACCGACGAGACCAGCCTCGGCGTCGTCTACCACTTCACCCGCTCCACCCTGACCGGGGCGCTTACCCGCCAGGGCTGCCTCGCCGAGGATCTCAACGTCGACGCGCCGGGGTGCCCCGAGCTCGACGACGCGACCGGCTCGCCGCTGGGCAACGTCACCGACGCGGTGGTCAGCCCCGACAACGCCAACCTCTACACGGTCGCCTTCTCCGATTCCTCGCTCGGGACCTTCGGCCTCGCCTCGCCGAGCGGCGCGCTCAGCTTCATCCGTTGCCTGCGCGCCAACGAATTCCAGGGCTGCACCGGGTTCGGCGAATCGAGCACGCTTTCCGGTCCCTTCGGCGTCGCGATCAGCCCCGACGGGCACGACGTCTACGTCGCCAACAACAACGGCACCCCGGCGCTGCTGCACTTCGAACGCGAGGCGCCGGGCGACCGCAGCGGGGGAGGGGGCGGCGAAGAACCCGGCGGCGAAGAACCGGCACCGGGCACCGGCGGCGGCGGCAGCACCGGCTCGGGCACGAAACCGGTTGCCGGAACCGGCGGGGAAGACAACCCGCGCACGAACGTCAAGTGCAACGGCCTCAAAGCGACGCTCGTCGGCACGCCGGGCAAAGACACTCTCCGCGGCACGAAGAAGAAAGACGTGATCGCCGCCGGCGCCGGAAACGACAAGGTCTCAGGTCTCGCCGGCAAGGACGTGATCTGCGGCGAAGGCGGTCGCGACAAGCTCGGCGGTGGCCCCGACGCCGACGTCCTCCTCGGCGGGCCCGGCAGGGACACGCTCGAAGGGGCGGGAGGGCCGGACAGCTTGATCGGCGGCCCCGGTGTGGACGCGCTTCTCGGCGGTCCCGGCAAGGACAGTGCCAAGCAGTAGCCGCCCCCGCGCTGTGGCCCCAGCCCTAGGCGGCCATGCGGCCGTCGTCGCGGCGCCGCAGCTGGATCACTTCGCCGCCCTTGATCTCCACCGGCTCGAAGTCGGCGACGGAGAGGACGACGAAGCTGTAGCCGCACTCGCAGACCTCGTGGTCGATGTCGTCGAGGGTCTCGACGACGGCCTCGGTCTCCTCGGCGCAGCTGGAACAGACGATGGCAACTTGCAACATGCCCCGATGGTTGCGAGACCTCCGGACGCCAACGCGGTTCTGCAACGGCTCTTGCGATCTCACTGAAGATCGCCGAAGACCACCTCCTCCACGCGGGCTGAATAGTCTGAGCGAATGAGAGTCCTTTCGCGTCTTCTCCACGCGAGCGTGCTCGCGGTCTTGCTCACGGCATCGGCCGCGGGGCCTGCCGCCGGCGCGAGGATGGAACCGGCGCCGGTCGTCCGCGTCGAACTCGAGCTTCCCACGGGCAACGGGCTCCATGCACACCTGAAGACGTCCCCGAAAGGAGAAGTCGCCCTGGAAATCCGCCGCAAGCTGCGGGGGGCGGACGAGGCGGTCTTATACGAAGTCCCCGGCGAGGTCAGCGAAGCCGGGCTGAGGGTGCGCTTCGGGCGGATCGGCCTGATCGACGTGGCCTTCACTCCCACCACGACCCTCGACGAAACCGCTCCCTCGCCCGGCTGTACGGGGGCGCCCCGCACCCTCAAGGAAGGGGTGTTCACGGGGACGATCGCCTTCGCCGGGGAGCGCGGCTACGCCCACATCGAAGCCCCGCAAGTGGAGGGGTCGATGAGCGTGATCGCGCCGTGGCAGTGCCCGAAGGAAGACGACCTGAGTCCCTTCGAAGACGTTCCCGGCTTCCAGCGGTTGAGCGCCAGGCCCGGCGACGGTGAACGGGAATCGGCATCGCTGGTGGCGTTCAGCCGTGGCTTCAAGGGCGTTTTCGGCGCCGGCGTGTACCACCGCCACAGCGGCGGGCGAAGCATCTTCTACGGGGCGCGGGAAGAGCGCGGCAAGAAGATGAAGGTCATAAGGGTCACCAGTGTCCGCGGCCCCGCCTCCGCCTTCGACTTCGACTTCGAGGCGGGCACCGCGACGCTCGATCCACCCCCGCCGATGAAGGGCCATGCCAGCTTCAAAGGCGATCAGGACGGCGGGTTCTTGCGGAGCACGATCCGGGTGCCGCTGCTCGGGTCCCCTCCGTTGAGGACGGGCCACGGCTTCGGCGCTGCTCTCTATCCCGAATATCAGTTCGACTAAGGCGGCTCGGGCAGCGGCCCGGTTTCTCCGCACTCGCCTTCGAGGCCGCGGACCCGGCTGATCTTCTTCTTCAGCTGCGCGACGGTGATGCCCAACCTGTGGGCGGTCAGCGCCGGCTTGTAGATCGCCCGGTGAGCCAGCTTGCTCAGCCACTCGACTTCCGCCGTCGACATCGTCGGCAGGGGGACGTCGGCCAAGGCTTCCGTCCCCAGCAGTTCCGCGATCCGCAGCCGCACTTCCACCTCATTGACGTTGACTCCGGTCTTGCGGGCGATCGCCGCGGCGTCGAGGCCTCGTTCGGCCGGCACGGTCACGCGCTTCAGCTCGCGCAGGACCGGCATCGGGAATTCGGGTGGCGCCAGCGTTTCCGCCTCCGGCTGCGACTGCAGGTGGATCCTCAGCAGGGCAGCGCCGATCAGTTCCGGTTCGGCAAACACGACGACGTTCCGATCGCCGGTCGCGACCTCTGCCCGACCGGATTCGTAGACCGAGACGATCCCGCCGCCTCGCAGCGGAAACACCTGGTAGGGGAGGAGGTCGATCCTCAGCGGGTTGCGCGCGCAGGCGCTCCAGTTCTGGATCTGCGCCGGCGGCGAGCAGCCGCCCTCTCCTTCGGGCAGTTCGCAGTCGCCGTAGATGAAGGTGGCGTAGCGGTCTTCTTCAGGCGAGCTGGTCAGACGCATGCCGGCGAAGTAGGGGCCGAGCCAGTAGAGGTCGTTGGGCGAGGAGACGGCGGCGCCGGCCCGCGCCGCCCCCAGGCCGGCCAGCAGGGTCGCGCAGAGCACGACGACGACAGCGGCGCGACCTCCCCTGAGCATGGGCGCATCGTAGCCCGAATAACGACGGCTTCGGGTTCGTTCGGGGGATGTCGATTTCCGCCGCGCCCGTTCGTCGGGTAGGTAAAGACACCACCCACACGAGGAGGAAGCGATGCGTTTCATGGTTCTGGTTCCCGGCGACTCCGAGTCCGAGGCGGGCGTGATGCCCAGCACCGAGCTCCTGGAAGCGATGACCCGCTACAACGAAGAGCTGGCGAAGGCGGGCGTGATGGTCGGCGGCGACGGCCTGCTGCCGACCTCCGCGGGCGCCCGGATCCGCTTCGAGGGCGACCAGCGGACGGTCACCGACGGGCCCTTCAGCGAGGCCAAGGAGGTCGTCGCCGGCTACTGGCTCTGGGAGTGCGACTCGCGCGAGGAGGCGATCGCCTGGCTCGAAAAAGCCCCCTTCGACGGCGGCACCGAAATCGAGCTGCGGCAGATCGCCTCGCTCGAGGACTTCGACGAGGCGCTGACGCCGGAGCTGCGCGAAGCGCACGAGCGGATCGGCGAGCAGATCGAGGGAAGTTGAGGCGCCGCCGCCTTCCTTAACCTGCCGTCAGGTTTCCTGCTCAACCCAGCGGGGATTAGACGACGGTGACAGGTAAGGCAGCAGAAGAGCGCTTCCAGCGCCGGGCCGCGGCGGCGGAGATAAATGGACGCCGTGTCAACGAGGCGATCGAGCTGCAAGGGCGGCTCGATCGCAGCGCGGTCTTCGTCTGCGAGTGCGGGCACCTCGGCTGCAGCGAGACCGTCGAGATCCCGGTCGCCGAGTACGAGGAAGTGCGGACCGGCTTCGACCGCTTCTTCGTCGTCCCCGGCCACGAGATCGAGGAGGTCGACGAGGTGGTCGAGCGCCGGCCCGACTTCCTGATCGTCGTCAAGCGGGCGCCGGAGGCGCGGGAAATGGCCCGCACCAGCGACGGGAGATCTCCCTGATGGTCAACGACCAGTCGCCCTGCCAGGGGGCGAAGGCAACCCTCGGCGGCTTCGAAATCAGCCGTCGCGCCGAGCCCGAGACCGTTACCGCCTTCCGCCACCGGGCAGCCGCCTTCGCGGCCGAGGCAGGCGCCGACGCCGACCTCGTCAGCGACGTCGTCCTCGCCGTCTCCGAGGCCACGACGAACGCCGTCAAATACGCCTACGACGCCGACGAGGAAGGCACCGTCAACCTCTCGGCCACCGCCGAGGACCGCTGGCTGACCGTGCGCATCGGCGATCACGGGACCGGCTTTCGCTCCGGCCCCTCCGGCGGCCTCGGGCTCGGCCTGGCGATCATCGCCCGCCTCTGCGACGACCTGCGGATCGTCCAGGAGGGCCTGGGGACGCAGGTCGTGATGCGGTTCGTGCTGGCCTGACGAGGGCGAGGCCGCAGCTATTTGCCGTTGCGCTCCCGGTGCTTGCACCCGGGCCAGCAGCAGGGCCGGCGCATCCCTTCCTCCAGCTCTTCGCGGGTCCGGCGGATGCGGCGCTCCCGGGTCTTCTCCTGCTTGGCGTCCTCGACCCAGCAGATGAACTCGTTGCGGGCGAGCGGCGTGATGTCCTGCCAGGCCTCGATCGCGGTGGCGCTGGAGGCCAGTTCGCCCTGTAGATCTGCGGGCAGCTCGTGCACCACCCCGCCGGGGAGCTGAGTGTTCATCCAGCCATCATCCCAGGCGTCTCGCCGCGGAACGGCGCCAAGCGGCGGCAAGGTTGGCCCGGTTGGAGACAGGGGACGTTTCTATCCTCGGTCCATGAGATCTCTTTCGACCCGCGCCGGCCCGACTGCGCTCGTCCTCGCGGCCGCGCTGGCCGCCTGCCCGGCGGCGGGTGCCGCCCCCGCCTGGACCCCGCCGACCGTCCTCGGCCCGGTCGTCAGCGACATCGGGACCCCGGACGTCGTCGTCGCCCCCGACGGGGAAGCGATCGCCGCCTGGGTCGGCAGCCGACCGCAGCGCGTCGTGGCCAGCAGCCGGCAGCCGGGGAAGGACTGGTCCCCGCCCGTCACCATCGCCCGGATCGGGGAAGAAGTCGAAGGGCCCCATCTCGCTGTGTCCGCTCGCAAGGCGGTGATCGTCTGGGGGGACACCATCACGACCCGCAGCGGAGAAGCCGGGGTCGTCCTGGCAGCGACCCGCCTGCGCGGGAAGCGATGGAGCAGGCCGCGGAACATCTCGGCGGAAAGGCGCTGGTACGAAGAACCCGAAGGGCGCGAACCCCAGGTCGCGATGACCCCCCGCGGCAAGGCGATCGTCGTCTGGCAGGCCCGCAACGAAAAGCATCCGTCGGTCTCCTTCGTCGGCTCGGCGATCCAATCCCCGCTGGGCACGGAGTGGTCCGCGCCGGTCGGCATCCGCGGCTCCTACGAAGCCGAACAACCCCAGCTCGCCCTCAGCCCGACGGGCGAAGCGGCGGCCATCTGGGGCTCCTACTACAACGAAGAATCCAAGATCGGCGTCTCGAGTCGCCCCGCGAACGGGCCGTGGAAATCGGCGACCCTGCTCTCGACCCCGGGCCCGTTCCCGGAACCGCGGATCGCGATGACCAGCAGGGGCGAAGCTGTCGGCACCTGGGCCAAGGCGCCGGAAGGAGGCCGCGAATCGACGGTTCAGGTAACGACGCACACGCCGGGCGGGAAGTGGAGGGTGAAGAGCCTCTCGCCGGAGGATTACGGGACCGGGCCCGAGATCGTGACCGAACCCGGCGGCCGGGCAACCGTCCTCTGGTCTGACTTCGTCTCCGCCGAAGAGGGGGAAGTCGTCTCCTCGACCCATTCCCGCGGCAGCGGCTGGAGCCAGCCGAGGAGCCTCGCCGCCGAAGGCCTGCAGCTCAGCTCCCCCTCGGAGTCGTCGATCGCTGTGACCCGAGCAGGCGAATCGATCGCCCTCTGGGTAGCCGACGGCCCCCGCGGAAAGCGGACGACCATCGTCTCCGCGAGCAGGCGTCGCCCCCAGCCTTGGACCGAGCCGCAGCCGGTCTCCACCTCCCACTGCGGTCAGCTCTACGGCCCGATCCCGCTGGCGCTGGCGCCGGACGGCAAGGCGGTCGCCGTCTGGCGGTGCTTCAACGGCAACCGCTGGGTGGTCGAGGCCGCTAGCCGGCCGGCCGCGGGCTGATTCCGGACCCGCGCCGGTTGATCCAGGCCCGTTCGAATTCGCGGATCAGCGCGGGGTAGACGACGAGGTAGCGGAAGGGTTCGATCGCCGCCATGTAGGCGCGGCCGAGGAGGCCCCGCGGCTTTACCCGCGCCGCGCGCGAGTCGGCTTCGGAGCGGTCGAGCGCCCCCATGGCCTCGTTAACTTCAGCTTGCCGTCCCGTCCCGCAACAAAGCACCCATGACGAATACCTCGGATGCGATGTCCGGGTTGAGTTGCCGGCCGCTGACAACGGCCAGGACCTCGCGTCCGGCCAGGGCTTCCATACCCGCACCGAGTGCCTCCTGCATTTTCTTCTCGAGGGCCACTCGCAACCCGAGCAGAATCTCGCCCCGACCCTCCTTGCGCAGGTGCCGTTCCAGCTTCGTCATGGTGTCCTCCAGGAGGCAGACGACGATGTCCCCGTCGTTATACGACCTGGCTTTGGTTGGCCCCCTGCCGAGGCAGTCGGCGTAGACGCCGACGACGAGGTCCGAAACCGCCGCCAGAGATACCCCGGTCAACGCCGCAATCTGGTGGTTGTCCGGTTGCGGAGCTTGGAGTGCCATGGAGCTACGGGCCGGCAGAACTGAGGAACCGATTTACAAACACCAAACGACCATACACCAGTCGCTTCAAGTCTTAGAACTTCGCCCGCTAAACGAGCAGATTGGTGGAGCAATCTTCAGCTTGCCGTCGTTTGACTTGCAAACGCGCCCCTGCTTAGTTGGGCCATCAGCCTCACGACCTACCACGGGGAGCCCGCATGAAGAAACCGGCAGGCGGCGCATCGGCTGAGAGTTGCGGCGGTCCTCCGTCATGAAGACTGAGCGACGAGGAACCGGGCTCGAACGCGAGTTGACGCAGCAGATCATCGGAGCAACTATCGCGGCGGTCACGGCCCACGGTTTCGAGGCGACGACGACGGATCTGATCGCGCAGGGGGCTGGGGCGAGTGTCGCGGAGGTAATCGGAAACGTCGGCGATAAGGACATCTGTTGCCTCCGTGCGTTTGACGCCGTCTGCGAGCAGGTGGACTGCCTGCTCCTGCCTATCTATCTGGGCCCGGAGCCGTGGCAGGAGCGTATCTCTGCGTCTGCCATTGCCGTTGCGTGCTATTGCCGTCGACACGCGGAGCGGGTGGAATTCGCCATTGACGAACGGGTCCGCAGAGGGCGGATCCCATTGGGGGAGTCAAGTCTCAGCCTGCACCTTGACCAGGTTGATTCGATCCGCCACGAATCAGCGGCGCCGGAGCGTATCCCTGTCGCGGCAGCGGAGCTCGCTGTGGGCTCGGTTCTCGAGACCCTGGTCAGCCTGAACCGGGAGGGGCATATCGCCGATTTCGAGCTGTCGGTGCCGGGCCTGCTCCACATCACTTTTCGCCTCTACCTCGGCTTGGAAGCTGCCGAAAACCTGCTGGACGCGGAGGCGGGCCTATGATCGGGCACCGCCGCCTCAGAGGTTGTAGGCCCGGCAGATAAGCAGCCCGAGTTCCGGCACGACGTCGCGGAAGTCCCCGGGGCGAGCGGCGAGGATCGAGCCGGTAAGCGCTTGGTCGATCGCGCCGATCAGGAATTCGGCGGTCAGCGACGATGGAGGTTTTTGTGCCGATCCGCGACAGGTGGCGTCGAGGGTGCGCGAGAGGCGCTCGATCATGAGCCGGCGCTTTGAGAATCCCTCTCGGCCGACCATGTGCACCTCGACCACGATGGCTTTCGCCAGGGTCCCTTCCACGCTCGCGAAATCAGCCAATGACTCGAGCGCGCGATTTACGCGCCGATCGACAGGTCCTTCTCCTTCCAGCAGGGAAATCATCTGGTCTGCGTATTGGTTCGACTTCCACTCATAGGCGGCGAGGAAGCATTCGTTCTTGTCACGGAAATGACTGTAGAAGTGGGCAGAGGAGCCGCCATAGCGCTGATACACCTGTTCAATGGAGACGCGGCGGAACCCGACTTCGCCGGAGCAGAGCAGCATCGCCTCCATGATGCTCTCCCGCGCTAGGTCTCCTTGGCGCTCCTGATTGCTTTGCAGTCTGGTCATTCAGCCCTTGCGTCCGCGTATTTCTCGTCGCACGCTTGATCGGCGGCACCCGCGTGCCCCCATCAATTGATCCCCGCGGCAGGTCCCTAATTTAGAAACACTACCATTGGAATTAAAAACGAGATCTTCTAAACTGGAAACGGATTCTCGGGCTAGGTAGACTGCATCTGTGGCATCACTTCCTGAGCAGTTGCGACCGATCCCGGCCGGACGCGAGAGGCTTCCCCGCGACGTGATGGAAGACCACCAGCGGACGCGGGTAATCGCAGCCGCTGTCGGTGTTTTCGCTGAGAAGGGGTACCCGGCGACCACTGTCGATGATCTCGTCAATGCGGCTCGCGTGGGGGTCGGCAGCTTCTATGCCCTCTTCGGCGGGAAAGAAGAGTGCCTCGTCGCGGCTTATGAGTCGGTGATGAAGGAGGCACGGGGCGAGGCGATCGCGGCGGCCGACGGGTCGGCGGCCTGGGCTCACCAGGTTGCCGCGGGCCTCAGAGCGCTCTTAGGGTGGGTCCAGAGGGAGCCGATAAAGGCGAGGATTGCCTTGATCGAGATTCAGAGCGCCGGCCCCTCTGCCCTCGAGGCTCGCGAGGAGACGCTGGCTGAGGTGACCGGGTTCCTTGCCCGAGGGCGAGAGGCCCGCGACCTATCCCGACCCTTGCCGGAGACGCTCGAGCAGACGACCGTCAGCGGGATCGCCTGGCTGCTGCATCGCCGGCTCTCGACGCGAGATGTTGCAACCCTGGACTCTCTGTATGGGGAGCTCGCGCGGCTGATCCTCGTGCCTTACCTCGGAGAGGAGTGGGCAGAGCGGGAAATCGCCGCGAGAGCGGGCGCGCTGACGGGTTGAGTCCGGCGATGGGATCCCAGTATCGTCACCCTGTGCCGGAGCGAGAAGCAGACAAATCGGGAGCGCCCCCCGGTTTGCCCCGCCTACCCCCGGGGCGCCACGGCCTGGACCGGGACTTCGTCGTCAAAAATCAGCGCGATCGTCTCACCGCTGGGATCATCGCCGCTGTCGCAAGGCACGGCTACCACGGTGCCACCGTCTCGAAGATCGTCGCGGAAGCGGGTCTCTCCCGCAAGACGTTCTATTCGTACTTCTCTTCGAAGGAGGAGTGCTATCTGCAGGCTTTCGACCTCATCCTCGACCACCTTGTGGCGACGATGCGAGAGGCGGGCGGGGAGCATGAGGAATGGCCGGCTTTGGTGAGGGACCGGATCGAGGCGATCCTCGAAACCTTTATCGCCAACCCGGATCTCGTCCGCTTCGCTGTCGTTGCCCCGGTCCAGGCCGGAGACGAGATGACCGCCCATCAGGCCGTGGGGATGGAGCGCCTTCTCGCGGAGTTGACGAAGGACAAGCAAGCTGACGGAGCGCGGCGGGTCTCTGCAGCCGTCGAACAGGCCCAAATCGGGGGGATGATGGCGGTGATCGCGCATCGGGTCGAAACCGGTGAGGAGAAACGACTGCTCGAGCTGCTCCCTGACCTGGTAGAGCTCTTTCTCACTCCCTTTCTGGGCGAGGCCGAAGCCAGCAGCACTGCCTCGCTCGCCTAGAGCTGCCGCGCGACCGGCAAGCGTCGAGGTTTGCGTTTCCAAACAAGATGTGTAATGATCGGCCGGCGCTTCGGGAAGAGGCGCCGGGAGGGTTAGGGCGATTTCCAACCAGGGGCCCCGCCGAGGCGGAGTTACGGACAAGGAAAGTGCCTCACAAGTAGAACGTCGTGTTCGCGTCTGCCGCACCGTCAGCTCTGGCGGTCGCCGGTCGGGAGCGAACCGGGGACACCGATCGGTAAAGGCCGATGACTGCTGCAGATCGCGGCGGTGGAAGCCGATTGATCGGTGAGTTGCCAGGAGACAGGAGGGGACTACGACATGGATCGGGCTCGACGAAACGCTGCGTATCTCGAGACCTCCATATCCCGCCCCCGCGAATGCGGCGTTCACCCGCCGGAGCTTCGTCACTAGGAAAGGGAGATATGTTTTCGAGAATTCAGGAACGCTTCGGCACCGCCGGCCTGGTGGTCGCCATCGTCGCGCTGATCGCCGTTCTCGGCGGCACCGCCTTCGCCGCCAGCGGCGGCCTCACCGGCAAGCAGAAGAAGGAAGTCAAGAAGATCGCCAAGAGCTTCCAGGGCCAGGGACCAGTCGGGCCGCAGGGCCCCGCCGGTGCGAACGGCACCAACGGAACGAACGGCAAAGACGGTGCGCCCGGCGGACCGGGAACGCCCGGCGCCCCAGGCAAGAGCGTGGTGAGCGAAGAAGAGGAACCCGGATCAAACTGTGAAGCCGGCGGTTACTCCTTCGAAGTCGAAGACAGCAACGACGTCAACTACGTCTGCAACGGCACGGAAGGGTCAGGTGGCGGTGGCGCAGGAGGAAGCCAGACTGTTCTCGCTCCTGGCGAACTCATGACGGGGACCTGGGTGATGGAAAGCATTGGCCTCAACGAACCTAGGACGGCGATTAGTTTTCCCTTGCAGGTTCCTGACGGTTCATTAACCGAAGTCGAAATTGTGGAACCGTCGGGCACGCCTACTGCAACTTGTCCCGGCACCAGTGAAAATCCCGATGCCGCCGAGGGAGGGCTGTGCTACTACGAGCAGGCCACCTCAGGGCTTGCCCACAACTGGTTCTTGTTCCAGCCGATCGATTACAGCAGTGGAGAGGTTCTGGCATTCGAACCGGCTAGCACCACTGAAAGGGCGCAGGCTGAAGGCACTTGGGCCTTGAGGTCACTTTCGGCGGCTCCCTAGGAGGGATACGTTAGAGCGAAGGACGTTCGGTTCCCCAGCCCGCGGCGGATTGCCGGGGCTGGGGGTCGAGGAAGCAAAAAAGAGGGAGCGGCTGTAGCCGACCACAGCTATCGGCGGAAGGAAAGCATGGACACTGGGATCTTTGACATCAAGCGGCGGACTCGGATCTGTTTGGCTGCCGTTTCGGTTTCGCTGATCGGCGGGGTTGCGCTCGCCCATTCGACCGGATCCGCCAAGGGAGCCACCTCGTTGCTTCCGGACAGCCGTGCCTACGAGCAGGTCTCACCAGGCTCTAAGGAAGGAGCCGACATCGAGCCGGCTCCAGCCACGGCCGCTATCGACGGCTCGCGTCTCTTCTTCGTCTCCAGGGGCAGCTTTGCCGGGCAGCCGACGACCCTCGCGGCCGAGGCCAGCCCCTATCTATCCACCCGCGGGCCCCAGGGCTGGACCACCGAAGGCATCGCCTTGCCCAATGGTCAGTTGACCTTTGGCGGGGAGGGGTACCAGGGGTTCACCCCAAGCCTGGCCAAGGGAATCATCTCCTGGCAGGAGGACACCCGCTTCGGACCCTACGATCCTTCCGCGCAGCCAGGCGTGAACCAGTACATTCGGGACAGCGAAACCGGCTCGTTCCAGCTTGCAAGTGGAACCCTTTCGGCCATGAACCGAGACGAAGGCTTCCTGTGGGGCAGCTCTACTTTCGATGTACTTGGATTGGAGTCCGCTCACAAACTCACCGACGACTCGCCCTGTCCAGTGGTTGAAGAAGAAGACTGCGTTTACGAATCGGTGCACGGAGCGGTCCGGCTCGCCTCACTGCTTCCCAATGAAGAACCCGTAACGGGTACGATCGGCGGCTTTAAGGAAGGCAACAAACGTTGCAATTTCGAACATGCCATGTCGGATGACGGCTCGCGCCTCTTCTTCAGCGCGTATTCCGGAGACCATCAACTCTACGCGCGCGATCACGGCACGAGCACCTCGTTGGTCTCCGGATCGGAGCGAGCTTTGCCGGGGGGGGTAACGGGCGGCCCCGTCAAATATCAAAGCGCCGAAGCGGCGCAGGGGGACAAGGTCCTTTTCACCACGAAAAATGCGTTGGTCGATGCAGATATAGACGCCACCAACGACCTCTACATGTATGACTTCACCAAGCCGGTGGGGGGGAGACTCATGCTGGTCTCTGAAGACCACAATCCCGATCTCCCAGAAGGCGCATCGGTCAACGGGGGGCCTGACGGGTGCGCGGGTTTCGTCGGAGCTTCGGAAGACCTTCAGCGCGTGTATTTCGTCGCCGACAATCAGATCGTCGCCGGGGCACCCGCCGACCCTGGGCCGAAGCTCTACCTCTGGGACGATTCCGGCCCTTCGCCAGAACTGATCTACATCGGGGCATTGGGTGCCAAAGACTCCCGGGTGTGGGCGGCGCCCGCTGTAGTGGTCAGAAACGGCGGGATCCCTCGACAGGCTCGCTGGAGCCGGGATGGCCGTTATCTTGCCTTCATCGCGACGGCCTCGTTGACCGGCTTTCCGACCGAAGATGAAAGCGAGCTCTATCGCTACGACGCGGTTCTCCAGACGCTCGAATGCCTCACTTGCATCACCGACGTCTTGCCGGCCAAAGGGCAGGTCCACTTCCAGTCGCCCGAGGCCCTGATTCAGCCTGTCAACCGCCTGCCACGAAATGTCTCTGATACCGGTCAGGTCTTCTTCCAGACGCTCCGAGGCCTGATCCCGCAGGACTCGAACGGGAAGGAAGACGTCTACGAGTATGACGGGCAGTTACATCTGATCTCGAAGGGAGCTAGCGATTCGGGGTCATATTTCCTCGACGCCACTCCCGACGGCAGCGATGTGTTCTTTGCCACCAGGGATCGTCTGGTCGGCTGGGACACCGACGGCAACCTCGACGCATACGACGCCCGCGTAGAAGGCGGTTTCCCGGAACCCGGGTTTGTTACTCCCGCTTGTGAAGGGGAAGCCTGTTTGGCTCCGGCGAGCGCTCCCAACGATCCAAGCCCAGGCAGCTCCAGCTTCATCGGGGCGGGCAACCCGCAGAGCTCGGGGGTGCGTCCCTGCCCGAAAGGAAAGGTCCGCAAGCACGGCAAATGCCGAAAGAAGAAGCGCGGCAATAAGCAACACCACCGCCCGAAGGGCAAAGCTTCGAACCGACGCCATGACTGAGGCAAATATGACCAAGGAGGTCAGGATGACAACTCGCATCAAATTTGCCCCGGCCTGCGCCCTGGCGCTGCTCTTCGCCCTGCTCGGTGCCCAGAGTGCTTCCGCCGCCTTCGGGCTCAAGGCGGGGTCGGTCGATGCGACGGTTCACAATGAAAGTGGCGAATTCGAACCCCAGGCAGGCGCGCACCCTTTCAGCATCACCACGAAATTCGCTCTCAAAACGGTTCCGAACCCTGTCCCGGGGCAAAATTTCGGTCTGCCGGTCTCCAGCGAAGCCCAGCTCCGAAATGTCAGGGTCGAAGCACCGCCGGGACTGATCGGGAACCCCACCGCAACCCCCCGTTGCAGCCTGGATGAATTCATGGGCCCGCCTCTGAACTCCGGGGCCGGAGAACTCATCTCCGCCTGTCCTGACGAGACCCAAGTGGGGGTCGCGCGCACCGAGATCGACATTAACGGTGAGCACACCGAGTTGGTCTCGGCGATCTACAACCTGGTCCCACAGCCGGGTCAGCCCGCTCTATTCGCCTTCAAAGCGCCTTTCACTCCCGTGTTCGCGGTGCCGACCATCCGCAGCGATAGCGACTACGGCATCGACTTCAACGTACTGAATATCGACCAAGCCGTCGACATCACTGCCAATACCTTCACTTTCTGGGGAGTCCCCGCGAACCCCGAGCACGACGCCGAACGCGGCGAAGGCTATTTGAACATCTGCGGCGGCGCTCACCTGCATGCGCCCCCCTGCTCCAGCGGTTCGCCGGAAAAGGCATTCCTCACCAATCCCACCGATTGCGAGCATGGTCCTTTCGCGATTCGGACCGAAGTGCGTTCATGGCCCGGAGCAACCGGCCTACCCGATGGCCGCACCGACTCCAAGACGATCGTGACCCACGACGATGAAGGGAACCCCTCCGGCGTGACCCGCTGCGACCGGGTTCCGTTCGAACCGTCGGTCGATGCAAAGGCGTCGAGCGAACTCGCGTCGACCCCGAGTGGCCTGAACTTCGAAATGACGGTTCCGACTACCGGGTTGACCAACCCCGACGGGCTCGCGCAGTCACTGCTCAAAAAGGCGGTTGTGAGACTGCCCGAGGCCTTTACGCTCAATCCTTCTGCCGGGGAGGGCATGGGCGTCTGCGCCCCGGCGCAGTACGCGGCGGAGGAGGTCGATACCCAGCCGGGTGAAGGCTGCCCCAACGGGTCTCGTCTTGGCAGTGTCCAGATCACCAGTCCTCTGCTGGAATCGGGGGAACAGGCCGAAGGCTCTCTCTATCTCGCTCAACCCGATGACCCGGCGACCTCTTCGCCAGGCGCGGAGAACCCCTTTGACTCACTCATCTCCCTCTACCTGGTCGCGCGGGTAGTCGAAAGGGGGGTGATCATCAAGTCGGCCGGTCGGGTAGACCTGGACCCCGACACCGGACAGATCACCACCACTTTCGATGATCTGCCGCAGCTACCGTTCTCGAGCTTCAAACTGCACTTCCGCGAGGGCGGGAGGGCGCCGCTTGTCACGCCTCCGTGGTGCGGTGAGAAGCAAACGGTTGCCGATCTTTACCCCTACTCCGACCCCGGCAGCCCCATCCAGGCCGAGAGCACTTCTGTGATTGCGGCAGGCGTCGGCGACGGTCCCTGTCCCGCCGGCGGCATTCCGCCCTTCAAGCCGGGACTGATCGCCGGCACGATCAACAATGCCGCGGGTGCCTACAGTCCCTTCAACACCCGCATCTACCGGTCCGACGACGAACAGGAGATCACCCACTTCTCGATCAAGCTTCCCCCTGGGGTGGTGGGCAAGCTGGCGGGCGTTCCCCCTTGCAGCGATGCTCAGATCGCCGCGGCGGAGGCGCGCGAACACATCTCAGGTGGGCGTGAAGAGCAGGTTTTCCCCTCCTGTCCCGCCGGTTCGGAGATCGGCAGGACGCTGGTGGGCGCCGGCGCCGGCTCGGTACTTACCTACGTCTCCGGCAAGGTCTACCTCGCTGGTTCTTACCACGGTTCGAACCTCTCGATCGTCGCGATCACGTCCGGGGTGGTCGGGCCTTTCGACATCGGCACGATCGTCGTTCGAGAGGCTCTGAAGATCAATCCGGAAACCGCCGAAGTGTTCATCGACGCGACCGGCTCCGATCCGATTCCTCACATCGTCGACGGCATCTCCACCCACATCCGCGATCTCCGCGTCTACGTCGATCGCCCTGAATTCACGATCAACCCGACCAGCTGCGATCGCACCTCCACCGCTTCCACGATCCTGGGCTCGGGGCTTGACTTCGCGTCTGAAGGAGACGATCAGCCGGTGACCGTGACGACGCCGTTCCAAGCCGCGGACTGTGCCAGTCTCGGGTTTGCGCCGAAGCTCTCGCTCACTCTCAAGGGAGGGACGAGGCGCGGGGCGACCCCAGCCTTCAGCGCGGTCCTGCGACCTCGGTCGGGGGATGCGAACGTGGGCGAAGCCCAGGTCACCCTTCCCCACTCGGAGTTCCTCGAACAGTCGCATATCGGAACCGTCTGCACTCGGGTTCAGTTCAAGGAAGGGAGAGTTCCGGGAGAAAGGTGTCCAGCTGCTTCGATCTATGGCCGGGCGCGGGCGGTGACGCCGATTCTCTCCGAACCGCTGGAAGGCCCGGTCTTCCTGCGGTCGTCAAGTCACAACCTCCCGGATCTGGTGGCGGCCCTGCACAACAGCCAGGTCGATATCGCCCTCGCGGGGCGAATCGACTCGGTGAAGGGGCGGATCCGAAACACGTTCGAAACAGTCCCTGATGCTCCCGTAACCAAGTTCGTACTCGAAATGCGGGGTGGGAAGAAAGGCTTGCTGGTAAACAGTACCAACATCTGTACCAAGAAACACCGAGCCATCTCTCATTTCGTTGGACAGAACGGCAAGGTCTACGACACTCAGCCGGTGCTGAGGACGAAGTGCGGTAAGGGGAAGCGGACACGAGTAGCCAGGCGTTAGCGTGATTGCAGGTTCGGCAGGTGCCAAGAATCAGTAACAGGAGGATGGCTCTGCTGGGGTCGGCCGCAACGCTGCTTCTCGCCATCCCGGCGGCGGCGACGGTAATCCAGCAGGGCAACCTTCGCGTCACGGCCCTCGCCCAGGTGCAGCCCTTCAAGCTGCCGCGCCACGAGCCGGCGCCGATCGCGGTATTCCTCTCGGGCCATGTCGGCTCCGTCAACGGGGAAGTCCCTCCGCAGCTGCAGCGGATGACCATCGACGTCAACCGTCACGGCCTCCTGCAGTCAAAAGGGCTCCCCTCCTGCCGGCTCTCCCAGATCCAGCCGGGGTCCACCAACCATGCACTCGAACAGTGTTCCGATGCGTTGGTCGGCTCGGGCCGTTTCTGGGCTTCGGTGGTTTTTCCGGACCAGCGGCCCTATCCGACCCGCGGTCGCCTCCTTGTCTTCAACGGCCGCAAGCACGGTAGGACCGTGATCTTTGCGCACATCTACACGACCCAGCCGTTCAATTCGTCTTTTGTCGTTACCTTCGCGATCAAGAAGGTCTCCGACGGCCCCTACGGAACCGAACTGCGAGCATCGCTGCCGCAAGCGCTCGGCAACTGGGGTTTCGTCGACCGCATCAAGCTGACGCTCCGGCGGAAATATCGCTACCGCGGCCAGCCTCGCAGCTACTTCAACGCAGCTTGCCCCGCACCGGGCGGAGCAAACCTCGTCTCCTTTCCTCTGGCAAGGGCGAGCTTCCACTTCGCACGCGGTAAGAAGATCAGCGCCACGATCAACAAGGCCTGTGGAGTGCTCAGATGAGCACGAGGTGCGCGGTGGTATTGAGCGTACTGGCATTGTTCGTGGTAAATGTCCCTGATGCGAGGGCCACATACGATCCCCTTGCGTCCGGCGCCACGAGGCTCACTCTTAGCACGAGTTTTATGGTCCTTTTGAAACGTAACCGGGTAGAACTCTCCGCCAGCGACGGAGCCAAGCTCAAGGGTCGGACCATCTCCTTTCCGGTATCGGGAGGCAAGTTCGACCCCCGTCGAGCAAAAGGCACGGTGGATCACGAAGGGACCCTGCTCTTGCAGGCGGGCCGGCACCGCATCCGGATGGGAGCGTTGCTTCTCAGGACGACCCAGAAGCATGCTCCTTTCTCGGTCAAGCTGGGAGGAAGCCAGCTGAAACTTGCGGAAACGCCAAAAGTCGTGATAACCCGGGCGGGATTCGGGAGTACTATAGGTATTGGTTCCTTGACCCTATCGGCAAAGGTTGCCATCAGATTGGGTAGGAAGCTCCACCTTCGGGGAGTCTTCGAGCCTGGCCAGGCTCTTGGGTCCTCTGCAACCACCGCCACCCCCCTTACCGTCGCGCTACAGGGAAGCGGTCGGATCAGCTTCGAACTTGATCCTTCTTTTACCGCCAAGCTCCAGAGCCTCTTTGTCGCGGTCAACCCCATCTTCCCAGCGGAACATCCAGGGCCTTTCGCTTTTCCCATCTTCGGTGGAACGCTCGCCCCAGACTCCTCGAGCGGCAGGTTGGCCGCGCAGGGAGCGTTGGAATTCCTCCAGTTGGGCGGGGGCCAGGTGTTCTGGCGCGAACCGCATCTTGATTTTGCCGATCGGCTCTTCACCGCGGAAGCCGAGGTCGATCCCGAACCCCCCTATGGGGGCAAGCTTGGCCCTGTCTCCGTCGCCGGCCTGAGCGGAGGCAACCCGTCTGCCGACCAGAAGAGCCGAACCCTCTCCCTCGGCGGGGTGACCTTGACCAGTGAGGCGGCTACGGCGGCCATCTTCAACGAAGTCTTCGCGAAGCCGCAAGGGAAGGACGGGGTCTTCGTCGCCGGTGAAGCCTTGGGCTCCCTCGCCTTCACGGCCCGCGGACAGTAACTAACGGCCCAGGCGCTTGCAGGGCTTGACAACTCCAGTGAGAGCGATATGGTCCGGGCTGAGGAAACCGTTTCTAATTAAGAAGTTAGTGAGAAACGCGGTTCCCCGCCAGAGAAACGAAAGGGAGGACAACTTATGCCGAAGTTCCTAAGGCCCCTGTTCCTGGGGCTTGCCGTATGTCTGTTGGGTGCCATCCCCGCGTCCGCGTCCGCAGGAATCCTGTATTCGGGGGCTTCGGAAGTGGCAGCCGGGACCGGGATCGTGGGTACCGAGGTCGGAGCTAACCCGTATTTTAAGTCGGGTCCGAACATCTTCTTCGAATGCTCCGGAGCCAATCTCTCGGGAACCGTTACCGGCAACACTTCGACGGCGGCCGACATCACCGTTGAAAGCCTGGCCTTGACGGGACCTGGTTCGGAAGGGCGCTGCCTGACGAGCGCGGGTGAAGTCAAAGTGACGATGGATGCTCCGGCATGCCTCCGACGCGTTGTCGGTCCCGGATCGGAATGGTACATTCGCGGCAACTCCTGTACGACTGCCTCTAGAACTGGCCGTCTCACCTTGGTGTACAACACCATCGGGACCTGCCATTACCACAGTCTTCTCACCACCGGCAGCTATCAGACGAAATTCACCAGCAACATCAACAGCGAACCGCTGATCTTGACGCAGGCGGAAGCGGGTCAGGAATTTGAACGCGACTCCGGGTCCGGGCTCTGCGCATCGCTACTCACGTTGAAGGGTCTCCGTCTTGAACTGAAAACGTCGAGCGGTGGCGGCTTGAAGGTAACCAGCTGAGGCGAAGGCAACTGCGCGGCTCCCTCGGCTCGAGGGAACCGCGCTCAATTTCTGAGCGGTTCCATATTTAGAGACTAATTCCTCTAAGCTCGGCTCAAGCTTAGCGATGGGTGTCCGTTGCCCAAATGACCTAAGCGGCCTGCGTCGAATCACCCCGATCGATGCGGAGAGGCCGGAGCCGGTCCCCACGGCTTCGGCCTCCTATATGTGTAGGTCCGAGCGGTAACGACTTCAGCTCGTGAGTAAGCCGGACACGCCGTAGACCGGATCCCCGGTCATCGCCATTTCCGAGTAGCGGCGCCAGCCTCTCTTAGAAAGACGTTCAATCCGAGACGGGCAAGGGCGGTGCCAGCAGAAGAAGGCTCGGTGGTCGAGTTCTGCGCAGAAGGTCGAAGGGGTCAGGGTCCCCGAGGCGCCCTCGGCTTAACTTGAGTTCGATAGCTCGAGCTCTATCGGCCGGCCAACACACCCGACTTCTCCAGCCGTTCGAGCCAGGCGAAAATCGTGCCGCTGGAGCACTTTGTCCGCGGCCGGAGATGCCGGATGCGGTGGCACTGATCCTGCCAGCCAATCAAACAAGGCCAACCACGGGGAATCGCGGGCGGAGTTTGCGTCTCAGTATAAGGGTCTGCCGAAACCCAAAATTGCGACGTGCGGGGGTTCTGGTGAATGGAGCTAGGCGGATTCGAACCGCCGACCTCCTGGGTGCGATCCAGGCGCTCTGCCAGCTGAGCTATAGCCCCGGGCTGTTGCGGGATGGGAAGTTGGTCCCACTGCCTCGCAAGCGACAGGATAACCGCATAGTCTTTGGCAGCCTCTCCGACGGGGCGCCAGCATGAGCATCCTCGACGACGCAATCCGAGAGCACCTGGAACTGAAGCGCCAGCACGGCGCCGATGAGGCCGAGGTCAAACGCCTGGAGGACGAGGCGTTCGGTCCCCCTGGGCGGCCGGAGGAGCCCGACCCGCTGGCCGAGGCGCCGACCGAGTTCTTGGCTGCGCCGGGCGAGGAGCCCGAGGGCGGCCGCCGCATCAACATCGCCGACCTGCAGGAGCCGCCGGCGCCCGCCGCGCCGGCCGAGGACCCGGTCCAGGCCGCGCCTCCCGCCGAGGAGGAGCCGTTCGAGGCCGTCGAGGAGCCCGCGGCTGCCGAGCACGAGCAGATCGTCGAGACGCCGGACGCCGGCCAGTCCACCGACGAGCGCCACGCGATCGCCGAACAGCCGACCGAAATGTTCGACGTCGAGGCGGAGATGGGGACCGAAGACGCCCCCGCAACCGAGGCCGCCAGCCCCTCCGACGAGGAGCTCGTCGAGGCCGAGACTTCCGAGCCGCCGCTGGCGCCGGTCGAACCGGCGACCGAGATCTACGCCGCCCGCACCGAGCCGCCCGCGCCCGAGGCCGTCGAGGAGGAGGAAGAGGACGACGAGTTCTGGAGCGAGCAGCGCCTCTCCGACGAGCTCGACCAGGCGCTCGAGGCGCCCTTCGAAGAAGAGGACGAGCCGCAAGCGGAGCTGGAGCCCGCCTCCGAAGAGCACGAGCAGCCCGCGCCTCGCGCCGAGCAGCCCGTCGAGGAGACCGAGTCGAAGACCGACTACGACCCCGACACCGGCCACGAGGACGTGCTCGAAGACACGCCAGACTTCCTCGAGGACGCCCCGGAGGACGACGAGCTCTGGTTCGAGCAGAAGCCTCCCAAGGACTTCGACTTCGACGACTAAATCGTTACGAAGTTGGCGCACTTCTGTGCGCCACGTGTGAGACTTTTTGTCGTAGGCTCGGGGGAGTGGCTCTCCTGAAGACGAAAGGCGATTTGGCCGAGTTGAAGGTCGCAGCCGATCTCGCCGATCGAGGCTGTCGCATCTCGGTCCCCTTCGGTGAGGACTGCGACTACGACCTGATTGCTGACTTCGAGGGGCGACTGCATCGGGTGCAGGTGAAGTACACGCGATCGGACGGTCGAGTGATCTTGGTTCGTTGTTTCTCTCAATCGCTGACCAATGGGAAGGTGCGCGCGATCAAGATGTACACCGCTCAGACCGTGGACTGGATCGCCGTATACGACGACACCACCGAACGCTGCTTCTATTGCCCCTCCCGCCTCTTGGGGAAGGGCCGCAGACACCTGAGCCTTCGTCTTCGACCCGCCCGCAACGGTCAGCGAATCGGGGTTAGAAGTGCGGAAGCTTATGCGGATCCGGATTTCAGTTCGGACCCGGGAGGAGTGGAGCCAGCCGGATTCGAACCGGCGGCCTCTTCCGTGCAAGGGAAGCGCTCTGCCAACTGAGCTATGGCCCCTCTCGAGTGATTGTAGGCGGGTTTTGCCGTGCCTGGCCAACCTATGATGGAAGCGTGATCGGGAGGCCTCGGAGGGCGGCGATTCTGGTGCCGGTGGCGCTTTTGCTGGCGGCCGTGGTCTGCGCGGCGCTTGCCGGCGCGAAAGGCGGCGGGCCCACGACCACGCTTGTTTCCGCCACCAAGGCCGGGAAGGGCGCCGATGCCGGTGCGAACGAACCGGTGCTCTCCGGCAACGGGCGGTTCGTCGCCTTCTCCTCGCGGTCGAGGAACCTGAGCGCGGCGGCCAAAGGCGGGAAGCGGCAGATCTTCGTCAAGGACATGGAGACGGGGGAGGTGGTGCTCGCTTCGCGGGCCGACGGCGCCGAAGGTGCGGCCGGGGATGCCGACTCCCTCTTTCCCTCGATCTCCGCCAACGGTCGCTACGTCGCCTTCGCCTCCGGTGCCGAGAACCTCAGCGGCGAGGACAGCGCCTGGTTCGACGTCTTCGTCCGCGACCTCGCCACCGGCACGACCACGCTCGTCTCCCGCGCCTCCGGAGCTACCGGCGCGCCGGGGGACGGGGACTCGTCCCTGCCGGCGATCTCCGCCGACGGTCGCCACCTCGCTTTCTCCTCCTCCGCCAACAACCTCGTCGCCGACGACTCGAAGACCCCCCAGAGCGACATCTTCGTCCGCGACCTCGACACCGGCCTCACCGAACTGATCTCCCGCGCCAGCGGCGCCGACGGAGCCGCAGCCACCGACTTCTCCTACGGCCCCTCGATCTCCGGCGACGGACAGCGCGTCGCCTTCACCTCCCGCGGCCAGCTGGTCGGCGACGACGTCGACGACCCGAGCTTCCCTGACGATGTCTTCGTCCGCGACCGTCCCAGTGCGACGACGATCCTCGTCTCCCGCAAGAGCGGCGCCGGCGGCGCCCCCAGCGAGGTCGACTCCGCCGAAGCGGCGATTTCCGCCTACGGGACCAGCGTCGCCTTCACCTCCAGCGCCAAGCTGACCGGCGAGAAGTACTTCGACCCCCGCGTCTACGTCCGCGACCTCGGCACCGAAACGGTGCGGCTGGTCTCGGTCGGCGACGAGGGCAAGGCCGGGGACGCCAAACGACGCCCGGCGATCTCCGCCGACGGTCGCTACATCGCCTTCCAAACCCGCGGCGACGGGGTCAGCCCGACCGACGCCGACGGCCGCGTCGACGTCTTCGTCCGCGACATGACCAAGGGCCTGACCGTCACCGTCTCCCGTGCGTCGGGCCGGCTCGGGGTCCCCGCCGACGGGCCTTCCGACGAACCCTCGATCTCCGCCGACGGCGCCATCGTCGCCTTCGAATCCCACGCCACCAACCTCAGCGCCGCCGACGCGGATCGCTTCCCCGACGCCTTCCTCCGCCGGGTCGTCTACGCCAAAGAGCCGATGCTGCGGCGCTGCGCGGGCCGCATCGCGACGATCGTCGGCACCCCCGGCCGCGACATCATCAGGGGGACCAGGAGCAAGGACGTGATCGTCGCTCTCGGCGGCAATGACGCGATCGACGGCTTCACCAAGGCCGACGTCATCTGCGGCGGCCCCGGCCGCGACGACGTCGACGCCGGCAACAACGGCGAAGGCGGCGGCTCCGACCTGGTCCTAGCCGGCCCGGGCGACGACCGCGTTCTCCTCGGCCCCGAGCTGGGCCGCGCCTTCGGCGAAGGCGGCAACGACCTCCTGCTCGGCAGCAAAGGGGGCGACGCTCTCTACGGCGGCCCCGGCAACGACGTCCTCCGAGGCGGCCCGAACCCGCCATTCAACCCGGACGCCCTCTTCGGCGGCCCGGGAAACGACCGCCTCTACGGCGGCCCGGGACCGAACCAGCTCCACGGCGGCCCGGGGCGGGACGTCGAAACCGGACCGCGCGAATAGCACCGCCGTAACGGTTTTCATTTCAATCAGGCTCATTTAGGGTACGGAGCGATGTTCTCTGACCTCCACGTCCACTACCCGCTGCGGGTTCTGACCGGGGTCGATCCCGGCACCACTCCGAAGCTGATGGAGTCCTCTGAGCAGCCGACGCTGGGTGACCGGGTGCGGGCGCTGGTGATCCGGTTCGCCAACAAAGTCGGCAACTTCCCGACCTGGGACGGGACCTACCGGGTCGACGTCGAGAAGCTGCGGCGGGGGAAGGTGACGCTGGCGATGTCAGTCCTCCTGCGGCCCTTCGACGAGATGGACCTCACGGTGCCGTACGCCTCGCCGCCCGGCACCGACGACTTCGGGAACCTGATGAAGGACCTGGAGACCGTCGCGGCGGAGGTCGCCACCCACGACCCGGCGGAGATCCGCGTCGTCACCAACCGGGCAGAGCTGGACGCCGCGGTCGCGGCCGGCGCCACCGCCCTCGTCCACGCCGTCGAGGGCGGCTGCCACATCGGCAACAGCGACGCGGAAATCGCCACGCACTGCGCCGAGCTGGCCCGGCGCGGAGTCGCCTACGTCACGGTCGCCCACCTCTTCTTCCGCCAGGTCGCGACCAACGCCAACGCGGTCCCCTTCATCCCCGACGGCGTCTACGACTTCGTCTTCCCCCAGCCCCACCGCGACCACCTCACCCCGCGCGGCGAAGCGCTCGTCCGCGGCCTGGTCGAGAACCGCGTCCTCATCGACCTCAGCCACATGAACCCGGAGGCGATCGCCGAGACCCTCGACCTGATCGACGAGATCGACCCCGGCCGCGAGATGCCGGTGATCTCCACCCACGCCGGCTACCGCTTCGGCAAGCAGCGCTACATGCACGACGAGAAGACCCTGCGGAGGATCGCCGAGCGTCGCGGCGTCGCCGGCCTGATCATGGCCCAGCACCAGCTCAACGACGGCAACGAGAGCCTCCTGCCGCCGGGGAAGAAGGAGACCGAGACGCTCGAGCAGTCGCTGCCGATCCTCTTCCGCCACATCGACGCGATCGCCGCCGCGACCGGCGACGACGACGGCCCCTCCTACGACCACATCGGGATCGGCTCCGACCTCGACGGCTTCATCAAACCGACGATCGGGGGCGTCGAGGACGCCGGCGACCTCGCCCGGCTCGAGGCACCGCTGCGCGAACGCTACGGCGACACGATCGCCGAGAAGATCATGGGGAAGAACGCCCTCCGCGTCCTCCGCGAGCTCTGGCCGGCCACCCCGCCGCCCGCACCCTGAGACCTAGGAAGCGAGCAGGCTCTCGGCCCGGTGCCCCTCGGGCAGGTTCTGGTCGGCGTGGTAGCTGGAGCGGACCAGGGGGCCGGCGGCGACCGACTCGAAGCCGAGCTCGTAGGCGGCCTCTTCGAGCGCCTTGAACTCGTCGGGGTGCCAGTAGCGGACGACCGGCAGGTGGTTCTCGGTGGGCCGCAGGTACTGGCCGACGGTGAGGACCTGGACCTGGTGCTCGCGCAGGAGGCCGAAGGTCTCGACCATCTCCTCGTGGGTCTCGCCGAGGCCGACCATCAGCCCCGACTTGGTGACGACCTCCTCGCCGCCCATCTCCTTCGCCATCCGCAGGACCCGCGCCGAACGCAGGAACTGGGAGCCGCGGCGGGCGATCGGGTAGAGGCGCGGAACCGTCTCGACGTTGTGGTTGAAGACGTCGGGCCGCTCGTGGACGACCTTCGCCAGCGGCATCTCCTGGCCGCGGAAGTCCGGCGTCAGGATCTCGACCTTGCACTCGGGCGCCAGCATCCGGATCGAGCGGATGACGCCGACGAAGGCGCTCGCGCCGTAGTCGGGCAGGTCATCGCGGTCGACCGAGGTGACGACGGCGTGGCGCAGCCCCATCGCCTTCACCTGGTTGGCGACGCGCAGCGGCTCCAGCGGGTCGTTCCAGGTCGGCTTGCCGGTCTGCACGTTGCAGAAGCCGCAGCGGCGGGTGCAGACGTCGCCGAGGATCATGAAGGTGGCGGTGCCGCGCTCCCAACACTCGCCGACGTTCGGGCAGTTGGCCTCCTCGCAGACGGTGTGGAGGTTGTCGGAGCCGATCTTCTCCTTCAGCCGCCGGTAGTTCGGCCCGCCCGGCGCCGGCACCTTCAGCCACGGCGGCTTGCGGGCGCGGCGGAAGGGGACGGTCCCCTCGGCCTCGGCGGCGGTGCCGCCGGGCTTGGCGCGGGAGCGGGTGACGTGGATGCGCTCGGTGGTGGACACCGTCGCCTACGTTAGCTGGACGCGGGCGCCGCCCGGAGCGGGCTCAGCCGCTGATCGGCTTGACGCGCCAGCCGAAGCGGGCGGGGGTGGGGTCGACGTTGCCGAAGCGGTCGATCGCCCGCACCTTGAACAGGTGCCGTCCCGGCTTCACCGAGGGCCGGAACGGATTCGCGCAGCCGTGCCACTTCTTCTTGTCGAGCTTGCACTGGAAGTGCGACTGGCCCTCGCTGGAGGCGAAGCGGAACTTGGCTTTCGTCTTGTAGGTGACCCGCGGCGGCCCGCTGACGATCCGGGTCTGGGGCGGGGCCTTGTCGGTCGGGCGCTCGCTCACGACCACCGGCAAGCCCCCACCCGCCGCGGCCGGCGGCACCTGCAGCTCGAAGGCGCCGATGTCGGAGCCGTCGCCGCCTTCTTTGTTGCTGACGTCGGCAAAGTCGCTGGGGCGGGGGAGGCCGCGCTGGTCGGTGCTGTTGCCGAAGGAGCTGCCGCGGTCGATCGCGATGCTGCCGGGGAGCAGGGCATGGGTCGGGGTCGGCCCGCCGTTGTCCCGCAGGACGGGATCGAGCCCGGCGACGACGCCGACCAGGTCGCTCGACTCCGTGAACCCGCAGCTGTCGTCTTCGTCGAGGTTGAAGCCGCCGGATTCCAGCGGGGCGCCGCAGCTCTCAGCATCGCCGAGCGGTTCGGCGACGATCGTGTCGCTGACGACGGTCGCGCCGTCGAGGTCGAGGTCAGCGCCGATCGCCCCCCCGTTCGAGAAGAGCGCGTTGCCGGTGACGGTGGAGCCGGTGAGCGTCAGCGCATTCCCCTGCAGGCCGCCGCCGCGCGCCTCGTCGGTGAGGCTGTTGTCGGCTCTGACGGAGTTGCCGCTGATCGTGCTCAGCTCGACGCTCGCCGGGCCGCCGGTCAGGCGCAGCCCCCCGCCCAAGGCGCCGGAGTGTTTGCCGCCTTCTCCGTGGGCCTCGGCGAGGTTGCCGCTGATCGTGGTCCGTTCGACGGTAAGCTCCCCCGCCGCCAGCACCCCAGCGCCGCGGGCGTAGCTCGACGTCGTCCCGGCGACGGCGGTGGCGCGGTTGCCGCGGATGACCGATTCGCGCACCGTCAGCGGCCCTTCGCTGAAGACCCCGCCACCTTCGGCTGCGACGTCGGTCCCACCTTCGTCCCGGGCTTCGTTGCCGACGATCGCGACGCGCTCGAGGGTCAGGGCGCCGCTGCCGTTGCGGATGCCGCCCCCCTGCTGGCTGGTCCCGCCGCTGATGGTGAGCCCGCGCAGCGACCCGGTGACACCATCGCTGAAGCTGAAGATCCGGAACCCCGTGGCGGCGGCCGGCTCGATCGTCAGGGACCCGGCTCCCGGTCCCGCGATCGCGAGGTCTTCGGTGATCACCGGAAGGGCGCTCTCGAGCTCGATCGTGCCGGTCCCGTCGATTTCGATCGTGTCTTCGCCCGGGTCGGTGCCTGCCGCTTCGATCGCCGCCCGCAGGCTGCCGCTGCCGCTGTCTTCGGTGTTGGAGACGACGAAAGGAGCCGCCTTGGCCGCTCCGGCGGGGATCAAAGCCAGGAGGAGGACGAGAAGAAAGATGAGGCGGCGCATGGTTGGGGCAGCCTAAGCGGCGAGGTCGGCGGCGGCAACCGCCTCGCGGTCGAAGACACCCGCGTAGGCGGCGACGAGGCGCTCGGCGAAGGCGTCCATGTCCTGCTCGGCACCGAGCTCGCGCGAGAGCGAGGTCATCGATACGCCCTCGATCCCGCAGGGCACCACCCACTCGAACGGCTGCAGGTCGTTGTTGACGTTGATCGCCAGGCCGTGCGTCGTCACCCCGCGGCTGACGTGGAGCCCGATCGAGCCGATCTTCCGGGTCCCGACCCAGACGCCGGTCAGGCCCTCGATCAGGCTGGCGCGGACGCCCGCCTCGCCGAGCGCGGCGATCATCGTCCGCTCCAGCCCCCGCACGTACTCGTGGACGTCGCCGCCGTAGCCGCGCAGCTGCACGATCGGGTAGGCGACCAGCTGCCCGGGGCCGTGGTAGGTGACCAGGCCGCCGCGGTCGGTGTCGAGGACTTCGATCCCCTGCGCTTCGTACCACTCGGCTCCCATCGGCAGCTCCTCGGGCCGCGAGCGGCGGCCGCGGGTGTAGACGGGCGGGTGCTCGAGCAGCAACAGGACGTCGCCGATCTCGTCCCGCTGGCGCCGCTCCTGCAGGCGCCGCTGCAGCTCCCAGGCCTCCGTGTAAGGGACGGTTCCGCGACGGTGGACAAGGATCTCGCCGGGCATTTCACAGATCGTTGCAGGAGGCGTCCCTATCCTGTGGGGGCCGCCCATGGTCCAGTCCAAGCCGCTTCGACCCGATTGGCTCCCGGCCGTGGCGCTCAGCTTCGCGCTGGCGCTGGCGATGCTGCTCTGGAGCCCACCCGTAGGAGACCTCGCCGCGCAGGTCTTCCGCACCGAGCTGTTCCACGAAGCGGGGCTGGCGATCTGGAACGGCAGCTGGTACGGCGGTCACTACACCCTCACCTACAGCGTCCTCTTCCCGCCGCTGGCGGCGCTGCTGGGGCCGCGGGTGGTCGGCCTGCTCGCGGTCGTCGCCTCCTCCTACCTCTTCGACCGCCTCGTCCGCGACCGCTGGGGGGTGGAGGCGCGCTGGGCGACGCTCTGGTTCGGCGCCGGCGTCGTCACCCTGCTCGCCGACGGCCAGCTCACCTTCGCCCTCGGCGTCGCCTTCGGGCTCGCCGCCCTGCGCTGCCTGCAGACCGGGCGCGCGCCGCTGGCGATCGCCGCCGCCGCGGCCTGTCCGCTCGCCAGCCCCGTCGCCGGCGCCTTCCTCGCCGGCGTCCTCCTCGCCGGGGCGCTGGAACCGGGCTGGCGCGCCAACCGCCTGGCGATCGCCGCCGGCGCCCTTTCGCTCACCCTCGTCCTGGCGCCGAACCTCGCCTTCCCCGAAGCCGGCCACTTCCCCTTCGTCTTCTCCTCCTACGTCGCGATCCCGCTCTGGTGCGCCGGCGCCCTCGTCCTCACCCAGGGCGTCCGCGGCGAGGAGCGGCAGCTGCGCCGGGTGCTGGTCGCCTACGTCCTCGCCTCGACCCTGATCTGGCTGACACCGAACGCGATGGGCGGCAACGCGGTCCGCCTGGGGGCGCTCTTCGGCGGCCCGGTCCTCGCCGCCGTCCTGCTCTCCCGCCGCCCGCGGCCGACCGTCCCGACCTGGTTCTACGCGCCGCTCCTGGTCCTGGCGATCGCCGGCAGCTTCTACTGGCAGCTGACCGCGAGCGTCACCCAGATCGCCCGCTCGGTCGGCGACCCCTCGACGACCAAGGCCTACTTCCACCCGGTCGCCCACTGGCTGCGCGTCCACGGCGGCGACGGGGCCCGGATCGAGGTGCCGCCGACGGCGAACCACTGGGAGTCGGCCTACCTGGCGACGAAGTTCGAGCTCGCCCGCGGCTGGCTGCGCCAGCTCGACACCACCCGCGACGACCTCTTCTACGACGAAAAGGAGCTGAACGCCGACAGCTACGGCGCCTGGCTGCGCGCCAACGCGATCTCCTACGTGGCGCTGCCCGACGCGCCGCTCGACTACTCCTCGGTCGCCGAGCGCCGCCTCGTCCTCCGCCAACCGTCCTACCTCGACCTGCGCTTCCGCTCCGCGCACTGGCGCATCTACGAGGTCCGCGACCCGAAGCCGCTGGTCGCCCCGCTCGGCGCCGCCGCGGCGAGCGTCCGCTGGTTCGGCCGCCAGGGCTTCGCCCTCGACGTCACCCGCCCCGGCGAGTTCCTCGTCCGCGTCAACTTCACCCCCTACTGGTCGATCGCCCGCGGCAGCGGCTGCATCCTTCGCCACGGCGACTGGACCGTCGCCCGCGCCGCCCGCCCCGGCATCTTCCGCGTCGCCGCCGACTTCAGCGTCGGCCGGGCGTGGAACGCAGTGACCGGGGCGAAGAAGACCTGCTGAGGCAGAAGGGTCAGTCCAGCCTGGTCAGGACCATTTCGGGGGCCTGATCGCCCGGATCTTCTCGGCGGGTTCCCATTTCGGAGCCCCGGCGATCGCCTTCTGGCCCTGACCCGCCGGGCCGATTTCGACGCTCGACCCGGAGGCGACCAGATACGAATCGACACCGGCGGCGTCGTGGGCGATGGCGAGAAGAGGGTGCGCGGTTTCTTCGCCCTGCAGCCAGACCAAAGTCCCCCGTGGCATCGGCACGGCCCGGGAGTCGCCCGCGGTGGCGTCGGCTTTCGCTTTGCCGTCCCCGTCCGACGCCGAACCCTCGCCGCTGAGGTAGGCCCGGGAAGCGAGATCGATGGCCATCACCAGGCTCGCACTCAGGAGGCCGACCGCGACCACCGCCAGGACGCCGACGAGAACGGCCGGGTCGGTCAGCTCTTCGACCCCGGCGGCCTTGAGGGCGGCAACTGCGGCCGCGAGCAGGATCCCGACGATCAGCCCCAGTTTCTTGGCGTACTGGGTGATGTCGAACTCGGGAGCTTTGACGACTTCGTTCTCTTCTTTTTCCTGTTCGTGTTTCTTCGGAGTTCCGAAGAGGGAGTTGGAGAGAAGGCCCATCTGATGCTCCTTTCGTGATTTAGAAGCACCTTCTCAGGAGTTTTTGAAGTACACAAGGGTTCCCCGAGCGGAGGGCGGTGAAAAGCGCGGAACTTCCGTCAGCGGGCGCCCTCGAGCGTCGCCAGCGCCGCCTTGACGACGTGCTCCTCGTGCGGGATCGCCGCCTGCTCCAGCCGTTTGGAGTACGGCATGTGTACGTCGGCGCCGGTCACCCGCTGGACGGGGGCGTCGAGGTAGTCGAAGGCCTGCTCGGTGATCAGCGTCGCGAGGTTGGCGCCGACGCCGCCGTGGGGCCAGCCCTCCTCGACGATCACGGCGCGGTTGGTCTTGCGGACCGAGGCGAGGATCGTGTCGAGGTCGAGCGGCCGCAGGGTGCGCGGGTCGATCACCTCGGCCTCGACCCCGTGCTCGTGGGCGAGCTGGCTTGCCGCCCCCTCGGCGACGTGGGCCATCTTCAGCACCCCGACGATCGTCACGTCACTTCCCTCTCGCCGCACCGCCGCTTCGCCGAAGCGCAGCGGCTCGGCCCCGTTCTCGCCCTCGGGCACCTCACCGCGGGTCCCATACAAGGACTCGTGCTCGATGAAGACGACCGGGTTGTCGTCGCGGATCGCCGCCTTCAAGAGCGCCTTGCCGTCGGCCGGGGTCGAGGGGCAGGCGACGAGCAGCCCCGGCACCTGCAGGTAGAGCGCCTCGAAGCTGTGGGAGTGGGTGGGGCCGAGCTGATGGCCGCCGCCGCCCGGCATCCGGATCACCATCGGCACCTTCGCCTGGCCGTTGAACATGTAGGGGATCGCGGCGGCGTGGTTGACGATCTGGTCGAGCGCCAGGAGGCTGAAGTTGACCGTCATCAGCTCGACGATCGGCCGCAGCCCGTTCATCGCCGCGCCGACGCCGGTGCCGACGATCGTGTTCTCGGAGATCGGCGTGTCGCGGACGCGGCGCTCGCCGAACTCCTCCAGCAGGCCTTCGGTCACCTTGAAGGCGCCTTCGAAGACGCCGACGTCCTCGCCCATCACGAAGACCGCCTCGTCGGTGCGCATCTCCTCGGCCATCGCGTCGCGCAGCGCCTCCCGCATCCGCAGCTGCGCCATCAGTCCTCGTCCCCCGCGGCATCTTTAGGCGCGTCCTCGACCTCGCGCTCGGACGAGACCCGCGGCTCGACACCCTCCTGGGCGTCGCCGTGGGTCGCCGGGTTCGGCCGCGGGCCTTCCGGCTGCCCGGCGTAGGAGGCGCCGGCCTCGGCCAGCTCCCGCGCAGAGTCGGGCATCTCGGCCTCGTCCTCGCCGCGGTGCGGCTCGGGGCTGCGCTCGTCGACCGCGTACCAGCCGCCCGGCTCGGTCTGGGCGTAGAGGTTTTCGTACATCGTGTCGAGCGCCGGCTCGGGTGAGTTTTCCGCGAACTCGACGGCGGCTTTCACCGCTTCGTCAGCCGCGTCGCGCGCCTGCTGCACCTCGCGCTCGCCGAGCACGTCGGCCTCGCGGCAGCGCCGCGCGAACTGCTCGATCGGGTCTTTCTCCTGCCACTCCTCGACCTCCTCGCGCTCGCGGTAGACCTCGGGGTCGGCGGCGGAGTGGCCTTTGTAGCGGTAGGTGAACGCCTCGAGCAGGGTCGGGCGCTGCTCCTCGCGGGCCAGCCGGATCCCCTCGGCGACCCCCTCGCGGACCTCGACCACGTCCATCCCGTCGATCCGCTCGCCGGAGATGCCGTAGCCCTCGGCCTTCTTCGAGAGGTCGGTCTGGGCGGAGTGGCGCTCGACCGAGGTCCCCATCCCGTAGAGGTTGTTCTCGACCAGGAAGAGGACCGGCAGCTTCCACAGCGCCGCCAGGTTCATCGTCTCGCCGAAGTTGCCGGTGTTGGAGGCGCCGTCGCCGAACATGCAGACGGTGACCGCGTCTTCTCCCTTGTACTGGGAGGCGAGGGCGATGCCCGCCGCTATCGGCAGGTTCCCGCCGACGATCCCGTAGCCGCCCATGAACCGTTTCTCGGCGTCGAAGATGTGCATGCTGCCGCCGCGGCCGCCGCTGGTCCCGTCGACCCGGCCGAACAGCTCGGCCATCACCCGCTTCGACTCGGTGCCGCGGGCGATCGCGTGGCCGTGGGTGCGGTAGGTGCCGATCAGGAAGTCTTCGGGGCGCATCACCGAGGTGGTGCCGACGATCGTCGCCTCCTCGCCGATCCCCAGGTGCAGGAAGCCGCCCGCCCGCGCCCGCTGGTACTGCCGCCCGGCCTCTTCCTCGAAGCGGCGGATCAGCGCCATCCGCGCGAGCAGCTCGTAACAGGTGGCGGCGTCAGGCAGATCTGCCATCGCGTTCACCATAGATGACTACCCGTGTCGACTTTTTGACCCCATAGGGCGCCTAAGTCGACACGCCCTAGCGGCTAGCCGCCTCCACTGCTTCCTCCAAACGGTCGTCGCCCCAGAAGACCTCGCCGTCGACAACGACCGCGGGGACGCCTTCGACGCCGAGGTCGCCGGCGCGGTCCGTCGCCTCCCGCAGCGCGTCCTTGACGACCCTCGTTTCGACAGCTTTCAGCAGCGCCCGCGGGTGCATCTCGCAGGCGGCGCCGGCGATCATCACGTTGTCGACGTCGGTGAGGTCGCGCCCTGCGGCGAAGGCCTGGCGGAAGCCGGCGAGGGAGAAGGCGACGGTGCGTCCCGTCTGCTTGGCGAAGGTCGCGGCGCGCATCGCCACCAGCGTGTTCGCCGGCCACGGCACCGGCCAGGCGATCGGCGGCAACCCGTACTCGGCCGCCCGCCGCTCGATCTCCGCCATCCCCTCGGCCCGCGCCGGCGTTTCCGACCACGACCCCCGGTCGAAGCGCGCGAACAGCCCGCCGAGCAGGACCGGCTGCCACTCCGGCTGCTCCAGCTCCGCCTCGGCAAACAGCCCGCTGATCCGCTCGGCGGAGAGGTACGCGTAGGGAGAGCCGAGGTCGTAGTAGAAGGTGGCGCGGCTCACGCGACTAGGCGTGAATCGCCCAGCCGTCGACGGCGCGCGCTGCGTCGAGCACGGCCTCGGAGACCGTCGGGTGCGGATGCACGATCCGGCTCAGCTCCTGGTAGCCGCCCTCCAGCGCCTGGGTGGCGACCAGCTCGGCGATCATGTCGCAGGCGCGGTTGCCGACGATGTGGGCGCCGAGGACCTCGCCGTATTTGGCGTCGACGACGAGCTTGACGAGGCCGTCTTTGTCGTCGTAGACGATGCCCGCGCCCTCGCCGGCGATTTTCTGCTTGCCGACCTTGACCTCGTGGCCGGCCTCTTCGGCCTGCGCCTGAGTCATCCCGACGCTGGCAACCTGCGGAGCGCAGAAGGTGGCGCCGACGATCAGGTTCTGGTCGACCGGGTGGGTCTCGACCCCGGCCGCGGCCTCGGCGGCGATCACGCCCTCCTCGGAGGCCTTGTGGGCGAGCGCCTTTTGGTTGACGAGGTCGCCGATCGCGAAGACCTTCTGGTTGGTCGTCCGCTGGAACTCGTCGACCTTGATTTTGCGGCCGCCCTCCTCGAGCTGGATTCCGGCCTCCTCGAGCCCGAGGCCGTCGACGTCGGGCGCGCGGCCGCCGGCGACGCAGAGGTAGTCGACCTCGGCGCTGTTGTCGCCGTAGGTGAACTTGACCGAGGACTCGCCGGCTTCGACGTTCTCGACCGGGGCGCCGGTGGAGATCTCGATGCCCTGTTTCTTGAAGACGCGTTCGACGACTTTGGCGATGTCCTTGTCCTCGGCCGGGAGGATCTGGTCGAGCATCTCGATCAGCAGCACCTCGGTGCCGAAGCGCGCGTAGGCCGAGGCGAGCTCTGCGCCCGAGGCGCCGGCGCCGACGACGGCGATCCGGTTCGGCCGCTCGGGCAGCGACCAGGCGCCCCAGGTTTCGAGGACGCGGCCGCCGAACTCGACGCCGGGGATCGGCAGCGCCACCGAGCCGGTCGCCAGCGTCACCGCTTTCGCCTCGTAGACCTCGTCGCCGACCTTGACGTTGCCCTCGGCGGTCAGCGTGCCGTCGCCGTGGATGAACTCGATCTTGTTTTTCTTCCACAGCCCTTCGACGCCGCCCGAGAGCGTCGCCGAGACGTCCTCGCGCCTCTTATGAAGAGCGCCCCAGTCGAGCTGGACGTCGTTGCCGACGACCCCGAGCTCGGCGGAGGACTGGGCCTCGTGGAAGATCTCGGCCGTCCGCAGCACCGTCTTCGCCGGGATGCAGGCGTAGTTGAGGCAGCGGCCGCCGGCTTTGTCGCGCTCGACGACGGCGGTCTTCTGGCCCAGCTGCGCAGCGCGGATCGCGGCGACGTAGCCGCCGGGGCCCCCGCCGATGACGATCTGGTCGAAGGAGTCGGCCATCGCTTTGAGCCTATAGAAGGAGCGGGGTGGGCAGGCGCGGCGGCTACGGCTTCTTCTGGCCGGGGACGCGGCCGGCGAGGCGGCCGAGCGGGCCGACCGCGCCATGGAGCGTCTCGACGCTCGAGTTGAGCCCGTCGATGCCCACCAGGATCCGCTCCATCAGCTCGCTCAGCTGGTCGATTCCGCTGTCGAGCCGGTCGATGCCGCCTTCCAGCCGATCCAGGATCTCCGGCAGCTCCCCCACCCGTTTGATGTCCTCGCGCATCGTCGGCAGGGCGCTGGTATCGGCGGCGACCCGGTCGAGCGCCTCCGCGACCCGCTCCAGCGCCGCCGTGTGTTCCTTCATCGCCCGCGTGTTGTCAGCGATCTCGGGCAGCCGCCGCAGCGCCGCCACCGCGTCGGCGGGAATGCCGGTGACGCTGCCGAGGGAGGGAAGGCTCGGGGGCGCCACCTTTACCGCCTCGGCTCCCGGGTCGGCATCTGGATCCGCGCCATCGCCTTGACCATGAAGTAGAAGAAGGTCCCGGCGCCGCCGAGGACGGCGAGCGTGCCGAGGATCTGGCCGACGCTGGAGGCGCCGACGACGAGGCCGAAGAAGGCGCTGAAGAGGACGACGACGAGGATCAGCTGGAAGCCGAGGACCGCCCAGTAGCGGGCGTGCCACATCCCCCAGGCCATCATCCCCATGATCACCGCGGGCGCCACCACCTGCGGCAGTTTCGGCTGTTCGCCGTTGACCTCGACCCCGGTCGCGTAGCCGATCACGATCGAGACGACGATCAGGGCGGCGACGACGGCGCCGACCGTGACCACGGTCGGCCGCTCGCCCTCGGCCAGCGGCTCGAGCGCTTCCCGCGCTTCCTGGTTTCGCTGCTCGGCCTTGGCGTAGCCGCGGGTCATCGGGTTCGGCTTCGCCGCCCTGCCGCCACCGCGCTGCTTGCGCTTGACCTTTTCGTCAGGCACCGCACACCTCAGCCACCGGGCGCCACTCCCCGCGGCGCCTCGGCGAAGGCCTGGCGCAGCTCGGCCGCTGCGGCGGCCGGGTCGGCGGCGTCACGGATCGCCCGCACCGCGCAGAGCCGCTCGGCCCCGGCCCTGACGACCTCGGCGGCGTTGCCGCCGTCGATGCCGCCGATCGCGAAGAAGGGATGCGGCGCGTTCGCGGCAGCGTGGGAGATCAGGTCGAGCCCGACGGCGGGGCGTCCCTCCTTCGTCGGCGTCTCCCAGATAGGCCCGACGCTTATGTAGTCGATGCTGGATGCCGCCCCTGACCGGCGCATATCTGCGTCCTCGGTCGCTTGTGTGCGGAGCACACTGCGCTCCCTGCGTCCTTGATCTGCTTGATCAGGAGCGGCCCCAGCAGCCGCTATCTGCTCTTTGGAGTGCGTGGACAATCCGATGATTGCGTTCGGCCCAAGAATTCTCCGTGCCTCCTCGGGTGAGACATCGTCCTGTCCCAAATGGACCCCGTCGGCGTCGCACGTCCGCGCCAGCTCCGGGTCGTCGTTGAGGATGAAGAGGGCGCTGAAGGTGTCGGCGACGCGGCGGAAGGTGCCGGCGGCGCGCTCGATCTCGGCCCGGCCGAGCTCCTTCTCGCGCAGCTGGACGATGTCGGCGCCGCCGGTCAGCGCCGCCCGCAGCAGCGCTTCCAGGTCGCCGTCAGGACGGGCGTCGCAGACGAAGTAGAGGCGGGCGGTCCGCAGGCGCTCGCGCCGCAGCGGGCCGTCGCCCTCGGGCAGGGACAGGCTCATGCCCCGATTATGGCGAGGCGGCGGTCCGAGACCCCGCCCCGGGCGCGCCCGGGGGGTAGCATCGGGAGAGCACGGGAGCCCGCGAGGGCTGAGAGGGTGGCATCGAGGCCACCGACCGTTTCGACCTGATCCGGGTAATGCCGGCGGAGGCAAAGGCTTGAGCGAGAAGCGCGGTTTCGATCTTGTTGTCGTCGGTGGCGGGGTGATCGGCCTCAGCTGCGCCTGGCGCGCTGCCCAGCGTGGGGCGGAGGTGGTGGTGCTGGAGCGGGGCGAGCCGGGACAGGGGGCGACCCGGGTCGCGGCCGGGATGCTGGCGCCGGTGGGGGAGCTGACCTTCGGCGAGCCGGAGCTGCTGGAGCTGACCCTGGCGGCGGCGAAGCTGTACCCGGAGTTCGTCGCGGAGCTGGAGGCGGCGACGGGGGAGAGCACCGGCTACGAACAGCTGGGCGCTCTGCACGTCGCCCTCGATCGCGACGAGGCGGCGCAGCTGCGCCGGGTCCACGACCTGCAGCGCTCGCTCGAGCTCGAGGCCGAGTGGCTGCCGCCGCGCCGCTGCCGCGAGCTCGAGCCGGGGCTGACGCCCTCGTTCCACGGCGGCGTCCTCGCCGCGGGCGAGGCGGCGGTCGATCCGCGGGCGCTGACGGATGTGCTCCTCGCGGCATGCGCCGCAGAAAGGGTGGAGGTGCGGACCGGGACCGAGGTCGTCGAGGGAATCTTTGAGGGCGATCGCCTCGTAGGCGTCCTCACCAACCCAGGGTCCGCCGGACCTTTGTATCGCTATGCGGAACAAAAGACCGGCGCACCTACCGAGGAGGTCCGGGCTGACGCGGTTCTCCTCGCCGCCGGCGCCTGGTCGGGCGCGGTCGAGTGGCTGCCGGAGGAGGCGCGGCCGCCGGTGCGGCCGGTGAAAGGGCAAGTGGTCGAGCTGCGCAGCCGCGACGGCGCGCCGCCGGCGCGCCACATCCTCGCCTCCGAGCGCGTCTACCTGGTGCCGCGCGCCGACGGCCGCCTCGTGATCGGCGCCACGGTCGAAGAGATGGGCTTCGACACGGCGGTCACCGCGGGTGGCGTCCACGAGCTCCTGCGCGAGGCCTACCGCCTCCTCCCCGACGTCGCCGAGATGGAGTGGGTCGGCGCCACGGCCGGCCTGCGGCCGGGAACGCCGAGCAACCTCCCCATCGTCGGCCCCGGCGCGATCGACGGGCTCATCCTCGCCACCGGCCACTACCGCAACGGCATCCTCCTGGCGCCGCTGGCAGCCCAGGCCGTTGCCGACCTCGCAGCCGGCGATCGGCGTTCGTCCTTTCATGAGGTATCCCGTGGAAAGGACGAACGCGCTGTTACGGGAGCGGGACGGAACTCATGAAGATCGATCTGAACGGCGTTTCGCACGAGCTGCCCGAGGGCGCCTCGCTCGACGCTGCCGTCCGAGCCTCCGGCGCCGGAGAGGGGGCGCGTGGGGTCGCGGTCGCTCTCGACGGCGAGGTGATCCCGCGCGGCGAGTGGGAGGCGACGCCGTTGCGCGAGGGGCAGGCGGTCGAGGTGCTGGCGGCGATCCAGGGCGGGGCCGAGACCTGGTCGCTCGGCGGCCGCGAGTGGGGCTCGCGCCTGATCGCCGGCACCGGCGGCTTCCGCTCGCTCGAGCAGATGGAGCACGCGCTGCAGGCTTCCGGGACCGAGATCGTCACCGTCGCCCTGCGCCGCATCGACCCCGCCGCCGAGGGCTCGGTCCTCGACGTGATCGACCACCTCGGCCTCTTCGTCCTCCCCAACACCGCCGGCTGCTACACGGCCCGCGACGCCGTCCGCACCGCCAAGCTCGCCCGCGAGGCCTTCGCCACCGACTGGATCAAGCTCGAGGTGATCGGCGACGACCGCACGCTGTACCCGGACGCGGTGGAGCTCGTCGACGCCGCCGAACAGCTCGTCGCCGACGGCTTCACCGTCCTCCCCTACACCAACGACGATCCGATCCTCGCCCGCCGCCTCGAAGAGGCCGGCTGCGCCGCGGTGATGCCGCTCGGCTCGCCGATCGGCTCCGGCGCCGGCATCCGTAACCCGTACAACATCGCGATCATCACCGAGCGCGCCGAGGTCCCGGTCATCCTCGACGCCGGCATCGGCACCGCCTCCGACGCCGCCCAGGCGCTGGAGCTCGGCTGCGACGCGATCCTCGCCGCCAGCGCCATCTTCGGCGCCGAGGATCCGGTCGCGATGGCCACCGCCCTGCGCCGCGGCGTCGAAGCCGGCGACCTCGCCCGCCGCGCCGGCCGCATCCCCCGCCGCACCCACGCCGAGGCCTCGACCGCCTACGAGGGCCTGCCGGACCTCTCCTAAACCTCCCGGCACGGCCCTCAACCGCCCTCTACCATGAGCCCTTCGCCCCTGTAGCTCAGCTGGTTAGAGCGGCGGCCTTTTAAGCCGCGCGGCGCGGGTTCGAGTCCCGCCGGGGGCATTGGACGGAGATCGATTCAGAGTCAGAGCTAAAGTTCCGATCGGCATCCATTTGCTTAGGAAAAATCCATTAGTCTCGACAGAATGGTGCTCGGGACCCTCGAGACGGTCAAGACCTTAAGCGATATCGCCTCGAATGTCGCCACGATCACGGCGATCGTGGTAGGCGGGATCTGGAGTTACCGGAGCTTCTTCAGAGAACGAGTCCGCTGGCCGAAGGCAACCGTCGAGTTGGTGATGTCACACCGCGAGTTGACGTCTGAGTGGTCGCTGTTGAACGTCAAGGTCAAGGTTCACAACACCGGCAAAGGACTGATGAGGTTGACCTCCTTGCGAGTCGACGTTTACCAAGTTCTGCCGCTGACGGGAGAGAAACAGAAGGAGCTCGTGGATCAGACCCTCAAACCGAAGGATGGTTTGGTGGCCAAGTGGCAGCCGCTCCAGCAGGGGATGGCACGATGGGGTCAGAACGGCCAAAAGTGCGAGCCCGAGCTCGAGCCCGATGAGAACGAAGAGTTCGGCAACGACTTCATTGTCCCTGCCGTCTTGGAGACGGTATACGTCTACGTCTACATCGCCAACGAGGCAAAGCGAAGCCGTAGAAACCTAGGCTGGACGGTCACCAGCTACTACGACCTCAAAGGTAAGGCCGGGGGCGAGTCGGCAGTCAACGTAATTGCCGGCGAGCCAGCGGTTAACGTGGTTGCAAAGGAGGCGGCATGAGCGAGAACCAGCGCGAGGAGCCGGACGGCGAGCAGCGCCGCAAGAAGACCCAGCGCCGATTGAAGAGACGCTTCCTGCGGCGGAAGAAGATGCAGCAATCCCAGGAGCCGAACCCGTTCGGGGAGGAAGCAGCGGCGAACGCAGAGGCTGAGTACCAGCGGGAGCCGGAGGACGATCCCTTCAAGCAGGGCGCTTAGCCGGCGCCGCGATCATCTTCGGCCGGCCGGGAAGTTGGTCACGCGGGCAACCCTGACGCAGAGCAGGCCGCGACCCGCGCTCCCCGGCTCGCCGACGGTTCCCTCGACCTCTGGTCGCGCGCCCGGTCTGTTCTACTTTTGAGCGATGGCGAGCGGGGATGGAGCAAATGGCAACGGGGGCCGGCACGACCGGCACCTCCTGCGCGTCCCGGCCGACAAGCAGAGTGACGACAAGCGCCGGGTCGACCGCATCCACAAAGAGATCGAGGGCGCCTTCACCGCCCTGCGCGACATCGACGAAGGCGTCTCGATCTTCGGCTCGGCGCGGGTTGAGGAGGGCCACCGCTGGTACGAGCTGGCCCGCGAGACGGCGGCCTGCCTGACCCACCACGGCTACACGGTGATCACCGGCGGCGGCCCCGGCTTGATGGAGGCTGCCAACCGCGGCGCCGCCGAGGCCGGCGGGCTCTCGGTCGGGCTCAACATCGAGCTGCCGCACGAGCAGGCGATCAACCCCTACGTCAACCGCCAGTATGAATTCCACTACTTCTTCGCCCGCAAGCTGATGTTCGTCCGCTTCGCCCGCGCCTTCGTGATCATGCCCGGCGGCTTCGGCACCCTCGACGAGATGTTCGAGTCCCTGACCCTGATCCAGACCCATCGCATCCAAGCCTTCCCGACGATACTCGTCGACTCCGAGTTCTGGGACCCCCTCCTCGAGTGGATAGACCGCGGCCTAGAGGACCACGGCCTGATCGGCCCCGGCGACAAAGAGATGCTCGTCGTCGCCGACGACCCCCACGACGTCTGCAAGCACGTGATGCGGGCGAGCGAGCTTCAGCGGACGCTGGCCTGACGGTTAGTTAGTCAGCGGATTTGGTCCGAGGACGACTTCAGCATGTCTTGAGCCCAGCGCTCGTTGAAGCCAGCGAGAAAGCCAACCCCCGCATAGAACGCAAGCTCTTGGCCTTCTGGGATCTGTACAGCGGGAATGAGGCCACCCGCGAACAAGGCCGTGACTGCCAGTCCGAAGACGGCTCCGATCAGGGGCCGGACCGCACCGAACAGCTCCAGCAGGTCCCGGCTCGCATTCACGTCAAGAGTCAGCTGACCGGAGCTCATTCTTTGCAAGAGGCTGACGAGGGCCCCCAGCCCTCCGGCTGGGATTGCGATCCCGTAGGCGGCGCTCGTCCCCTTCCACCAAAAAATCAATCCAGTGATGGTGGAGATGAGTGCTACTAAGACCAACCCCACGATTGCACCCTGCCAGTAGCGGCTTTGCACCCTGCGCTGTATGTCATCCCGGAGGCGCTGCCTCGCCGAGACAAGCTCCGCTTGATAATTGTCCATCTCGGCTTCGAAGGTGGGTCCCGGCGGAGGCGGGGGATCGACCCCCTTTGCCGACTGGCCGACCTTTTCACGTTGGCGGATGTTCTCCTGTTGAATCGACTGCATCACCCAGGCAGCAAGTGCAAAGGCTCGCGCGGGGTGGAAGCGGCGGGCCTTCGCTCCTCCTCCGCTGCCGATTGCCGTTCGGAAGAACCTGCTTATTCTGGCGAGGAACGCGCGGCTATCGACATCCTCTTCATTAGGCCACCATTCCCGCGCTTCATCGGCGAAGCCTTCGATGTCGAAGGTCAATTGCCAGGCCTTCGACCAGTCGAAAGCGATCACGTCCGTTTGGATCGTCGTATTGAGTTCGCCGGCGTCGTTGAAGTTGATCGCACCAACTGGTGGGAACAGGGCCACGTCGCCGCCACAGCTTTTTCTAAAGACCGCTTCCGCGTCCGCGATCATGCGTTGCGCAAAGGCCCGCCCCGCCTCTCCTGCTCGCTCAGAGACGGTCATGCCGCTTAGTGAGACGAGGAGGTCCCAGCTGACGTCCCCGCCCTCGATTGAGCCTTCCACCGCCTTCTGACTAAGGATTGCGATCGGCTCTTGTTGAGCACCTCCCACGGCAGGGAGAATATCCCAGAGTACTTAACTGGGATCGAGAAATCACACCGTCTGCGCAGAGACTTTCGAGTCCAGCCTAGTGCCGGAAGTGGCGGTGCTTCGTGAAGACCATTGCGACGCCGGCCTGCTCGCAGGCCTCGATCACCTCGGCGTCGCGTTTGCTGCCGCCGGGCTGGATGACGGCGGTGGTGCCGGCCTGGATCGCCAGCTCGGGGCCGTCGGCGAAGGGGAAGAAGGCGTCGGAGGCTAGGGCCGAGCCGGATAGGAGGTCGTCGGCCTCGGCGCCGCGGGCCTCGCGGCACTTCTCGACCGCGAGGCGGACGGAGTCGACGCGGCTCATCTGGCCGGCACCGATGCCGAGGGTCGCCCCGCCCTTGGCGATCACGATCGCGTTGGAGCGGACGCGGCGGCTGACGGTCCAGGCGAACAGCATGTCCTGCCACTGCTCGTCGCTCGGCTCGTTGCCGGTCACCGCCTCCATGATCTCCCGCGGCTCGGGGTCGCCATCGCGGTCCTGGATCAGGAGGCCGCCCTGGACCCGCTTGACGTCGCGTTCGCTGGGGTCGGCCTGGCGGCGCTCCTCCTCGCAGAGGATGCGGATCGCTTCCTTCTGGGTGAGGACGTCGAGCGCCCCCTCCTCGTAGCCGGGTGCGCTCAGCACCTCGACGAAGTTCTCGTGCAGCTCCTCGGCGAGCTCGCGGCCGATCGGGCGGTTGAGCGCGATTATGCCGCCATAGGCGGAGACCGGGTCGCAGGCGAGCGCCTTCAGGTAGGCATCGAGCGCATCGGCGCCGATCGCCACCCCGCAGGGGTTGTTGTGCTTGACGATCACGCAGGCCGGCTCCTCGAAGTCACCGACCAGGCTGCGTGCCGAGTCGAGGTCGAGGACGTTGTTGAAGGAGAGCGCCCGCCCGTGCAGCTTCGAGGTCCGCGAGAGGATGTGGCTGCGCAATCCCTGCTCGGCGTAGAGCGCCGCCCGCTGGTGCGGGTTCTCGCCGTAGGAGAGGTCGAGCACCTTCTCGTAAGCGACCGCGAGGTGTTCGGGGAAGTCCTCGTACTCCATCGAGAACCAGCGGCTGATCGCGGCGTCGTAGCGCGCGGTCTGGGCAAATGCCTCGTTGGCGAGCCAGTGGCGGGTCGCGGCGGAGATCTCGCCGCCGCTCTCTTCCAGCTCAGCGCAGACGGCGTCGTAGGACTCTGGTTTGACGATCACGGCGACGCTCTCGTGGTTCTTCGCCGCCGCCCGGATCATCGTCGGCCCGCCGATGTCGATGTTCTCGATCGCCAGGTCGTGCTCGACGTCGTTCCCGGAGATGGTCTGCTCGAAGGGGTAGAGGTTGACGCAGACGACGTCGATCGGCTCGATCCCCTCTCGCTCCAGCGTCGCCAGGTGCTCCGGGTCGCCGCGCCGCGCCAGCAGCGCCGCGTGCAGCCGCGGGTGCAGAGTCTTCACCCGGCCGCCGAGGATCTCTTCCTGGCCGGTGAACTCGGAGACGTCGGTCACCTCCAGCCCGGCCTCGCGCAGCGCCGTCGCGGTGCCGCCGGTGGAGAGGATCTCGACCCCAAGCGCCGCCAGCCCCTTGGCGAAGTCGGCGACGCCGGTCTTGTCGGAGACCGAGATCAGGGCGCGGCGGACGCGGACCTGACCGCTCTCGGCGCTCGTCGCTTGGGTGTCGGTGGCGGGGTCAGTCATCGATCGCGACCTGGCGCGGGTCGCTGGGGTCGATCCTAACTCTGCCCTCCGCGATCATGCGGATCGCCTCCGGGTAGAGCTCGTGCTCGAGGTTGTGGACGGCGGCCTCGAGCACCCCGCGTTCGCGGCCGACCGGCACCGGCACCCGCCGCTGCAGGATCACCGGCCCGGTGTCGATCCCCTCGTCGACGAAATGAACGGTGACGCCGGTCTCCTGCACGCCCGCCTCCAGCGCCTGGCCGATCGCGTCGAGGCCGGGGAATTCCGGCAGCCAGGCGGGGTGGATGTTGACGATCCGCCCCGCGAAGCGGGCGACGAACGGTTCGGTCAGCAGCTGCATGTAGCCGGCGAGTACGACCAGGTCGGGACGGTGGGCTTCGACCCAGTCGCCCATCGCCGCGTCGCGTCCCATCCGGTCGGGATAGGCGTCGGCGGGGAAGACCGCGGTGTCGATGCCGGCGCTCGCCGCTCGTCCCAACGCGCCCGCGCCCGGCTTGTCGGAGCCGACGGCCGCGACCTCGACCAGCCCCCGCCCGTGCAGCTTGTCGAGGATCGCCTGCAGGTTGGTGCCGCTGCCCGAGGCGAGGACGACGATCCGGAAGGCGCTCACGCGCCCATCTTGTCGAATTGCCGGTCGAACCAGTCACCCAGCTTTGCGAGAAATATCTTGACCAAAGCTCCCTCAGGTGGTATCCCGGTCTCTTCCGATACCTAACGCCCGATGCTGGAGGCGCCGGGCTAGAGGGAGAGATTCAAAATGAGGAAGCTGAAGACGTTGGCGCTGGCCGTCGTCGCGGTTGCCGCGCTGATGGCGACCGTCGGGGCCGGAAGTGCCGCGGCGACAGAAACGGCGCTCTGCAAAGCGCCGACAACATTCGCCGGCCTGCCGAGGTGCGAACCAAACCACCTCTGGCCGGCGAACACCCGGATCCACACCGAACAGGAGGTGGGCACGAAACTCATCATGCCCCTGCCCAACGGTGTCGTCGAATGCAACAAATCGACACTGGAAGCATTCACGGAGAAAGCCACATCGAAACCGCTAGGTGCCAATGTGACCGCGCTTACCTTCGGTGAATGCCAGGACGCAGGCGAACCGGTCGATGTCGAAACCGTCAAAAAAGGCACACTCGACATCGAGATCATCGACCTGCCCGAATGGACCCACAATGGGACATTGACGCTGACAGGCACCGAAATCAGGGTCAAATGGACAATCACCGGGGATGAATGCTTCTATGACCCCGGCGACATCGGCACCCTCACAGGCGGGGCGATGGCGACAATCGACTGGGCCGGTCCGCTGACCTGGACAGCCGGAAACCTCGGCTGCATCCCGGGCAACGGCAGCTGGAACGGCTTCCACACAGTCACAAGCCCGGAACCGCTCTGGGTCTCTATGTGATCTAGGCGATGAAGATCCCGGCGGGATCCGGCCGCAGCGTCAGATCCCGCCGGCGATCGTCTCGAGGGCGAATTTGCCGTCGGCCTCGTCGGGGTCGCCCAAGGGGTATTCGCCGCTGAAGCAGGCGTCGCAGTGTTCGGCCGGGTCGCCGCCGATCGCCTCGTAGACGCCGGCCATCGAGAGGTAGGCGAGGCTGTCGGCCTCGAGCTCCTCGGCGATCCCCTCGATCGAGCGGTTGTGGGCGATCATCTCCTCGCGGGTCGACATGTCGACCCCGTAGTGGCAGGGATTGCGGATCGGCGGCGCCGAGATCCGCAGGTGGACCTCGCGGGCGCCGGCGTCGCGCAGCATGCCGACGATCTGGCGGGTGGTGTTGCCGCGGACGATCGAGTCGTCGACGACGACGAGGCGCTGCCCCGCGACGATCTCCGGCAGCGGGTTGAACTTCAGCCGCAGACCGTGCTTGCGCAGCTCCTGGCCGGGCTGGATGAAGGTCCGCGCGACGTAGCGGTTCTTGATCAGGCCGTCGTCGCGGGGGATCCCGGAGGCGCGGGCGAAACCGGCCGCCGCGGGGTTGCCGGAGTCCGGCACCGCGATCACCAGGTCGGCCTCGACCGGCGCCTCGCGCCAGAGGATCTCGCCCATCCGCCCGCGCGACTGTTGCAGGACCTTGCCCTCGAGGCGGCTGTCGGGGCGGGAGAAGTAGATGTGCTCGAAGACGCAGGTCGCCCGCCGCTCGGCCTTGACGACCTGGCGCGTCTCCAGGCCCCGCTCGGTCAGGCTGACCATCTCGCCGGGGTGGACCTCGCGCATCAGCTCGGCGCCGATGATGTCGAAGGCGCAGCTCTCCGAGGCGACGACGAAGCGGTCGTCGAGGCGGCCGAGGCTGAGCGGCCGGATCCCGTGCGGGTCGCGGAAGGCGACGATCGCGCGCTTGGTCATCACCACGGTCGAGTAGGCGCCCTGCAGCCTCGGCATCACGTCGGCGACGGCGTCCTCGATCATCTTGCCGTCGTGGGAGGAGAGCAGCGCCGCCATGATCTCCGAGTCGGAGGTGCCGCGGAAGTTCAGCCCCTTCTCCTTCAGCTCGCCCCAGAGCTCGACCGCGTTGGTGAGGTTGCCGTTGTGGGCGAGGGCGACCTCGCGGCCGTCGTCGCGCCAGACCGGCTGGGCGTTCTCCCAGGAGCCGCCGCCGGTGGTCGAGT
>Ga0207649_10000024_pt1 | contig 183104 bp, 173 predicted proteins | sample KBSC43metaG_FD_184317 | JGI IMG/M metagenome (GOLD analysis project Ga0207649, IMG submission 184317) | Corn rhizosphere microbial communities from Kellogg Biological Station, Michigan, USA - KBS C4-3 metaG (SPAdes) (version 2) | ecosystem: Host-associated > Plants > Roots > Rhizosphere >... | reverse complement strand
GTTGCCCTTGTCGAGAGCCCAGACGTTGCCTTTGGAGTCGACCGCGACGTCGGCAGGATGGTTGAGCTGGCCGTTGCCGCTGCCGAGGGTGCCGAAGGATTCGACATAGGAGGCGACCCCTGGCATCGGCCCCGCCGAGACACGAGGCGGGGTGCGGTCGGGGGTTACCGTGAATTTGAGTTCTTTCGAGGGCGTGACATGTCCGTAGGCATCTTTGGCACGCGCCTTGAACACGTGCTGCCCAGCCGAGAGACCCGCGGTCTGGATCCCGATTTCTTCTTCGGCACCGCAGTTCGGTTCCCCTGCGCATTTGGGGACGAATTTTTCGATCAGCTGGCCGTCGAGTTCCGTTTCCATGCTGGCGACCCCCGACCGGATTTTGGTCGGTTCGGCCATGCTCGCGGTCGGATCGCCATCCATCGCGACCACCTTGATCTTATAGAAGGGCCGATCGGTACCCAGCGACAGTTGTTCGGTCAACGTCCCGCCGAAGGTCAACGTCGGCGCCGCGTGATCGACCCGGACCGTCATTTCGCTGGTCGTGAACGACGGCTTCCAGGCGGCGTCGTATGCCGTAACGCTCATTTTGTCGATGCCTTCCGGCATCACCGATGGCCACATGCTCAGTTTCGGCTGCGAAGCTTCGTTGAGGTTCCAGTTGTTGGGACAGGGGGATTCGGAGAGCCCGGTGCAGGAGTTGTTGGTCCACCATTCCTGCGTTTCACCAGAGGTGTTCGGAGTGGTGGCAACGAAATGCTCGACACCGAGGCCGGCGTCATCAGCCGACACGTTCATGCGAATCGAATTGTTGTCCATCCACTGAGCCGAGGAGGTCGTGTGCAGGTTCGGGCGACTCCAGTCTTCGAGCCAGATCCGTACTCCACCCGCCATCACGTCGCGCCAACATGGAATCGAGATCCCACTGGAGGTACCCATCCCGATGATCAGGGCGCGTCCCCACGATTCGAGATCGGCCCAGCCTTCGTTGTTGTTCTTGGTCGTTTCGTTGTAGAGGGTGCGGTTGTAGGAGGTTTCGTTCCACATCCCGACGTAGTCATACGGCTGCCCGTATTTGCTCTGCGGGCAGTTGACGTGCTCGTCGCGCCAGAAGGGAGAGACCCAGGCGTTGCCGAGGTAGGTTTCCGAGTTCCTCGCCGAGTACGACCACTGGCCCCACTTGTTCGCGGGGAGATTGCCATTCGGCATGTCCATATAGAGGCCGCGACCCGACCCCCAGCACGAGTAGATGCATTCGGTGTCCCCGTAGACCCAGGAGGAGGTGGGTCCGTCGCTGGTGTTCCAGTGCCATGGCCCCCCGGGGTTGAGGGCCTGCAGGTTATGGCCGTTGAACCAGTTTTGTTCCTGGTAATACCATTCCTCAATGATCGGATCGACCAGGATCGGGTAGGCGACCGAGCCTGGATCGTGTCTCACCTGGAGAGTGAGCGTGTCTCCTTCAGTGGACATCTGCACGGGAACATCCGAGCCCTGCGCGTCGACGGCACTCGGCGGCGGCACATAAGCGAGGGTCTTTCCGTCGCTATCGGTGACCACCGCAGCGCCGGACTGGGAATTCAGGTGCGCACCCGGCGGCACGTCGAGACGGAAGTGAAGGGTTTCCGGGCTCTCTTCGGAGCGCAGCTGGTCGAAGAGCTCGACCCCGCTGGCGATCGGCGCCACCAGCAAGTCGGTGTCCGCCTCTACTTCGGGGTAGAAGACGTTGTCGTCGGCGGTCACGTGCCCGTCGACGACATTCGAGTCCCCCGCTTGCGAGACCCCCAGGCCGTTGTCGCCGATTTCCACGCCATCCGAGCTGGAGGTCGAGATTCGCAGATCGACCATCGGGTTTTCCGGTTCGAAGGCTCCTCCGGCGGCTTCTAGCGAGAGGTCGATCTTGCCGCCGTCGCCCGGAAGGACGATCGGCGCCGTTCCTTCGATCAACTTCTTCTTGCCTTCGTCGGCGATGAGCGCACCGCCGTCTCCGAGCGGCCGAAGCAGGGTGATGTCGCTGAGAAATCTGGCCGGGTCGGAGTCGAGCGCGTCGAGCTGGGGGGAGAATTCCGAGCTCAGGAGCTGCCCCGCTTCCGCAGGGGTTAGATCGGTGTAGAGGTCGGCCGATTCTTGCCTTTCCTGAATCGCGGCCGGGCTTTCGATTTCCCGCTGCTTTGCGCTTTCGTCGGCGGCAAACCCGGCCAGCGTTTCAGCCATCTCGGAGTCGCCAGGCAGCCGAGAGAGTTCCTCGGCGTCGCTGGCGAAGGCCGCCGAGCTCGGCAGAGGCCCTTCGGGAGGCGAACCCTGGGCGAATACCGAGGCGGTCGAAGCCGTCAGCAGGAGGAGGATGAAAGCTCCGATCAAACCTGCTTGCTTGCGTGCACGACGTCCTTCCACCACTCCCTGCCTTTCCATAAAAAAGCATGTCTCCCTAAACGAGCGAGGACCCTACAGCATTAGATCGTCTTTTTTTACTTCAGCCTTCTTCGCGTTGGAGACCGGCTCAACTCCCCCCCCTCCTCTACGCTGCCGCGCATGAGCAGCGCTGCTCCCTGGGCTGGCCGGCGGGTCGCGATCGTCCATGACTGGTTCCAGGGCTACCACGGGGCCGAGCGGGTGGTCGGGGTGCTGGCCGACGAGGTGCTGGCGGAGGCGGGGCGGGTCGACGTCTTCACCTTCCACGCCGAACGGGAGCTGCTGCCGCCGCGGCTGGCGGCGCGGATCGTGCGCGAGTCGCGGCCCTCGCGGCTGCCGGGGCTGCGGCAGGTCGGGCATGACCCCGGGCGCTGGCGCTACCTGCTGCCGTTCATGCCCCGCTACTTCCGCTCGCTCGTCCTCAGCGGCTACGACCTCGTCCTCGTCTCCTCGCACTCGTGCGCGATCAATGCCTCGCCCCCGGCCGGCACCCCCTGCGTCTGTTACTGCCACACGCCGATGCGCTACGCCTGGCTCACCGACACCGAGCGGGGACGGCTCGGCGGCGCCCGCGGCCGGGTCCTGGGCGCGCTCTCGGGATGGCTGCGCAGGCAGGACCGCGCCGCCGCCCAGCGACCCGACCGCCTGGTCGCCAACTCGACCGCGGTCCGCGACCGCATCCGCCGCTTCTACGACCGCGGAGCCGACGTCGTCCATCCCCCGGTCGAAGTCGAGGAGCTGGGCGCCGATCCGTCCGGGGAGCGCGGCAGCTTCCTCTGGGTCGGCCGGCTCGTCCCCTACAAGCAGCCGCTGCTGGTCGCCGAGGCCTTCCGCGGCCTGCCCCAGAAGCTGACGATGGTCGGGATCGGACCCCTGGAGGAGGAGCTGCGGGCGCGGCTGCCGGAGAACGTCGAGCTGCGGGGCTGGATCTCCCGCGAGGAGCTGGAGGAGCTCTACAGGCAGGCGGCCGGCTTCATCCACGTCGGCGAAGAGGACTTCGGGATCACGATGGTCGAGGCGCTCGCCGCCGGGGCGCCGGTGATCGCCCAGAACGCCGGCGGCGCCCGTGACATCGTCCGCGACGGCGTCGACGGCGTCCTCCTTGACGAGCCCGGCGTCGAGTCCCTGCGCGAGGCGGTCGAGCGCGTCGCCACGACCGATTGGGACCGCGAGCGGCTCGCCGAGCGCGCCGGCGAGTTCTCCCGCCCCCGCTTCGTCGCTGCGATGCGCGAGCTGCTGGCTGAGACGATGACCCCGTGAGCGACCTCTGCAGCCAGGTCCTCGTCGAGGTCGGCGAGACGATCGAGCGCCTGCTGGGCGGCGTCGCCGGCGAGCACCGTGACCCGACCCTGCTCGACGTCGGCTGTTGGGACGGCGAGCTGAGCGGGCGCTGCGGCGCCGCTCTGGGCGCGAAGCGGATGCTCGGGGTCGAGGTCTACGAGGGCCCGGCCGCCGAAGCCGAAGCGAAGGGCCTCGAGGTCGCCCGCGTCGACCTCGAAACCGGGCGCTTCCCCTGGGAGGACGGCAGCGTCGACGTCGTCGTCTGCAACCAGGTGCTCGAGCACCTGAAGAACGTCTGGCTGCCGATGACCGAGATCCACCGGGTGCTGCGGCCCGGCGGCCACGCCGTCCTCTCGGTCCCGAACCTGGCCAGCCTCCACAACCGCGTCATGCTGGCCCTCGGCCGCCAGCCGACCTCGATCCGCGTCCTCGGCCCCCACGTCCGCGGCTACGCCTTCCGCGAGTTCCGCGACCTCGTCGCCCTCGGCGGCGCCTACGAGGTGCAGCGCGCCCTCACCGCCGGCTTCTATCCTCTGCCGGCCCGCTTCAGCCGCCCTTTCTCATCCCTCTGGACCGGCGCCGGTCACACGACGATCGTCCTCGCCCGCAAGACCACCGCCCCACCGCCCTGGCTCGCCTACATCGAGGGCGAAGTCGAGGGCGGGATGCAGACCTTCTACGGCTAGCTAGAAGGGCAGCTCGTCGGCGATCTCGGCGAGCGTCGGCGCGGTCTTGTCGCGCTCCGAGAGCAGGGGCTCGGAGACCTCCCAGTCGACGCCGACGCCGGGGTCGTCCCAGGCGATCCCCTTCTCGGTCGCCGGGTCGTAGTAGCTGGAGACCTGGTAGGCGACGTCGGCTTCCCCGGAGAGGACGGCGAAGCCGTGGCCGAAGCCGACCGGGACGAAGAGCTGGCGGTGCCTGACGTCGTCGAGGCGGTGTGACTCCCACTGTCCGTAGGTGGGCGAGTTGCGGCGCAGGTCGACAGCGACGTCGAGGATCTCGCCGCGGGCGCAGCGGACCAGCTTCGCCTGCCCCGGCTCGGTCTGGAAGTGAATCCCGCGCAGCGTCCCCTTGCGCGAGCGCGAGTGGTTGTGCTGGACGAACTCGACGTCGACGCCGAGCTCGCGCCAGGCGTCGCGGCTGAACGACTCGACCATGAAGCCGCGCTCGTCGCCGTGGACCTGCGGCTCGATCAGGACGACCCCGTCGAGCTTCGTCTCCAGCCGCTCCGCCACTAGCCGAGCGCCTTGCCGTACTGCTTTTCGTAGTACTCGCGGTACTCGCCGGAGCGGATCGGCCCCCACCACTCCTCGTTCTCGCGGTACCAGTTGACGGTCCGCTCGAGGCCCTCGGCGAAGTGGACCTGTGCCTCCCAGCCGAGCTCCTCCTTCAGCTTCGCCGAGGAGAGCGAGTAGCGGCGGTCGTGGCCGGGGCGGTCGGTGACGTACTCGATCAGCGACTCGTCGCCACCGGTCAGCTCGATCACCCGCTTGACGACCTCGATGTTCTCGCACTCGTCGGGTCCGCCGACGTTGTAGGCCTCGCCCGCCTTGCCCTTGGTGAGGACGGTGTGGATGCCGGTGCAGAAGTCCTCGACGTAGAGCCAGTTGCGGACCTGCTTGCCGTCGCCGTAGACCGGCAGCGGGTCCCGGTGCAGGGCGTTCAGCGTGATCAGCGGGATCAGCTTCTCCGGGTACTGGCGCGGCCCGTAGTTGTTGGAGCCGCGGACGATCGAGGCGTCGATCCCGTAGGTGTGGAAGTGGGCGGAGACGAGCAGGTCGCCGGCCGCCTTGGTCGCCGAGTAGGGCGAAGAGGGATCGAGCGGCGAGGTCTCGGTGAAGGAGCCCGACTCGATCGAGCCGTAGACCTCGTCGGTCGAGACCTGCAGGTAGCGCTCGACGCCGAGCTCGCGGGCCGCGTCGAGCAGCGTCCCGGTGCCGACGACGTGGGTGCGTGCGAACGCTTCCTGGTCGTCGATCGAGCGGTCCACGTGGGACTCGGCGGCGAAGTTGACGACCGCGTCGACGTCCTGCATCGCTTCGCGGACGACGGCCGGGTCCTCGATCGCCCCCTCGATCAGCTTCGTCCCCTCGGGCAGGTTCTCGCGCCGCCCGGCGTAGGTGAGCTTGTCGAGGACGACGACGTCGTGCTCGTCGCCGATCAGCCGCACGTAGGTGGAGCCGATGAAGCCGGCGGCGCCGGTCACCAGGAGTCTCATTCGCTTGCCTCCGCTTGTCGTTGGGCGAGATAGCCTGCCAGTCCGTCCTGCCAGCTGGGCAGCCGGATCGCGTGCTCGCGCTGGCTGGCAAGGGCCGAGAAGGCCGGCCGCGGCGCCGCGGCGCCGAATTCCTCGCTGGTGATCGAGAGTGCGCGGCACTCGACCTTGGCCTGCTCGAAGATCTCGTTGGCGAACTCGTACCAGGAGCACTGCCCCGCCGCCGCCATGTGGTGGATCCCGTACTCGATCCCCTCGATCAGGCGGACGATCCCGTAGGCGAGGTGCCAGGTGTAGGTCGGCGAGCCGACCTGGTCGCGGACCACGGTGACCTCACTCTGGGTCTCGGCCAGGCGCAGCATCGTGTCGACGAAGTTGCGACCGCCGAGCCCGTAGAGGCCGGCCGAGCGGACGATGAAGTGGCGCTTGTTGGCCGCCGCGACGGCCTCCTCGCCGGCGAGCTTGGTGCGCCCGTAGGCCGAGAGCGGCGCCGGCTGGTCGCTCTCCACATACGGGGAGCCCTTGAGGCCGTCGAAGACGTAGTCGGTGGAGACGTGGAGGACGCGGGCTTCCACCTTCGCGGCGGCCGCGGCGACGTTGCCGGCGCCTTTGCCGTTGATCGCGAAGGCGGCCTCCTCGGCGTCCTCGGCGCCGTCGACGTCGGTCCAGGCGGCGCAGTTGATGACGACGTCGGGCCGCTCGAGGTCGAGCTTGCGGCCGACCGCCTCGGGGTTGGCGACGTCGAGCTCGGCGCGGCCGTAGCCGACGACGTCGTGGCCGGCGTTGCCGGCGGCGAGGAGGACGTCGCGGCCCAGCATCCCGGCGGCTCCGGTGACGAGCAGCTTCACAGCGACACCATTAGACGAGTTTGATCTCGGAGCGGTCGCCGACCAGCATCTGCAGGGTCTGCGGCATCCCCTGGCTGCGGGTCAGCTTCACTTCCTTGCCGAGCAGGCTCGCCTCCATCCGGGTGCCGAGGTCCTCGACCACGGAGCCGGCGAGGACGATCGAGTTCTCGACTTCGGAGCGGCGGACGTGGACGTCGTCGCCGATCGAGGTGTAGGGGCCGATGTAGGCGTCCTCGACGCAGGCACCGGCGCCGATCACCGCCGGGCCGCGGACGACGGCGCGCTCGAGCCGGGCCCCGGGGCCGATGACGACGCGGCCCTCGACCTTGGAGTCCTCGTCGACGTCGCCCTCGATCGAGGTTTGGAGCTCCTCGAGGACGAGCCGGTTGGCCTCGAGCATGTCGGCGAGCTGGCCGGTGTCCTTCCACCAGCCGCGCACCACCTCGGAGCGGACGCTGCGACCGTCGTCGATCAGCTTGTCGATCGCCTCGGTGATCTCGAGCTCGCCGCGCCAGGAGGGCTCCAGCGAGCGGGCGGCGTCGAAGATCAGGTTCTGGAAGAGGTAGACGCCGACCAGGGCCAGGTTCGAGGGCGGGTCTTTCGGCTTCTCGATCAGGCGGACGATGTTGTCCTCGCCGTCGAGCTCGGCGACGCCGTAGGACTGCGGGTCGTCGACCGGCGTCAGCAGGATCAGCGCATCCGGTTCGTGCTCGGTGAAGGTCGAGACGAGGCCGCGGAGGCCGTCGCGGAGGAGGTTGTCCCCCAGGTACATGACGAAAGGCGAGGTGCCGATGAACTCCTCGGCGGTGAGCACCGCGTGGGCGAGGCCGGCGGGCGAGTCCTGGACGATGTAGGTGATCTCGGCCCCGAACTGCGAGCCGTCGCCGGCTGCCTCGCGGATCTCGTCGCCGGTCTCTGGGGCGATGATGATCCCGATCTCCTTCACCCCGGCTTCGACCAGCGCCTCGATCCCGTAGAAGAGCACGGGTTTGTTGGCCACCGGCACCAGCTGCTTGGCCGAGGTGTGGGTAATCGGGCGCAGGCGGGTGCCGGCGCCGCCGGAGAGGATCAATCCCTTCAAGGGCTCCATTCGAGGCTGCAACCCTACTGCGCGGGGAAAAGAGCGCGCCTTGCCGTGGAATCCCGGTTCTAGCCGTTCAGGAGGCGCCCGCGGATGCGCCGGAGGACGCCGGGGAGCCCGGCGCTGAGCCGGGCGACCGCGGCGGCGAGCTCCTGGTTCTGACGCTCGAGGCCGTCGCGGTCGGCCTGCAGCGCCACAAGCTCCGCCTCGGTCCGCTCGAGCCGCTCGGCCAGCTGGTCGCGCTCGGCATGGAGGCGGGCGACGCTGCGGGCGGCTGGCATCTGGCCGACGCGGGGAGCGTCCCGACGGCCGGCGGTGAGGCTGCGGATCTCCTCCGCCAGCTCGGCGTTGACGCGCAGCAGCTCCTCGACCCGCTCGGTGCCCGCTCCCCGCTCAGGCCCCACCGCCGGCCTCCCCCGCCCCGACGCCGTCCAGGCGGCGCCAGCCCTGTCCTTCGGCCCAGCTGCGCGCGTGCAGCGACGCGTCGTGGGCCCGCAGCAGCGAGTCGGGATGGACGCGGTATCTGGCCAGCAGCTCGGGAATGACCGCACCGTACTCACCCCGTTCGCGCAGGCGCCGGTAGAGGTGCCAGTCGGCGTGGATCGAGGCCCGGGGGTCGTATGGCTCCCCCAAACGCTCCAGCGCCCGGCGCGAGACCAGGGCGGTCGTGTCCCCGTCCCAGTTCTCTTCGTCGGCGCCCAGGACCCGGTTCCCCAGCGGGGCGTAGCCGCGGCCGTCCAGCTCCTCCCCCTCGGGACCGATGAAGCGCAGCCAGCAGGTGACGTAGGCGAGGTCAGGATCGGCGCGAAAGACCTCGAGCGCCCGGGCGACGAACTCGGGTTCGAGCACGTTGTCGGCGTCGAACATCATCAGGTAATCGCCCTCGGCGAGGGTGATCCCGAGGTTGCGGGCGGTTGCGTCCCCCCGGTTCAGCTGGTGCACGAGCCGCACCCGCGGCGCCGCCGCCAGCTCGGTCAACACCCCGTCCTCGGCCGCAAAGGATCCGTCGTTGACCAGAACCACGTCGAGATCCCGGTGTGTCTGCGCCAGCAGCGACCCCACCGCCTCCTCGATATACGGGTGCGCTCGGTGGTACGGGACCACCGCCGAGACCCGGTTCCCCTGCAGGCGCGCTCGGGCCGGCGACCGAGGGTTCGACGCCAGTATCTCCTCGTAGGAGTCGAGGACCGCCTCCGGTTCGGTGAGCCGGCGAAAGCTCTCGAAGACCGCGCCCGACGCGCGCACCCGCGCCACCTCCTCCCGGTCCTCCTGCAGGGAGCCGAGAATCGCCGACAGGGCCTCGACCCCGGTGCCGGCGGCGAGCCAGCCGTTGACCCCGTGCTCGACCGTCTCGGTCTGGGCGCCGACCGGGGTCGCCAGGACCGGGAGCCCGGCGCTCATCGCCTCCAGGGCGACGTTGGCGCAGACCTCGAAGGTCGAGGGGACCGCCAGCAGGTCATGCTCGGCGAACCGCCTGCGTAACTCATCGCGTGAGATCGGTTCCTCGATCCGCACCCGGGGATCGCCCCCGCAGATCGTCTCGATCGTCATCCGCATCGACTGCCCCATCGGCGCCGTATCGGTGTCGGCTCCGATCATCGTCAGCCGCCAGTCGCCCGGCAGCCCGAGACAGGCTTCGACGAGCGCGAGGACTCCCTTCAGCCGCTGCAGCCGACCCGCGTAGAGGATCCGCAGGGGCCCGGCGGGGTCGGAGCTGGCCGGACGGGGCGGGGCCTCCTGGACCGGAAACGGGCGGCCGACCCGCACCGCGGGGGGAAGCCGGAGATCGGCGTAGTGGCGCCGGTAGAGGTCGAGGATCTTGCCGCCGGGCCAGAGCAGCAGGTCGGCGAGCCGGAACTGCTCGCGCTCGAGCTCGGCGACCCGCGCTTCGCCCGGCTGCAGCGCGGTGCCGTCGTGGAGGGCGAGCAGCTCGGCGGTCGAGGAGATGCGGATCGCGATCGTCGTCTCCCGCAGCAGCTCGTGGCCGGCGAGCCGCGCCTGCAGCGCCACCAGGCCCTGAGCCCGGTAGTCGCAGAACTCGATCAAGCGCGGCGGCGCGCCGGTGTCGTAGGCCGCCTCGATCGCCTCCAGAGTCGCCGCCGAGCGGCGGTGGTCATCGGAGGCGAAGGAGAGGGCGGCGAGCGCCTCGCTCGGCTCCGGCGCCTCGATGAAGGTGACGTCGTGGCGCTCCGCGAGCACCTCGGCCTGCCGTCTGGTGGCGGCGCCGATCCCGCCGTAGGGGCTGTGCTCGGCGGAGACGATGCAGATCCTGCGCCTCATCGGCCGACGGTATCGTGCGCGCGCATGCCACTCCCCGACAGGGCAGCCGCGGCTCGGCGGCACCTCGATCGCCACCTCTTCCCCGCCGCAGGCCCCGAGGCGGAGGTCCCGCTGACGGGGGCGCGCTTCGCGGCGCTCGTGATCGGGCTGCTGGCGCTCGCGGTGGTGCTGCAGCTCGCCCGCATCGGCTGGACCGGCTCGCTCGACGCGCTCTGGGCAGAGGACGGCCCGATCTACCTCGCCGGGGCGATCGAACACGGCTTCCTCGACGCGATCACGACCGAATACGCCGGCTACCTCGTCCTCGTCCCGCGGCTGATCGGCGAGGTCGGGGCCGCCCTGCCGCTGCGCGACGCCCCGGCGGCGATGGCGATCACCTCGGCGATCTTGGTCGCTCTCAGCGGCCTCGCGGTCTGGCATGCCGCCGCCGGACATATCGCCAGCCCGCTCCTGCGGGGGGCGCTCGCGGCCCTGACCGTGCTCACCGCCGTCGGCGGGACGGAAACGATCGTCTCCAGCGCCAACGTCCCCTGGTTCATGCTCGTCGCCAGCTTCTGGCTGCTGCTCTGGCGCCCGCGCAGCACCTGGTCGGCTGCTCTCGGAGCCTCGTTCATCGCCCTCACCGCGCTCAGCACGCCGGGCACCCTCTTCTTCCTCCCGCTCGCGGTCCTCCGCGCCTTGGCCGTCCGCGACGGCAGGGACATGGCGATCGTCGGCTCCTACTTCGGCGCCAACCTGGTGCAGCTCTACGCGGTCGCCCGCAGCGACTACGAAGGGGTCGAACCGGTCTGGACCGGCGACGTCTGGGACGTCCTCCTGCAGCGCGTCGCCGACGGCGCCGTCTTCGGGCTGCGGCTCGGCGGCGAGATCTGGGCGCTGCTCGGCTGGCCCTTCCTGATCCTCCTCACGCTGGCGCTTCTGGGCGGGCTGGCCGTCGGCGCCTGGCGCTCGGTTCCGGGAGTCCGCTGGCTGGCCGGTCTCACCATCCCGATCGCGGTCGTGATGTTCGTCGTCTCGATCTACCAGCGGGCGGTGGCGATCCCGATGCTCTGGCACGGCGGCGACTGGATCGCCGACGCCGGCCGCTACGCGGTCGTCCCGGTGATGTTGCTCGTCGGCCTGATCTTCGCGATCGTCGACCGCGGCTGGAGAGGGCGCAACTGGAGGGACCGGCCCTGGTTGGGGATCGCAGTGGTCGCCGTGATCCTCGTCTCCGGGCTCGTCTCGCTGCCGGCACGCAACGTGCTCGGGCGCGGCACCCCGCCCTGGAGCGCCTCGATGGACAAGGCCGAACGGACCTGCTCCTCAGACCCGGGCGCAGCCGCCGTCTTCGACATCTCGCCGCCGGGGTTCGCCTTCCAGCTCCCCTGCTCGACCGTCCTCGCCTCCTCCGACGCCCAACCGCGCCGCTAGGCTGAAGCCGCCGAAGGCGCCCATGCCCGTCGAAGATCCCGCAACCCAAACGCCGGCGGACCGGCGCGCGCCGGCCCCCCAGCCGGGCGACCCGCTCGCGATCCAGGTCGAGGGGCTGGAGAAGTCCTTCCGCATCCCCACCCACCGCGTCGACTCCTTCAAGGAGCGGCTGGTGCGTCCGTTCGCGGCACGCGAGTACCGCGAGCTGCACGCGCTCCAGGGCATCTCCTTCGAGGTCCGCAAGGGGGAGTTCTTCGGCATCGTCGGCCGCAACGGGTCCGGCAAGAGCACGCTGCTGAAACTGCTCGCCAGCATTTACCGGCCCGACGCCGGGCGCATCCGCATGGCCGGGCGCCTCGCCCCCTTCATCGAGCTCGGGGTCGGCTTCAACATGGAGCTGACGGCGCGCGAAAACGTCGTCCTCAACGGGGTGATGATGGGGCTGACGCCGGGAGAGACGCGGCGCCGGCTCGACGCCGTGATCGACTTCGCCGAGCTCGGCGAGTTCGCCGAACTGAAGCTGAAGAACTACTCCTCGGGGATGCTGGTGCGGCTCGCCTTCTCGGTGATGATGGAGGCCGACGCCGACGTGCTGCTGATCGACGAGGTGCTGGCGGTCGGCGACGCCTCCTTCCAGCAGAAGTGCGCCGACGCCTTCCACGCGATGAAAGCCCGCGGCAAGACGATCGTCCTCGTCACCCACGAGATGGCGACGGTCGAGGAGTACTGCCACCGGGCGATGCTGATCGACGGCGGCCACATCCGCCAGATCGGCGACCCGGCGGAGACCGGGCGCGAATACCTGAAGCTGAACTTCGAACGCGGGGTCGAAACCGGCGACGCGACGTCGGGGCCGGGAGCCGACGGCGCCCGCCTCCTCGACTGCTGGCTGGAGGACGCGGCCGGCGAGCGGACGACGACGCTCGAGCACGGCGAGGAGATCCACCTCCGCGCCGAGATCGAGGTCGAGCGCGAGGCGACCGGGCTCGGGGTCGGCTTCGTGATCGCCAACGCGGACGGCCTCGGCCTGTTCGAGTTCGGGACCCAGGTGAAGGCCGCCGACGGCTCCGACGTGGTCCCGGCCGGAACGCGGACGCTCGTCAAAGCGCAGCTCGAGAACCCGCTCGCCCCCGGCCGCCACTTCGTCCACTGCGGCGCCCAGAGCAATCGCGGCGGCGGCGTCCACGTCTACGTCCACAACGCCCTCGACTTCGTCGTCTTCGGCACGGTGGGGACGAAGGGGATCGTCTCGATCGAGCACGAGATCGAGGCCAGCGTGGAGACGGAGGAGAAACGGTGACCGTGACCACGCCCGACGCCGACCTGCGCGAGGTCCACGGGCCCTCGGCCCTCGGCGGCGGCCGTCGCCGCTTCTTCGACCTCCTCTGGCTGATGGCGGTGACCGAGTTCCGCCGCACCTACTTCGGCACCGTCTTCGGCTACCTCTGGTCGCTGGTCCGGCCGCTGATGTTGTTCGGAGTCCTCCTCTTCGTCTTCACCCAGGTCTTCAAAGTCGGCAGCGAACTCGACGACTACCCGGTCCTGCTGCTGCTGGGGATCGTCCAGTTCACCTTCTTCCAGGAAGCGACGACCGCCGCGGTCACCTCGGTCGTCGCCCAGGAGGGAGTCGTCCGCAAGACCCAGTTCCCCCGCCTGGTGATCCCGCTGGCGACGGTGCTGACCTCCTTCTTCAACTTCTGCCTCAACCTCGTCATCGTCCTCGTCTTCATCCTCGCCTGGGGGGTCGAGCCGATGTGGACGTGGCTGCTGTTCCCGGTCGCGGTGGCGGCGCTCTTCGTCCTCACCGCCGCGGGCAGCATGATCCTCTCGGTCCTCTTCGTCCGCTTCCGCGATGTCGCGATCATCTGGACCGTCCTCGCCCAGGTGCTCTTCTATGCGACCCCGATCCTCTATCCGCTGGGGCCGGTCGGCGAAAAACCGCCCGTCCTCGACGAATGGCAGGAACACCTGCTGATGCTGAACCCGCTGGCGGTGATCTTCGAGCAGGTCCGCGTCTGGATGCTCGAACCCTCGGCCCCCTCCGCAGCCGAGGCGGCCGGCGGCGCCATCCACCTGCTGCCGGCGCTGGCGATCTTCCTCGGCACCTGCGCCTTCGCCGTCTGGATCTTCAACCGCGAGGCGCCGCGGATCGCCGAGGACCTCTAGGCGGGACAGACGCGAGCCTGCTGGCTCGCTTCGACGTGGAGGTACCAGGGGTTCGGAGCTTCGTCGCGGGGGATGCGCAGCAGGGTCACCGAGGCGCCGGGGGACGGTTCGGTGACGACCGGGTATTCGCCGCTGGCGAAGCGGCGGAGTTTGAAGACGGCTTCGGGGCCGGGCGCCAGCTCGATCCGGTGCAGACCCGGCCGCAGTTCCACCTCGCTGTCCCGCGGGCTGTCGGCGGCCTGTATGACGCATCCTCCGGCCAGCGAGTGGGACGGTTCCGGCAGGACTTCCGTCTGCAGCGGCAGCACCCGGGAGAGGACGACGTCGGCGTAGTGACGCCCGACCGATGGCGCCGCTTCCAGTTCGGAGACCGAGTAGGCAGCCGAGCCCCAGCGGTCGGCCGCTTCGAAGTACTTGCCGGCTTCGACGGCGCCGAGCGAGGCGGTGCCGGCGACTTCGGGGTCGGAGAGGACGTAGGCGGGGTCGACGGTCGGCCGGGCGATCTCCAGCGCCGCCAGGTCGGCGCGGGTGAAGACGCTCTGTTCGCGCTCCCACTCGCCGCCGGTCTTCATGTAGCCGAGGTTGGGGACGATCGCGACGAGGACGACCCCGGCCGCGACCAGCAGGGCGTCGCGGTTCCAGCGCACCCCGCGCAGCAGCTCGGCCGCGATCAGGATGACGAAGACGGCGCCGGCGTAGACGTAGCGGGTGGCGGTGGCTTCGCGGCCGGGGATGTAGTTGAAGGCGGCGAGCAGGTAGTAGCTGACTCCGGCCACGGCGACCGCCCAGAAGCCCCGTGGGACCCCGTATCGCCGGATCCTGTAACCGAGAGCGACGAGGGCGGCGACCAGCAGCGGCACGCCGAAGTCGATCGAGGCGGGGCCGCTGGCCGGCGTCTTGCTCAGCCCGGTCAGCGAGGAGAGCGCGGCGGCGAAGCCTTCCATCACGTAGACGGGTGAGTTGAGGATGTTCTGCAGGGTGATGTGGGTTTCGGCTTCGTGGCCCCAGCCGGCGTACCAGGCGAGGTAGACCAGGCCGGGGACGAGGAAGACGTAGGCGCGCCGCCAGCCGCGCGCCCGCCGCTCGAGGAAGACGTCGACGGCGGCGGCGAGGACGAAGGAGATGCCGAGGCTGCCCGAGAGGACGGCGAGGACCAGCATCGCGCAGGCCCAGGCGTCGCCGTGCCCGTCCTCGCGGTCGAGGAACAGCAGCATCGCCAGGCCGAAGGCGATCGGCAGGGTGAACTCGTTCTCGAACGGCCAGAGCAGGATCGGCCAGGCGGAGCCGAGGAAGAGGACGAGCGAGGCCGCCATCAGCGCCAGCCAGGGGTTGGTCCGGCGGCGGACATAGACGAAGAGGAGGATCGCCGCCACCATCTCCGTCAGCCCCATCGCCACCTGTTCGGGCGTGTTCGAGGTCATCCCGAAGACCTCGAGCAGGACCTTCGTGATCACCACCGGGACGACGACGATGTGCTCGTTGTGGGGGTGGAAGAAGGATTCGGCGGAGAAGTCCTGCCGGTCGAGCAGGAACGCCCAGGTGTCCTGGAAGAAGGTGACGTCCCACTGCGCCTTCGCCAAGACGACCGCGGCCGCGGCAAGCGCCACGCCCAGCAGCAGAACGGGGACGTTGCGCCTCTGCCACGCCATCAAGCGCGCGAGTCTAGCCGCGGCGATCGACACCTCGCCCACTTGGGGTGAACGAAGGAAGGCAGGCGGTTAGGGCGACGAAGCCGGCCAGGGCCAGGGCAGCGAGGACGGCGTCGGCGAGCGAGAACGAGGTTTCCGGCAACGGCTCGAAGGACGGCAGGTAGATCGCGAGGCTGAGCAGCGCCGCTGCGACGAGGTAGGGGACGGCGAAGCGCGGCAGCGCCGCCCGCAGCGCGGCGACGCAGCCGACCGCGCCGAGGATGGGGATCAGGTAGCTGCCGACGTGGATCGAGGTCCGCGCCGGCTCGCCGCCGATGATCACCAGCCCCCAGAGGACCGCGCCGATGCCGAAGGCGGCGAAGCAGAGCAGGGCGAAGCGCCACTCCGGCTCCTCGCGGGGTCCACGGCGCCAGGCCAGCGCCATCGCCACCGGCCCCAGCAGAAGCAGCCCGAGCGACGGGATCAGGAAGTAGAACGAGACCGAGCGGATCGCCCTGACGACGGCGGTGAGACTGCCGTCGTCGAACCCGTTCTGGAGCGATTCGTAAGCCTCCTCGCCGCCGACCATCGTCTTGAAGTTGTCGAGCTTGTATTCGAGCGCGCCGCCGAACCCGATTTCCCCGTAGGTGTCGGTGATCGCTTCTCCGACGCTGCGGTCGTCGACCTCCACGACTCCCCCGATCTGCCACTTGACGAGCCGGTTGCCGGGCGGGTCGCCGTACTTCTGGTAGGCCGACCAGGGCGCCAGCGCGACGACGCCGACCAGCACCGCCACCCCGAGCCAGCGCCCGCTCGGCATCCCGCGATAGGCGGCGATCGCCAGCAGGGGGACGACGCCGAAGATGCTCGCCCCGTGGGCGAGCATCGCCAGGCCGCAGAGCGCGGCGACCAGGGCTGCCGCCCAGAGGCTCCCGCGCGCCTCCTCCCAGAGCGGCGTCAGCACCAGCGCCGCGACCGCCAGCAGCAGCGCCGCGGGCAGCAGCTTCGGCCAGGCGTAGAACCCGTTGACGATCACCAGGCCGCTGACCAGGACGGTCCCCATCGTCAGCGCCCGGGTCGTGCGGCCGACGCGGGCGGCGAGCAGCAGCGCCCAGAGGCCGACGATCCAGAGCTGCTGCAGGACCACGCCGAGGACCTCGTAGTGGAGGCCGGTGGTGTCCCAGGAGAACGGCCGCTGCACCATCGCGTAGCCCATCTGCAGCGGCGGCCGGTCGCTGGCCAGCCATTCGCCCGGGAATTCCGGCGGCCTCCCGTGGTGCCCGTTGGCGTAGAACCAGTCGGCGAAGAACGGCGGGATCAGGTTGTCGCCTGGCAGCGTTTCGAAGAAGCGGACCTGCGGGACCGACAGCGGGTGGGCGACGCCGCCGTGCATGAAGCCGAGGAAGACGAGGAAGGTGGAGCCGAGCGCCCAGAGCGCCAGCGGCATCGCCAGGGCGCGCAGCACCTCCACCTCGACGGCTCGCGTGATCAACAGCCAGCCGACGGCGAGGGCCGAGCCGAGGGCGAGGAAGTAGGAGAACGTTTCCCCGGCCACCGGATCGGCGTAATAGGCCCAGAACCCGAACATCGCTCCGGCCCCCGAAGCCGCCAGCCAGAGCGCGAGGAGCATGGGTACCTGGCGCACCCCGCGGGCGGCCGCCCAGAGCGCCGCGGCCACGCCGGGAAGGCCGGTGAGCACGAGGTGCACCACCAGCAGGAGAAGCAGTTCGCCCTGCACGCGGGGAAGGTTCCCACAGGGCCAGTAGACTCGCCTCGATGGCAGATCAGACCTCGCCGGTCGCGCCGCGGGAGGACGCGGGCAGCGCCCCCGAGTACGGGTCCTACTACTACCGCCACGACTGCGGCATCCCGTACGAGCGCAACGAGCACTGGCTCAACTTCTTCGACCGCGTCGCCGAGGCGATCGTGCGCGAATTCCACCCATCGACGGTGCTCGACGCCGGCTGCGCGATGGGCTTTCTGGTCGAGGCGCTGCGCAAGCGGGGGGTGGACGCGAAGGGGATCGACGTCTCCGAGTACGCGATCTCGCAGGTTCACGAGTCGGTCGCCGAGCACTGCAGCGTCGCCTCGCTGAGCGAGCCGCTGGGCGGCCGCTACGACCTCGTCACCTGCGTCGAGGTGCTCGAGCACGTCCCGCCCGAGCAGGCCGACGCGGCGATCGCCAACCTCTGTGCCGCCAGCGACCGGCTGCTGATCTCGACCTCCCCCCGCGACTACTCCGAGCCGACCCACCTCAACGTGCAGCCGCCGGAGTTCTGGTCGGCGGCCTTCGCCCGCGAAGGCTTCTTCCGCGAGGTCGAGCGCGACCTCTCCTACCTGACCCCGTGGGCGGCCCTCTACGTGCGCCGCGAGGAGTCGCAGGTCGAGACCGTGAGGCGCTACGACCGCTCCTGGTGGCGGCTGCGCGACGAGGCCCAGGAGGTGCGGACGGCGCTGCTGCAGGCGCAGGAGAAGCTCTCCGAGATCGAGGCCGGCGACGTCGAGGACAGGCCGGAGCTGCTGCGCGAGCTCGACCGGCGGCAGGAGGAGATCTTGCGGCTGCGCGACCTCCTGATCGCCCGCGACGCCGAACTCGGCACCGCGCGCGGTCGCCTCTGCGAGCTCGAGGACCAGAACCAGCGGGTCGCCAACGTCGCCAACCGGGTCCACTCCCGGATCCCCGGGGTCTTCCGCCTCTTCGGTTCGGTCCTGCGGCGGCTGCGGGCCATCGCCCGGGGCTGAGCGCGTGAGCCCACCCCGCTTCTCGGTCCTGACGCCGGTCTACGAAACGCCGGCCCGCGTCCTCTGGGAGATGCTCGAGTCGGTGCGGACCCAGACCTTCGGCGACTGGGAGCTCTGCATCGTCGACGACTGCTCGGGCGCCCCCCACGTGCGCCAGATGCTGGAGGAGGCGAGCGCTGCCGAGCCGCGGATCAAGGTGAGGTGGCGCGAGCAGAACGGCGGCATCGTTGCCGCCTCCAACGACGCCCTGGAGATGGCCGAAGGCGAGTTCCTCGCCCTGCTCGACCACGACGACGAGCTCCATCCCGACGCCCTCGCCCACGTCCACGAGGCGCTCCTCGCCAACCCCGAAGGCGACTACGTCTACACCGACGAGGACAAGATCGACGAGGCCGGCCACCACTCGGGGGCGTTCTTCAAGCCCGACTGGTCGCCGGAGCGGCTGCGGACGCAGATGTACACCTGCCATCTCAGCGTCCTCCGCCGCTCCCTGGTCGAGGAGGTCGGCGGCTTCGACGCCGAGTTCGAGGGCTCCCAGGACTGGGACCTCGTCCTCAAGGTGACCGAGCGCGCCCGCGCCGTCCTCCACGTGCCGCGCGTCCTCTACCACTGGCGGATGCTCGAGACCTCGGCCGCCGGCGGCGGCGAAGCGGCGAAACCGTGGGCCTTCGAGGCCGGCAAGCGGGCGATCCAGGCCCACTGCGAGCGGATCGGCCTGCCGGCCCGCTGCGAGCGCGACGAGGTCGACCCGGGCGTCTACCACCTCGAGCCGGACCTGCAATCCGAACCGCTGGTCAGCATCGTCATCCCCAGCCGCGGCACGGTGCGGGAGATCCGCTACGAGCCGATCGTCCTGATCGAGCACTGCGTCCGCAGCATCGTCGAGCGCTCGACCTACGAGAACTACGAGATCGTCTGCGTGATGGACGCCGACACTCCCCGGAACGTCCTCGACGCCCTGCGCGAGATCGGCGGCGAGCGGGTGCGGATCGTCCGCTTCGACCGGCCCTTCAACTTCTCGGCCAAGATCAACGTCGGCGCCGTCAGGAGCAAAGGCGAGCACCTGCTGCTGCTCAACGACGACATCGAGGTGGCGACCCCGAACTGGCTGGAGCGGATGGTTATGTACTCGGCCCACCCCGGCGTCGGCGCCGTCGGCGGCAAGCTGCTCTGGGAAGACGGCCGCCTCCAGCACGTCGGGGTCGAGTTCGACGGCGGCCTGCCCGGTCACCTCTGCCGCGGCTTCGGCGGCGAGTACCGCGGTTACGGCAACCACGTCCGCATCGCCCGCGACTGCCTCGCCGTCACCGGCGCCTGCCTGATGACCAGCCGCGAGCTGTTCGAGGAGGTCGGCGGCCTCAGCCCCGGCTTCCCGGTCAACTACAACGACATCGACTACTGCCTGAAGCTCTACTCGAAGGGGCAGCGGATCGTCTATGACCCAGACCTGGTCATGCTCCACTTCGAGTCCTCGAGCCGCGAGACCGACGTCGAGGAATGGGAGAAAGACCGCCTCCTCGACCGCTGGGAGCCGCTGACCGCGGTTGATCCCTACTCGAACCCGCACCTCCACCACGGCTCGCCGCGCCTCAGCTCGGTGCTGAACTGGGCGATCCGCCGGCGCCCGAACCTGCCCAGGGTGCTGAACCTCCGCCGTGGCCGTCAGGCCGTCAGCGGTTAGCGCCGGATTCGACCCGCGGCAGCTCGGCGTTTTTGACCTGGTAGTCGCCGCGGCTGAGCGCGTTCTCGAGCCAGACGTAGAGGACGATGAAGAGGTAGCGGCTGCCCATCTCTTTCATCGCCAGCTTCGCTTCGCCGGTCGTGCGGTTGGTCCAGGAGGTGGGGACGACGGCGTAGCTGTGACCGCGGACGATCGCCTTCAGCGGCATCTCGACCGTGAGGTTGAAGTGCTTGGAGAGCAGCGGCTGGATCGTCTCGATGACCTCGCGGCGGTAGGCCTTGAAGGCGTTGGTGGTGTCGTTGTAGCGGTGGCGGAAGAGGATGCGGATGAACTGGTTGGCGAGCCGGTTGATCGTCAGCTTCAGGCGCGGATAGTCGTAGATTTTCGCCCCCGGCATGAAGCGCGAGCCGAAGGCGCAGTCCCAACCCTCTTCCAGCAGCCGGTGGTAGCGGACGAGGTCGTTGGGGTCATCGGAAGCGTCGGCCATCACGATCGCCACGGCGTCGCCCTGGAAGACGTCGAGCCCGGCCCGGATCGCGTTGCCGAAGCCGCGTTCGAGATGGGAGCGGTGGACGCGGACGCGCGGGTTGCGCTCGCCGATCTCGGCGACGACCGCTTCGGTCGAGTCGGTGCTGTCGTCGTTGACGACGATCAGCTCGTAGTCGATGCCTTCGCGCTCCAGCGCCGCGGTCACGCCTTCGACCGTGTTGGCGACGGAACCCTCCTCGTTCTGGGCGGGGATCACCACCGAGAGCTTCATCGCTTCTGCCATCGGGGCGCGACGCTATCGGAAGTCACAGATCGGTCGCGAAGTCGCCCGGCAAGATTTCGTTTCTGCGCGCATTGCGTTACAGCCAAAACGTTACGGTATGCTCATGACGCTGATGATGCCGAGAGAGAAGTGGAGCGACGAGCGCCTCGACGACCTCAACAAGAAGGTTGACGACGGCTTCGCGGACACGAAAGCCGAGATGCGCGCCGGCTTCGCCCGCCTCGACGCCGATATCCGCGAACTGCGGCGGGAGATGAGGGCCGGCTTCTTCGTGATCGTCGCCGCCATCATCAGCAGCCACGCTCTTTGAGGCTCAGGCGGTGGCGCCGACCCAGCGCTCGAGGTTCTGCTCGTACATCTCCTTGAGGATGTCGTCGATCCCGTAGCGCAGCTCGAAGTCGGGGTAGTCGGCCTTGAACGGCTCGAGGTCGGAGATCCACCAGCGGTGATCGCCGATCCGGGGCTCCTCGCCCATCTCCCACTGCAGCTCCTTGCCGGCGATCCGCTCGCAGGCGTCGATCGCCTCCAGCATCGAGCAGTTGCTGAAGCGGCCGCCGCCGATGTTGTAGACGGCGGCGGGGCGCGGGGCCTTGCGGAAGGCGTCGAAGGCGGCAATCAAGTCCGCGCTGTGGATGTTGTCGCGGACCTGCTTGCCCTCGTAGCCGAAGACGGTGTAGGGGGTGCCGGTGACGGTGCACTTCATCAGGTAGGCGAGGAAGCCGTGCAGCTTGGCGCCGGCGTGCTGGGGCCCCGTCAGGCAGCCGCCGCGGAAGGCGACGGTGGGCATGTCGAAGTAACGGCCGTACTCCTGCACCAGCAGGTCGGCCGCGGCCTTGGAGACGCCGAACAGCGAGTGGGTCGAGCTGTCGATCGTCATCGAGGTGTCGATGCCCTTGTAGTAGGGGTGGTCCTCCGGCAGCTCCAGCCGTTTCTCCAGGCTCTGCAGCGGCAGCCGGTTCGGCGTGTCGCCGTAGACCTTGTTGGTCGAGCAGTGGACGAAGGGCGCGTCCGGGCAGTGCGCCCGCGCCGCCTCGAGCAGGTTGAGGGTGCCGTTGGCGTTGACGCCGAAGTCGGTCTGCGGCTCGCTCGCGGCCCAGTCGTGCGAGGGCTGGGCGGCGGTGTGGACGACCAGCTCGATCTGGCCGGCGCGCTCGCGGAAGATCCGCTCGATCTCCCCGGCGTCGCGGATGTCGGCGTTCTCCCAGCGGAACTCCTTCGGGTAGGCCTCGATCAGGCGCTGGGTGACGTGCGAGGTCGAGGATTCCGGGCCGAAGAAGCGCGCCCGCATGTCGTTCTCGATCCCGACGACGTCGAACCCCTGCGAGACGAAGTGGTCCACAGCCTCCGAGCCGATCAGGCCCCCCGCTCCGGTGATGATCGCGACCGGCATTCGCCTACTCCTTCCCCCCCGCTGGGGCGTCGATGTTGAGGGCCTGGGCGATCCGCTCGGGATCGGCGGCGACCCACTGATGGATGTCGCTCAGCACCTGCTCGGCGCTGCGCCGGGGCCGCCACTCATCCAGGCCGTAAAGCCTCGTGCAGTCAGACAGATATATAGGCACGTCCCCCTGCCGGGTCTCCTGCACCGGCGTGATCGGCACCTCGTTACCGGTCAGCTCTTGGCAGATCGCCGTCGTCTCGCGCAGCGAGAGGCTGCACTCGCGCCCGCCGCCGACGTTCACGGTGCGACCGTCCCAGGCCTCGGGATCGAGCAGCTGGCGCTCGACCAGGTCGACAAGGTCCTCGACGTGGAGGAGGTCTCGTACCTGCTTTCCATGCCCCCCGAACCCGATGTAGCTGAGGGGGTTGCGGAAGTGGTGGGCCAGCATCCAGTGGGTGAACACCCCCTGGTCGACCTTGCCCATCTGCCAGGGGCCGGCGATGACGCCGCAGCGGTCGATCACGGCGGGAACGCCGAGCGCTTCGCGGTACTCCTCGATCAGCATCTCGGCGGCGAGCTTGGTGGCGCCGTAAAGGGTGCGCGCGCCCTCGAGCGGGAACTCCTCGGAGATCCCCCGCTCCGAGACGCCGCGCACCTCCTGCTCGGGTGAGAGCTCGAAGCGCGTCTCCGCCTCCTCCAGCTCGAGGTCCACCTGCGGCGCCACCGGGTAGACGCGGCTGGTCGAGAGGAAGACGACGAAGGCGCCGTCGCGCCGCGCCAGCTCGAGGCAGTTGTAGGCGCCGGTGAGGTTGGTGTGGACCAGGTAGCCGGTGTCGCCGTCGACGCCGCTCATCACCGAGGGCTCGGCGGAGCACTCGATCAGCGCGCTCAGCTCCCCCACCGCCCCCAGGTCCCCGGGCTCGCGGACGTCGCCCTTGACGAACTCCACCCCGGCCTCTTCGAGCCGCGGCAGGTTCAGCGCCGAGCCCTGCCGGTAGAGGTTGTCGAAGGCGACAACCTCCCAGTCGGGGTGCCTGGTAGCAAGCAGGACGGCGAGATTCGAGCCGACGAACCCCGCTCCGCCGGTGATCAGCAGCCGGTTCAAGGCTCGCGAAGCTATCACCTAGAATCGGCGCGCTCTTGCAGCTCGGCACCGTCGGCAGCGACGAGGTACACGTCTGGCTCGTCTCCCTGGATCGCCTGGAGGGGACGGCAGCGCAGCTTCCGCCCCCCGATCGCGCACGGGCCGAGAGATATCTGAACCCGCAGGCGATGGAGCGTTGGGTGGCCTCGCGTTTGGCTCTGGGGCAGATTCTTGCCAAGTATCTCCACCGCCCGGCCTCGACGATCGAGATCGCCGAGGAGGAGGGCGGGAAGCCTCGCCTGCCCGGTCGCGAGCTGGAGTTCAACCTCAGCCACTCCGGTGACCTGGCCCTGGTCGCCGTCTCCCAGCGGGCGGTGGGAGTCGACGTCGAGCGGATCGAGCCCGCCCGCGACCTCCTCGCGATCGCCGAGCGCAGCTTCGGCGAGGCTGAGGTCGCCAGGGTCCGCGATGCCGCGCCGCACGAGCGCGCCGCCACTTTCTACGAGGAGTGGACCCGTCACGAGGCCCGGCTCAAGTGCCTCGGCGTCGGCCTCGCCGGGCCCGAGCCCGCTCCTGGGGCTTCGGTCGCGGTGCGGAACCTCGAGGTCCCCTCCGGATATGCCGCCGCCGTCGCGGTTGCCGGCGAGGCGATCGGCGCCCTGCGCTGCTGGACGATGCTTTAGCCGTCCTCCACCAGCTCCTCGATGTTCGCGAGGGAGACGGCCCGCGTCTGCGAGAAGAGGACGAAGAGGCTGACGAAGTTGCCCAGGGCGACCAGCGAGACGATCAGCGACCCGAGCGCGATGTAGCTGGTCCAGCCAGGAACCGTCGAGGTGGTGAGCAGCTTCAGGCAGATGACCACGACAGCCAGCGCGAAGCCGAAGACGCCGAAGAAGACGAAGGCCACAAGGGCGCGAAGCGCGATCCGGTCGGTGAATGGCATCAGCATCCGCAGGCCGTGCTGCGCCAACCGTCCGAAGGTCATCTTCGAGCGGCCCTGGTAGCGCTCGCCGCGATCACAGGGAACGAACTCGATGGGGACGTCGAGAGCGAGGATCGCCGAGGAGTAGGAGAGGTCGAAGGACGGATGCAGGAGCACGCGCCGAGCGATCGAGCCCGGCATCGCGGCGAAGTTGCCGGAGCGGACGGTGGTGCCGGTCAGCGACCTGAAGAGGAGTCGGAAGAGCCGGTAGAAGAGCTTGAACCCCAATGACTCGCGCCGCTTCGAGCGCAGCGCCAGGACCACCGTCTGGCGCAGGTGCGGCTCCTCGGCCCGCAGCGGCGCCAGCATCCGCGGCAGGTCGTCCGGCTGGTCCTCGCCATCGGCGTCGAGGGTGACGATCGCGTCGTCGTCGCCGACCCGAGGCAGGATCTTCCGCAGCGCGTAGACGATCGCCCGCTGGTGACCTAGGTTGAAGGGGGGCGTGAGCACGGTGACGTCGTCGCAGCCGGACAGCCGCTCGATCTGCTCGTCCTGCCCGGCGGTGTCGTCGATGACGACGAACCTCGCCTCGGAGCCGGTAAGGGTCTTGCGCAGGTTCTCGTGGAGGATCTCGAAGGAGCCGACGTCGCGATAGACGGGGGTGACGATCCAGGCTGTCAAGCCGCGCCCCCCGTTCCTTCGCGCCGCAGCAGCCGGAACTCTCCGACCGTGACGAGGGGCCGGAAGCCGTGCCGGAGGTAGCGGACCAGCGGCCCATCCGGGATCGCGCCGCCGCTCCAGGCTTCGGCGAGCCAATGGTTTTCCAGCAGGCAGAGGCCTCGGATCCTGCTCGTTTCCTCGATCACCCGCTCCTGATGAGCGTCATCGAAGAGGGTCATCCAGCCGGTGGCGTTGTAGCCGGTCGGCGGCTCCAGCCCGCTCCAGAAATAGAAGCTGTTCATCCCCGGCAGCATCACCAGCGAGCGGCAATCGGCCTTGATTGCGCGGGTGACCTGACGGTAGAGGCTCGCTTCTTCGGGGCTGACGTGGACGTCCTCCGCCCCGGCCAGGCCGAGCGAGACCCCTTCGTCGTAGGCGGCGCGGAAATCGTGCAGCGGCTGGCGCAGCTGCGTGTTGACGAGAACCAGCATCGCCAGCGCCGCGGCGACGACGGCAAATGCTGCGACAGCCCGCCGCTCCCTCGCCCCATCGAGGCTGCGGGCCAGCGTCCGGGCGCCGCCGGCGACGCAGAGGGCGCCGACCGGGATCAGCAGGAAGGTCGACCAGGGGATCTGGCTGCCCGCCACGGGGTAGGCGTGCAGCGCCTGCAGCACCGCCAGCGGGGGCAGCAGCAAGCGGCCGAAGGCGGTGGCGCCGTCCTCGTCGCCGGGCAGCGGGATCAAGGCCACCCAGGCGAAAGAGAGGAAGGCGAACTGGTTGCCGTCGAAGGAGGTGAGGTCGAAGAAGACCGTCTTCCCGATTACCGAGAGCGCCATCTCGAGCCCGACGAGGATGCTGAGGACCCCCGTGAAGGAGGCGAAGGCCGCGCCGCCGCGTGAGCTTCGGCCCCGGCCGACATAGGCGAAGGCGATGGCCCCGGTCAGCCCGAGAAGGTCGAAGGCCCAGGTCCGGCGGTCGAGCGAAAGCGGGACGTTGTAGGCGTCCGACTGGCGCAGCGGCTGCGCGATGATCCCCTCGACCAGCCCGCCCGGGGAGGTGCCGGCGGCGATCAGGGCCAGGCAGACGACCACCCCGGTCACCAGCAGCCCCCCGGCGAGCCACCAGAGCTCCCTACTGTCGCGCGAGCGCGCCGACCGCGACCGCAGGACGATGACGACGGCAAGCGCCGCGATGGCGACGTGGACCCCGTAGTGGCGGACCCAGGATTCGCCGAACTTCGGCGCCATCAGCAGCAGCGGGGTCGCCACGAACAGCGTCTCGGCCGCGGGGCGCGACCACCGCAGCTTCCTCAACCTCGGGTAGCTGATCGCGCAGACGAGCGCGAGGGAGATCAGGGCGAAGGCGCCGACGTTTACCTTGACCAGGATCAGCGCCATCACCGCGCCGCCGAGGAAGGCCATGGGCAGCTCCGAAAGGCGCGCGCGGACCAGGCAGGAGAGGCCGACGATCACCCCCAGCAGGAGGCAGATCGTTCCGCCCGGGTGCATCGGCTCGGCGACGACGCTGATGATCGCGCCGAAGACGAGCATCTGGGTCGCGAGCCCGAGCAGCATGCTGCGGGTCAGCCGCCAGGTCGAGAGCCCGAAGAGGAGCGAGGCCCCGACCCAGGGGACGGTCGCCGCGGTGCGGCCGCCGTCGTGGTCGAGCGGGATGCCGAACAGTTCGAAGAAGCCGCCCCAGAACTCGAAGTAGAAGGGGCCGTACTGGCTGAAGACGTCGTCGTAGAGGTGCCCGTGCTCGATAAACGAGCGCAGGGCGATGAGCATGTAGCCCTCGTCGTCGTAGAACGCGAAGCCGGTGAACATCCGCGGGTGGGCGAGGAGGACGGTGACCACCGTCACTGCAGCAAAGAGCACTCCCCCCACCAGTAGACGCACCCCTGAGCGGCGCCTGAGTACCTGACTATTCTCAAACAAGCTCCGCAAGGTATCGAAACGTTTTCGATGGCGCCGCCGGGGGGATTAGCTACTTTGAGGTGGTGATCCGGGCAGGCGGAAAGTTCGTGCTGGCGCTGGGCCTCCTGCTGGGGCTCTGGACCGGCAGCGCCCAAGCGCTGACGGCGCAGAGCATCGGCAGCTTCGACCAGCCGGTCTACGTGACTTCGGCGCCGGCCAACCCCGATCGCCTCTTCGTCGTCGAGCGCGGCGGCTCGATCGTGGTGGTCGAAAACGGCGAAGTGAAGCCGTTCGCGACCCTCCCCGTCTCCAAGGTCGGCGAGGGCGGCCTGCTCTCGATCGCCCTCGCGCCCGACTTCGCCACCAGCGGGCGGCTCTTCGTCTACTACACCGGGCCGCAGGCGGAAAATCCGGACATCCACGTCGCCGAACTCGTCGCCGGCGGATCGGGTGCCCCCCTCTCCAGCCTCCGCAACCTGCTGACGATCGAACACCCGAACCAGGACAACCACTACGGCGGCCAGCTCCAGTTCGGGCCCGAAGGCAACCTCTTCGTCTCGACCGGCGACGGGGGCGGCAGGGACGACCTCGAACACAACGCCCAGGACCTGGGCAGCCTGCTCGGCAAGATCCTCCGCATCGATCCCGACGCCGGGGCCACGCGCCCGTACACCGTCCCCGCCGGCAATCCCTTCGCCGCCAATCCGGCCCCCTACGACACGATCTGGAGCTACGGGCTCCGCAACCCCTTCCGCTTCTCCTTCGACCAGCAGACGGGCGATCTCTGGATCGGCGACGTCGGCCAGGAAACCCGCGAGGAGGTCGACTTCGCGGCTGCCCCGGGTCTCAACGCCGGCGCCAACTACGGCTGGAACTGCCGCGAGGGCTCAGAGGCAGGCCCGGCGACCGACGAAGGATGCGGAACCGCGCCCCCGGGAGCCTTCACCGAACCCGTCTTCGACTACGCGAATCCCGCCAGCGGCTGCGCCGTCATCGGCGGCTACGTCGCCAGGGGGCCCGGCTTCGGCGACCTCCTCGGGCGCTACGTCTACGGCGATCTCTGCGCCGGCAACATCCGCTCGTTCTCGCTCGCGAGCCCCTACCTGACCGATCGCCCGGAGGGGGTCCACGTCGAATCGCTCAACTCCTTCGGCGAGGACTCCTGCGGCCGGCTCTACGCGGTCTCCGGCGAAGGCCCCGTCTACCGCCTGCTCGGCTCCGGCGCCGCCACCTGCGGGGGGGCCGCCCCGGTGGCGACGCTCACCCCCTCCCTGGTCAGGGTCCGCGCCGCCAGCCGCAAGGTCAAGCGCAAGCGCCGCGCCCTGATCTCGGCCTGGGTCAGCCCCTGCAACGGACGCCGCGGCGGCCGGGTGACGCTCTGGCGCGGCCGCCGCAACCTCGGCAGCCGCCAGCTCGACCGGGTCTGCTCCGCCCACTTCCGGCCCCAGATCAAGCGCCGCTCCAGCTTCCGGGTCACCCTCAAAGCCGACCAGACGTTCGCCGGGGCGATCTCCCGGCGGCTGACGATCCGCCCAATCCGCCACTCCCGGCACTGAGCCGAGCCGCCTGCCCGCTGTTCAGGGCCGGGCGCGGCCGCCGGCAAGGGCAACGAAGGCGTGCCACGCGGGCTTGGGGCGAAACTTCGGGCCGGCGCGGAAGAGGCCGACGGAGTCGCAGAAGGTGCAGGAGCCCGGCAGGTCCTTCCAGGAGAACCAGTAGGAGGCCTTGAGGTTGAGGCGGCGGGCATTTTCCAGCAGGTAGCCGTAGGAGCCGCGCAGCTGCTGCACCTGACCGCGGACGCCTTGCTCGAAGGCGACCTGCTCGAAGTCGTTCTGCGAGCCCCAGCCGAGCTCGCCGATGTAGAGGCCGGGGCGGTCATGGTTCGCGAGCGTGACGTCGTGGAATTCCTCGGTCATTTCTTCCAGTTCTTCGCTGTCGATCGCGTAGGGGTGGAGGTCGATCCCGTCGAAGCTGTTGCGCAGGCCCGGGACCGAGTAGAGGCGGTCGAGGAAGGTCGTCGCCGGCATCCCCCGCTTGCCCGCCGCCTTCGGCTTCGCGAAGAAGCCGCCGAGGACGACTTTCGCCCGCGGGTCGACGGCTTTGATCGCCTGGCTCGAGATCTTCACCAGCTTCGCGTACTGGGGCGGCGAGACCGGGTAGGCGAAGTAGAAGAAGTTGGGCTCGTTCCAGATCTGCCATTCGCGGATCGGCACCGGCGCCGTGATCGCCGGTTCGTAGTTGGGGCCGATGCCGCCGTGCTGGGCCCAGAATTCGCCGCCGGGCCCGTAGCGGGCGACGGCGGCGCTGAGGAAGGCCGACCAGGCGCGCCGCTGCTTCGCGTTCGCCACCGGCAGCACCGTTTCTTTGTGGGCGACCCAGCGCGGCGGCGAGGCCAGCGAGGGGAAGACCCGGAGGCCGTTGCGGGCGGCGACTTCCATCATCGCGTCGAAGCCGCTCCAGTCGTAGGGGCCGTTGCGGGTCGGCTGCACGCTCGACCAGAGCAGCGGCAGGCGGATGCTTTCGATCCCGCCGGCGCGCATGTAGCGGGCGTCGAGTTCGGTCAGTTCGGTCTGCGGGGCGACCCCGAAAAAGCCCTTCGGCGGCCGCGGCAGCGGTTTCGCGGCACCCGGCTGGCCGAGGACGAGAGCGAGGATCAGGCAGGCGAGGAGGGGAAGGGCAAGGAGGCGTCGTTTCATCGAGTCGGAAAAGGTAGCGGTCGGACCGGTTCGGCTTGTGAAGCTCTAGTACGTGCCGCCGAGCTTGCGGTGGTCCCAGGTTGCCGTGCGCAGCGGCGGGAAGCTGATCGCCACCCGCTTTGGCGCCTGCGCTTCGAGCGCCGCCTTGGCGTCGCCTTCGACCGAGGAGATCCCCTCGGCGTAGCGCACGGTCAAGTCCTCCGCGAACCCGAGCACGGTCTCGAAGTCGCGGTGGATCACCGCCTCGGACTCGACCATCACCCCGCGCAGCTCGCCGTACTCGTGCCCGGCCTCGACGAGCACGGTCGCCCGCGGGTCGCGTTCGAGGTTGCGCACCTTCTGCGACTTCGCATAGGTCCAGATCCAGACGATGCCGTCGCGGGGGACGAACCAGAGCGGCATCGAGTGCGGCCAGCCCCGCGGCCCGAGGCTGGAGACGATCGCGATCCGCTCTTCGTCGAGCAGCTGCCGCTCCTCGGCCCCGCTGAGCTTGATCTGGTCGCGCCGGCTCACCCGCCCACTCTAGGACGTGTCTGAGGTTGACCACGTTATGTGGGGGTGAAACTCAGACACGTCCGTGAGACGATGACCGGATGAATATCTCGATCCTTCTTTACGACGGCTTCACCGCGCTCGATGCGATCGGGCCCTACGAGGTGCTGCGCTCGGTTCCCGGGTGGGAGGTCGAGTTCGTCGCCTCGCAGCGGGGCGAGGTACGGACCGACAGCGGCGCCGTCGGGCTGACTGCCGACCGCAGCATGGAGGAGGTCGGCGCGCCGGAGATCGTCCTCGTCCCCGGCGGCATCGGGACCCGCGAGAAGATGGCCGACGAGGAGATCCTCACCTGGCTGCGGCGGGTCGACGAGACCTCGAAGTGGACGACCTCGGTCTGCACCGGCTCGCTGCTACTCGCCGCCGCCGGGCTGCTCGAGGGCAAGCGAGCGACCGGCCACTGGGCCTGGCTGGAGCCGCTGAAGGAGTTCGGCGCCGAGCCGGTCGGCGGCCGCTACGTCGAGGACGGCAAGGTGATTACCGCCGCGGGCGTCTCCGCCGGGATCGACATGGCGCTCTACCTGGTCGGGCGCGAGGTCGGTCCCGACGTCGCCCAGGCGATCCAGCTGGGGATCGAGTACGACCCCGACCCCCCGTTCGACGCCGGCTCGCCGGAGAAGGCGCCGGCTCCGATCGTCGAGCTGGTCAGCGGGATCTCGCGCGCCGAGTGACCTGGACGAAGGCGCGCCAGGCCGGCTTCGGCTTGAACCGCGCGCCCTGGCGGAAGAGGCCGGAGGAGTCGCAGAAGGCGCAGCTCCCCTGCAGGTCCTTCCAGGTGAACCAGTCGACCTGGCGCAGCTTCAGCCGGCCGCGGTTGGCGAGCAGGTAGCCGTAGGCGCGGCGCAGTTCGCGCGCCTGCCCCTGCAGGCCGACCTCGAAGGCGACCGCGCGCGGGTTGTAGGCGGACCCCCAGCCGATCTCGGTGACGTAGAGGCCGGAGCGACGGTCGCCGTGGCGGACCATCGTCCTCCGGATCTCCTCGACGGAGGCGCGCAGCTCGCCGGCGTCGGCGGCGTAGGGGTGCAGCGCGACCGCGTCGAAGTTCGCCTTGACGCCCCGCGAGCGGTAGAGCTGGTCGAGGAAGTCGACCGAGTCCATCGCCTGCGGCGGGCGCTGGCGCGGGTGCCCGAAGAGGCCGCCGAGGACGATCTCGGCGCCGGGGTCGGCGCGGCGGATCGCCGGCCGCGTCACCGCCAGCAGGCGGGCGTAGCGCCCGGGCGAGACCGGCTTCGTGAAGTAGAAGAAGTTCTCCTCGTTCCAGACCTGCCAGGCACGGATCGGCAGCCGCGGCAGCGGGTCCTTGCTGCCCGGCCCGTGCTCTTCCCAGAACTCGCCGCGGCGGCCGTAGCGTTCGACCGCGGCGGCGACGAACCGCGCCCAAGCCTGTCGCTGGCGGGCGTTGTCGACCGGCATCCGGCGACCGCTCCCGGTCGCCCAGCCGGGTGGTTCGAAGAGAACCGGCAGGATCTCGATCCGGTTCTCCGCCGCGGCGGAGACGGTCGCGTCGAACCCGCTCCAGTCGTAGTCGCCGCGACGCGAGCGCTGAACGCCGGCCCAGGAGAGCGGCATCCGCAGCGTTTCCACCCCACCGGCCCGCATCCGCCCCAGATCCTTCGGCCCGATCCCCGTCTGCGGGACGATCCCGAAGAAGCCTTGGGGGACAGCCTCCGCGCCCGCGGGAACGAGCAGGGCGACGATGATCAGAAGCAGCGGAAGGAAGAGTCGGGGGCGTTGCATTTAGCGAGAACCCGAACGCGGCGCCGGAGTCGCGCCACTTCGACCTAGAGCGATCCCGGCTCGGCCAGCCAGACGCTCTCGAAGCTGAGGCGAGTGTGTTCGAGGATCAGGTCGTAGTCGCGGTCGTAGTGCAGGACACCGCCGCCTGCCACATGGGCGCAGGCGGCGATCGTCAGGTCGGTGATCGGCATGCGGTGGTGCCCGACCCGGGCTAGATCGCTCTGCGCCTGCTCGGCGGCACGTTCTACGGCCTCGTCGACCGGGAAGTGTGAAAGCCGACCGAGACGCTCCATCCCTTCGCTGTGTTCTACTCCGTCCCGGGCCGAGAACCCGGCCTCCAGGAGGAAGGGAAGGGAGGTCGCGAGCGTCCCATCCCCGATCCAGTCGAGAACGTCGTTCTCGCGGTGCGGCGGGGCCTGATCCGCCACCAGCCGCGACCAGGCGGAGTGGTCGAGGAGCAGCAACCTACTCGGGGTAGTTGGCTTCGAGCCCGAGGTACTTGACTTCTTCCGCGGCTTTGAGGTCGGGGCGCGGTCGGTCAGGCGAATGAAGCCACTCGATGATCTCCCTGCCCGCCTGCCGCGTCGCCTCGCTGCCCGGAGTCCTGAGCTCCCGAATCTTGTCCTCAGCGCCACGAATCACTAAGTCGGCGAAGTCCACTTTCTCTCCCCCCTGCACCAGGCGCAATTTGTCCAGCACGTCCTGGACAGGCTGGGTCTCGGTGATCATGTGGCGGGGTCGCTTGGTCGGCACGGCGCGAGTGTAGCACCGTGCAACACCGCAGTCGAAGAGTTACTGCGAGGGGACCAGCTCCAGCTCCGACCAGGGCCCTTCGCCGCACATCGGCTGCGTGCGGCCGTCGAGCCAGTCCGCCTGCAGATCGTCGTAGTGGGGGCTGGCCGGGTGACCGGACTGGCCGGTGAACATCTGCCAGCGCGAGCGGTCGGGGTCGGTCGGGTCGGCGATCATCCGCCAGCTCGGCGCCCAGACGGCGTTGTAGGGGTCGTTGGGGTCGTAGGCGATCTGGCTGACCGTCTCCTGGGCGCCGCCGGCGCGGAGGCGGCGGTTGAGGAGGCGGTCGAAGAGCGGGTTGGCGTCGCCGAGCGGGTGCGGGAACTTGAGCTCGTGGACGCGACCCCAGCGCCAGGCCTCGGGGTCGGGGCCGAAGCGATCGCCGAGGTCGTCGAGGGCACCCGCCAGCGCCTCGAGGACGAGCCCGTCCCAGGAGCGGCCGATCAGCTCCTCGTCGCCTTCGGCCCACAGCGCCATCAGGTGAGAGTGCCAGCGCCAGGGCGAGGTGACGTGCGGCAGGAAGCCGTTGTCGGCGCGGTCGAGCCAGCGCTCGCAGAGGTCGCGGTCGCCGATCGCGCAGCGCGCCACTTCCCGCGCCAGCCGCAGCAAGAAGGCCTGGTAGATCGTTCCGGCGATCGAGTCCGGGTCGAGGTTGCCGTCCCAGCTGCGCAGCCGCTCCAGAGCGCTGCGCTCGCGCTGGCCGCCCGGGCGCAGGCGGCTCAGCCGCGCCACCGCCTCGACTCCGGGAAGCGAGAAGTTGTCGTTCTGGATCGCCTCGAAGCTCTCCAGGTCGTGCTTCTCTTCGGCCTCGATCATTTCCTCGATCCGCTTGGCGCGGAAGCCGTCGAGCCAGTCGCTGGTGATGTGGTGCGGGTAGTCGTCGCCGACGATCCGGTTGTTGGCGGTGATCACGTACCCGCACGCGGGGTCGACGACCTCCGGCAGCTCCTCGTAGGGCACCGTCCCCTCCCACTCGAACTCGCCGCTCCAGCCCGGCTTCGGCAGGTCCGGGCAGCCGCCGCGGCGGCGCGGCAGGCGACCGATCAGCTTGTAACCGATCGAGCCCCGGCGGTCGGCCCAGACCATGTTCGAGGCGGGCGAGGTGTGGCCCCCCAGTTGCGCGACCAGCTCCGGTCCGGAGGTGATGTCGAGCAGCTCGAAGGCGGCTTCGAAGGCGGTCGATTCGCGCAGGGTCTGGAAGGCCAGCGCCAGCGGCTCGCCTTCGTCGGCGCCGAGCGCCTCGTTGACGATCGGCCCGTGATGGGTCGAGCGCACCTCGAGCACGACCGGCTCGGAGCGGCCCTTGACGACGATCTCCTCGCGGGCGATCTCCAGCGGCCGCCACTCGTCTTCGAAGAGGTACTCATCGCCCTCGATCTTCTCGACGAAGAGGTCCTGGATGTCCGCCATGACGTTGGTGATCGTCCAGCAGACGTCGTTGTTCTGGCCCATGTAGATCCCCGGCATCCCCGGCAGCGAGGCGCCGCGGACGAAGCGGCCCTCATGGCAGAGGTCGACCTCGTACCAGATGCCCGGCATGCTCGGTGAGAGGTGCGGGTCGCCGGCGATCAGCGGCGTCCCCGACTTCGAGCGCTCGGCGCTGACCGCCCAGTTGTTGGAGCCCGAGGCCTCGGCGGCGAGGCCGAGCGAGCTCCGCACACGGTCGATCTGCTCGACCAGCGGCATCCCTTCGCCGGTCCACGCTTCCAGCGATTCGGCGACGACCGGGTTGGCGGCAGGGTAGACCGGGTCGAGCCGCGCCGCCAGCTCGGGGCCGAGCTCGCGGACCATGTCGGCCCGCAGCAGCTCCCGCTCCCAGTTGGTCGAGAGGCCGAAGGCGAGCAGCTTGCCGAGGCTGAGGATGTCGACCGGCCGCCACGGCTTCCACTCCTGGCGCAGCACCCGCATCTCGAACGGAAGCGCCCGGGCGTCGCGGGCGGCGGCGTTGACGCCGGCGCAGAAGCGCTCCAGCTTGGCCCGCAGCTGCGGCTCCATCGCCGCTTCCTCGGCTTCGGCGACTCGCCGGATCCCCAGCGTCCGCATCAGCTTGTCGACCGCAAGGCCGTCCTCGCCGGCCATCTCGGCAACCCGCCCCTCGACGACCCGGCGGTAGAAGCTCATCTGCCAGAGCCGATCCTGGCCGTGGCAGTAGCCCTGGGCGAAGAAGAGGTCCTCGCGCTCGGCGGCGTCTATATGGGGGACGCCCCAGCGGTCGCGGCGGACGCTGACCCGGCCGCGCAGCTCCGGAATCTCGATCGTCCCCTCCACCTGCGGCAGCGGCCGGCGGGCGAGGCGGTGCCAGACGATCGCGGCGGCGGATGCGAGCAAGCCGGAGCCGATAGCTGCCGCCATTACGCCACCCTTCGCCGCCTGCCGCATCGGTTCAGGGTACTGGCTAGCCAGCCAGTCTGCCGACTCAGCGACTCAATACTTCCGCGGCGAAGTCGACCAGGCCACCCGCGCGTCGCATTACTTTTCGGACCTCCGGGACACTCATCTTCAAGAACCCATACTGCGCTTTGTCCTTGAGGTTCAGTAACTCGCGGAGATTTCCGGCTGCTTTCTTACCGCCGGGAACAATCTGAGCGAGAAGCTGCTCTGCCTCGCGATGGCTCTCAGAGCGCGATCGCTCCTGCAAGGCCCGGCAACAAGCAGCATCTGAAGCGGCGATGCCGGCGAGAACCGCGAGAGACGCGGCGGAGCTCGCATAGACGAACGAGGCATCCTCATCCTTCTCGTCGACCACGAACTCGGCGACCTCCAAGAACTCACGTGCGCGTTCCAACCTTTGCTTGGCCTGCCTCGAGTCGCATTTCCGGGTTCGATTCGCCTTCGCCACCATCAGTGCCTTCCTAGAAACGAGCGGGCCGGGAGACCGTAGATGTCTACTGCGTCGACCCGAAGACTTTCGACGATCGCGGGTCGCTCTCGCCAGAGACGAGCGAGTTCGTCCTCGCCGACCTCCGCGATCCCAGCATGATTGCCCGTCCACTCGAATATGTGGTCGGCAAGTGCATCCACGTTTCCCCGCCACTCCCCATCGTCTTCGTCGATGTCGTGTGGGCGGGCTATGAGGATGTCGACGTCGCTCTCCAAATCGCCATCTCCCCGCGCTGCTGACCCGAATACCGAAACGTGGAGTGGCGCCGGGTGCCAATACTCGAACACCTCCCGGAGGCGCCGGAAAAGCCTCGAGCGAAGATCTGCCAGTTCAGAGACCGGTTCGGCCGCAACATGGTCCCAGTTCAACGTGTAGACACGAGCTCGTCCCGCATCCCGCCTCAGGACGAGGCCATGCTCGACGAAACGGTCCAGAACCTTCTGCGTGGCGTCCTGGGAACGATTGGCCAATCTCGCGACCTCGCGCCCGGTGCGCGGCTTCGTGGACTGCACGAGAACCGCGATTACGGCGCTATCCACGGTTGGAAACATCGCCTGAAAGGGAGCTGACATATCCATGGGCAGAGATTGACAGGTATTTCGGTCATATGCGGGAAATTTCGCTCATATGCCCGAATTTTCAGGCAGCCAGATCCTCCGGCAGCCGCCCTTCGCCCTCGAGCTTTTCCAGGTGGGCCTCCATCGCCATCGCCGCCATCGGCAGCAGCTCCATCGGGATGTCGTCCCAGACGGTCGCCAGCAGCTCGGCGCGGGAGCGCTCGCCCTGCTCGAGGGTCTCGAGGAGGCGGCGCTCGCGCATCTGGCGATGCTCGACGTATTCGGCCAGCTTCGCCTCCGGCTCGGTGATCCAGGGGCCGTGGCCCGGCGCGATCAGCTCGATCTCCTGCGCTTGCAGGAGGGCGAGCGAGTCCATGAAGGCGGCGAGCGAGTTGCCGCCCGGCGGGACGATCGTCGAGCCGAGACCAAGGACGAGGTCGCCGCTGAAGCAGACGCCGGTTTCGGTGAGGAAGCAGACATGGTCCTCGGCGTGGCCGGGGGTGGCGAGGGCGCGGAGGGCGAAGTGCTCCTCCCCGCCCGCGGGCAGGACAACCTCGGCGCCGAGCTGGTCAGCCCCGGCGGTGTGGTCGCCGTGGGAGTGGGTGAGGAGGACGAGGCCGATGCCGCCGCGCTCGCCGGCGGCGGCGCGGATCGCCTCCAGGTGGCCGGGGTCGTCGGAGCCGGGGTCGATCACCACGCAGGGATCGGAGCCGAAGAGATAGGTGTTGGTCCCTTCCAGCGTCATCGGCCCGGGGTTGGGGGCGACGATCTTCAGGACCTCGGGGTGGCCCGGCGCCGCGTTCAGTTGTTCGAAGCCTCGACTTCTTTGGCGATCGCCTCGCGGGCGTCCGGGGGCTCCAGCACCACGAGATCGCCGGCGCCGCGGAGGATCTCCCGCACCAGCCAGGGCTTGCCGGCGTAGGGCAGCTCGACGACGACGGCACCGTCGGCCAGCTCCTCGACCACGGTCCGCTCCTCGCGCAGCCAGCGGGCCCGCTCGGGCGAGACCCAGACCCGGGCTACCTCGGCGGTCGGCACCTCGCCGTGGGTCATCCAGCCCTCGACCCCGGCGAACTCCTCGACTTCGGGCCGCGGCTCGAAGGTCTCCTCAGAGAGGCGCACCTCCTTGACCCGGTCGAGCTTGAAGTGGCGCACGCCTTCTTTGGTCAGGTCGTAGCACTCGACGTACCAGCCCTCTTTGCCGTTCTCGAGCCGGTAGGGCTCGACCCGGCGCTCGGTGAACTGGTCCTCGTTCTCCTTGTAGTAGCTGAGCTCGAGCACCCGGCTCTCGGCGATCGCCTGGTTGACGGCGCGGGCCACCCCGGCGTCGCCGCCCCCGGCGGAGGCGATCTCCAGGCCCTCCTCGGAGGGGTCGTGGCCGAGCGCCTTGACGATTTTGCGGCGCGCCGTCTGCAGGTTGGACTGCGGCAGGTGGTCGCCGAAGAGGTCGATCGCCGCCACCAGCGCCTTCGCCTCCAGCGGCAGGAGCCGCGCCGGGCGGGCGAAGTTGTCGCCGTAGGGCTGCGAGTCGACCTCGATTTCCTTGCCGATGATTTCCGCGTAGAGGACGTAGGTGCCGCCGCCGAAGTTGACCACGTTGAGCAGCTCGACGTCCTCGCGCAGCTCCTCTTCGGTCAGTTCGAGGCGGTCGCGGAGATCGTTGACGTGCAGCCGCTCGCCCTTTTTCGCCGCTTCGATCAGGAGGCCGGCGAGGGTGACGAGGCGGGCGAAGCGCTCGGGCCGGATCGCCGCCTCGCCGCGGCCGTTGGAGCGGCCGCGCTTCGGCTGCTCGTCGAGCGGGCGGTCGACCACCTCGGCCGGCTTGAAGCCGTTCTCGTGGCGGGCGAGGAGCAGGCCGCGGCGCTTCTCGGCCTCCTCGCGGAGGTCGTCGGGCGCCAGCACCTGGGCGTTCTGGCGCCAGCGCAGGACCCAGGCGATCAGCTCGCGCTCGGACGCGTAGGAGGTCTCGAAGACGCGGCCCTTGCCGGGGGCGCCGTCGGCTTTGACCGCGTTGCGGAGCTCCCCGTAGGAGCCGTAGTCGCGCTCGATCAGCCAGGCGATCCGCTCGCGGATGAAGATCTTCGCCGTCCCCTTCGTCTCCCCCAGCTGCCAGTCGGCGCGGCTGCCGTAGTCGCGGCGGTCGAAGTCCTCGGGCGGCGAGAAGTCGTGCTCGGCCTTGGAGGCGTAGCCGACCTTGCCCTGGATCCGCGAGAGCCGGAAGACGCGCACCGCATCGCGCTCGTGCGAGTGGCCGATCAAATAGAACTGGCCGCCGCGGAAGACCAGGTGGAAGGGGTCGACCTTGCGCTTTTCGGTCTCGCCCCGCTCCATCGTGTAGTAGGTGAACTCGATCGTCTTCCGGCGTGAAATCGCGGTCTCGATCTTGGAGAGGCGCTGGGAGAGCTCGCGGCCACCGGCGGAGGCGGTCATCGCCATCTCGACCGGGGCGCGCTCGCCTTCGTGCAGCGGGTTCGGGTGGCCCCAGGCGACCTGCTGCAGGGCCAGCCGCAGCGGCTCGGCGTAGGCGAAGCCGCCGTCGGTCAGCAGCATCAGCGCCGTCGAAAGCGCCGCCAGCTCGTCGTCGGAGAAGGAGATCGGGTCGAGGTAGAAGTTCTCCGGCGGCAGCGAGTAGAGCTCGGCCTCGAAGAAGCCCTCGCCCGGCTTCTCGACCCCGAGTTGGATGCCGAGGCTCTCCAGCTCCGCGCGATCGGCATAGAAACGACGCGCGAACGCGTCGTCGTTCATGTCGCTGTAGCCCTCCACCTCGCGCTTGATCTCGAGGGCCGAAACCGGCCTCCCCTGAGCCATCAGGAACGAGATCAACGAGAGCTGGCGAATTAGCTTCTCGGTGTCCTTCGCCACTGCCCGGCAGGATAGTCTGCACGCGGCCTATGGACGTCCTCAGAAACCTCTTCGGCAACCTAAGCGCGGGCATTATCCGGCTTTTGGTGACCGTCGGAATCCTCGCAGCGGTCTATTTCTTCATCGTCAAGCCGACCCTGGACACGACCGAGAAGGTCAGCCACGAAGTCAACGTCAACATCCAGAAGAGCTTCGAACAGGGCGGCCTGAGCGAAATCTCGGAGACGATCGACGACGTCAACAGCCGGGTCCGGCGCGAAGTCAAGAAGTCACTGCGGGCCTCGCAGCGCCAGGGCGACGCCGACAAGCTGATCCGCTGCATCCAGCGGGCCAACCAGAACGTCAACAAGATCCAGCGCTGCAGCGAAAGGTTTCAGTAGCCCGCCGTCAGGCCGCGCGCTGGGCGAAGAAGGCTGAGCCTGACAGCGCCCGGTCGAAGCCCGACCAGGACTCGCCGTCGGGGAGCTGCTTCTCCAGGCGGTCGAAGCTGCCGAGGCGGCCGCCGAGGTTGTCGATCATGTGGACGAGAACGGCCTCGCGGGTGGCGGGGACGACCGGCGAGCCGTGCTCGAGCGAGCCATGGTGGCTGAGGATGATGTGGAGGACGCACTGGGCGAGGTGGGGGTCGAAGCCCGGCAGGTCCTCGATCGCCCGGCGCACGGTGTAGTAGCCGAGCGGGATCTCGCCCTGGAGCCGGCCGGCGTCGGTGAGGTCGATCGCCAGCGGGTCATCGTTGTAGGCGAGGCACTTGCCGATGTCGTGCAGCAGCGCCCCGGTGACGGCGACCTCGCGGTCGATGCCGGGGAAGAAGTTCGCCGCCGCGGAGACCGCCTGGGCAACCGAGAGCGTGTGCTCGAGCAGCCCATGCCGGTAGGCCTGGTGGTAGGTCTTCGCCGCCGGAGCGACCGCGAAGCGCTGCCAGGTCTCCGAGTCGGGACCGAAGAAGTGGTCGAGCAGCTGCCGCAGCTGCGGGCTCTGGACCGTGGCCAGCAGTTCGCGTAGCTCCCCCTCCAGCTGCTCCAGCGAGACGTCGGAGCCGGTGGCCAGGTCGTCGGCCTCGAACTCGTGCGGCTCGGCCGCGCGCAGGGAGCTGATCTTGATCTTCGGCCCCCAGCGTTCGCTGACCTCGTAGACGCCGCTGACGAAGACCGCGCTGCCGGTGCAGCAGAGGGCGTAGTGCGTCTCGGCCTCCTCCCAGCAGACCGCCTCGGCGCTGCCGGTCGCGTCGCCGACCGAGAGCCGCAGCCAGGGGTCGCCGTTGCGCTTGCGCCGCAGCTCGCGCCCGCGCACCGCGTAGACGCCGCTGACCCGCTGCCCGTCCTCGAGCTCACGGAGGGGGACGCGGATCGCCGGCTCCGGTGGGCTCTCGACAGCCTCCGGCACGGGCTCGGCGAACGCCTCGATCTGCGTCTGCTCCGTCATCGTTTGCTCAAGGTAGAGACGGCGGCGGACGCGGCTGTAGGGCCGGCGCTAAGAGATCTGGAATCCGGCCAAGACGAGCAGGAAACCGCCCAGCGAGAAGAACCCGTAGAGCATGGTCCGCTGCATTGACTTGAGGTCTCCGCGCAACTCTTTGATTTCGCCCTTGAGGTCTCCGCTGCTCTTTTTCGCCTCGCCACGAAGCTGGGCGATCTCGGCGCGGATTTCGACGAAGCCTGACTTGAGCTCTCTCCTTATCTCGCGCACATCAGCTTCGACCTTTTGGAAGCGCGAATCGATGCGGCGAAATTCCGCCGAGCACTTAGGCTGAGCCGATGCCACCCCCCGTCCGAGAGCTTGCGTCAACTCTGGGGGCCCTTGGCGCCTATGCCTCCACCGTGCTCCCCCGCGTGCGGAGGGAGATGCGGCAGCTCGGTCCGCTGCCGGAGGAGAAGGAGCGAAACGCGGAGGCGGTGGCTGTTTTCGCGACCCTGGCGCCGCGCAGCGCCAGGCCGACCGTAGTGCGGGCGATCGTCGCCCTGCAGGTCGCGATCGACCTCCGCGACGAGATCGAAGAGGCCGCAGCCGAGACGGAGACGGACGCCGCCGCGCGCCTGCGGCGCCTAGATGAGAGTTGGCGACGCGAGGTCGCCACCCTTCCCTCCTATGACACGATCGCACCGTTCCTCGACCAGGCGGTCGGGCGCTGCGCGGAAGGCCAGCGGCGCACGCACGCCGCCGCGGCCGGCCCCGTCGAGCCGCTTCGGAAGTGGGCTGACGAACTCGACGCCCCGCCCGGGTACCGCTGGTGGGAGGTCGCCGCCGGAGCGAGCTCCTCTGTGGCCGCTCACGTTTTGATCGCGGCGACGGCCAGCCCCGGCATCACGGCAGCACAGGCCGAGGCGATCGACGCCGCTTACAGCCCGCCGATCGGAGCCCTTACCGTCCTCCTCGACGACCTCGTCGACCTCGAGGACGACCGCGCCGCCGGCCAGCACAACTACATCGGCTACTACGCTGGCCGCGCGGAAGCGGCGGAGCGGTTTGCCTGGATCGCCCGCCGCTCCGAAGAGCGGCTGGACCACCTGCCCCTCACCCCCCGGCACCGCGCGATCCTCGCCGGCGTCGCCGCCTTCTACCTGAGTCAGCCGGAGGCGAATCTCGAGCTCGGTCGCGCGATCGGCGACGAGATGCTCACGGCTCTCGGCCCCGGCGCTCGCTTTCTGACCACGGTCATCCGCCTCCGTCGCCAGGTTGGACGCAGACGGTCCGGGCAAGCGGGGAACTCACCCGGACCGTGAGCATCGATGGGACCGCGCCGCCCAGGGTTGGCGGGTCGGCCCCGGTTTTACTGGCGCCAGTGCCGTCCTCGGCCAGGTGCACCGCAGACGGAAAGAAAATGAGAACACACGCGGACCGCTATGTCAACCACAAACGATTTACTTAGCGGCTTGATCCACCCACCGCTTGGCCTCGTCAAAGCCAAGGTAAGGCAGCAATGTCAGCAGCACCAACTCCGGCCGCAGCTCCTCCAAGCGGTCGAGGCGGCCGATCCTCAGGTGGTCGCCGACGAGACCGACGATTCCCGCTACCAGGGCCTCATCGGTGGCTCCGGGGAGGCGTTCGTCTATTGGGGCTCGGGCGCGCAAAAACCCCGCTAAACGGCTAATCGCGGTTTCGTATCGACGCAAAGTATCCGTTTCGGGCGCGGTCTCTGAGGCAAGCGTTTCCGCAACCTCCGGATGGGCGATCGCGAAGTCGACACCGGCGTAGATGCCCGCGGCCACTCCAGCCGGCCACTCTCCCTCCTTGGCGCATGCTGCGAGAACTGCCGCTTCCAGATTTCCTAGCGCCGCCGGATGCCCCATCGAATTGGAACACTAACAGACCGAAGCGGGGGGAAATGCGACTATCTAGCTCGACAGCTTCGGGCAATTCCCTTGCTGATGCGACGCCCGTCGGCGAGGGTGAAGGTGGCTTTCGCGAAGGAGAAGATCCCAATCGGGACACGGGGGGGAAGTGGGCAGGAGGCGCTGATGTAGCTGCGCTCGCGGCCGCGATAGGTGTAGCGGCGGTAGAAGTCCATTTCGAAGCGGGCGAAGCGCGGCCAGGGGCCGAGATTGGCCGGCAGATGGGCCGTCAGGACCGTCCCGAACCTGCCAGGCCGGAGGTGGATCAGGAACGGCAGGACGACGACGGTGGGCGGTCGCAGGGAGATGCCGTGGACGATCACCGCCCGCTGTCCGTGGACCTTGCCGTTGAAGGCGAGCAGGCGCGCCTGCACGGCAAAGGCGGGCTGACTGGGGATCTTCACCTGGGCGACCATCCGGCCGGTGCCGATCAGCGCCTGCCGGCAGGTTTCGAGCGCCCTGGCGGTGGTGGTGTCCCGGATCCGCCGCGCCCTGCAGGTCGGTAGCCCCCTGCTGCTGATCAGCCCCTGCCCCGGTATCCCCAGTTCAACCCTCGTCACCCGCGGCAGGGTGGTCTCATCGGTGGTCTGAAGGCCGGCCTTCAGCTGCACCGAGACCGGCGCCGGGTGGTCTCTCGGCAGCGCCCGCGGGGCGAATCCCCCGTCGAGGGTGACGATCAGGTTGCCGCGCTGGGCCCGCTCGCCGTGCGCCGTCGCCGCCATCAGGCCTGCGAGAACCAGCAGGGCGACGAGCAGCCGTCTCATCCGTACCTGGAGAATTCGAAGCTGCACCAATGGAAGCCGAAGGCGAGGACGACGTTGTTGGCGAGGTTGCCGGTGTGGATGAAGCGCTGGATCAGCCGCAGCGCCTTCGTCGGATGGTTCGCTCGCAACTGCTCGGTGATCTGCTTCAGGTAGGCCTCCTGCCGGTTCAGGTAGGTGAACCACTTGCGCAGCCGTTCGGTGTCGGCGGAGGGTCGCGGCTCGGCGGAGATCTCCTGCACGTTGCCGCCGAAGATCGCGGTCGCCTTGGCGAACTTCTTCGCCGCGACGTCGAACCGTTCGGCGCGGATGTCGCCGCGCGCCCCCTTCATCGCCCGTTGCGTCGCTTCGGCGTCGGGCTTGCAGATCTTCTCCAGCCCGGCGACGTATTCGTCGCGGGTAGGCGCTTCGGCCGCGGGAGCCGGCGCGGCGGCAAGCAGGGCCACCGCCATGAACAGCGTGATTGCAATCGTCCTAGGCACTCGTCGTCCTCGTTTCCGGCTCTGGCATCAACAGGTTACGGCGGGGAAGGATTCGCTCCAGCAGCTTCGGCACGTGCCAGACCCGATCGCCGAGCAGCAGCATCAGCGCCGGCAACAGGACGATTCGCACCACGGTCGCGTCGAGCAGGATCGCCACCGTCAGCCCCACGCCCATCTGGCTCACGGTCGCGATCGGGGCGGCGGCGAAGGAGACGAAGACCGCGGCCATGATCGCGGCGGCGCCGGTGATCACCCCGGCGGTCTTCTCGAGCCCGAAGGAGATCGCCGCGCGGTTGTCGCCGTCGACCTCGTAGCGCTCGCGCATCCGCGCAATCAGGAAGACCGCGTAGTCGATCGAGAGCCCGAAGGTGACGCCGAAGATCGCCCCGGCGCCGACGGTGTCGATGTAGGGGTGGCCGCCGAGGGGATAGCCCGCGGGGATCTGGCAGACCAGCGCCATCACCCCGATCGCCGCCGCCACCGAGGCGAGGTTGAGGCAGACGGTCAGCAGCGCCAGCAACGGTGCCCGCAGGACGACGATCAGGGCTAACAGGGTGAAGAGGACGAAGGCGCCGGTCACCAACGGCAGCCGCGCTTCGGTCGCTTCGCCGTAGGTGTTGAGGGTGGCGGCGCCGCCGGTGACGCCGGTCTGAAGGCCGCTCGCCGCCGCCAGCTGCCGCGCGTCATCATCGAGCCGCTCGCCGACCCGGCGCGAGCCGTCGCTGTTGAAGGGGTAGTCGGAGACGACGAGCATCCGCGCCGCCTGGCCGCCGTCGTCGACGCTGATCGCCTCGCTGGCTTCGGCGCGGCGATGGGGCCTAGCGCCGTCAAGCGCGGAGAGGACGAAGTAGCCGGAGTCGAAGAGGCCCGGCGACTGCCGGCGCAGTTCCTCGGCGCCGAGGGCGAGCGGCGTCGCCACCGCGGTCACCCGCCGCCCTGCGCTCGCCAGCTTCGCCTGCAGCGGGTAGGCGCGGTGGAAGCCTTCGGAGAGGCCGCTCTGCAGTGCCCCCGCCCCGCCCTGCAGTTCGACCAGGCCGTCGGCCAGCCGTTCGGCGCCGCCGCCGAGGCGTTCGAGGCCGCTGCTGAGCCCGCCGGTCGCGTCGGCCAGCTTGCCGACCCCCGCTTCGAGACGCTTGCCACCTGGGACGAGCCGGTTCATGCCGCCGTTGACCTGCTGGGCGAGGTCACGCAGCCGTCGCACTTCGTTGCGGTTGGCGGCGACGGTGCGGGCGAGGACCCGCGCCTGATTGGCGAGCGGCTGCAGCGTCGGGTCTTCGGACGCCGCCGCTTCGAGCTGGCGGGCGAGCTTGCGCGAGCGGGCCTGCTCGCCGCCGCGCAGCCGGGGCACCAGCGAGCGCAGGCCGAGGGCGAGGCCGAGAGTTCCGACCGAGACTTCGCGCTGGCCTTTGGCGAGGCGCCTGCTGCCATCCTGCAGGCGGGCGATCGCCCCGGTCGCTTCTTCGCCCTTGCCGGCGGCGCGCTTCAGCTCCGAGGCGATCAGTCCGGCCCCGTCGGCGGCGCGTTCTGAGCCCTCGGCCAGCAGCCCGCTGCCCTCTGCCCCTTCGGCGATGCCGGCGCGCAGCTCGGACACCGCGCCGGCGGCGCGGCGCAGGCCGGGGCCGAGCTTCTCGATCTGCTGGGGCCCTTCGGCGCCCGCGGCCGTGAGCTTGTCCCCGAGCGAGCGAAGCGGGGCCGTGCGACGGGCGATCGGCCCCGGCCCGATCACGGTCCGCACCCCGGGTTGAGTCGCGAGCCGTCGCTGCCAACGGGCAAGCTGGGCGAGGTGCTCGCGGTCGGCAATCGGGCCGCTCTGCGTGGCTGCGACAAGGACGAAGGGAGCCTCCCAGCCCGGCCCGACCGCGCGGTCGATCGTCTCGGCGCTCTGCCGCGCCTGGTTCGAGGTCGGCAGCTCGTCGATGCCGGGAGCGCCGGTGGTGAAGGCAAGGACAGGCAGGGTGAGGAGGACGAGCGGCACGGCAACGAGGCAGGCGGCGAGCGCGGGCCTGCGCAACGCAGCCCCTGCCGCGGCGGCGACCCTCGAGGGTCGCGACGCGGCAGGGGCCGGCCCGATCCGGCCGGCGTTGATCCGTGGCCCGAGCAGGCCCAGCAGCGCCGGGACGGCGAGGTTTGAGACGGCGACGCTGATCACCGTCACCACCGCGGTCGCGGTCGCCAGCGAGAGCAGCAGCGAGCCCGGCTGCAGGAAGGCGGAAAGACGAGCGCGACGATCAGGGTGGTGCCGGCGAAGAGCGTGGTGCGGCCGGCGCTGGCCCGCGTCGCCGCGGCGGCCCGCCACGGGTCCGGGTCACGCTCGAGCTCCTCGCGGAAGCGGGAGACGATCAGCAGCGAGTAGTCGACCCCGAGAGCGAGGCCCATCATGGTGCAGACGACGAGGGCGAGGGCGTCGATCGTCATCGCCCCGGAGAGCAGCGCAAGGGCACCCCGCCCGGCGATCACCGTCAGGGCGCCGAATGCGAGCGGGATCGCCGCAGCAACCACCGAGCGGAAGACGAAGAGCAGAACCAGGATCAGCAACGGTCCCGCCATCAGCTCGGCGCGCTCGGTCGAGCTCAGCGATTCCTCCTGCAGGGCGCGGGAGACGGAGGCGAAGCCGGACTGGGTGGCGATGACCGGGTACCGTACCCGCGCCTCGAGGGTGTGTTCGAGGCGGGGAACAACATCCCGCATCGCCTGCTCCAGTGGTACGTGGAAGTCAACTAAAACTAGGGCTTTCGTGCGGCCGGGCCGGAGGGCCTGGAGTGCGCCCCGGTCCCACGGGGAGATCACCGTGGCAGCAGGCTCCCGACGCAGCGCCGCGACCAGCCGCGGCCCCTGCCGGTCGACCGCGGCCGCCGGCCCTCGCAGGAGGATGATGAACGGAGAAGAAGCCCCGAAATGGCTTTCTGCCAGGGTTTCACCATTCGATGCAGAGGTGCCTGGGACATCAAGCGAGAGCGGGGACAGATCGTCCGCGACGCCCAGCCCGACGATGCCCAGCGCCAAGCAGGACACGAGCACTGCCGCGAGACCGATCAGGGCTCCGCGGCGCTTCACCTACGGGTTCCCTCCCCCATTGGACGCCGAGTCTAGGGCAGACCCGGCGTCCAGGAGGTACGTCTATGTTCTTTATTTCATAGAACCGCCGGCAGGATGTAAGGCGCCCCGTTTTCCATCCTCGCCGTGATGTTGAGATTCGCCGTTGCGGCGCAGGTGCCGCTCGTGGTTTCTTTGAGCGTCATCGTCACTTCTTTGACGGTGACCAGATTGGTTTCCCCCCGGTTGATCTGGAAGGGGACCGAGGAGGCCGTGTAGCTGCATCCTTTGACTTCTTCGCTGAAGGGGTTTTTGCAGGTGTAGGAGATGACCAGCGGTTGCGTCGTCGTCATCGTGCCGCTTCCCCCGGTCGTCGGTGCGTAGTTGACCGTCGGGCTGTTCATCGCCGCCGCCGTGCATTCGTATTTGGACCCGTTGAACGAGCAGCTCGAGGGGCTGACGTAGTTTTCGGCCTGCCCGGGCAGCGGGGTTTTGACTTCCGCCGTGTTCTTGCCCTCCATCAGGACACTGGTGCACTTCATGTCGTAGAGGATGCTGCCCTTCAGGGAGAATTTGGTCCCTTCGATCGCGTAGCTGACGGCACTGCTGAAGTGGGTGCCGATCGGCTGAATGTCGGCGACGGCGCATTTGCCTCCCGTTTCAAAGCCTTCGTTTTTGCAGAAGACGGTGGCCGCGGATGCGGGTGTAGCCGCCAGAGCGACACTGGTAGCTGCCATCGCTGCGACGGCAGCGATGATCGTCATAAGACGCCTCATCTGTATTTCCTCCCTACTGGATTTTTGTCTGTGTGCTGCTGCGGCCTACTGCTTTTTCCCGCAGCCGGTGCGTACGCCAGGTGCCGATCGGCTGACCTGCCCGTTCTGGGCCTCGAATTCGACCGTAACCGTCGGCTTCGAGCGACACAGCTCCGTGTTGTTGACGAGCAAACCCTTTTTGCCGCCCTGCATGGTCAGCTCAAATCGGGAGACGGGAGCGTCGGGAACGGCCCAGAAGGTATTCCGGATCCGCCCGTTCACCGAGTCGATCCGGCCGGCGAGGTCGATGTGCACCTGCCCGTCGAGAGAGACGACCAGATCCGGCAGCTGGTGGTTGGAGCTGCGCAGGTAGACGGGGCCGGACAGCTGTTCGTCCAGCAACGGAGACCACGCCTTCGCAAAGCCGTAGATCGATGCTTTCGGGCAACTCCCCTCCGCATACTGGACACGGGTGCACACGGTCCTGATGTGGGCGTTCTCGAGGAACTCGGTCTTCGGCAGGGTGACGACCGCCTTGCGGATGTTGGCATCTCCCTTGCGAGTTTTCAGGACCGCTCTGAGCCTCGGATGGCCGCTCCGATGGGTCGGCCCTTTGAAGCTGACTGCCAGCTTCGGCTTGAACCCGAGCGCGCCGCAGTCGCCGACCTGGAAGGGCGACGTCGGAGTTGCCACCTTTCCACCAACGGAGGCGATCTCGGCCCGGATGGCGGTCTTTTCACACGAGGTCGGGTTGACCGTGAAGTCCGGCCTATCGATATTGATCCGGATGTCCCGATACGAGATCGGCACTCCTTGCAGTATCTGCGGCAGTGGATCGGATTTGGTCGTCACCTGGGTCGTCACCGGATCGACGTAGAGGGCGTTCCGGACGGTGACGGTGCCAAGATCGAAGGGGCCGGCCTGAGCCGGGACCTTGACGACCAAGGAGTACGGGCCTCCCTTGTACGGCCCTCCGAGGTAGACCGCGGTGGGCGAGCCACCTGCCTGGGGCACGAAGACCGGCGTACTTCCCGAGCCGGCGCCGACGGTCACCGTGCCGATCTGGCTGGAGGCCGGGCAATCCCCGGAAGCCGCCTGCCCATCCCCGCAGGTCGGAACCCCTGCCAGCTTCGCCAGCAGCCCTTCGGGAAGGGTTGCCTGGATGGCGGAGACATTTTCTTCGCCGTCCTCGCGGGTCAGCCGCAGAATGAATGGTGCAGTCCTGCCGGCCACGGGATTTCCGGTCCCTGCGTTCAGCTTCGGATCGAAAGCCCCGCTCGGGCATGGCCCTCCATCAGGGCCGGTGGTGATCTCGAATGAGCTCGTCCCGTGCTTTACCTGCCCGCCCCACGAGACGAATTCGGCTTCCGAGGTGTAGGTACCACATGCGGTCGGCGTGGTGAGGGGAGCCCTCGACCCCGACTCGAAGTGCAGCTGAAGGTCGCTGAAAGGCTGCTGCGGGTTATTGTCGAAGATCGCCGTGACCTGCCCGGTCTGCGGATCGAGCTCGAAGCGCCCGGCAAGCTTGATCGTCAGCCCCTGGCCTTCGGCGACCAGGTAGCCGGAGACCAGGGAATGGAAGGGATTCTCGCCCTGCTTGGCGAGGAACAATGATCCCTCCAGGGGATCGGGCAGCAGCGGAGTCGTGATTTTCGCGGTGCCGATCTTCGAGGAATCCGGGCAGTTCGCCGGTTGGGTGTCAAAATGGACCGGGTCCTCGGAGAACAGGCCGATCTGCGCCTCCGAGCAGCCTGACAACCCGTTCGCGGCGGAGGAGTTCAGCGACAACCCCTTAGGGAGGGTGACGACGGCCTTCTTCAGGTGCGCCGAGCCGAGCGTGTTCGGGTGTTCCAGTCCGTCCTGAGGGATCTTCAGATCCACGTCCATGCCACTCGGCGACTCGGCTGCCTGCGCGGTCGGCTTCAGCGCGATCGTGGGGTCGAACGGCAGCTTGTCGCAACCCGTGATTTCACCCATCGGCGCGCTGTCGGTGAAGACTTTGCCGGGAAGCAAGTAGCTCGTCAGCGCGAAGTCGACCTGTTTGGGGCCGCAGCTGGTCGGGTTGGTCATGAACGGAATCGGCGGCAGACCGCTCGGGCGCGAGGATCCGTTGGGTGCCCCGCAAGGGAACCCGCAATTGGATGCTTCCCCCGGAGTCATCCGGAGGCCGTCATGACTCGGATCCGAGGGAACACCCCAGATAACTACTTCCGCACTGTTCACATCAAGGAAGTCGGTAGTCCCCCGGCTGGAGGCGGTCAAGCCGTAGTCGCCGTCCGAGCGAAGGGAAAATTCGATGATCGCGGGGAAGAACACCGCGATAAATCCCAGCCTCGCCGGTGACTTAGCCGTGGGGGGGAGATTGTAGATTGGCTCCGAAAGGACTCCATTTGCTCCCGGGAAACCGAGATTTAGTCCGACATTAACGACGCCGATCTGGGTGTCGAAGGGACAGGGGTGTTCGGGATCTATTAGGCCGCTAGTGACGAACTGCGCCATCGAGCAGGTCGGAAACTTCGTCGCGTTTCCCACCAAGCCCGGAGGAATCGCCACGCTCACGTCTTCCGTGCCGGCAATCGATGCGCCAGTGCTGGGGTCGGTCTTCAGCGTGAAGCTGGTGCTGAAATCCGGATGGCCTCCAGCCTGTGGAGTGGACACCGATGCGCCGACCGATTCGATTCCATATTCGGAAATATCGGCTTGCGCGGCTACCGAACCCATGAAAACCATAAGAAGCAAAGACAGACAGGTGACCTTCGCCGCACGCATTAGCGCCTGGTGATCATTGCGCAGTTTGGTCACTTGGAACCTCCGAAGTTGCGGTTGGCGTGCCGGTGCTTCTTGCATTTCTTGTCGTGCTGCTTCCTACATCTCACCTTCTTGCGATGGCGGGTGTGTTTGGCGTGTCGATTTCCCGGTCCGTCCAACACCGAGGTGGCTACCGATGGCAGGGGGGGCGTCAGCGCGGGTTCGCCCTGACACGCGCTGTCGACGCAGGATTCAGGCCCGGAATTCGGATCTGAAAATCCTCCATCGACGCGGGCGTCGTAGATAGCCGGGACTTCCGATTCCTGGCCCGACGGAACAAGTTGCTCTCCCGTACGTAGAAACACGTCGTGACCATCCGGAGTGGCTCCCATCAGCACGCTTGGCTGCGAGTCCGAGCCGGTTGAGATCAAGGATAGGCTCCCGGACTTCCACTCGTATACGTCTGAGACTCCATTGCTGTCGGCGCTAACCAGGCTTTCGTCAGAGACGAAGAAGACGGTTTCTCCGTCGTCACTGAGGTTGGAGAGGTTCATGTTGAACCCGCCGAGGCCACTCTTTCCCTGAGTGCCGTAGTCCGAGAAGGCTGCATCTCCTGATGCAGGTGAGCCGGTTGGATTGCATGAGACACAGACCAAAGTGCCTTTGGTGTCGCTGTACAAATATATCTCGCGGTGACCTTCGTTGTGGAAGGTAGTTAGTTGAGCTGCGGACTCGAAGGCAAAGACATCTCCATTCGGCGTCGTACGGGACGTATCGGTCAAAAACTCGCCGAAGGTCTTTACTTCGCGCCAGTGAATCATTTGAGCGAGCCCAAAAGCGGGAGAGCCGGGATATATTTCGCGACCGAGATCAGAGCTCTCGACGGTTGCGATGAACTTCGGGTCTTCGCCAGCCCAGACGTAGAGGTTCGGTTCGCCTGCCACGCCCTCCGAACCGTCAAGCTGGGAAGGCGAGGCGAAATACACGCGTGATCCGTCGTCGGAAATATTGACGAATTCGGCATCGCCACTCATGGCGATCGGCGTAGTACTTAAGGAGTTGGTGTCGAAGGAGTAGAGATTTCCTTCCTTGCCGTAGAAGACCTTGCTGCCGTCGGCCGAGGCACCCCAGCTTTCGAAGGGTCCGGTGGTAACTGGCTCCGTCGCCGAATCGTCGATTCGGACGTACAGGGTTGACTCGTTTTCGAACAGCACGGTCGATCCATCTTCGGATGCGCCTTGGAAGTAGCTGTCGGTTGCCGGGGTTATATCTCCCGGTAGAAGTGAGACCAGCTGCAATCCGGACGGCGTGCGATCATAGACAGCGCTGATTCCTTCGGGCGGGGCATCGGCCGTCAGTCGGACTCTAAATTTGCCCCTCTCATTCTTAAAAATGATGTGGCTGCCGCTGTGGTTGATCCACACCGCTTCGGCTTCTATATCGTCCGCGAAACCATTCGACCAGCCATCGATATCCGGACTGGAAGGGATGGTCCCTTCTCCCACCAGGTGAATGCTGCGGTCCGGGTAGCGGATATAACCGGCAGCTGCATGTCCGGGATGTTCGATCGCCAGAGTACCGCCGAACCCTTCGCCCCACCCGGGGAAGGATTCGACGCGAAAGGTCGTGTATTCGTGGTCGGCGCTGTAGCTGCCCGGGCTGGGTACTTTCGCCTCTTGCGCAGAGGGGCCCACGCGGGCGCTAGACCACCCCGTATTACCACGCTGCGCCCGAAACTCATTTGCGTATCCGCCCCCCCCGCTCCCGGAGAGACCGGCGCCGTTGAGGGCAAAGAGATAGCTCGTGCCGTCCGTCGTCGTCGGGGGAGAAGTGAAGTTGTCACCTCCAGCAGTTAAGAGGGCCTTCCCGACAAAAGCCGGGGGTTGACCGTTCGTCTCACGCGGCGTCACCAACTCGTAGGCACGGCAGTCCGGCAGGTTCGCGCTCGGCCCGATTCGAAAGGCTTCGTTCGGGCACACCGCTGAAGCGGCCGATGCGCCGAGGGCGACGGTTAGAAGCGATGCCGTCATGGCGACTATGGCTTTGCCGCGGCGTCTCACGTATGGCTCTCCTTATCCCGGGGCTCCGGCCTCATCCAAATCCCTTTCGGGTTCCCTGGCCGAGGCGTCGGCCGTTTATCTCTCGGCTCCCGACTTGCCGCCTCTCCCTGAGGCATCTCTCCAAGAGCCGGCCAAATAAGAACATACACGGACCAACTTGTCAAGGAAATGGGCACGGGGGTGTTCGTCTCCCATCCGAGGCTAGCAGGGAAACGGCTTTATAACGGCAGATTTGGCCGGTAGCGGTCTGCCAGTCTGTACAGGTTGTCCAGTCCAGTTCGTACCAGTTGAATTTTCTTAGATGGTTATGCTGAGCTTCGTGTCCAACCCCGGATATGTTCCCTCGACGATGGTCAAAACTCCGTGGGGGGATGCGGCTTCGCTGCGGGAGCGGAAGCTGCGGCCCGGAAGAGGCACGCCCCGCGAGGAGGCCGAGCGCAACCAGCGCGAGCGGCTGTTCGCGGCGATGGTGGCGACGGTCGCCGAGAAGGGCTACGAGGCGACGACGGTCGCCGACCTGGTCGAGCTCTCGGGGGTTTCGCGCAGTGCTTTCTACCGTCACTTCGAGGACAAGCAGGCCTGCTTCCTTGCCGCTGTCGGGGAGATGACCGGGCCGGCGCTGGAGAGGCTGGGGGGCGACGAGAGCGCGCCGGCCGGGGTGGAGCGAGCGCGGCAGGCGTTCGAAGGGCTGATCGGGTTGATCGTCAGGCAGCCGGCGGCAGCGAAAATGTGCATCGTCGAGGTCTACGCCGCCGGCCCCGAGGGAGCGGCGGTGGTCGAGCGCTCGATGGAGCAGGCGACCGACTTGGCGATGCGGATGCTGACCCAGGTGCCGGGGCGCGAGGGGATTCCGCGGGAGCTGGTGCGGGCGATCGTCGGCGGCATCCAGAAGGTGATCCACAAGCGCCTCTACCGGGGCCAGGAGGAGGAGCTGCCGGAGCTGGCGCCCCAGCTTTGGGAGTGGCTCTTCTCCTACCCGGTCCCCCCCGGTCCACTGAAAGCGACGCGCCGGCGGACCGTCAAGGCGGTCCCGTTCGCGGAGCGCCAGGCGCAGTCGAGCCCGCCCGAGCGGCTGCTGCGGGCCCTGGCCGCGGTCGTCGCCGAGAAGGGCTATCCCGACGCCACCGTCGCCGAGATCGTCGAACGCGCCTCGACCTCGCAGCGGACCTTCTACGAACACTTCAAGAACAAGGAGGACGCGATCGTCGCCGCCCTCGACAGCGGCTCGGCCCACATGCTCGCCGCCGCCCTGCCGGCCTTCCGGCGCGCGCCCGACTGGCCCCACGCGGTCCACGACACCCAGGAGGCGATGTTCAGCTTCGGTGCCGAAGAGCCCGAGTACGCGCGGCTCGGCGGGGTCGAGATGTACGCGGCGGGCAAGCGCGCCCTCGACCAGCGCGAGATCGTCACCGAAGGCATGGAGGGCCTGCTCGCCCCCGGCTACGAGCTCAGACCCGAGACCCCGCCGATCGCGGCCGAGGCGATCGGCGGCGCTCTCTACTCACTGCTCTACGACCATGTCAACAAGAAAGGCCCGGAGACCTTGCCGGACCTGGTCCCGACGCTGGTCTACGTCACCCTGGCGCCGTTCCTCGAGGCCGAGGAGGCCTACGAGGTCGCGGTCGGGTAGAGGCTAAAACGAGAAATTAGTCGTCGAGCCCGGGGATCTCATCTTCGGGCAGTTTGCCGTAGAGAGCTTCGAGCTCTTCGAGATCCCGACGGTCCTGAGGACGTCCGGCAAGACGCTTGAAGCCGACGATGCTGCGAAGGGAGGCGAACTTGGCCGGCTCTCCGCCGACCTCGCCCTCGATCGCACGGGCGTCCACGGTCTCGAAGTCAAGTGGAGGCGACCCGCCGCGCAAGACGTCAACGATCCCGTGTCTGCTGCGCACGCGCAGGTGATGGGCCCCTTCGACATCGTCTTTGGTAAGCACCTTGTCGTCATACAGGCGAATAGCGTCGATGCGCTCGAGAAAGCGGAGGATCGTGTCACCGGCGGCATCGGGAATCAGAAGATCGGAATCCTTGGTGGCGCGCACAAACCCGTTGGCGATGACGCTGAAGCCGCCGATCACCACATAGGGAAGTCCGACCGCGTTGGCGTCGGCGACGACGCCATCGAGGTCAGGACCAGAAGGCTCGGGGTGGGACATGGCCGCGGCGGATCGTGGAGGCGAGGAGTTGCACGGCTTGCTGGGAAAGCTTCTGTCCCTGCGCTACGCGCTCGGAGGGGGTCAGGGCGCGCGCCTGCTCGTGGTGATACTTGCGCTTCTCGCGATTTAGCTCGGCCCACTCGTTCTCATGGCCGGGCTCGAGAAGCGTCTTGCGTGACGAAGCGCTTTTCCGCATGCGGAAATCTTACGCCCGCCACTCAGCGGCAATGCTTCTACGAGGTCGCGGTCGGGTAGAGCCGCGCAACAGCGCGGTCCCAGTGGCCGCCCGCCCAGTCGGCGAGGCGGTCGAGGCGCTCTCGCAGGGGCGGCGCCCAGAGCAGTAGGGCCGCGGCGGCGCCCAGGACGGCGCCGCCGAGGACGTCGCTCGGATAGTGGACGCCGAGGCCGACACGGCCGACCGCAAGCACCGCGGCGAAGCCGAGGGCGACCCAGCCCCAGGCGCGCTTGCGCAGCAGGATCGCGACCGCGATCGCGAAGGCGGCGGTAGCGTGGTCGCTGGGGAAGCCGGGGTCGGCGGCGTGAGCGGTGAAGAGATGGACCTGGTGCGGTTCGGCGACGAAGGGGCGCGCCCGGTCGACCAGTTCGGAGATCACCTTGGCGGCGAGGAGGCCGACGCCGGCGCTGGCAACCGCGGCCACCGCCGCCCGGCGCCAGTCGGCCCAGCGAGGGCCGCGGGCGGCCATGAAGATGATCACCAGGGTCGCCGCAAACAGCACCTCGGAGACGTTGACGTAGAAGAGCAACGGGTCCTCGACCGCGTCGTGGTGGAAGAGGAAACCGTTGACGGCGTGCAGCAGCGACGAATCCACCGCCCGCACGCTGTCACAGTTTCTTTACGGCCAGCTAAAGACGGGAGGGTTAGAAGATCTGCAGGCTGGCCAGCCCGACGAAGCAGGTGACGGTGACCGTCGTCATCGCAAGAAACCCCTGGAACATCATCCGCCGCAGATCGCGGAGCTCGGAGTCGACGCGGTTGAAGCCGAGGACCATCTGCTCCTTCAGATCGTCGAGCCGCTCATCAGTCCACTGTTCTCTGGCCATGGCCTCCATGATGGCAAGTGTAATCTATTGTCTGTTAGCAAACTGTGGGGAAAGCGCAAATCGGCGTTAAGCCGGCGGCGAGTCGATCGCGAAGAGGCGCCACTCCCCCGGCGCCCCCTTCAGCTTCTCGACGCCACGCTCTTCGAACTCGAGGCCGGAGCCGACGACGAGCTCGCGGACGGTGCTGGAGACGAGCACCTCGCCGGGGTCGGCGAGCGCTCCGATGCGGGCGCCGATGTTGACCGCCATGCCGCCGACGTCGTCGCCGATCAGCTCGACCTCTCCGGTGTGGATGCCGGCCCGGACCTCGATCCCGAGCCCGGCGACCTCGTCGCGGACGGCGGAGGCGCAGCGGATCGCTCGCGCCGGGCCGTCGAAGGTGGCGAGGAAGCCGTCCCCCATCGTCTTCACCTCGCGCCCGCGGTGGAGGGCGAGCTGGTGCCGCACAGCGGCGTCGTGGCGCTCGAGCAGCGCCCGCCAGCCGCGGTCGCCGAGCTCGGCCGCCTTCGCGGTCGAGCCGACGATGTCGGTGAAGAGGACCGTCGCCAGCGCCCGTTCGGATTCGCCGCCGCTGCGGCTGCCGACGAGGAACTCCTCGACCTCCTCCAGCAGCGGGTCGAAATCGCCGGCGAAGGGGAGGTGGTCCGCCCCGCTCAGCTCGACGTAGCGGGCGCCGGGGATCTGCTCGGCCAGGTAGCGCCCCTGAGCGGAGGAGATCATCCGGTCTTCGTCGCGGTGGAGGACGAGGGTCGGCACGTCGATAGCCGGCAGGATCGCCCGCACGTCCATCTCCCGGTAGAGGTCCATCAGCGCGATCGCCCCGGCCGGGCTGGTCCCCTGCCGCAGCAGCCGCGCCCACCAGCGTTCGAACTCGCGGTCGCCGACGCGGCTCGGCGCCCAGATGTCGAGGGCGACCGACCCGCCCCAGTCGCGCCGCACCACCGATCCCCAGCGGTCGAGCTGCTCGTCGCTGATCCCGTGGGGGAAACCGTCGGTCTCGACCATTCGCGCGAAGGTCCCAAATAGGACGAGGCTGGAGACCCGGTCTGGATAGGTGGCCGCGTAGAGGGTCGACATCGGCCCGCCCTCGGAGACGCCGAGGAGCGCCGGGCGCTCGAAGCCGGCGGCCTCGATCGCCGCCCGCAGGTCGTCCATCGACTCCTCCAGGGTCGGCGGCCGGCCGGGGCGGTCGGAGAGCCCCTGCCCGCGCTTGTCGAAGACGAGCAGGCGGGCGAAAGAGGTTAGGCGGCGGAGGAAGCGGGCGACCGTGGGCTCCTCCCAGAGCAGCTCGACGTGGGAGACGAAGCCGGGGACGAGGACGAGGTCGATCGGCCCGTTGCCGTGCACCTGGTAGGCGATGCTGACCCCGCCTGAATTCGCGTAGCGCGTCTCCGCTTCCATCCGCCCCGATGGTCTCAGGCGGAGAACAGCTCGCGCAAGGCGGCGTCGAAGACCTCGCTGTGGCGGTCGACCTGCTCGGTGGTGGTCGCCGGGCAGATCAGCGCCATGTTGTGGAAGGGAGTGATGAGGACGCCGCGGTTTAGCGCGTAGAGGTGCAGGTAGCGCTCGAGGTCGGGGTCGCCGAGAGTCACAGCCTCGCCGCCGTCGCGGGGCGGCTCGGGTGAGAAGCGGTACTCGGCCCGGCAGCCGAGCTGGACGACGTGCCAGGGGGCGCCGTGGCGCTCGATCGCCTCGCGGGCGCCCGCCGCGAAGCGGGTAGCGAGGGGCTCGGTCTGCTCCCAGGCCTCGTCGTGGAGTACGGCGGAGAGGGTGGCGCGGGCGGCGGCGAGTGAGAGCGCGTTGCCGGCGAGGGTGCCGCCGACGCCGCCGGTGTCCTCGAGGTCGGCGTCGGCAGCGCCGAGAATCCGCTCCCCGAGCGCGGGATCCAGCCCGAAGGCGCCGATCGGGACGCCGCCGCCGATCGCCTTGCCGAGCGTGACGACGTCCGGGCGCAGGTCCCAGCGCCGGGTGCAGCCGCCGGGGCCGGCGCTGAGGGTGTGGGTCTCATCGATGATCAGCAGGGTGCCGGCGCGCTCCGTCAGCTCCCGCATCGCCCCGTGGAAGCCCGGCTCGGGGAGGACGATGCCGATGTTGGTCAGCGCCGGCTCGGTGAGTACGCAGGCGACGTCGCCGGCCGCCAGCTCCCGCTCGAGGCCGGCGACATCGTTGAACTCGGCGACCCGGGTCGTCTCGCTCAGGGGGACCGGGGCGCCGACGTTCCCCTCCCGGGCGCGGACTGCGCCGCCGGCGACGGTGGCGAAGGACTCGTCGACGGTCCCGTGGTAGCAGTAGTTGAAGACCAGGACCTTGGGGCGGCCGGTGAGGTGGCGCGCGATCCGGATCGCGAAGCGGTTGGCGTCGGTGGCGCTGAGGGTGAACTGCCAGCGCTTCGGCCCGAAGCGGCGCGAGAGCTCCGCCGCGACCCAGGCGGCATCCTCGGTCGGCAGCATCGTCGTCGCGCCGGCGCCGTAGCGGGCGGCGAGCGCCTCACCGACGGCCGGCGGCGCGTGGCCGGCCATCGCCCCGGTGTCGCCGAGGCAGAGGTCGGCGTAGGAGTTGCCGTCGACGTCGGTCAGCTCCGCGCCCTCGGCCCGGTCGAGGTAGATCGGATAGGGGCCGGCCCAGCGCGACATCCAGCTCATCGGCACCCCCGCCAGCAGCTCCCCGCGCGCCTCCTCGAAGAGCCCCCGCGAGCGCGGCGTGCGCTCGGCGAAGGTCGCCTCCTCGCGGGCGATCAGCTCGGGGAGGCGGGCGCGAGCGTGTTCGGGCAGGTGCGCCGCCATCGCCAGCTCAGGCGCCCCGACGCCAGTCGAGACGTTCGAGCACCTTCCCCTGCGCGTCGAAGGCGGTTACCTGGACGGGTTCCTGGTCCTCCGGGAAGAAGACGTCGTAGAAGCGGAGGCCGCGCAGCCAGTGGAAGCGGTTGCGGAAGCGCTCCGGGGCGCGGGCTGGTTCGGATTCGAGCACCTGCCCGTCGGCCATTTCCACCTGCAGGCGCGTGACCCGGCCGGCGGCGATGCCACTGATGTCGGCCTCGGGGAACTTGTCGATGTCGCTGCCCTTCGTAGCGGTGAGGACCAACACGCGCGGAACCGGCCGCGGCAGGGTCGTGAAGTAGCCGCTTTCGTTGCCGGTATCGATTGAAAATTCGAACATCGCCGAGTGGGGACCGGCATCCCGCGGCAGGATCGCCTTGATCCGCCAGTGGGCGCCGTAGAGGCTGCTGCCATGGGCGACGACCACGCCCCGGAATTCGCCGCAGCCGCAGGCAGAGGCCCCACCGGGAGCGAAGAAGGCAGCTACGGCGAAGGCGACGGGAGCGAGCAGGCTGAGCCGGCGGAGCGACATCGAGTGGCGAGGGCGGGATTCGAACCCGCGACACCACGATTTTCAGTCGTGTGCTCTACCAACTGAGCTACCTCGCCCGGTAGGACTCCGAACGGCTTGCCTATGCGGATTCGGGGCTACCTCGCCGGGGATCTTATCTCGTTGGCCCTTGGCCCTGATTCGTGCAGTTTCGGGCGGTGTCGGACGCCTTTGGGCGACAAATCCAGGCTCGTCGCCCATTAGGTCTCGGCACGAGATTCCGCCTACAGGGGGACGAGGACTGGTGGAGGGAAGAGGCGATGCGGGATCGAACTCTCTGATGCGAAGCGTAGCCGCCCGACCGAGGAGCGCACGGCGCGCTGATCCAGCACCAAGCGTTTCTCCCGATCGCGGTTGGCTTTCGGCTCGGTCAGGGCCGGCGGGCAAGAATCAGCTGTCGACCATTCCGACCCGTTGATCGCATCCGCGTGCTTCGTGTCATGTCGGCAGCAGAAGCTTTAGTTCGCAGGGCCGGCAGAGGCCTTTGCATCGCACGGCGATTGGCGGATTCCGCTGGGCATTCACCAGACCCGCTATCCCATAGCACCGCCTTTGCCGTATTGAGCACCAGGACTTGGGCGATACACCACTCGCCGCGCAGCACGAAGCCTGCGTGACGGAAAGGCTTGACCCCGATCTTTCGGGCTTGAATTCGATTTAGTTCGTGTAGGCGAATGGTGAGAGTTCGATCTTTGAGCACTAGCTTCAAATAACGCGCCGCGTGTGAGGCTGCGACACCGACCGCCGTTGCCGCTCCGTCGTCGTTCGCAAAGATCGTTTTCGTAACGATCAGCGGTTCGCTCTTCGCCGAGAGGTATTGCGGGGCTCCATAGCAGAGTTCAGTTTCGCTAACCCGTAAAGACCGACCTTCGCGAATCAGGGAAGAAACGGCAATGCAGGGACGCTGGGAACCGTGAGGCCCAGCGCCTTCGGGCGGTGGTGGCTTCTGCGCGAAGTAGCTCCAGCCGTGCTTCTTGTCGATCCAGTGCCCGCCCAACCAGACGTAGGGATGCGGCGCAGCGGCCGTTGCCGCGGAAGCCAGAGCGACGACGGCCCCTACGATCGCCGCCGCCGCAATGCCTCGAATACGCATCTACACAGGGTACTCGACGTCCACGCGCCTTTGGGCCCCCTATTTAATCGCTTTCAGGTTCGTCCAGGTGCAGGATTCATCGTCCCACTTCTTTTCCTGCGCAGGGTGCATCGTTTCTTCGAGGACCTGATACGCAGGTTCTTCGCCTTCCTGAGTCTTCCAATAATTCGGGAGAACGCCGTCTAGGCGGTAGCAGGTCGCCAACTCTGGTGAATCCCCGCCAAACCTGCCCACGGCAAACCGATAGTAGCCGAGGACATCTAGATTCGGTTTCTGCGGCACCCCAACCTGCTTGGGCTTACAGTCCCGCTTCGCTGGCTCGTCGGGTCCCCACTTTTTACATTCCGGCAGCACATTGATCCACACGGTTTGGTGTGGAATGTAGCGATAAGACCCGTGGATGGATACAGCCCACGACAGCGTCCAGTAGCCGCCTTCCGGCCGATCTTCTTCGCCATGGCATTTGTGAATCCCTTCCCGGTGAAGATTTCCGGGAGTGCCGGGAGGACTGCTGCCGTCGTAACCGTTTGGGGTAAAGCGACAGTCATGGAAATTGTAACTCCGCTTCTTCGGGGGGGTGTTCGCTTCTTTGGCCTCAAGAGGGGCACCAGAAAGGTCCGTTGGTTCCGGTGGTCCGACAGTCAACTCCCGGAAGTATCCTTCAGAATATTCGAGGCCGTTTTCGATTCCACCCGATTCGCCTTCCGGCATCTCGACCTGATAAGTCTGAAAGCCACCCTCCCAGCCGGCTCCGCCTACAACTGGATAGACAAAACTGGACGAGCGGTGGTTAACCGTCAGGGTCAGAACCTGACCGGAGACGGAAAGATGGGTTGGCACGGCCGTGCCAATTGCATCATGGGCAGGTACCGCTGAAATCATAAAGGCGGTCGGACCCGATTTCCACGCGATCCTTACGGTTTGGGAATCGACCAACTGCATAGTTTGATCACTGTCTAGATGAACCTGCCAAGAAAACGATTCGGCTCCTGCAGAGTCGCGGATCGCCGCGAAGGTCATCGCGCCGTCGTAGAGCGGGCGAGTCACAAGGTCGACGTTCGGAGACACATTGCTAGCCACGGCGGCTGCATCGTTCGGAGTAAGCGTCTGCAATTCACCGGAGAGGTTCGTCGTTCCAGTCACTGAGATTGGTTGAAGCAGCTCTTCGGGGTTCTCCACATCGGGATACACGCACGCAGATGCAGCGGTCAGAGCGAGAGCTTCTTCTTGTTCACCGGTCAGTTGAGCTTCTGAGTCTTCCGCGGGCCGATTCGGGCAATTTGCATACTGCTGGTCGCTCGGGATTTGGACAGTCAGCGCGCCGGGATCACTAACCGGTATTTCAACGGGGGTCGCTGATCCCGAGCTCACAAGGGTTGCGCCTTTTGGATCGAAATAGATATTTGGAGTGGTCCCTTCGTATTCCATTTCGCCCATGGGCTCGCCCACGGTGTTGACGGCGCTGGTGTCATCCAGGGCTTCCAAAGTGTCTTCCGCCTCCGACAAGGAAATGGCTCCCGCCGGATCGATGTTGATCGTCCAGTTCTTTTTTCTGATATTTCCTGCGAGATCTTCGGCACTCATCACAGCGGCATGCGCGCCCCCGGAGAAGGTAGCCATATTGATTGAGAACGTCTGCGTCTTCTGACAGCCACCGGCTTCGCAGGTCTGAATGGACGATTCCCCGACCACACTCCCGTCGATCAGAAAACGAATTTGTTTGACCCCGTAGCCGTTCGGGTCGGTAGCGAGTGCGGTCGCGGTCCGGCTTTCCTGCTGCACCCATCCTTCGGGAGCCGTGGGGAGGGTTCCCGAGAGGGTCAATTCGGGCGCCGTCGAGTCTCGTTCGACTTTGACTGACAGGAGTTTCGTCGTCGATCGGCCGGCGGCATCGATTGCCTTCACTTCGAGGAGATGCGTGCCAACGGAATAGCTGCCCGAGTTCATCGACCATTCCCGGGTGATCGAGCAGCCGCCGCTCGGGCAGCCGGGGGAAGCCGAGTCCACCGTCACCCCATCCACCTTGATACTGGTGCTAGCCACCCCAGATTTGCGTTCGGTACTCGACCCAGGATCGGTTGCAGCCGCTTTGATCTTGTAGGTCGGCCTGGTATTGCCGAGCGCGGCCTGTTCGGTCATGGTGCCCGATAGAGCGAGCTGAGGGGCCTGCAGGTCTCCATGCGTTTCAATCGCAAGGGTCTTTTTCGTCTGCAGGCCGACTCCATCAGTAGCGATCGTTTCGACGGTATGTGTGCCAACCGAGTATTCATCGGCTTTGAGCGTCCATTTGCGGCTGATTTTGCAGTTCTTTTCTGCACAGCCGGGGTTGTAGAGGTCTTTCAGTGCCCCGTCGACCTTGACTTCGGTTTTGACGGCGCCCGACTCAGGATGGCGGTCAGCGTGGGTCCAGCGCGCGATTCGTTTGTTGCCGGCGTCCGCCACCATCAGTTCATTGCCGACGGGGGTTACGTCGATTGCCCGCGGTTCTTTCAGCTGGTTAGACGCAGACCCCAAGGTGCCGAACTGCCGCATGAAGAGGCCGCCCGGGCGGAACTCCTGGATGCGGCTATTGCCGTCATCAGAGACGAACATGTTGCCCGACGATGCAATGGCGATGTCGACCGGCGCTTTGAACTTCCCCGTTTCCGTGCCGGTGCCGCCGAACGTGGCGATGGATTCCCCGGCGGGGTTGAGCCCCATGATCTGGTCAGTTCCCTGAAGCGCCACCCAGGCATCGCCGAATTCATCGACATCGATTCCGTAGGGGGTGCCGCCGGCAAGCACCGAGGAGATCGTGCGGATGAGCGTGCCGTCTTCTTTGAAGAGGAAGACCTTCTTCGCTGCGGAGTCGGTTACCCAAATCGTCCCGTCGGGAGCGACAGCCACCCCCCACGGTTCAAGGAAGGCGGCGTTGGTGATTTTGGAGACGAAGCCCCCGGTGGGGCTGAACTGCTGGAGACGTTTGTTTCCGACTTCGGCGACCCATATGTTCCCGTTGTTCCCCACGGCAATTCCGCGTGGATCGTTGAGCTGGCCGTCGGCGGTGCCGGCTTTGTTGATTTCGCGGACAAGTTTGCCTTCGCCGTCGTACTCGACCACACGCTGGTTCGTGCGATCGGTGACCCAGCTGTTCCCAGCACCGTCAACTGCCACTCCTTGGGGCCGTTCGAGCTGGCCGGCTCCCGTGCCCGCGGTTCCGATCGGCGTCGTCGCCGAGGCAGTCGCTTCGTCTCCGTCGACGGTTGAGAGTTCAAGGCTATATTCGGCGAGATTCACTCCGACTTTGGCCTGTTCGGTCAGCGTGCCGGAGGTGGTGAGTTCGGGTTTCGAGCGATCAACTTTGACCCGCGTCGCACCCGCTTCAGACCAGTGGTTGACTGCATCAACTGCATAGACGTTGATCCAGTTTTCGCCTTGGGGCATCAGGTCGGGGTAGTAGGGAATCGTTTTCGTGGCGTTACTGACGGTGCGCGGGCACGGGCTGCTCGCGTTCCCGGTGCACCCGAGCCCGGTGATCGGAGTGCCTTTGATCCCGGTCGCCTTGGTGTATTCGAGGCGCATGCTGTAGATGCCGATGCCGGGGTCGCTGGCTTTGTAGTTGATCGGGGTGCCTTCTTTCGTGCTCACCCACTCCGGGACGGAGCCGAGTTCCCCGAACGCCGGGTTGTCCTTATCGGAGAGTTCGACCCAAGCTCCGCCGACGAAAGCTTGGCGTGGATAGCTCGCCGATTCGTAGGTCGCGAGCGAGATCCCGCCGTTCTTCACATCGGTTACTTCGTTGGGATTGGGAAGCTGGAGGCTCACCCCGTTGTACTGGCCTTGGGTGCTGTCGTGCGTTCCTAGAGAGGCGAACTGGCCTTTGTTTTCATCCCAAAGGCCGACCATCATGAATGGATGGGCGTGCACGGGGGCGCCTTCTTCGATCAAGAAGTAGACCTGAGAGAGCGTCATGTTGCGAATGAACGAGGTGGGCCGCACGCCGATCAGCGGGTTTTCGTAGTCGCTGAAGTAGCGCGGCACGTAATAGTTCCAGGTTGCCTGTGAGCCCGGGGCTATTGGACCGGCATAGGAGCGCAGGTTCATTCCCGCGTGCATCGTTTCGCTCCAGACGCCGATCCAACTCGGCCAGAGGTGGTTCTGATCCTGCGTCGCCGAACGCCAATCCGTACCGAGACCGGTGTTGTTGTTGCTGTTCATCCATGAGTAGTTCTCGAAGACCGGATCGACCAGGATCGGATATGCGGCATCGGCGGGCGGGGTGACGGTGACGGTGACTCGGTTCCCGTCGACCACCTGGAGCTCTGCCGGAATCTGCTCTTCCTCGGCATCGATTGCCGACGGGGCCGAGATCGAGAGGATCACCGCTCCGGTGGAATCGACCACCTCCGCACCCCTCTCCGTCTCCTGTAGCACTGCGCCCGTGGGAAGCGTCAGGTCGAAGGTCTCACTCGTCGGGGCCTCGGGTGAGCGCAGCTGAGTGTAGGTCTCTACCCCGGTCGGAATTGCCGAGACGACGAAATCACTGTTCGGGTGGACATTTGGGAAAAATGCGGTTGCGTCACCCACCTCGGAGGCGTAGCGATTGGTGTCCCCCGTCCCGACGTCGATCGCGATCCCCGTGTCGGGGAAGACGATCCCGCCCGAGAGCCGCGAGGAAATTTCGATCGGCACCAGTGGATTCGTCGGCTCGAGGTGCGCGCCTTGGCTTTCGAGGTCGAGGTCGATGAGCTTTTTGTCACCCTGCTCATCTTCAGCCCGAAGGGGAAGTAGAGAAGACAGTAGGCCTGGATTTGCTCCGGGTTGCGGTGGGGCAACTACCGCGACGTTGTCGGAGCGAAATGCCTCGACTTCAAGACCGTCGAGTAGCTGCGCAGAGGTTTCGAGACCCGCACCGAATACCCCTTCAAGAAGTTCTGCGGCTTCGGGACGATCGAGATTCGAGTGGGGAAGTTCTTCCGCAGCGAGCGGATCAACAACTGGCTTAGATTCGACCTGTTCCGCGCTTTCTTCCATAGACGCAAGGACGGCAGGAGAGCCGATGTCGGGCAGGCCCACCAGTGACGAAGGAGATGCTCCGTTGTCAGTGGCCGCGAAGGCGAGGCCGGTAAAGACGGAAAGCAGAAGCAAGGCGACAAGGAACGCGGCCGCTCCTTTTCGCCGCACATCACTACCCGAACCCGACTGTGCAGCACCAATGTTTTCGGCCACTTCCGCTCCTCTGAGTCGTTGACGCGACGACTCACATAGCGGCAAGCGCCGAGGTGAGCCCGGTGAATGGCCGCGTACCAAACACGAAAGTGCCCCTTTTGGGAATACCGAGAATTAGTCCTAAATATTCCTAACCATCAGGACCGAAGGAGGTTGAGACAGCCTGTCCATTTCTTACGAAACCATGGTTTTTGAGCTTTAATGCGGAAAGCTTGCTTCCCAGCAGACTCGGCGACCAGGGCTTAGATGGCCTTCGCAACGTAGACAGCCTTCGTGTGAACTTCTTCGTCTAAGTGAGGGTTCGGGATTGCATCGTCCTCGTGGCCGAACACGGCCGAACAGTTCAAACCAGTAGCTCCCATTGCACTGAGCACCGTTTCCATCGGGAAGTGTCTCTGACGATGGATGTGGGCAGGTATCGAGGGACCAGTTTGATTTATTGGCGACTCATGGAATCTCGCTGACGCAAGCCCACCAACCTTGAAGTCTGTTCCTCCCAACCCTTCCCAAATAAGATGCCGGCCCCCATCGTCAACCACAACACGTTCGGCGAAGAAGGTTCGATAAACCCTGGCGGTGTTGAGATCGAAGACGATCATCCCACCATCGGCGAGATTGCGGCGCATTTTCGTGAGAGCTTCTTCGAGTTCTGCTTTGCTCAACAAGTAGTTGACAGCATCATCGAGTGCCCATATGAGGTCGAAAGCGCCGAAGGTCGGCAAGTCGCGCATGTCTGCCACGTAAAACTCTGCGCGCTCTCCTAGCTTTGTCTCGGCGATTTTGACCATCGCCGGCGAGATGTCGCATGCAGTCGCAATCCAACCTCGCTCAACCATCGCCAGAAGGCTGCGGCCGGTTCCGCAACCGATGTCGAGCAAGCGGTCGCCCTTTAAGCCCTGTTCCTCCAGCTTAGGGAGCATCTGGTTAATCCAGAGGTCGAAGTCATACCCAGCGGTGAAAGCGTCGTAGACAGGCGCAATCGCCTCATAGGCGTCCTTGGCATCAAGTGATCTTTGCTTTTTTTCGTCCACGATCGGCGGCAACGGGAGAGGGCCGGCCCCAACAGATCAGCTGAGCGCGAGGCCGGCCCCCTGATCGCTAGCCGTGCTTGTAGATCATGGCCAGCGGGCAGGCACGTCCCATGCTGAGGACCATCCCGGTCACCTCCCTTCGCTTCTGCAGCTCGGCCGAGCGCCGAGCACCGAAGCGATGGTAGGGATTTCCCGAGTATCGGTTATTTCCCTAGTAAAAGGAGCCTACCGTAGACAGGCACGGGTACGATCTACGGATGCTGACTGGCTAGACACAGGTCGATAGGAGGGGATTTCTTGGCAGGAGATACGCAGGTCCGCGGCGTCGAGGAGAGGGTGAGCTATGGCGTGGGCCATCGCATCCGCATCGAAGTGCTCTGCCTTCTGAACGAAGGGACCTACAGCGCCACGGAGCTGGCGAAGAGGACCCGGCAGCCGATCACGACGATCTCTCACCACATCAAGGAACTGGCCAATTCAGGCTGTATCGAACTGGCGCGGACCGAGAAGGTCCGCAATGCCGACCAGCACTTTTACCGGGCAGTGAAGATGCCGATCATCACTGACGAGGAAGCGGAATCCCTGCCGCCGGAGATCAAACAGGAATACGCCGCGGTGATTCTGCAAGCGGCGCTAGCGGAGAGCCTCGATGCTCTGTGGGCGGAAAAACTCAACCACGACCCCCAGGTCTGCATGATGTGGCGCTGGTTCAATCTCGACACCGAGGGCCGTCAGGAAATGGCCGACATCCAACGTGAAGGGTGGGAGCGTCTGATGGAGGCAGAAGCGCGTTCCTGCGCCCGGAGGATCAAATCGGGCGAGGAGCCCACGACCATGATCGCAGTCAGCTTTGGCTTTCCTCGGAGCCGGTCGGTAGGCGCCTCGGTGCCAGAAGGCCAACGCTTCACTTCTTAACCCGAGAATTCATAGCTTTGCCACCAACTCGGTAAAGCCCTACTTAAGGGCAAATGTGGTTCGAGAAATCAGTATGGCGTTTCGGTCATTGGTAATTAACCTCTTCACCACTCGACCGGAATAAACCGTCCTTGGACTGGGAGGGCGATGATCTCCCGGGGTGGCCCTCTCCCCTGCTGGCCCTGAGCGCCCAGCACGCCGCCCCGGGAGGTCACCGGTCGGGGGAACCCCAATGACCACCATGGAAAAAACAGCTGTCGACGCTTGCGGCGTGCCGGCAGGCCGGCCCGTTGACCCGACGCCCATCTTCGACGCACTGACCGCTGCCGCCGTCGGCCCGATAAAGCTGGCAGCAATCGAAGCGATGCTATGGATCGAGTCGCCCCTTTCCCCGACTCTCTTGGTCGAGGTGCTCGCCGGACTTGAGATTGAGGGCAAACTTTACCCCGGCCGAATCTCTTACCACCTTGGGGTCCTCGAAGAATTCGGCTTGATCGAAAAGGTCCACCGACGCCGGGTCCGGGGGGCGTGGGAGAACTACTTCTTCTTCACCGATTGATGGCGAAGGCACCTGCAATCTCAGCTGAGGCTTTATGTGCCGCCCTCACAGCGCCGAGCTTATGAAGCTCACGCCAGTGCCGCCGGTAGCTCCACGGATCAGCAAGGCCGCCTAGATCTACGAACAAAACTAGGAACCAGGAGCACCAGTCACTTTCCCGACTGACTCTAGAAGCACCCAACGCCTCTACATGGTCCCGTTCGCTGGGCCTCAGCAGCTATCCGAGACCTTCGGCTCCGCCAACAGCAGAACCCCTCACGCACTATTACCGGGTGGTTCGATGCCCCCACGAAGCCGCGGCGTTGACGTCCAACACCCGGCCTAGCGTCCTCAGCGCGGCGGGCTGACTCCGCATTATCTCGTCGCCTTGGAGGCTGACCGAGTGAGTCGTGTCGCCCGCCGCGTTCGAGGATCGACGGCGTGACCTAATAGGAGCTTGACCACCAAACCCGGTTCTGTCCGCCCCCGATCCGCTCCAAGGACAACGACAGCCCAGGGAGGCGCCCTGAAGTGATCACGATCGGTATCGACCCCCACAAAGACACCCATACCGCCGCCGCGGTCGAGGACGCCACCGGGCAGCTGCTCGGCGAGCTGACGATTCCCGGCACATCCGAAGGTCATGAGCGCCTGCTGGCCTGGGCGCATGAGCTCGCCGGCGAGAAAGGTGAGTTGCGCTTCGCCCTGGAGGACTGCCGCCACGTCAACGGCCGGCTGGAGCGCTTCCTGCTGGCCGCCGAGGAGCTGGTGCTGCGGGTCGGCACCCGCCTGACCGCGAGGGAGCGGAACACCGCCCGCACCTACGGCAAGTCGGACTCGATCGACGCCCTCGCCGTCGCCCGTGCGGCCCTGCGCGAGCCGAACCTGCCGCGCGCCACCCACGACCCCAAGCTGCGCGAATTGAAGCTCCTGGTCGACCACCGGGAGGACCTGGTCGGCGAGCGCACCGCGATCTGCTCACGCCTGCGCTGGCTCATGCACGACCTCGACTCGGGCCTCGAGCCCTTCGCGCGCACCCTGAACCGCCCGGACACCCGTCGCGGCCTCTCCCAGCGCCTTGGCCGCTACGGGGACGGGGTGCAGGTGCGGATCTGCCGCGAGCTGCTGGCGCGGATCGGCGAGCTGACCCGCGCGATCGACGCCCTGCGCGCCGAGATCGCCGTCCTGGTGCGGCCAATGGCCCCTGGCCTGCTTGCCCTCTCGGGCGTCGGCGACCTGATCGCCGCCCGTCTCCTCGTGGAGGTTGGCGGCTCGCGGCGCTTCCACTCCGACGCGGCTCTCGCTCGCCACGCCGGCTGCGCCCCGATCGAGGTCTCCTCCGGCCGCTACGCCCGCCACCGGCTCTCGCGCATGGGCAACCGCAAGCTGAACACGGCGCTCCACCAGGTCGTCCTCACCCAAGCCCGGGTTCACCCTCCGGCGCGCGCCTACCTGGCGAAGAAGCGAGCCGAAGGCAAGTCCACCAAGGAGGCGTTCCGCTGCCTCAAACGCCACCTTGTTCGGGTCGTCTTTCGGGCGATGCAGGAGCCTGAGTCGCTGGCCAGGTGCGGTGCAGCGGGCTAGCTAAACAGGTAGGACAAGATCGTCACGCAGCCGGAGAGGTGCTTCTTGCTGCCCTCTCCAGGAGGGCCGAAACGATTGGCGTCCCAGCAGCCCATGCCGTCCACGGTGACGTGGTAGCTGACGGTGCTGCTGAACTGGTCGTCATGGCGGCTGCATGTCCAAGCTGACCCGCTGACATGCCGGCAGCCCCCTTCCGTTCCGGGACCTATGCCGCTTCCTCCGACGGAATAGGCCAGGGCGCTGCTGCTCACTCCAAACAGGCTCGTCGGGCGGGCCGCGAGGAATGCCAGCGCCAAGAGAACAGCGAGACCCGCAAGCCCGCCCAGTACGATCGTGCGTCGGCGACGATCACTCATCGCGCGATTCTCGCATGATCGGCGGCCAAGGCTGCCCCCTCCGCTCCCCAGATTCCTGGTCCGAGGGCCGGCCCGCGACGCAGTTGCTTTTTCATCATTTCTAGATCTATATGCCGAAGGACACCGTCGTCTCTCAGAGGTGTTTCCTTGACATAGGAGCGACCCCCCGGTGATCGCTTCGGGTGAACCGTCGTGAGCTAGGCGGCGACCCCGCTTCTCGGGGGGACATTTAGCTCCCGGGAAGCATTCCGGGCGGCATGGATGCCGCACCGCAAAACTCGTCGCCCTCCAAAAAGCCGGCAACGCGTGGGCGCTCGCGGCACTTCTACCCCATGACGGCGAGCGGCACCGTGCAGAAGGCGCCCTGCGGTGGCACTTCCCACATGGACCCGATCGCAGAGCTGGAGCGTCGCTGATGCTCTCGATCGGCAAGCTCGGTCGCGGCCAGGAGAGCTACTACCTCGGCAAGGTCGCTGAAGGCGCCGAGGACTACTACTCAGGCGAGGGCGAGGCCGAGGGCTACTGGCTCGGGGACGCCGTCGAGGATCTCGGACTCCAAGGCAAGGTCGACCCCGGCCAGCTGGTCGGCATGCTGACCGGTGAGAACCCCGCGACCGGCGAGCCGCTGGGTCTCCAGCACGTCGCCGGCAAAGGCCCGGTCCCCGGCTTCGACCTCACCTTCTCGGCGCCGAAGTCGGCCTCGGTGCTGTGGGCGCTCGGCGGCCACCCGGTCGCCACCGAGGTAAAAGCCGCCCACGCCCATGCCGTCGACTCCGCCCTCGGCTATCTCCAGCGCGAGGCTTGCTGGACGCGGCGAGGCAAAGGTGGGCGCGAGTTCGTCCAGGGCTCGGGCTTCCTCGGGGCGGGCTACGTCCATCGCTCCTCCCGCGCCGGCGACATGCAGATCCACACCCACGTCCTCGTCGCCAATGCGACCCGGGGTCCCGACGGGCGCTGGACCCGCCTCTACCACCCGGCGATCTACGAACACGCCAAAGCCGCCGGGTTCATCTACGAGGCCGACTTCCGCGACGAGCTGACCCGCCGCCTCGGGGTGGGCTGGGGCGAGGTCAAGAACGGCATCGCCGAGATCGAGGGCTTCACCGCCGAGCAGCTTCGCCACTTCTCGACCCGCCGCCAGGAGATCCTCGAGGCCGCCGGCCCCGGTGCCTCCGCGCGCTCCCTTCAGGTCGCGACCCTTGCGACCCGGGACGCCAAGGACCGAGACCTCACCACCGAGAGCCTGCGGGAGATCTGGCGCCGAAAGGGCGAGGAGGTCGGCCTGACCCGGGAGTCGGTGCGCTCGGTATGCGGTCGCGAGGCAGAGGTCTTCGACGGGCGCCTCGCCGTCTCCGAGGTCGAAGCTTCGCTCACCGCGCACCGCTGTCACTTCGACCGCCGCGACGTGATCCAGGCGATCGGCAACTGCCTGCGCTCCGGCGCCCCCGGCGGAGAGGTCGAGGAACTCGCCGACGGATTTCTCTCTCAAGGCCGCGTGGTCCGGATTGCCTCCTCTCCCCGAGCCGACCGCTACACCACCCGCGCGATCTGGGAGATGGAGCGCACCGCGCTTGAGCGCGTCGAGGCGATGGCCGCCGCCGGGGACCGCGCCGTCGTCTCAGACGTCCTTGCCTCCCGCGTCCTCGCCAAGCGCCCCTCGATGAAGCCCGATCAGCGGGCGATGGTCGGGCGGCTGCTTACCGGCGGCGAGGGCGTGGCGGTCGTCGCAGGCGAGGCCGGGACCGGCAAGACCTACGCTTTGACGGCTGCGGCCCGCGGATGGTCAGGCTCCGGGTTGGAGCTGAGGGTCGCGGCCCCTACCTGGCGGGCGGCGAACGTCCTGCGCTCCGAGGGCTTGGACGCAACCTCTGTCGCCCGCCTCCTCGCCGAGCTTGACCGAGGGACCGCAGCCGGGGTCCAGGCGCTCGGCGGCGGCTCGGTCCTGGTGGTCGACGAGGCCGGGATGGTCGACTCCCGTGGGCTGGCGCGGTTGGTGCAGCACGCCTATGAAGCCGAGGCGAAGCTGGTCCTGATCGGCGACCCCGCCCAGCTGGGGGAGATCGAGGCGGGCGGCCTCTTCACCTCGATCGTCTCCCGCACCGATCCGGTGGTCCTCGATGAAGTGATCCGCCACCGCCACGACCTGGAGCGCGAGGCGGCGAAGATGGTCCGCGAGGGAGAAGGACGGCAGGCCGTCGAGGTCTACCAGGGCGCCGAGCGGGTCACCGTCTCAGACGATCCGCTGGCACGGCGGGAGGCGATGGTCGCCGACTGGTGGCAGAGCTTCGAGCGCGGTGAAGACGCGCTGATGGTCGCGAAGCGCAATACCGAGGTCCGGGAGTTAAACGCGGTGGCGCGGGAGCGGATGAAGGCGGTCGGTCGGTTGGGGGCCGAGGAGATCCAGGTCGGCGAGGCCCGCTTCGCTGCCGGCGATCAGGTGATCACCAGGATCAACGACCAACGCCGGAACATCTACAACCGCGAGCGCTGGGTTGTGGCGGAGGTGGATTCGCAGGCCGGGACCGTGGAGCTAGTCGGAATCGACACCCGCGGGCGGGTGTGTGTCGATTCCGACTATTTGGGCCGTTTGAGAGAGAGGGACGGAGGGCCTGCCCTTGAACACGCCTACGCGGCGACCACCTACCAGGCACAGGGCGCGACGGTGGACACGGCCTTTGTCATGGCCGATCCCTCGATGGATCGCCAGGAGTTCTACGTCGCCACCTCGCGGACCAGAGAGGGCACCTACCTCTACGCCACCCCCGAGGTCAACTTCGAGCGCGAGGAGTTCGCGCCGCGCGATCCCAACCTACGCCACGGCTTGGAGCACATCGCTGAAGCAGCCGAGCGCGACGGCGCCCAGGTCTCCGCGCACGACGCGGCGCTGCGGTCCGAGCTTGACGGGCTCCCGACCCCTGAGCTTGCCTCCCGGCTCCGCGAGCTGCGCGCCGAGGCCGGGGCCGAGCGCCAGAACCAGCACTCCCACCGCGAGGTCGAGGAAGGGCTGGAGCGCGAGGCGGACTTCCTCGACCGGATCGGGCGCACCCGGCCCGGGGGCAGCCATGAGGAGCACTTCACCGCTATGCAGGAGGAGGGCGCTCAGCAGCGGATCGAGGAGCTGCGCGCCAAGCAGGCCGAGCTTTCCGAGGTCGGCCATGAGGCCAGGGCAAAAGCCGCCGTCGCCGAGCACGTCCTGTCTGAGCGCGAGCGCCTCGCGGCGACGGCAGCGAGGCTCTCGCCGCCCGACTACATCACCTCAAAGCTTGGGGAGCGGCCGAGCGATCCGGCGAAGGCCCGCGAGTGGGACAAGGCTGTGCAGGGGGTCGAGGGCTACCGGCTCAGAAACAGCGTCGTGGACAGAGACAGCGCGCTCGGACCGAAGCCCCACGACCACTCTCAGGCCCATGAGCACGCGCAGGCCGAGCGGCAGATGCAGCAGGCTCAGCGGCGGTTGCAGCGCCAGCAAGCGATGGAGCGCGGCATTGAGATGGGGATCGGGCGGTGAGGTGCCCGGGCAAACATGCCTGGATGCCGGGGCTTAGCCAGGGCTCATCGATGCCCGGGCAAAGCGCGTTGCCAGGGCACACGACTGCCGGGGCAGAGGCATTTGCCCTGGCATACAGATGCCCGGGCTTGGTTGTCGGCTCGACGTTGAAACGCAGCGAGCGGCGCCCACACCCCTACCCGGGGGGCGACCCCCTACCCGGGGTTACCCCCCTTCCAGGAACTCAGAGTCGTGGCTAGCTTCGGAGGATGGATATGGGTGAGCACCCGGACCTCAGCCCCGACATTGCCGAGCAGATCGCGCTGCGGGTGGTTGAACTGCTGAAGCAGGAGATCAACGGGGAGGGTCAGCGCCGATATGTAGACGCGGCCACCATCGCCGACGACCTTGAAGTCGAGCGGGATTGGGTCTATGCCCATGCGAAGGAGCTGGGAGGCATCCGCCTTGGCGGCCCTAAAGGACGACTTCGGTTTGACCGCCACGGCCTTCTAGATGCGCCCGGTATTCACCGGCTTTCAGCCTCCAGTCTGGCTGCTGGCTCTCCGGGGTTTCGGAAGCAGGCAGCGCTCGCAAAGCGGCTTCGGCGGAAGGTAGAATCACCTCAAATGCAGCGACGGGCCAGCGGTTGGACGCCGGCCCGGTCGCCTAAGCAACACCAACCGGGAGGTAGCCCCGATGATGAAGCCTGAGCGGCAGGTTAGCCCCTCCTTCGAGAGGAGGGCGTAATGCCGAAGCCCGCAACCGGACACATTGAGTCCCGCCGTCTTGCCGATGGCACCCAAGCGTTCCATATCCGAGTTCGCGTCAACGGAAAACGCGAACCGGTCACCCTGCACGAACGACCCGGCTGCACCTGTGGCTGCGGCGGAGGCTGGAACGCTCTCAGCGCCCGAACCGAGATGGGCAACATGCTCGCCCGCGTCCGTGCCGGGGTTTGGGAGAAGCCAGCGCCGCCCGCACCGATCGTCTCCCGGCAGGGCGGGACGGATTCACCCCTATATCCCGAGTACACCGACTGGTGGCTTCAAGCCAAGATCGACGGAGTCATCGGCGACGGACCCATTTCCGAGAACACCGCTGCCGACTACATGTGGCGACTCGGCTATTCACGGTCCTTCTTTGCCGGTTTCTCGATGGACCAGATCGACCGCGCCCTCTCACTCGATTTCAAGGGTCACCTGCTAGCGGAGGCGCGGGAGCAGCGCGAGCTTCTTGAGGCGGGGGCCGACCTCCGCGACGAGCGCGGGAGACCGGTCGTCCCACTTTCGCTCGGCTCGATCAAGAAGATCCTCGACACCTACGCCGCAGTGCTTGACGAGGCTGTCGAGGACGAAATACGTGTGGACAACCCGGGCCGCTCTCGGCGAATGCACCTCAAGGTGCCAAAGCCGAAGCGGACCTATCTGGAGGTCGATGAGCTTGCCGCGCTCCTCGATGCAGCCCGCGACCAGGATGTGTCCTTGCCCGACCTGGCGACGATCGCCGTCCCGGCCGGTTCTACCGCCGAGAGCGTCCTTCGCTCGGCGGCTTCGGGGAAGCGGTCGACTCAGATCGCCATTGACCTTGGACTCGCGAAGTCCACCGTCACCTACCACCTGCGCCGCCTCGATGTCGAGGTCGGGCGCGGGTACGTCGGCCGCCGAGTCGTCTGTGAGCTTCTCGGTCGGGCGGGTCTTCGGGTAAGCGAGCTTTGCGCCCTCAAGATCGGCGCTGTTCGGCTTCACGATCCCGAGGGCGCGCAGCTGCGAATCCTCGATGCGAAGACCGAGGCCGGTGAGCGGGTGGTCCTCGTAAGCCCCGACCTGGCCGAGGTGATCGTTGAGCACATCGACCGGCTCCGCCGCGCGGGCGTGCCCACCGGCCCCGATGCCTACCTCGTCCCCAATACGCGCGGTGGGCGGATCAGCCGCCAGCGTGTCGCCAAGATCGTCGCCGCTGCTGCCGAGCTTGCCAGCGAGCGCTTGCGGGCGAAGGGTGTCGCACCTCTGCCGAGGACGACTCCCCACACCCTCCGGCGGACCTATATCTCGATTGCCCTGGTTGCCAACAACTTCGACGTCAAGTGGGTTATGGATCAAGTCGGCCACTCCGACTCCACGATGACGATGGATGTCTACGCGCAGCTGCAACAGCGCTTGGATCGCCAGCACGGCGCCAACTTCGACCGCTTGGTCCGCAAGGCCAAGGAGCAGCTGGCGGGGGTCGCGCTCGTCGCCTAGCGGTCGTTCGGGCGACGTTTGGGCGACGAGTCGCCGAGAACCGGATTTACCCGATCAAAGACAAAAGGAGGGAAGCGGCGCAATGCCGCTTCCCTCCTTGCTTTCCGCATATGGCCAGGGCCGGATTCGAACCGGCGACACCACGATTTTCAGTCGTGTGCTCTACCAACTGAGCTACCTCGCCTGGGGCGCGGAACGGCTTGCGCAGCGGGAAGGCTAGCGGGCCGAGGTTGGGCGCGGCTGATTGCATGGGGGGATGAGCGGGGGTCGGGTAGCGCTGGGGGTGGTTGCGGTCATCGCCGCCGGTGCTTTGCTGCTCTCCGGGGGGTCGGGGAGCGATCCGAAGACGCCCGCCGGGCTGCCGGGATTGCCGCCGCCGTTCCTCGGGGTGGCGGTGCTGGGCGACGGCGGGCTGACGGCGGCGGTCGATGCCTACGGGAACGTCGTCGACCTGCGGGCGCCGGGGCCGGCGGGGCGGGCGCTGATCGAGAACTCCTCCGCGCGACAGGCCGCTGGGACCGTGCCGGAGGACACCGGGATCCAGACGTGGGTGCGGGTCGGCGGGGAGATGCTGCCGATGTGGCGGGCCGATTCGGTTCGGCAGCGGTACATGCCCGGGACGAACGTGCTGCTGACGACGGCGCGATTCGGCTCCGAGGAGGTGCGGATCGAGGCAGCCGCCAAGCGGGAGACGCTGGCGATGAAGGTGGCGGGATCCGGCGCCGTCGGGGTCAGGGTCAATGCAGCCCTGGACTGTCGCCGGGAAAAGTCTCCCCAGGCTGCCGTGCTCGTCTGCGGTGCCAGATCCCCGGGCGCCCCCAGCCTCTTTCGAGACGCAGCCGAAGCAGATCGGCGCTGGCTCGCCCGTACCGATCCGCTCGGCGGCTCGGCGCCTCCCTGGGCCGAGCACATGTACGAGCGCTCGCTGCTCGTCCTCCATGCCCTGACCGACCGCCGCACCGGTGCCGTCGCCGCCGGCGCCCGGGACGGCTGGGCCTACGTCTGGCCGCGAGACGCCTCCGCTGCGGCGATCGCGCTTGCAGGGGCCGGCTACCGGCCGGAAGCCGAACAGATCGCCCAGTTCCTCCTCGGCGCCGGGATCGAGCAGGCTGCGCGCTTCAACGGCGATGGCAGCCCCGTCCCCGGCCGAGCCGCCCAGGGCGATGCGATCGGCTGGGTCGCCGCCGCCGCGGAGGCCACCGGGATCATCGGCAGCGCCCGCCAGGCAGCGCACATCCTCGCCGGCGGCCGACCGATCCCATGGCGAAACCGCGCCGACTACTGGGAGGGCGAGCCGGGCGACTACCTCGGCAACGCCCTCGCCTCCCACGCCGACGTGTCTGAGTTTTCCCGTCATATATGGAGGGAAACCTCAGACACCCCCCTGGTGGGACTGGTGCGCGTCCCGGGTGATCCAGATTCAGGACTGGACTCGGCGGCAGCTTGGGCGGTGCGTCCCTTCTCCCAACCCTCCCTCTACCCCGCCGCGGGCCGAACTATGGAGCGTCTCGTCGCCGACGGCGGCCGCTTCGGCATCACCCCGGGCGAAGGCTGGGAGGGCGGCGGCGATCCCTGGTCCGCGCCGACCGCGTGGACGGCCTGGTCGCTCGCGGCCCTCGGCGAGCGACGGGAGGCGCTGCGCCTGATGGGCGACCTGCGCCGGGCGGCCACCCCTGCCGGCGCCCTCCCCGAGCGTGTCGACGCCGAGACCGGCATCCCCACCTCGATCACCCCTCTCGCCTGGTCCCACGCCTTCGCGATCCTCGCCCTGCGGGAACTCTGGCCGAGCGGCTAGATCTCGCCCCGCATCAGCCCCATCAGCTCCAGCCCCCCCGCCTTGTGCAGCGGTTCGTTCAGGTTCCCGCACTTCGGGCTCTGGACGCAGGAGGGGCAGCCGGCCTCGCATGGGCACTCGGCGATCAGCCGCTCGGCGTCGGCGAGGAGGCGCTCGAACTCGTCGTAGCCGCGCTTGGTGATCCCGACCCCGCCGGGGTGGCCGTCGTAGATGAAAATCGTCGAGCGGCCGGTCTGGAAGTGGACGTTGGTCGAGAGGCCGCCGATGTCCCAGCGGTCGCACATCGCGATCAGCGGCAGGACCGCGATCTGGCTGTGCTCGGTCGCATGCAGCGAGCCCAGCAGCGCCTCGGTCGGCAGCTTGCGGCTGAGGCCGTCCGGCAGCACGTACCAGAGCGCCTGGGTGACGAAGTTCTGCTCTGGCAGCTCGAGGGCGACGATGTCGATCGGTTCCTGGTCGGCGACCGAGACGCGCTGGAAGGCGATCACCTGCTCGGTCACCGAGACCTCGCCGAAGTTGAGCTGGACCCCCGCGACCTCGCGCTGCTCGTGGACGCGCTCGATGTAGATCTCGGTCTCCTTTTTCGGCCTCGTGTACCAGTCGCCGTCGAAGGCCGAGACGACCGCGCGCCGCTCCTCGATGTCGAGCCGGTCGACCTCGTAGGAGCGTCCGAGGTGTAGGTAGACGGCGCCGGGGTGGATCGTCGTGAAGGCGCGCTCGGCCTCGACCAGGCCCAGCATCTCGCCGGAGGCGCCCTCGATCACCGCGACCGAGTCGGCCGAGGCCGAGCGCAGGGCGATCCGGTCGGCGACGTACTCGGCCCGCCGCGGCAGCAGCTTGCCGCCGACTCCGCGCAGCTCCCCCGCCGCGACCAACCGCTCGGCCCGCTCGCGCCAGCCCTCCCCGAAGATATCCTCATCCTCGGCGCTCAGCGGCAGCTCGTAGGCGGCCGCGACGAGGTGCCGGGAGGCGATCTGGTCGTTGGTGTGGTCGAGGATCGCCGCCTCGACCGGGCGGCCGATGAACTCCTCCGGGTGACGGCAGAAGAACTGGTCAAGCGCATCCTGGCCGGCGACGTAGACGGCGAGCCCCCGGCGGCGCCGTCCCGCCCGCCCCCACATCTGCCGCAGGCTGGCGACGGTGCCGGGGAAGGTGACGCAGATCGCCGCGTCGAGCTCGCCGACGTCGATTCCCAGCTCCAGCGCATCGGTGGCGACGACCGCCAGCAACTCGCCGGAGGAGAGGCGCGCCTCGATCTCGCGCCGCTGCTGCGGGGTGTAGCCGCCGCGGTAGGGGGCGATCCGCTTCGCCAGCTCCGGCTTGCCGCGGCGCTCGAGGTTTTCGCGGGCGAAGCGCTGGATCAGCTCGATCCCGCGGCGGCTTTTGAGGAAGCAGATCGTCCGCACCCCGTGGCTGACCAGCTCGGCGAGCAGGTCGGCGGCCTCGGAGAGGGAGGAGCGGCGGACGCCGCTGCGCTCGTCGAGCAGCGGCGGGTTCCACATCGCGATCTCACGGCCTGCCCGGGGCGCGCCGTCGTCGTCGACCATCTCGAACGAGGTCCCGACCAGGCGCTCGGCCAACTCGACCGGGTTGGCGATCGTCGCCGAGGCGAGGAGGAAGCGCGGCTCGGAGCCGTAGGCGCGGGCCAGCCGCCGCAGCCGCCGCAGGACGTTGGCGACGTGGGAGCCGAAGACGCCGCGGTAGGTGTGGGCCTCGTCGACGACGACCCACTCGAGGTTGGCGAGGAAGTCCCCCCAGCTCTTGTGGTTCGGCAGCACCCCCATGTGGAGCATGTCGGGGTTGGTCAGGACGAGGTTGGAGCGGCGGCGGATCGCCGGGCGCTCCTCGCGCGGGGTGTCGCCGTCGTAGATCGCCTCGCGCAGGCCCGGCGGGCGCAGCTGGGCGAGCTTGCGCGCCTGGTCCTGGGCCAGCGCCTTGGTCGGGTAGAGGTAGAGCGCCCGGTCTTTCGGGCGGGCGGCGATCCCGTTGAGGACCGGCAGGTTGAAGGCGAGGCTCTTGCCCGAGGCGGTGCCGCTGGTGATGACGAGGTTGGAGGCGGCTGCGGCCTCGAAGGCTTCGAGCTGGTGGGTGTAGAGCGAGTCGACGCCGAAGCGGCTGAGCGCTTCGGCGAGCGCCGGGTGCAGCTCGGCCGGCAGCGGCGCCGGCCGCGAGCGGCGCTCCTCTTCGGAGGACTCGGCGACGATGCGGCCGTCGCGGCGCGCGGGATCGATCGCGACAGCCCACTCCGAGGCCAGCAGCGAGCCGCCTCGCGCCATCAGGCGGGGCTCACGATCTCGGCCGCGACGCGCATCGCCTGCAACGAGGAGCGGTCGTGGATGCGGAGGACGTCGGCGCCCTCGCGGACGGCGAGGGTCACCGCCGCCACCGTCCCCCACTCGCGCTCGCGCGCCGGCAGCCGCTCCTCCCACGATCCGGCGAGGACGGCGCCGATGAAGTCCTTGCGCGAGAGGCTGACGTAGAGCGGCAGGCCGAGCGCGCGCAGCTCGCCTAGCCGCCGCAGGATCTCCAGGTCCTGCTCGGGGCTGAGGTCGAAGTCGAGTCCGGGGTCGATGGCGATCTGCTCCTCCGAGACCCCAAGGTCCCGCGCCGCCTCGACTCTCCCCTCGAACCAGGCGCGCAGGTGGTCGACGACGTCGCCGTATTCGCGAAATGGGCGATCGACCCGCGGCGGTCCCTCGATGTGCATCAGCACGTAGCCGCAACCGGTCTCGGCGACGAGCGAGAACATCTCCTCGCCGCCGCCTGAGATGTCGTTGACGACCGAGGCCCCAGCGTCGAGCGCCCGCCGTGCCACCTCCGGCGAGAACGTATCGGCCGAAATCGCCACCCCCTCCCCGTTCCGTGGTTCCTTTGTCCTGTTATCCCGGACTAAAGAACCACGCAACTGCTTTGCGAGGCCCTCGACGGCCGGAACGAGGGCCGCGGCCTCGTCCTCCGTCGACACCGGCGGGCCGGCCTTGGCCGCCACGGCGCCGACGTCGAGCATCTCGAAGCCGGCCTCCGCCAGCGCCAGGCCGTCGGCGACGGCCTGCTCGGGGGTGCCGCTCCGTGCCCCCTCGAACATCGAGTCGACGGTGACGTTGACGATCCCGGCGGCGATCGGGCGCGCCAGGTCGAGAGTGCGGTCAGCGAGCCTCCAAGCCATGCCCGCTACCGTAGCGACCGCGCCGATGCCGCTCCGCTGCGTCTACACCGACCTCGACGGGACCCTGCTCGGGCAGGGCAGCTCGCTCTTCAGCGATGCCGAGGGCGGCTTCAGCCTGGCGCAGGCGCGGGCGCTCGAGGCCTGCCACCGGGCCGGCGCCGAGGTCGTGATCATGTCCGGCCGGCGCGAGCCGCAGGTGCACGAGGCGGCGCGGCTGATGGGCCAGGCCTCCTACATATACGAGGCCGGCTGCGCCTTCGCGATCGAGGGCGAGACGACGCTGATGACCGGCGAGATGGCGCCGAACGAGGACGGCACGATCTACGAGCAGATCGAGCAGCGGGGAATCCCGAAGCTGCTCTTCGAGCACTTCGAAGGCCGGCTCGAGTACCACGCGCCCTGGCACCATGGCCGTGTCCTCTCCCACCTCTTCCGCGGCAAGGTCGACGTCGAGGAGGCCAACGCGCTCCTCCACGGGCGCGGCGACACCGACCTGCGGCTGCTCGACAACGGCGCCATCGGCCGTCCGATGCCGACCGTCGAGGGCCGCACCCACGCCTACCACCTGGTCCCGAAGCAGGTCAGCAAGGCGGCCGCGGTCGCCGGCCACGCCCGCGCCCGCGGCTACGACCCAGCCGAGTGCATCGCCGTCGGCGACTCGGTCGAGGACCTCGAGGTCGCCGCCGCCGTTGGCCGCTTCTTCGTCGTCGCCAACGGCCCCGCCCACGACGACGGCCTGCGGGCGGCGCTGCCGAACTGGGACAATGTCACCGTCACCGAAGGCAGCATGGGCGACGGCTTCTACGAGGCGGTCGTTTCCTCGCTGATGGAACGCCGGCCCTAAAGGAGAGGTTGTGTCGTCTGAGAACGCGACGGTCGCGGAGCAGGAGTACCTGGAGATCATGTTCTGGCTGGAGGAGGCCGGGCTGCCGATGACCGGCGCCAACATCGCCCGGGCGATGCAGCTCTCGCCGCCGACCGTGCACGAGATGATCGGCCGGCTGACCGACGACGGCTACGTCGAGCGCAACGAGGACAAAACCCTTGCCTTCACCGAGTCCGGCCGCGAGCACGCCAGCTACATCGTCCGGCGCCACCGGATGATCGAGCGCTTCCTCACCGACGTCCTCCACATCCCCTGGGACGAGGTCCACGAGGAGGCCGAGCGGATCGAGCACGCGATGAGCCCGGTGCTGGAGGAGCGGATGCGCGCCGCGATCGGCGACGCCACCACTTGCCCGCACGGCCACCCGATCGTCGAGGGCATCCGCGAGCAGGGCTCGCTGCTGGCCGACGTCGAGGTCGGCGCCAGCGTCGTCGTCCTGCGCTTCGAGAACGAGGCCGAGGAGCTGCTGCACTACCTGAAGGCGGCGGGACTCGACCCCGGCCTCGAGGGCAAGGTCGCGACCTCCGACGACGAGCGCGTCGTCATCGCCTCCGCCGACGGCGACCACGAGGTCAGCCGCAGCGTCGCCGAGACCGTCTCGGTCCGCGCCGACCCGGCGCCGCCGCCGCGGGCGGCGATCCCCGAGCAGCTCGTGCTTTCTTCCGACCGTTACGGTCGGTGAGTTGACCCGGCTATAGGCGGGCTAACTCACCTACTGCGGGACTGACATGGTCATGATCGGTTCGCCGGTCGGCTGATCGCTGCCGCCGCGCGGCTCTTCGGTGACCATCACCGTGGCGACGCCGTTCATGTCGGTGATCCGCGTCTCCGCCTGGCCCTCGCGATCGGGGACGAACAGCGCCGGCACGGCTTCTACCTTGCCTTCGCGTTCGACCCAGGCCTCGAGGACCTTGTCGGGCGGCAGCTGGTCGACGCCCGAGAGGTGCAGGGTGCCGCCGTCGCCTTCGGAGACCATCTTCACGGTCAGCGAGCCGACCTGGCGTTCGATCGTGCTGGGCGCGCCGCCTTCGCCGCCGGAATCGTCCTTGCCGACCTCGTAGCCGACGACGCCGGCGACCAGGAGGGCGACGACCGCGAGGCCCATCGCCGGCTTCAGCACCCACTGCCGCCACGAGCGGCGCCGGGCGGGGCGGCCCTCGGCCTCGCGCACGTCCTCCAGCACCTCGGCCATCAAGGTCTCGCGCAGCTGCGGCGGCGCCTCCAGCCGCTCGATCGTTTCGGGCAGGGTTGCCACCGCCGGCTCCAGCCAGCGCATCTCCTCCTGGCAGCGCTCGCAGCCTTCGAGGTGGCGCTCGAAGGCCGCCACCTCGTCGCCATCAAGCGCCCCCAGCACGTAGGCGGCGAGATCCTCGCTCCTGCTGTCGTGATCGGAAACGTTCATGCCAGTCCCTCCGCCAGCTCTCCGCGGATCTTCTCCAATCCGAGCCGCATCCGCCCCTTCACGGTCCCCATCGGCAGGTTGAGCATCCGCGAGATCTCCGAGTGGCTGAAACCGCCGAAGTAGGCGAGCTCGATCACCTTCGACTGCTCGCCCGGCAGCTTGCCGATCGCCCCGCGCAGCTCGGCCGCGGTCTCGCGACGCAGCGCCTCCTCGTCGGTCCGCTCCTCGGCCGGGCGCTGCTCCAGCACCGCGTCGTCGTCGAAGCTGAGTTTCGGTGCTTTGCCGGCGCGGCTGCGGAGGAAGTCGATCGCCCGGTTGCGGACGACGCTGAGCAGCCAGGAGCGGACGCTGCCGCGGGCGGCGTCGAAGCGGGCGCCGCTGCGCCAGACCGAGATGAAGGCCTCCTGGGTCACTTCCTCGGCGGCGGCGCGGTCGCCGACGATCCGGTAGGCGAGCGAGTAGGCGGCGCCCCCGTGGCGGTCGTAGAGGACGGCGAAGGCCTCGGGGTCCTTACGGCCGACGAGGGGCATCAGCTCCTCGTCGGCCAGTCGCTCCGCCTTCTCTCGCCGTACCGCCATCGACTACACGATGAACGGTTCGACGGCCTTCAAAACCTGCTTTTCGCTGAGCGGGCTGTCGAAGGCGTCGGGAGCCGGTTCTTCCTTGTTCTGGAGCCGGATCGCCGCCGCGTGCCGGGCCTCGACCTGGACGATGCCCCCGGCCGCCGCCAGGACTTCTTTGGACTTGATCATCGGGCCGGCTCCGTTGTAGGCGCTGACTCCCGTGTCCTCGAAGGTCTGCGCGAGCTTGAGGAAGCCGGCGGTGTCGTTGTATTCGAAGTTGAACTTCGGTTCGGCGACCGGCTTGCCGCCCAGTTTCTTCACCGTCGCGGTCAGCGCTTCGACGTGCTGCTGCTCGTCTTCGGCCAGCAGGTTGACGAGGCTCTTCAGTTCCCCGCTCGCCTTCGCCCGGCTCTTCGCTTCTTCGTAGAACTTCGCCTCCAGGTACTCGAGGGTGAGGGCGAAGTTGAGGATCCCGACGTCGCCGGATTCCGACATCGCCAGCGCCTTGCGGACGAAGGGGCTGACCATCGCCGAGCCGTAGATCGCCCCAGCCGCGAGCGCTCCCTTGAGGATCACGTCGCTGCGTGAGAGGTCACCGCCCTCGACGTCGACCTCGACCGCCGCGAGCTCGGGAGTCTGCAGTTGCTCTTTCATCGCTCTATCTCCTATATCTCGCGGGCTCATTCGACCAGGAACGGTTCGACGGACTCGAGGACCGTGTTGACGTCGGCCGGCTTGGCGAAGGCGCCGTCGGGGGTGATCGATTCGCCCAGCAGGGTGTTGAGGGTGGCGGCGTGCCTGCCCTCGACGCTGTGGATCGCCAGCGCGGAGGCGAGCACTTCCGGGCTTTCGATGTTCGCCGCCTGGCCGAGGTAGGCGGCGGCGCCGAGGTTCTCGACCGTCGCCGCCAGTTCCAGCACCGACTTCGCGCTCTTGAGGGGGAATTCTGCTTTCGGTTCCGGCGCCGGCTTGCCGCCCAGGCTCTTGACAGCGGCGGTCAGCGCCTGCACGTGTTCGGCCTCCTCGCGGCCGAACTTGCGGATCGTCTCCAGCTCGGCCCCCTTGAAGAGGCCGCTCTTGACGACGTCCGCATAGAAAGCCGTCTCCAGGTACTCGAGGGTGAGCGCGTAGTTGAGGATGCCGACGTCGCCCTTGCCGAACTGGGCGGTTTCGCTCGTCCCGCCGCCGGAGCCCATCGCGGCCGTGGTGTCGTTGGTGGTGGTGCCGCTGTCGCCGCCGCAGGCGGCGAGGAAGGCCGCGAGCGCGGTCGAGCTTCCGCCCACCGCGAGAAAGCGGCGCCGCGATACGGGGTCTTTGAGCTGCTTCAACTCAGACATCTGGAGATCGCCTCCTGGTCGTTTACCTGCCCCCCTCTACGGGAAGCCGCGTCCGGGTGGATCAAAATCCCCCGGTGGCCGCGGCGTCGGAGACTCGGATCAGGGGCGCAGCGCTGCTGGTGCTGGGGTCGATCGTCTCGGTCCAGTGCGGCTCGGCGCTGGCGACGAGCCTCTTCGACTCGGTCGGCCCCGCCGGGGCGGTCTTCCTGCGGGCGGGGTTCGGGGCGCTCGTCCTGCTGGCGATCACGCGGGCCGAGCCGCTGCGCTCGCAGCAGTGGCGCCACCGTGACGTCCTCCTCCTCGGCGCCGCCGTCGCCGCCGTCAACTTCTTCTTCTACGCGGCCCTCGAGCGCCTGCCGCTGGGGATCACCGTCACCCTCGAGTTCGTCGGCCCGCTCGGGGTGGCCGTGTTCGGCTCGCGGCGGCGGCGGGACCTCGTCTGGGCGATCCTGGCAGCCGCCGGGATCCTCCTCCTCTCCGACGGGGGCGGCGGCGAGGGTGTCGACCCGGTGGGGGTCGTCCTGGCGCTGACCGCCGGTCTCTTCTGGGCCGCCTACATCGTCCAGAGCGCCCGGGTCGGCTCGCTCGGGCCGGGGCTCGGCGGGGCGACGATGGCGGCGGTCATCTCGGCCGTCCTGATCGCCCCGTTCGGGATCGTCCAGGGTGCCGGAGAGTTCCTCGACCCGCGGGTGCTGGCGGCCGGCGCCGCGGTCGGCGTCCTCAGCACGGCGATCCCCTACGCCTTCGAGATCGAGGCCCTGCGCCGGCTCCCGCAGTCGGTCTTCGGCGTCCTCATGAGCCTGGAGCCGGCGGTCGCGGCGGCGATCGGCTTCCTCGCCCTCTCGCAGGACCTGACCGGCGTCGAAGTCCTGGCGATCGCGCTGGTCGTGCTCGCCTCGGCGGGAGCGCTGCGCTCGGCGGCGACGCCGGTGCCGCAGGACCGATGAGCTGAGATATCAGCCGCTTCGGATTAAACGAGACTGCTTGCTCATAAGCCCCGGCGCGGCTAAAGTCGGCCCGTGCCAGTCGCAGGGGCAGGGAAGCTGCTCGGTTGCCGCATGCTCGTCGCAGCGGCGATCGCTTTCGCCTGCCTTCTCGCCGGCCCCTCCTTCGCCGCCGCCGAACAGTTCGTCGTCAACAGCGCAGCCGATGAAACCGACGCCGCGGTCGGCAACGAATTCTGCGAAACCGCGCTCGGCGCCTGCACCCTCCGGGCCGCGATCGAAGAGGCGAACGCGGCCGAAAACGAAGACGAAGTCCGCTTCGACGAAGGACTCTTCAAGGGCGACACGGGCAGCGTCGTCGATCTCCAAGCGGGGCTCCCGGCCATCGTGCATCCGCTCGCGCTGGCGGGCGGCAGGTGCGACACGCAGGCGGGCGTACGCGGGCCGTGCGTCCAGATCGACGGCGTCGCCGGCGCACCCACGCTCGCCGTCGAAGAAACCGAAGGAGTCGAAGTCCAGGGGCTGGCGCTGACGGGCTCGCAGGCAGGGGTCGTCGCGAAAGCGGCACCGAGGCTGAAGGTTCGCGGCGACTGGGTCGGCGTCGGCCTCGACGGGGCCGCTGCGGCAAACGGAACCGGGGTAGAAGTGGGCCCCGGCTCCGACCAGAGCCAGATCGGCCGCGAAGACCCCGAAGCGCACAACGTCATCGCCAACAGCGCCGGCACCGGGCTCGCGATCGTCGGCGCGAGCGGCGTCAAGGTCCTCGGCAACGAATTCGGGATCGAGCCGGACGCCGACCAGCCGGCCCCGAACGGGGCCGACATCGTGATCGAATCCACCGCCGGCGAAGCCGATGCCGTCGGCAACGTCGTCGGAACCCGAGCCGGCCCGGACGCCGCAGCCAGTCCGGCGTGCGAGCTCGGCTGCAACCTCGTCTCCGGCTCCGAATCCGACGGCGTCGACCTCAGCGGAGCGGGTGCGGGCGACCCGCCGATCGGGACGTCGATCGTCGGCAATCACATCGGCCTCGACAGAGCGGGGACCGGGAGCATCCCGAATGCCGGCGCGGGCATCCTGGTGGGCAGTGCACCGGAAACCGTGATCGGCGGGCCCCGGGGCGGCGACGCGAACCTGATCGCCGGCGGCTCGTCGGCGGTGAGCGCGGGACCGGGTGCTCCCTACCTCGTCGTCCAGCGCAACCTGATCGGGACCCGGGCCGCCGCGACGGCACCTCCGGAGGAAGGCATCCTCGTCGATTCCCAAGGCTTCTCTTCCCTCGAAGAAGAAGCGCTGATCGTCGAAAACGAGATCGGGCTCACCGGTGGCACCGGCATCTCCCAGAATGGCCCCGGCGCCACGATCGTCCTCAACCGGGTCTCCGGCGCCACCACCGGCATCCGCCTCCATGGCGAAGGCGCCGAAAACCTGGTCGAGCGGAACTCGGTCACGGCGAGCGACACCGGAATCCTGATCGAGAACTCCTTCAACGACATCGTCGGCAATGAAGTGGTGGGCGCTGGAAGGGCGGGCATCCGCGTCCAGGAGACGCCGCCCGCCACCACGGTCGGAAACGTTGTCGGCGGCGACACGGATGCCGACGAAAACGCGATCTTCGGCAGCGGCAACGCGATCGAGATCGCCACCGTCGACGACAGCCTCAACGAAGTCGCCCGCAATCACGGTTCCGGCAACAGCGGCCTCTTCATCGACCTGATCGCGAGCGCATTCGGAGCCGGCGGCCCCAACCACGGCATCGCGCCCCCCGAAATCGTGAAGATCTCCGAAACCGGCGTCGCCGGTTTCGCCGAAGCGGGCGCCGAGGTGAGGCTCTTCCGGAAGGCGACGGCGAGCCCCGGTGAGATCGCCTCCTTCCTCGGCCCGGCGACCGCCGACAAAGACGGGAACTGGAGCTTCACCTTCCCCGCCCCGCTCCCGGTCGGCAGCGCGATCGCCGCGACGCAGACGAAGGAAGAAGGGACCTCGGAGCTGGAAATCGCGACGGTCCCGTTACCGGCAGAGGGAGAACAGCCGCCGGCGGCAGCTGCGCCGCTCGACCGCAAACCGCCGCGCACGCGGATGCTGAAGCAGGCGCGGCGGGTCGCGAAGGGGCAGGCGGCCCGCTTCGCCTTCACCTCCAACGAGGCGGGCTCGAGCTTCCAGTGCAGCCTCGACGGCGCAGCGTTCAAGCCCTGTAAGTCGCCGAAGCGCTACCGGCACCTGCGGGCCGGCAAGCACCTGTTCCGCGTCCGCGCGATCGACGCCGCCGGCAACGTCGACCCCACCCCGTTGAGAAGGAGGTTCGAGGTCCTTGGCTAGGCGGGTGCTGCTCCTCGCCCTGGTGCTCGCGTCGCTGGCGGCCGCGCCCGCCGGGGCGGCGGAGGTCGTCAACGGCGGCTTCGAGACGGGTGACTTCACGGGCTGGGAGGTGCGGCAGTCGACGGGGGCCGGCAGGTGGTACGCCTACGAAGGCACCGAGCCGCCGATCGAACACCAACGCGGCGCGACCTCGGTCCAGCCGCCCCCGCAGGGTGCCTTCGCGGCGATCACCGATCAGGCGAACCCCGAGACGCTGCTGCTCTACCAGGACCTCCAGCTCGAGCCGGGCACCGCCTACAAGCTCAGCCTGCTCGCCTACTACGATTCCTACTCGGCGCTCACTTCCCCCTCACCAGACACCCTCTCGGTCGACGAAGAAGTCCTCGGCTCGAGGCCCAACCAGCAGTTCCGGATCGACCTGATCAAGCCCGATGCCGCCCCTGACACGGTGGCACCGTCAGACATCCTCGCCACCGTCTTTCACACCCGCGACGGCGGAGCGCGGAAGCTGGAGCCGACGCGGTTCGTCGCCGACCTCGCCCCCTTCGCCGGGCAGACCGTGCGCCTGCGGATCGCCGTCGCGGCGACTGAGGAAGTGCTGAACGCGGGCGTCGACGCCGTCTCTCTGTCGGCGCCGGACGGGATCTTTCCGCAGTCGCAGGTGCGGCGTATCCACCCCAGGAAGGCGCGGGCGAACCCGAAGACCGGGACGACCATCCTGCCGGTGCAGGTGCCCGAGGCGGGACGCCTGGTGGCCGTCAGCCGCAGCGGCAAGGTCAGGAAGACGGCGGCGAAGACTGCCCGGGGAGGAATCGTCAAGCTGCGGCTTCGCCCGAGCGCCAAGGGCCGCGCGATCCTCGAGCGCCGGCACAAGCTCCGCCTCGGGATCAGCCTCATCTGGCATCCGCTCACGGGCGGGCAGCAGAAGCTCCGCGTCCCGGTGGTCTTCAAGCTCAAGAAGTCTTGAATATAGTCGTTCTCTTCCAGTCAAATGCCGCCCATCGCGGCAGAAACAAGGGAGAGAGATGAGCAACCGCAAAACGGGGGCGACCGTGGTCGCCGCCATCGCCTGCTTCGCGCTGGCGTTCCCAGTCCTGGCCCAAGGATCGGTGTGGAAGCACAACGGCGTCAACCTGACCAAATTCATCGAACTGAGCCTGCCGGGCGGCGAAAACTTCGAAACCGAAATCAGCGGCGAATGGAGCGGGATGAACTGCGAAGTTCGCGCGGTGATGACCACCGAAGGCGGCAGCACGGCGAAAATCACCAAATACGAAATCAAAAGCTGCGCCAAAGCCTTCGGGAAAATGTCCAGCTGCTCGGTGGTCGCCAAGGAAGCGAAAGGGCTGCCCTGGACGGTCGACGTGAAAACGACCGACCTGGTCGTCACAAACATGCGGGTGCGGCGGACCTTCAGCGCCGGCTGTCCGGTGACCGAACTCGACAAGACCATCACCGAACTGCACCTGACGTTGAAAGAAGAACCCCTGAAAATCAAAGAAATGGAATTCAGCAACAGCTCTCTGGGCACCTACAAAATGTTCGGCTCCTGGACCGTCGAAGGAACCAACTCCGGCACATACGGAATCGGTTGAGCTGAGCTAGGACCGCAGGCGGTCGAGGGCGCTCGCGATCCGCGAGACGCCCTCGGCGGCGCGGTCCGCCGGGACCGGCGCGAAGGAGAGGCGGAGGCTGTTCTCGCCCCCCTCGATCATGAAGTCGGGGCCGGCGACGAAGGAGACGCCCTCCTCCTTGGCCGCGGCCAGCAGGGCGGCGCTGTCGGTGCCCTCGGCGAGGTCGAGCCAGAGGAAGTAGCCGCCGTCGGGGACGACGAACTCGGCCTCGGGGATGCGCTCGCGCAGCGCCTCGACGAGCGCCTCGCAGCGCGCCTTCAGCTCGCCTTTGACGAACTCGATGTTGCGGTCGAGCTCGCCGCTGCGGCAGAGCTCGAGGACGATCGACTCGGCCAGCATGTTCGGCGAGATGTAGGTCTCGTTGGCCTTTTTCGCCAGCTTCTTGATCTCGTCGGAGGGACCGGCGAGGTAGCCGACGCGGACACCGGGGCTGACCGTCTTCGAGAAGGAGGAGGCGTGGACGACCTTGTCGCCCTCGTCCATCGAGAGCATCGTCTCCAGCGGCTCCCCCTCGAAGGGGAGCTCGCGGTAGGGGTCGTCCTCGAAGATCCAGAAGTCCTGCTCGGCCGCAAGGGCGACCAGGCGCTGCCGCTTCTCGACCGAGAGCGTGCAGCCGGCCGGGTTGTGGGCGTTGGCGATGACATGGGCGAGCTTGATCGGCCCTTCCGCGAGCGCCGCTTCGAGCTGCGCGACGTCGAGTCCGTCCGCCTCCAGCCGCACCGGCACCAGCTCGACGCCGAGCTGCTGCAGCAGGAGCAGGGTGCGGTCGTAGGTCGGCTGCTCGACGACGACGCGATCGCCCGGGCCGAGCAGATGCTGGAACAGCATCGCCCCCGCCTCGAGCGAGCCGTTGGTGATCATCACCTGCGCCGGATCGAGGTCCCCATGCCGCTCGGCGACCCACTGGCAGAGGCCGGGGTGGCCGATCCCGACGCCATAAGAAAGTGCCGTTTCCCAGTCGGAAGCAAGCGCCCGCTGCGCCGCCTCCCGCACCTGCTCGTGGGGAAGGATGTCGGCGCTGGGAGCACCGCGAGCGAATGAGATCGTGTCGCCAGCCATCGAGCGCTGACCCTAGCAACGCGCCCCAGTCCACGATCCCCGGCCGTTGCGCAATTCGCAGCGCCTCAGAGGGGCGAACCGAGGGCGTGTCTGAGCTTAAGGGGGTATATGACCCCTCCAGCTCAGACACGTCCGGATCGGCGGGGGCAGGGATTGGCGTTGTCGCGGCTGGCGACGCGGCAGCACGGGGTAGTGGCCCTGTTCCAGCTCCGCGAGCTGGACTTCGGCAACGATGCGATCAAGGCCAGGCTCGCCAACGGGTTCCTCCATAACATCCACGGCGAGGTCTACGCGGTTGGGCATACCCGGCTCGGACAACGTTCCTGGTGGTGGGCGGGGCTGCTTGCTTATGGACCGGGCGCAGTGCTGAGCCATCACACTGCGGCGGTCCTCTGGGGCGTTCAGAGGCCACGGCGCGGACCAGTCGAAGTGACCGCGCCGGGAGGGCGACAGGGGATCGAACGGCGCAACGGGATCTGGGTCCATCGCTGCAAGTTCGGGCCAGAGGACATCACGAGGAAGGACGGGTTTCCGACGACCACGGTCGCGCGGACGCTCTTCGACTTCGCGGAAGGCAGCCCGTACGACGCGCTGAAGGGCGCGGCCGAGGAGACCGACCGGCTCAAACTGCTGCGGCTACGGGAGCTAGAGGCTGTCTGCGAGCGGGGCCGGGGGCGTCGCGCTCTGAAGCCGGTACGGCGACTGCTGGTGGAGTTGCGGTCACCCGACGAAGGGCGCTCGCCGCTGGAGATCCGCTTCTCCGCCTTCGTCCGCGAGCACCGCCTCCCCACTCCCGTCCACAACGTCGACGTCCTCGGCCACGAGGTCGACGCGCTTTGGCCCGGATCGAAGCTGATCGTCGAGCTCGACAGCTGGGAACACCACGGACATCGCGCTGCCTTCGAGCGCGACCGCGCCCGCGACCCGAAGCTGTTGATCGCCGACTACCGCACGATCCGAGTGACCCACCGTCGCCTCGATCGCGAAGCGGCCAAATTGGCAGAAGAGATCCGCCAGCTGCTGACGCATCCAGCTGCCTGAGGTGACCGGCCGTGAGGGGTCGCTAGAGCGAGCGGAGCATCTCGGCCGCGATCGCGGCCGTCTCGGTCGGGCTTTCGCCGACCCGCACGCCCTTTGCTTCGAGCGCGTCTTTCTTCGCCTGCGCGGTTCCGGAGGAGCCGGAGATGATCGCGCCGGCGTGTCCCATCTGCTTGCCGGGAGGGGCGGTGAAGCCGGCAATGTAAGCGACGACCGGCTTGTTGATGTCGGAGGCGATGAACTCGGCCGCCCGCTCCTCGGCGTCGCCGCCGATCTCGCCGACCATCACGATCAGCTCGGTGTCTGGGTCGGCCTCGTACATGGTGAGGATGTCGATGAAGTCGGAGCCGACGATCGGGTCGCCGCCGATGCCGACGATCGAGGAGTTGCCGGTCCCGGCCTGCTTCAGCTCGTTGCCGATCTGGTAGGTCAGGGTGCCGCTCTTGGAGACGACGCCGATCGGGCCCGGATCGAAGAACTGGGCCGGGATGATGCCGACGTTGGCCTTGCCGGGCGAGAGGACGCCGGGGCAGTTCGGCCCGATCAGGCGGACGCCCTTCTCCTTCGCCTTCCAGTAGGTGGAGAGCATGTCGAGGACCGGGATCCCCTCGGTGATCGCGATCACCGTCTCGACCCCGGAGTCGATCGCCTCGTCGATCGCCGCGGCAGCGAAGCGGGCGGGGACGAAGATCATCGAGGTGTTGGCACCGGCCTCGCTGACCGCCTCGGCGATCGTGTCGAAGACCGGCGTCCCCTCGACGTCCTGGCCGCCCTTGCCCGGGGTCACCCCGGCGACGAGGTCGGTCCCGTAGGCCTTGTTGCGGAGGCCGTGGAAGGAGCCCTCGCGGCCGGTCAGGCCGGAGACCGCGAGCTTCGTGTTCTCGCCGACGATGATGCTCATGAGGCGCCCCCGGCGAGCTCGACGACGCGGCGGGCGGCGTCCAGCATCGTCTTCTCCTGGTGCAGGTTCGGCAGGTTCGCCTCGGCGAGGATCTTCAGACCCTCCTCGGAGTTGGTGCCGTCGAGGCGGACGACCAGCGGCATCCCGAGGTCGATCTGCTGCGAGGCGGTGACGATCCCGTTGGCGATCTCGTCGCAGCGGGTGATGCCGCCAAAGATGTTGAAGAGGATCGCGCTCACCTTGGCGTCGGACTTGATGACTTCGAGCGCGTTGACGATCGCCTCGGCTTTGGAGCCGCCGCCGGCGTCGAGGAAGTTGGCCGGGGCGCCGCCCGCCTGGGCGACGACGTCGAGCGTCGACATGCAGAGGCCGGCGCCGTTGGCGAGGATGCCGACGTTGCCGTCGAGTTTGACGTAGGTGAGGCCCTTTTCCTTCGCCATCTGCTCCTGCGGGTCGTCGACGGTGTCGGCGATCTCGGCCAGGTCCTGATGGCGAAAGAGCGAGTTGCCGTCGATCGTCACCTTCGAGTCGAGAGCGACGACGTCACGCCCGGCGGTGACGATCAGCGGGTTGACCTCGATCAGGGTCGCGTCCTCCTCGCGCGCCACCTCGGCCAGCTTCACCAGCGCGTCGGCGGCTTCGTCGAGCGCGTCCTCGGCGAGGCCGGCATCGGCGACGATCGAGCGCGCGTCGGCGGCGTCGAACCCGCTCGGGTCGATGTGCCGTTTGACGAGGGCGTCGGGGTCCTCGGCGGCGACCGCCTCGATGTCCATCCCGCCCTTGGCCGAGACCATCGCCAGCAGCTTCTTCTCGCCGCGGTCGAGGATGACCGAGGCGTAGTACTCCTCGGCGATGTCCGAACCGCCCTCGATCCAGACCTGGTCGACGCGGAAGGGGCCCTCGCCGTGCGGGCCGACGATGTCCATGCCGAGGATCGCGCCGGCGTGCTCGCGCGCCTCCTCGACGTTCTGGGCGATCTTGATCCCGCCGGCCTTGCCGCGCCCGCCGATCAGGACCTGAGCCTTGATCGCGCAGGGGTAGCCGATCTTCTCCGCCGCGGCGACGGCGCCGTCGACCGTGTCGGCGACCTCGCCGCTCGGCACGGCGATGCCGTGCTTGGCGAACAGCTGCTTGCCCTGGTACTCGAGAAGGTCCATGTGAGAGGTCGCTCCGGGAGGGGAGCGCGCGGCAGACTACCCGAATGACATAATGCCGCGCTCTCTCATGCCCCTCCCAAGTCTCAAAAACATCAAATGGGTGACCACCGACTGCTACGGCACCCTCATCGACTGGGAGAAAGGCATCATCGAGGCCTGCAAGAAAGAGGCGGCCAAAGACGGCTTCAGCTTCGAAGAGGGGCCGTTCCTCGCCCGCTTCATGGAAGTGCAGGCGGAAATCATGGCCGGCTCGTACGAGCTCTACGCCGAGGTGCTGCGCCGCACGATCGTCAAAGTCGCCGGTGAGATCGGCTGGGAAGTGGAGCCCTCGCGGGCCCAGTTCCTGCCCAACAGCGTCGCCTACTGGCTCCCCTTCCGCGAGTCCAACGCGGCGATGGACCGGCTCGGCAAGAAGTACGAGATCGGGATCATCTCCAACGTCGACGACAAACTGCTGGGGATCAGCCGCCGCCACCTGCGGACCGAACTCGACCTCGTCGTCACCGCCCAGCAGGTCCGCAGCTACAAGCCCGACCCCGTGCACTTCAAAGAGTGCGCGCGGCGGATCGGCGGCAAGAAAGGCTGGCTGCACATCGGCTCCGACTACACGACCGACATCGCGCCGGTGCTGAAAATGAACGTGCCGGTGATCTGGGTCAACCGCCATGGCGAGAAACTGGAAGGGCGCAAAGCCCCCAGCGCCACGGTGAAAACGTTCCGCGAAGCGGTCAAAAAGCTCGGCGCCTCCTGAGCGTCTTCGGCGTCTTCTAGCTTTCAGGCCGCAACTCAGACGTGAGGCGCCGGTTTCGGGGGTAGATCGCCCCGACTCACTCGATGCAGATTCTCGCTCCACATCCCAGTCTTCAGCCTGCCCGCAAGAGGTTGCGCCTGGCCGTCGCCGCGGCCCTGATCGCGCTGCTGGCGAGCCTGGCCTGGCTGGCGCTGCCGGGCGCCGAGAACGCCCGCTCGGCTGAACAGAAGCCGAGCTTCGTCGTCGTCCAGGTTGACGACGCGACGCTCGACCAGCTCTACGCGAGCCTCGACGTCGGCGGCGTCGAAGTGCAGGCGATGCCCTACACGCTCTCGCTGATCGCCAACCGCGGCATCACCTTCAACCGCTACTACGTCCCCTATCCCCTCTGCTGCCCCTCCCGCACCAGCCTGCTGACCGGCCGCTACTCGCACAACAACAACGTCCGCGGCAACGTCCCCCCGAACGGCGGCTACACCGGCTTCAAAACGCGCGAAGCCTTCACCCACAACCTCGCCACCTGGCTGCAGGGGGCGGGTTACCGGACGATCCACATCGGCAAGTTCCTCAACGGCTACGGCGACGAACCCTACGACGACGGCAAAGACGTCCCGCCCGGCTGGAGCGCCTGGCACAGCGTCCTCAAGGCCGACACCAACCACTACTACTACGGCTACACGCTGAACAACAACGGCGTCCTCGACGGCCCCTATGGCGACTCCGGCAGCTGGGACACGCGCGAATACGGCGAACGCGACGACTTCGGTTGCCCGAGCGCCCCGCTGAACGGCAAACCGTGTTACTACGAGACCGATACCTTCAACACGCTGGCCTACCAGGAGCTGACCCAGACCTCGCCGGAACAGCCGTTCTACCTGCAGATGGACTACACCGCCCCGCACGGCGACTTCCGCCGCCCGGCCGGGCCGGAGCCGGCGCTGCGCCACTACAACACCTTCGCCGGCGCCCCCTACCCGCACAGCCGCTCGGAAGGGTTCAACGAGGGCAACGTCAACGACAAGCCCCGCTTCATCCGCGAAGCCCCCTACCTCTCGCTCAACGACATCCACACCTACCGGGTCTACTACCAGAAGGCGCTGGAGTCGCTGCGCTCGGTAGACGAAGGCGTGAAATTGATCGTCGACACCCTCGGCAGCCTCCACCGCCTCCGCAACACCTACATCATCTTCACCTCCGACAACGGCTTCTTCTACGGCGAGCACCGGCTCACCGGCGGCAAGTTCCTCGCCTACGAGCCGTCGACCCACCTGCCCTTCCTGATGCGGGGACCGGGGATCAAGCCCGGCACCTCGACCGGGGAGCTGGCGGCCAACATCGACATCGCGCCGACGGTCCTCGAACTGGCCGGCGCCGAAGCCGACAAGAGCATCGACGGGCGCTCGCTGGTCCCGTACATGCGGGACCCGAGCCTGCGCACCCGCCGGCCGATCCTCTTCGAGTCCTTCGTCGAGACCGCCGATGTGGAAGCTAACGGCGAACCGACTGCGCAACGGGCGCGGGTCAGCCCCAGGAGCAAGCACAAGGCGACGGCCTCGATCGTCGCCCCGCCGAAGGACTACGAGGGAATCCGCCTCGGCCCCTACAAGTACATCGAGTGGCCCGACGGCGAGAAAGAGCTCTACGACATCACCAAGGACCCGAACGAGCTCAACAACGTCGTCCGCGTCCCCAACCTCTCACCGATCCGCGCCTTCCTCCACGCCCAGCTGATCCGCCTCGAGGCCTGCGTCGGCCGCGCCTGCCAGGAAGTGGCGCCGAAATTCCCGCTCACCCGCGAGCAGCAGCGCAAGGTCGACAAGCAGCGGCGCGAAGAAGAACGGCAGAAAGAACGCGAACGCGAAGAAAAGCGGCACCACAAACGCAAAGGCTGAGAAGCCGAAGCGTTACTTGATGACGGCGAGGGTGTCGCCGGCGCTTACGGCGGTGCCCTCGGAGATGGGGAGCTCCTCGACCTTTCCCGACCTGTGGGCGTTGATCTCGTTCTCCATCTTCATCGCCTCGATCACGCAGATCAGGTCGCCCTCGTTGACCTCGGCGCCCTGCTCGACGGCGACCTTGAAGACGGTTCCCTGCAAGGGGGCGATGAGGGCCTCGCTGGAGGCGCCTCCGCTGCCGCCGGCCTTGCGCTCGCGCTTCGGGGGTTTCTTCCCCCCGCCGGCCGCCGGCGCGGCTACGCCGCCCGCGGGGGCCTCGCCGATCACCTTGACGTCGAAGAGCTTGCCGCCGACCTCGACCTTGTAGTCGCGGGTCAGCATCTCGCCGCCGTCCTCGGAGGGCTCGGGCGGCTTCGCGTCGGCGGGAGCAGTCGACTTCAGCCAGTCGGTGTCCTCCATCAGGTCGCGGCAGGTCTCGCCCTTCGCCCACTGCTCGGTGGCGAGGATCGCTTCGTGGAAGGGGATCAGGGTGGTGAGGCCGCCGGAGTCGTATTCGGAGAGCGCCCGCAACATCCGCCGGGTCGCTTTCTCGCGGTCGACGTCCCAGACGACCAGCTTGGCCACCATCGGGTCGTACATCGGCGTCACCTCGGAGCCTCCCTCGACCCCGGAGTCGACGCGAACGCCGGGCCCGGAGGGCTCGCGGTAGGAGTCGCCGATCGGGCCCGGCGCGGGGGCGAATTTCTTGTGCGCCGCCTCGGCGTTGATCCGGCACTCGATCGACCAGCCCTCGAGCTCGACGTCCTCCTGGGCGATCGAGAGCGGCTCGCCGGCGGCGACGAGGATCTGCTCGCGGACGATGTCGATGCCGGTGACCATCTCGGTCACGCAGTGCTCGACCTGGACGCGGGTGTTCATCTCGAGGAAGAAGTACTCGTCGCCGACCTGCATTCCCTCGATGGTGCCGGCGCCGCGGTAGCCGACCGCGGCGGCCGCATCGGTGGCGATCTTGCCGATCCGCGCGCGCATCTCCTCGTCGACGTGCGGGCCCGGGGCCTCCTCGATCACCTTCTGGTGACGGCGCTGGATCGAGCAGTCGCGCTCGCCGAGGTGGATGACGTTGCCGTGCGAGTCGGCGAGCACCTGGACCTCGACGTGGCGCGGGTCCTCGAGGTAGCGCTCGATGTAGACGCGGTCGTCGGAGAAGAACTTCTCGCCTTCGCGGGCGGAGCCCTCGAAGGCCTCCTGCAGGTCGTCGGGGGTCATCGCGACGCGGAAGCCCTTGCCGCCACCGCCACCGGCCGCCTTGCAGGCGACCGGGTAGCCGGCTTCGTCGGCCTGCTTGCGAGCCTCGTCAAGGTCCTTCGCGACCTCGGTCGATCCGGGGACGATCGGGACCCCGGCCTGCTCCATGATCTCGCGTGCCTTGGTCTTCGAGCCCATCGCTTCGATCGACTCCGGCGGCGGGCCGATCCAGGTGATCCCGGCCTCGGCGCAGGCGCGCGCCATCTCGGCGTTCTCGGCGAGGAAGCCGTAGCCGGGGTGGATCCCTTCGGCGCCCGCTTCCTTGGCGGTCTCGATGATCTTCGCGATGTTCAGGTAGCTCTCGGCCGGGACCGCGGGGCCGATCAGGTAGGCCTCGTCGGCGGCGCGCACGTGGGGGGCGTCGCGGTCGATCTCCGAATAGACGGCGACCGAGACGATGCCCATCTCCTTGAGGGTGCGGGCGACGCGGATGGCGATCTCGCCGCGGTTGGCAATGAGGACCTTCTGGAACACGGCGGCGCAGTCTATTTATTTGTGCGGGGGCGTGGGCGGGAGTCGGGAGACCCCCTCCAAACCCGCTCGCTTCGCTCGCTTTTGGGAGTGTTTGGAGGGGGTCTCCCGACTCCCGAGACGGGGCGTAGCTAGGGTGCGGCGCTGATGCTGATCGAGCTTCAGTCGCATTCGACGGTCTCTGACGGGCAGCTGGTGCCGGCTGAGGTCGTCGAGAAAGCTGCAGAGGCTGGTGTGACGACGCTGGCGCTGACGGACCATGACGCGATTGCGGGGGTGGTCGAGGCGCAGGAGGCTGGGGAGCGGCTGGGGGTCGAGGTGGTGCCGGCGATCGAGATGTCTTGCGTGCATGAGTACGCGGAAGACCTGCATATCTGCGGGTACTGGGTCGACGTGGGGAAGATCGCGGCGGCCTGCGAGCGGGCTCAGCACGAGCGGGTGACGCGGGCCGGGGAGATCGTCGCGAAGCTGCGCGAGCACGGCTTCGACCTCCACCTCGAGGACGCCGTCCGCGAGGCCGGCGACGCGCTCTCGATCGGCCGCCCCCACATCGCCCGCGCCGCCGGCGCGACCGGCGACCTCGGCCCCTTCTTCGAGGAGTACCTGGTCCCCGGCGCGAAGGCCTTCGTCTCGCGCCGCTGGCCGACCGCCGAGCAGGCGATCGAGCTGATCCGCGAGGCCGGCGGCATCGCCGTCATCGCCCACCCCTACTGGGACATCTCCGAGCCCTCCGAGGTCGACGACCTGATCCGCTCCCTGCAGGCCGACGGGGTCGAGACCTACTACCCGACCCACAGCAAGGAGCAGACCGAACACCTCCTCGAGCTCTGCGCCGAGCTCAACCTCGTCCCCACCGCCAGCTCCGACTACCACGGCCCCACCCACAAGACCTTCGCCAAGTTCGGCGCCTACGACACCTACGGGCTAGGAGAGCCCCAGGTGCCGCCTAAGCCGTAGCCACCCGCAGGCGAACCCAGTCGACGAACTCGGCGTCGGTGATCCCACCCTCTTCCAAGGCTTGGAAGATCGGCGGCACCACGAACGCGTCCTCCTGCGACATTCGCCATGGCTGTCCGGCCCCATCCAACAGCAGGCCCATAAACCGATAGCCGATTTTGCTGTTGTCCTCGGGGAAGGGCTTTTTCCGAACCACCCAGGCTCCGCAGATGGCCGCTACTTCAACGATCGACGGCGGTGGATCCGTCTTTTCGAGACCGCTGAGCAGGGAGCCGAATTCAGAGTCGGCATCGAGAGAGGTCATATGCAGCAGCTCCTCAGCCGGAGTCCCTAGCTGCGCTTCCGCAACAAGAAGCAGGTCACCGATCAGCGTCATGCGGTTTGGCATCGTTGGTAAATAATACCGCTTTAATGCCTCAAGCTAAAAGGTTTCAATTTCTATTAAAAGGACTAGCTCGAATACAGGGAAATCGCGCAGGGATTGTTAGGGGATATATGCGATACGCTTTTCCACCAAGCGATGGCGAATAAAGCAACCAGCCTCCGACTTCCCGAACCCATGGCGGCAGAACTCGCCGCCGTCGCTCGCGCCGATGGCATTCCGATCTCGGAGGCGGTGCGCCAGGCGATCGAGAAGCACATTGCTGAACGCCGCGCTGACGAGGAGTTCCAAAAGCGCTTGAAAGCTCTCCTCGAGGAGGAGCAAAAGCTCCTGAAACGCCTCTCCAAATGACGAGGGGCCCCGCAGGGCCCCTCGTACACAACTCAGTCGCTCGCCGAAGCTAAGCCGCAGCGGCCCCGGCGGGGATCAAGCCCCGCTCCTCGAGGTAGGCCAGCAGCTTCTCCGCCGACTCCTCCGGAGTCTCGCTTTCGGTGTGGCAGACGAACTCCGGGTTCTCCGGGGCCTCATATGGGTCGGAGACGCCGGTGAATTCTTTGATCTCGCCGGAGAACGCTTTCGCGTAGAGCCCCTTGACGTCGCGCTCGGCGCAGGTGTCGACCGAAGCCTCGACGTAGACCTCGACGAAGCGGTCGCCCATCAGCTGGCGCGCCTCGTTGCGGATCTCCGCGTAGGGGGAGATCGCCGCGGTGATCACCGGGACGCCGTTGCGGCTGAGCAGGTCGGCGACGAAGGCGATGCGGCGGATGTTGGTGTCGCGGTCCTCCTTCGAGAAGCCGAGCCCCTTGGAGAGGTTTTCGCGGACGATGTCCCCGTCGAGGATCTCCAGCTTCGAGCCCCGCTCGCGCAGGTGTCCCTCGAGAACGCGGGAAATCGTCGTCTTGCCGGCTCCGGAGAGCCCGGTGAACCAGAGGGTGAAGCCCTTCTCACCAGCCATGCTTTGTCAGTCCTCCTTGTAAGCGTCGATCAGGATGTCGGCGACCTCGTCGCGCGAGAACTCGTGCGGCGGCCTTTCGCCGTTGCCGAGCATCTCGCGGACCTTGGTCCCGGAAAGGAACAGGCGCGCGTCTTGGTCATGAGGGCAGGTCTTGTTGGAGGCCAGGCCCTCGCACTCGTTGCACCAGAACGTGTGCTCGAACATCAGCGGCTCGATCCCGAGCTCCTCGATGTCGATCGTGTCGAAGATCTTCTGCGCGTCGTAGGTGCCGTAGTAGTCACCGGCGCCCGCGTGGTCGCGGCCGACGATGAAGTGCGTCGCCCCGTAGTTGCGGCGGACGATCGCGTGCAGGACGGCCTCGCGCGGACCGGCGTAGTGCATCTTCGCCGGCTTGACGCCCAGGACGACTCGGTCCTGCGGGTAGTAGTTCTCCATCAGCACCTCGTAGCAGCGCATCCGCACCTCGGCGGGGATGTCGCCGGCCTTGGTCTTGCCGATCAGCGGGTGGATGAAGAGGCCGTCGCAGGTCTCCAGCGCGGCCTTGGTCAGGTACTCGTGGGCGCGGTGGATCGGGTTGCGGGTCTGGAAGGCGACGATCTTCTTCCAGCCGCGCGCCTCGAAGTCGGCCTTGTGCTCGGCCGGCGTCTTGTAGCGGCGCATGAAGGCCTCGTCGTGGTCGGGCAGCGCGTCGACCTCGATCGGGCCGGCGATCATCCGGTTGCCCTCCTCGTAGATCGCGGCGACGCCCGGGTGGGCCTCGTCGGTCGTGCCGTAGACCTGCTCGGCCTCGCGCTTGACGTCGCGCTCCCAGATCTCCTCGATCTTGATCCGGCCGAGCTTCTTGCCTTCGTCGGAGGAGAGCTCGACGGTGTCGCCGACCTCGCACTCGAGGTCAGTCGCCAGGGTGATCGGGATCGGCCAGTAATCACCGTCGGCGGTCCGCATCTCGCTGCAGACGCGCTCCCAGTCAGCGGAGCCCTGGAAGCCGGTCAGCGGCGCAAAACCGCCGTTGCCGATCATCTCGAAGTCCGCCGTGTGGCGCTCGGAAAGGGTCAGGGACAACTCAGCCATCGTCTCGCTCATCTCACCTTGTGGGGTTGGGGGAAAGGGTCTAAAAGGTCAAGGGCGGCGTGCCGGCGCCGCTAGTTGATCCCGCACTCGGTCTTTGCGAGGCCGCTCCAGCGACCGTCGCGCAGATCTCCACCCGGTTCGACCGGCTGGGTGCAGTGGGTGCATCCGATCGAGGGGTAGCCGCGATCGTGAAGCGGGTTGTACGGGAGGTGGTGCTCACGGATGTAGTTCCAGACGTCGCGCTCGGTCCAATCCGCAAGGGGGTTCAGCTTCCAGAGGTTGAAGCGCTTGTCCCAGCCGAACTTCGGGGTTTTGGCTCGGGAACTGGAGTCTGCCCGGCGGACACCGGCGACCCAGCAGTCTACGGAAGAGAGCGCCCGGCGCATCGGCTCGACCTTGCGCAGGCCGCAGCAGGCGTCGGGATCGCGGTTCCAGAGCTCGGGGCCGTGCTCGGCCTCTTGCTCGGCCAGGGTCAGGTTGTGGAAGCGGTGGAACTCGATCCCCAGCGCCTCGGCGAGCCGGTCGCGGGTCTCGTAGGTCTCCTCGAAGAGGACGTCGGTGTCGAGGTAGAAGAAGCGCGCATCGGGGTTGACCGTGCTCGCCAGGTGCGCCGTCACCGAGCTCGTTTTCTGGAACGAGCAGGCGATGAAGTGGCGCTCGCCGAAGTTCTCGAACATCCACTCGAGCGTTTCGGAGGCGTTCAGGCCCTCGAGCCGGGCGGCGATCTCCTCGTGGTCGAGGTCGGCCGGTGTAGGCACGGTGCCGGAGAGCGTTACGGGTGGCGGCTTCATCGCGGGTGCGCGATCAGATCGCGCACTCACCCTCTCCGCGGACGACCTCGTAAGGGCTGGAGCGGTTCCAGTCGATGAACTCCTGCATCGTCTCGAGGCTGAACTCGGACGGCAGGGTCAGGTCCTTGACCACCGCTTCGAAGGGCTCGGTGCCGACCCGCTCGGCGAAGGCGTTGAACTCCTCGCCCTCGTTGCGGTCGGACTCGTACATCCGCACCCAGCGCTCGACCGCCTCGGGGACCCGTTTGGCGGGCAGGCGCGATTTGAGGCGCTTGCCGAAGGCGACCGGGCCGCCTTCGAAGTTGCCGGCGATGTGCGGGATGTAGGCGGGCATCTGGCGGCCGCCGACTTTCAGCGAGGCGCCGTAGAAGCCGATGTTGGCGATGTGGTGCTGGCTGCAGCCGTTCGGGCAGCCGCTCATTTTGATGTGGATGCGCTTGGTCAGCTCGTCGGTGATCTGCATCGAGGTGACCCGCTCCTTGATCGCCCGGTTGAGGCCCATCGAGGAGGTGATCCCGAGTTTGCAGCTGTCGGTGCCGGGGCAGCTGACCGTGTCGGTGATCTCGCGGGCGCCGGCCTCGTTGAGGCCGAGGGCGCCGAGCCGCTCCCAGACGTCGTAGAGCGCCTCGTCGCGGACCCAGCGGAGAACGAAGTTCTGCTGCACGGTGCTGCGGGCGGAGCCGCCGGTGTACCCGCGCATGATCTCGGCGAGGCCGCGGAACTGCTCCGGCGTGAGGTCGCCGCGGGTGATCTTGACCTCGACCGTGGAGAAGCCCTCCTGGCGCTGCGGCTGCACGTTGCCGGCGAGGAAGCGCTCGAACTCGGTGCGGTCGCCGTTCGGCGATGACGGGGAGAGCGGCGCCTCGGGCGCGTTGGCCTCCTCGTCGACGGCGAAGCTCAGCCGCTCGACCAGCTCAGGGCCGAATTCGCGCTCCTCGACCCAATCGCCCTGGAGCTCCTCGTCGACGAGCTCGCGGAAGGCGTCCATGCCGATCTTGTCGACGAGGACCTTGATCCGGGCGCGGGCGCGGTTGACGCGCAGCCAGTCCTGGCGATCGAAGATGCGGAAGACGGCCTCGGCGACCTTGAGGTAGTCGCCGTTGTCGGCCTCGACGAACTCGTAGAGGGTCGGGGCGACGCGGGCCATGATCGAGGTGCCGCCGCCGACCTGGACCTCGAATCCCTTGACCCCGTCCCTTTCGCGGGCGAGGAAGGCGATGTCGTGGATTTCGGTGATCGAGCGGTTGGAGTCGGAGCCGTCGAAGGCGGTCTTGATCTTGCGCGGCATCAGCTGCGTCGTCGGGTGGCGGACGAAGTAGCGGACGTAAGCGGTGCCGTAGGCGGTCGGGTCGAAGATCTCGTCGGCGGCGACGCCGGCCCAGGGGTCGCCGGTGACGTTGCGGACGGTGTTGCCGCAGCCCTCGCGCGAGGAGAGGCCGGCTTCGGCGATCTCGCGGATCAGTAGCTCGGTGTCGCGCAGCGGCACGTGGTGGATCTGGATGTTCTGGCGGGTGGTGATGTGGCCCTTGTTCAGCGGCGCGTACTTCTCGACGACGCTGGCGAAGGTGTCCATCTGCTCAGGAGTCACACCGCCGAACGGGAGCTTGATCCGGATCATCTGGACGTCGGGCTGGCGCTGCCCGTAGACGCCCTGTTTGAGACGGAAGCCGATGAACTGGTTCTCTTCCAGCTCGCCGGAGAGGAACTGCTCGGCTTCGTTGTCGAAGTCGTCGAACTCGCGCTCGATGATCGGGATGACGTGGCCGGGGACGTTCTCGTAGGTCTCGGGGTTCTGAGGGCTACCGACCCGGCCCTTGCCCCGCTGCTCCTTGTTCTCTGCGACGGCTACCTCCATATGCAGAAAGGTAGCAAACCCGGTCGGGATTCAGGTATTTAAATTTTTGAGCGGTGAGATCAGCTGTGGGAGGGTTTTTTCTGCGCCTGTAGGATCGCCGAAGCCTCGCCTGAATCGGCGACGTATCCCCCCTCCGGCTCCAGCGGCAGATCTTCCCCACTCCAGCCGACGATTCCCTCCGTCAGCTTGACCGCCTCGTAACCGGCGTCGGTCAGCGCATCGGTCGCCATCGAAGAGCGGTTGCCGCCGCGGCAGTAGAGGACGACGGGACGGTCCTTGTCGATCTCGTCCAGCCGCTGGGGCAGCTCCGGCAGCGGCACGTGGGTGGCGCCGGCGATCCGGCCCACCTCCCACTCGTGGTCGGCGCGGACGTCGACCAGCTGAGCGCCGTCGTCGATCATCTTGCGGGCCTCCTCGCGGTTGACCTCGCGCGGCCCCTGCGCTGCGTCGGCCATCAGTCGACCTCCGTTCCCTCGATCAGGAAGGCGACGCGGACGTGGGCGCGGTACTCGTCGAGGTTCTCCCCCCGGATGCCGGTGGAGACGATGTCGACGGCACGGATGTTGCGAAGCGAGCCCTGCGCCTGCAGCAACGCCTGTTTGGCGGCGTCGTCCGTCGACGTCTTCGAGCTGCCGACGAGCTCGATGATTTTCACGACAGCCATGCGGAACCTCCTCGTAGGTGCTCGATGGTCTCCTTGGCGCTGACGCCCTCGAGCAGGGCCGCACGCTGCCAGGCGGGCGCCTGCGGCTGGTCTTGTGCGGGGGCGGCGGTGAACTCGGCCTCGAACTGCGCGATCGCGGCGGCGACAGCCGCGGCCTCGTCCCCTTCTGCGGTCTTGCGTGCCACGGGTCAAGCCTAGATCAAGCGAGACCGAGCTCGCGGCGGCGGCGCTCCAGCAGGGTCGCGAGGTTGCGGATGACGACCTGGGGTTCGCTGTCGAGACGCGGCTTCGTCACCCGGATCATCTCGATCCCGAGCAGCTTCAGTTGCTCATGGCGCAGCCGGTCACGCTCGAAGGCGGCGCGGGAGCCGTGGGTCTCGAAGAGATCGAGTTCGACCGCGAAGCGGAGCTCGGGCCAGTAGGCGTCGAGCTCGAACCCGTGCGCGGTGTAGTTCATCGAGGGGGCGGGGATGCCGGCGCGAACGACGAGACGACGGAACTGCTTCTCGAAGCGAGAGCGGGTAAAGGCGGGGTCGGGTTGGTAGAGGGCAAGCGCGCGCCGCAGCCGCCCCCGGCCACGATGGCCGCCGGCACGGTCGAGCACGTCTTCGACTTTCCGGAGGTCGAGCAGCTCGAGCTCTTCCGCCCTCTCCAGCAACCGCTCCAGCTGCACAGGCGTGGCACGGATCGCAAGGTCAAGCAGCGTCCGAGAGACGGAGGTGACCGGAATACCTTCCCGATGGGTTCGGTCCTCCGGCGCAAGGATCGAAGAGAAGTGGACGACGAACTCCCGCTTCGCCCGCCGCCGGATCGGAGCCGTCGCATCAATCCGTTCCGGCGCATAGCGATAGAGGCCCCACAGATAGGCAGCGGAGCCATGACTAGCCACAGCGGGCCAGGCCACCTCATCCACATCATTGGCTTCGGCTCCCAGCACGCCGGCCCAGCACCGTCCATGCCAAGTAAGGCGTCGATGCCCCACCGCATACACCCCCTGGTGCAGCCGATTCAGCCGAGCTACTCCCGCCGCCTTTGCCGCCGAGCTTCGCGAATAGCCGATGCGGGCGAGCTGTCGCGTCGAAACGACACCGTGCTGACGGGTCGCAAGGTCCATCAGCGGCCAGTGCGGTTGCGGCGTTCGTCCTTTGTCGCCCATAGGGCTACAAAGGACGAACGCCCCCCAGGTTTCTCCCCCCGCGGCCCCGTCCCGCGGCCATTGCGGCCCGGGAGTTATCGCGTTTTGGGGCCTTATTGCGGCCCGGGGGCTATTGCGGCTTCAGCCGTTTAGGCCGGGGACTGGGTTTCCGTACTTGACGAATTCGCAGTTGTACGGTTTCGGGTCGAAGGAATCGGTGATGGCTCGGCCGGCTGGTTTGCCGGTGCCGGGGATTTCCTTCGTTTCGGTCTTGCCGCCTTTGCCCTTGACGATCTTCTTGATCGGCGGGGTGCCTTTGCCGCACTGGATCGAGAAGTCTTTGACGCCGTCGCGGGCGTCGATAACGTCGTCGCCGCCGTTGCCGTAGAAGCGGTCCTCGCCGGGCTGGCCGAGCATCGCGTTGGGACCGCCGTCGCCGATCAGGACGTCCCAGTCGAAGGAGCCCTCCATGTCCTCGTCGGTCGCCGAGAGGTGGACGGGATCGCAGTGCTTTTCCCCGGTCACCCAGGCGGCGTGCTGGGGGAAGGAGATGATCAGCAGGCCGGGATGGGCTTGGGTCTCGGCGAAGGAGGCGTCGTCGCGTCCCGGGCCGCCGACCAGGGCGCCGCCCGCGCAGCCGCCGCCGGCTGCCAGAAGGTCGCCACTCCCTTCCCCATATAGGAAGGTCGGTCCAGGCAGGCCGCCGACGAGGCCGTCGGCGCCGTCGCCGCCGTAGATCTTGTCGGCCCCCGGGCCGGACTCGACCAGGTCGTCCTCGGGGCCGGCTTTGATCGTGTCGTTGCCGAGGCCGCCGGCGAAGCGGACGCTGCCGATCGACTCCAGCGTCCCTTCGACCCGGAGGCTGTCGTTGCCGGGCCCGAGGTCGGCCATCAGCCAGCGGCCGGCGCCGTTCGCCGGGCAGGCGATCGCCAGCGGGTCGTTGGTCGGGCGCGAGCAGCCAGGCCCGATCGCCACGCCCTTCTTCGCGGTGACGAAGAAGACGTCGCTCGCTTCGTCGTAGGCGACGACGAACTGGTCGCGGCCGCCGCCGCCGATGATCTGCAGACCGGCGCCACCCCCCGGGGTCGGGTTGAGGTTGACGTAGGCGGAGGATTTCGGCGGCGCTTCCTTGCCGCAGGAGCTGGTGCGTCCTTTGGCGCCCTCGCAGCCGTCGCTTCCCTGCTGCCCGTCGAGGGTGTCGCGACCGCCGCCGCCGACCAGGTGGTCGTCGCCCGGGCCGCCAAGGATCACGTTCGCCTGCGGGCTGCCGATCAGGGTGTCGCGGAAGGCCGAGCCTTCGAGGCTCTCGAAGCCGAAGAGCTTGTCGTGGCCGTCGCCGTAGGCGCGGTGCGCCTTCAGCGAGGCCCAGACGCCGCTGCCCTTGCCCCCGGCGCGCGCCGTCGCGAAGGAGGCGATGTCACGCGGGCCGGCGCCGCCGGACATGCGGTCGTAGCCGTAGTCGCCGTGGACCAGGTCTTCGGCCCCGGGGCCGCCGTTGACGATGTCGATGCCGAGGTCGCCAGCGACCTCGTCGCGGGCGCCGGGACCGCCGAGGATCTTGTCGTCGCCGAGATTGCCGTTGACCTGGTCCTCGTCGCCGGCGTCGCCGAAGACTTCGTCGTTGCCGCGGCCGCCGTGCAGCTCGTCGGTGCCCGGGCCGCCGCAGATCAGATCGTTGCCGAGACTGCCGAAGACGACGTCGTCGCCCTTGCCGGCGAAGATCACGTCGCGCTCGGGCGTTCCCCGGATCTCGTCGTTGCCGTCGGTGCCGACGATCTCCGCCTGGCGGCCGTGGCAGCGGGGGACATCGTCGCCTTCGTTGTCGGCCGCGGCGGCGACGGCCGCGAAAGCGACGAGCGCCAGCAGCGCAGCGGCGAGGACCCCCCAGGTACGTCGGCTCACGAGGGGTGGATCGTACCTACGCGCTGCGGATCAACTTCTTGTTGACGAACTCGTCGGCGCCGTAGCGGCCGAGCTCCCGCCCGAAGCCGGAACGCTTGAAGCCGCCGAACGGCAGCTCCGGCGCGTCGGCGCCGACCAGGTTGACGTAGACCATCCCGGCTTCGATCCGGTCGGCGACGCGGTCGGCCTGCTCCTTGTCGGTCGTCATCACGTAGGAGCCGAGCCCGAAGGGCGTCTGGTTGGCGAGCTCGACCGCCTCCTCCTCGGAAGAGACCTTGTAGACCTGGGCGACCGGGCCGAAGAACTCTTCCTGGGAGGCCTCGTCCCCCGGCTTGATCCCGGTGAGGATCGTCGGTTCGAAGAAGTTGCCGTCGCGATTGCCGCCGACGACCACCTCGGCCCCGTTCTCGACCGCCCGTTTGACCTGGTCCTCGAGCCGGTCGGCGGCAGTCTGCGAGGAGAGCGGCCCGACCGCGGTGTCCTCTGCGGTCGGATCCCCCGGCTTCGCCCCGCCCATCTGCTCCTTGAACTTCTCGAGGAACTCGTCGTAGTACTCGTCGGCGACGATGAAGCGCTTGGCCGCGTTGCACGACTGGCCGGTGTTGTCGAGCCGGGCTTCGGCCGCCGCCGTCACCGCCTCGTCGAGGTCGTCGGTGCCGAGGAGGATGAAGGGGTCGGAGCCGCCGAGCTCGAGCACGACCTTCTTCAGGTTCTTGCCGGCGATCGAGGCGACGGCGGCGCCGGCGCGCTCGGAGCCGGTGACCGAGACACCGTGGACGCGCGGATCGGCGATCACCCACTCGATCTGCTCGTTGGTCGCGTAGATGTTCTCGTAGGCGCCCTCGGGGAAGCCGGCGTCGTCGAAGATCTTCTGCATCGCCGCCGCCGATTCGGGGCACTGCGGCGCGTGCTTGAGCAGGATCGTGTTGCCGATCACCAGATTCGGGCCGGCGAAGCGGGCCACCTGGTAGTAGGGGAAGTTCCAGGGCATGATCCCGAGCAGGACCCCGAAGGGGCTGCGGCGGATCACCGCGGTTCCCTCGCCTTCGGAGAGCTCGATCGGCTCGTCCGCCATCAGGCTCTCGGCGTTGTCGGCGTAGAAGCCGTAGATCATCGCCGCAAAGTCGACCTCCATCAGCGCCTGCTCGATCGGCTTGCCCATCTCGCGGACGATGATCTCGGCGAGCTCCTGGCGGCGCTCGGAATGCAGCTCGCCGACCCTGCGCACGAGCGCGGCCCGCTCGGCGACGCTGGTCGAGCCCGGGAAGCTCCGGGAAGCCTGGTCGCAGCGGTCGATCGCCGCGCGGAGATCGTCGTCTGAGATCTCCTCGTACTCCTTGACGGTCTCGCCGGTGGCTGGGTTGACAACCGCGTAGCTGCTCATCTTCGGTTCCCCCTGTGGATGATCGTTTCCAAGTTCGTCTTACCCCTTCACCGACTGCTCTAGCCCGAGCGCGTCCTCGACCGGGACGTAGTCCATCCCCACGCCCTCGGCGACCGCCGGGTGGGTGACCTTGCCGCCGGCGACGTTGACCCCGAGCCGGAGGCCGGGGTCGCGGCGGATCGCCTCGGCGACGCCGTGGTCGGCGAGGGCCAGCGCGTAGGGCAGGGTCGCGTTGGTGAGGGCGTGGGTGGAGGTGATCGGGACCGCGCCGGGCATGTTGGCGACGCAGTAATGGGTGATCCCGTCGACCTCGAAGGTCGGCTCGCGGTGGGTGGTCGGGCGCGAGGTCTCGAAGCAGCCGCCCTGGTCGATCGCCACGTCGACGAGGACGGCGCCGGGCTTCATCAGCGCCAGCTGCTCGCGGCGGATCACGTAGGGCGCCCGCGCCCCGTGGACCAGCACGGCACCGATCACGAGGTCGGCGTTCGGCAGCATCTCCTCGATCGCCAGCGTCGTCGAGTAGACGGTCGAGCAGCGGCCGCCGAAGTCGACTTCGAGCTCGCGCAACCGGTCGATCGAGCGGTCGTAGACGAAGACGTCGGCTTCCATCCCGATCGCGATGAAGGCGGCGTTCATGCCGACGACGCCACCGCCGATCACCATCACGTTGGCGGCCGCGACTCCGGGCACCCCGCCGAGCAGGATGCCCCGGCCGCCCATCGGTTTCTCCAGCATGAAGGCGCCGGCCTGGGTCGCGATCTTCCCCGCCACCTCGCTCATCGGCGCCAGCAGCGGCAGCCGCCCGTGGGCGTCCTCGACCGTCTCGTAGGCGATCGCGGTCACCTCGGCGCCGCAGAGCCCGCGGGTCTGCTCGGGGTCGGGCGCCAGGTGCAGGTAGGTGAAGAGCAGCTGGCCCGGCCGCAGCATCTCGATCTCGTTCGGCTGCAGCTCCTTGACGTGGAGGATCATCTCCGCGCCCTCGAAGACGGCGGCGGCGTCGGGGACGATCGTCGCCCCCTGCGCCTCGTAGGAGCCATCGCTGATCGCGCTCCCCTCCCCCGCGCCGGCCTGGACCAGGACTTCGTGCCCGTGCTCGGAGAGTTCGCGCACTCCGGCCGGGGTGACGGCGACGCGGTACTCGTCTGACTTGATCTCGGTCGGGACTCCGATCTTCATGCGACCAACTCCCTCGCTCGCAGGGCCAACCAGAACTCGATGCGGTCATGGGCGCGGGAGAGGTCCCGCCCCGTCAGCTCTTCCACCTTGCGCATCCGGTAGCGCAGCGTGTGGCGGTGGCAGTAGACCTGGCGGGCCGCCCGCTCCCACTGGCCGTTCTGCTCGATGAACGCCTCCAGCGAGCGCAGCAGCTCGCCCCCGTACTCCTCGTCCCCGCGCTCGATCGGGCCGAGGACGCTGTCGCAGTAGAGGTCGAGGGCGTCGTCGTCCTGGATCGAGAGCAGCAGGGTGAAGGCGCCGAGGTCGCGCCAGGAAGCGACCTCCGGGGCCGAGCCGTTGTCGAAGGCGGTCGCCTCCAGCGCGCAGCGGGCCTCGTGAAAGGAGTGGCGCAGCCGCTCCGGCGGCGCCGGCCGGCTGGCGGCGGCACGGACGCCCTTCCCGTCCCGGGCCAGCTCCCGGCGCACCGCGGTGGCGACGTCGATCGGGTCGCGGTCGGCGCAGTCGACGACGGCACAGAGGACCTCGCGGCCGCCGCTGCTGTGCGGGGCGACGACGCCGGGGCAGGCGTCCGCGGCGAGAGCCGCTTCGACGGTCGCCGCGGCGCCGCCGGGGTCGTCGAGGGAGAAGACGAGCACCGCGGCTGCCTCGCCGATCCCGAAGGGCTCGAGCCGTCGCCGCAGCTCGGTCGCCTCCATGCGGCCGCCGAGCGCCGCCGCGACGACGTCGCCGGCCAGCCGCCGCTCGGTCTCCTGGGCGACGCGGCGGCGCATCAACTCCAACGCGACCACCGCCACCGCCTGCTGCAGGATCAGGCGCTCGAAGTCACCGAGCCCGCCGGAGTCGCGGACGATCACCACCCAGGCCTGCGGCGGGCCGCCGCCGGGGGAGATCACCGGGTGGGCGAGGGCCCGCCCGGCGACGCTCGGGTGCGAGGGGACGAAGGGGTGGCCGTCGCCGGCGTGGCCGAGCGCTTCCTTGCGGATGCCGGTGATCGCCTCGGCCGAGAGCTGGCGCCGGAAGCCCTTGCCGGCGAGGCGCTCGCCGCGCCCGTCGAGGACCGCGACGGTGCCGCCGACGGCGGAGGCGACGGTGGCGGCGATTTCCTCGAGGCCGCGCTCCTCCAGGACCAGCCGCTCGAGCCGCCGCTGCACAGCGATCCCCCGCTGCAGGACCTCGTACTGCTCGTTGACCAGGCGCGCGAAGGCCTTCTCGGTGATCGCGATGAAGGGCACCGAGTAGGGCACCTCGAAGAGCGGGAAGTCGCGCTTCGCGGCCTCGTCGACCAGAGCCTTCGGCAGCGATTTGTGGTTGAAGCCGGTGCCGAAGCCGAGCCCGGCGAGGTTGCGGTCGGCGAGCAGGCGGATGAAGGCGCGCTGCTTGGCGGCGCTCTCGAGCGGGATGCCGGTGGTCAGCATCAGCTCGCCGCCGGAGAGCCACGGCGTCGGGTCCTCGAGCTCGGAGATGTGGACCCAGCGCACCGGCGCCGCGGCCGCGTCCGCGCCGGCCGCCAGCTCGAGGTCGAGCTCGTCGAGCAGGCTCTGGACGGTGAGCACTCTGGCTCCTTAACGAACTACCTGGTCCCAGGCCTCGGCGAGGACGGTGTGGAGGACGTCGTGGATCTCTTCGAACTGCTCGGTGTCGGCGATCAGCGGCGGCGAGAGCTGGACCACGGGGTCGCCGCGGTCGTCGGCGCGGCAGATCAGCCCGCGCTTGTAGAGCTCGCCGGAGAGGAAGCCGCGCAGCAGCTTCTCGGACTCCTCGTCGTTGAAGCTCTCTTTCGTCTCCTTGTCTTTGACCAGCTCGACCGCGTGGAAGTAGCCGGCGCCGCGCACGTCGCCGACGATCGGCAGCTCGTGCAGGGACTCGAGCATCTGGCGGAACTCGCCCTCCTTGCGCAAGACGTGCCCGCAGAGGTCCTCGCGCTCGAAGACGTCGAGGTTGGCCATCGCGACCGCGGCGGCGACCGGGTGGCCGGCGAAGGTGAAGCCGTGGGAGAAGGAGGCGTTGCCCTCCATGAACGGCTCGGCGACCTTGTCGGAGGCGATCAAGCCCCCCATCGGCGCGTAGGCCGAGGTCAGCGCCTTGGCGACCGTGATCATGTCCGGCTGGTAGTCGAAGCGTTCGCAGCCGAAGTAGTGGCCCAGGCGGCCCCAGGCGCAGATCACCTCGTCGGAGATCATCAGCACGTCGTACTGGTCGCAGATCTCGCGCACCCGCTGGAAGTAGCCGTCGGGCGGGACGAAGCAGCCGCCGGCGTTCTGGACCGGCTCGAGGATCACCGCGGCGACGGTCTCCGGGCCCTCGAAGACGATCCGCTCCTCGATCGCGTCGGCCGCCCAGAGCGGGTCGCGGTCCTCAGGCCAGCGGTAGATGTTGGTGTTCGGGACGTGGCAGCCGCCCGGCGTGAGCGGCTCGAACTGGCTGCGCAGCTCGGTGATCCCGGTGGCCGAGAGCGCCCCCAGCGAGGTGCCGTGGTAGGCGACCTCGCGGGCGATCACCTTGTGCTTCTGGCCTTTGCCGTGGACGCGGTGGTAGTTGCGGGCCAGCTTCAGCGCCGACTCGACGGCCTCGGAGCCGCCGGAGGTGAAGAAGACCCGGTTGAGGTCTCCCGGCGCCAGCGAGGCGATCCGCGCAGCCAGTTCGATTGCCTTGGGGTGGGCGTAGGACCAGAGGATGTAGAAGTCGAGCTCTTCGACCTGGCGCGCGGCCGCCTCGCCGTACTCGGTGCGACCGTGGCCGGCGTTGACGCAGAAGAGGCCGGAAAGGCCGTCGAGGTAGCGGTTGCCGTGGTCGTCGTAGACGTAGCAGCCCTCGGCCCGGGTGATGATCGGAATCTCGTGATCGGGGCCGTAGCCGCCCATGCGCGAAAAGTGCATCCAGAGGTGGCGCTGCGCCATCTGCTGGAGATCGATACCTGCTGGGGCCTGTGACGCAGTGGCCATTGGGCGCTCCTCTCCGGATTACGACGTTATGGACAAAGCTAGAGGCCCCGGACAACAATCGCAAGTGGTCTTTGGGTCAAGGACTGGAAGAGGGCTTATACGTGCTGTACAAGTGATTCCTGTGCTTTTAGGACATTCGCCACTTGCGCCGCGCTCCACCGGGGCTTACCGTCGCAGGTAGACAGCCGCACATTCGGGTAGTGGCTCCCCACCTACAGGAGGCCCGGAAAGGACCGATGGACGCCCACGGAGAGACCCCCAGCGTCGAGCTGCGAAGCGTGACCAAACGCTTCGTCGACTTCGTCGCGGTCGACGACCTCAGCCTCGAGCTGGAGCGGGGGGAGTTCTTCACCCTGCTGGGCCCGAGCGGCTGCGGCAAGACGACGACGCTGCGGATGATCGCCGGCTTCGAGCGTCCGAGCGAGGGCGAGGTCCGGATCGAGGGCGAGGACGTCGCCCAGCTGCCGCCGCACAAGCGGCCCACCAACACGGTCTTCCAGAGCTACGCGCTCTTCCCCCACCTCAGCGTCGAAGCCAACGTCGCCTTCGGCCTCAAGCGCAAGAAGGTCGACAGGGGCGAGATCTCCGAACGGGTCAAGGCCGAGCTGGAGCGGGTCGGCCTCGCCGCCGAGGCCAACCGCCGGCCCTCCCAGCTCTCCGGCGGCATGCAGCAGCGGGTGGCGCTGGCGCGGGCGCTGGTCAACCTGCCCAAGGTCCTCCTCCTCGACGAGCCGCTCGGAGCGCTGGACCTGAAGCTGCGCAAGGAACTGCAGGTCGAGCTGAAGCGGATCCAGCGCGACGTCGGCATCACCTTCGTCTACGTCACCCACGACCAGGAGGAGGCGCTGACGATGAGCGACCGGATCGCGGTGATGAACCGCGGCCGGGTCGAACAGGTCGCGGCTCCCGAGGACGTCTACAACCAGCCGGGAACGACCTTCGTCGCCGGCTTCATCGGCGTCTCCAACCTGATGCCGGCGACGGTGACCGGCAGCCAGGAGGTGAAGCTGGACGAGGGGACGACGATCGCGACCTCGACCGACGGGTTCTCCCAGGGCGAACGCTGCCACGCGGTGGTGCGGCCGGAGAAGCTGCGGGTGGAGACGAACGGCGACGGCAGCGGCCGCGCCGACCTCCCCCGCGTCGAGGGCACCGTCACCAGCTCGCTCTACCTCGGCACCGCGACCCAGATCGCCGTCGACCTCGGCGAGGGGGTGCGGATGACCGTCCTCGTCCCCAACGCCGACGAGGCCGAACGCCAGCGCCTGCCGGGAGGCGGCGCCCGCGTCGCGCTCAGCTGGGAGCCCGAGCACATGCACCTTGTCCGCGAGTCGCCGAACGGCGTGCCCGCGGGAAGTAACGACGGCGCCAGCGCCGACGGCCAGTCGAAACTGGAAACGACGCACGGAGGTTGAACCCGATGGGGAGCACCAACAAGGACCCACGCAGGATCACCGCTCTGCTCGCTGCGCTGGTCGCCATGGTGGCGCTGGCCGTCGGGCTCGCAGCTTGCGGCGGTGGCAGCAGCATCAACGGCAGCGACACGGAATCCGAAGAAGTGAAAATCGAAAAGAAGGCTTCGGGGGACGTGACGATCTCCAACTGGCCGCTCTACATCGACGAAAAGACCGTGCCCGACTTCGAAAACGAAACCGGGGTCTCGGTCAAATACATCGAAGACGTCAACGCCAACGAAGAGTTCTTCGCGAAGATGGACCCGCTGCTCAAACAGGGGGAATCGGGCGGCCGCAGCCTCTTCGTCGTCACCGACTGGATGGCGAACAAAATGCACGAACTCGGCTACCTGCAGAACTTCGACAAGTCGGCTCTGCCGAACTTCGAAAAGAACCTCGTCTCCAACCTGCGGGAACCGTCGTATGACCCGAACCGGGAATTCAGCGCTCCCTGGCAGAGTGGGATGACCGGGATCATCGTCCGCAAGGACCTGGCCCCGGACGTGAAATCGATCTGCGACCTCTTCGACCCGAAATACAAGGGCAAGGTCGAGATGCTGAACGAATTGCGCGACACGGTGCCGCTGGTGATGAAGTGCCTCGGCATCGATCCCGAAGGGGCGAGCGAAGACGACTGGCTGAAGGCGATCGACAAAATCGAATCCGCCGCCAACTCCGGGCAGATCCGCCGCTTCACCGGCAACGACTACGGCGCCGACCTGACCAGCGGCAACGCGGTCGCGGTGATCGGCTGGTCGGGCGACGCGGTCCAGCTGCAGGCCGACAACCCGAACATCGAATGGCGGATGCCGACCGAGGGCTGCATCCTCTGGTCGGACAACATGGTGATCCCGGTCGGAGCGCCGAACCCGACGGCGGCCGAGGACTTCATCAACTACGTCTACGACCCGAAAAACCAGGCGCAGATCGAGGCCTACGTCAACTACGTCAGCCCGGTGGAACACGTGAAACCGATCCTGCTGAAGGAAGAACCGGAAATCGCGAAGAACCAGCTGATCTTCCCGAGTAAGTCCTTCACCAAGAACTGCACGATCCAGCCGTCCCCGACCGGTGAAGAAGAACAGAACCTGAACCGCGCCTTCAACGCGGTGCTCAACGGCTGAGCCGATGAGGCGCCGGGTCGCTCCCTATTTCCTGCTCGGGCCGGGAGCGGCCTGGCTGCTTCTGTTCTTCGTCGTCCCGCTCTACTACCTGGCGAAACTCTCGCTGAACGGGGGCGTCTTCGGCTCCTACGAATTCAGCTGGCACTGGGCCAACTACACCGACGCGCTGCAGCTCTACGACAGCCAGTTCGTGCGCTCGTTCGTCTACGCGGGACTGGCGACCCTGTTCGCGCTCCTGCTCGCCTATCCGCTCGCCTACACGATCGCCTTCAAGGCCGGGCGCTGGCGCAACATCTTCCTCTTCGCCGTCGTCGCGCCGTTCTTCACCACCTACCTGATCCGGACCCTGGCCTGGGAGACGATCCTCTCCGACCAGAGCCCGGTGGTGAGCGTGCTCGACGCGCTCGGGCTGGCGCCCGAAGGGCACGTTCTGGCGACCGCAGGTGCCGTGATCGCCGGCCTCACCTACAACTTCCTCCCCTTCATGGTGCTGCCGATCTACGCCAGCCTGGAGCGGATCGACGCGCGCCTGATCGAGGCCGGCAAGGACCTCTATGCCTCCGCCACCCAGACCTTCTTGCGGGTGACGCTGCCTCTCTCGGCGCCTGGGGTGGTGGCGGGAACGCTGCTGACCTTCATCCCCGCTTCGGGCGACTACGTCAACGCCCAGTTCCTCGGCAGCGCCAGCAACCAGATGATCGGCAACGTGATCCAGTCGCTCTACCTCAAACAGTCCGACTATCCGGCCGCGGCGGCGCTCTCCTTCGTCCTCATGGCGGCGATCCTCGTCCTCGTCCTCGTCTACATCCGCTTCGCCGGCTCGGAGGCGCTGATGGGTGAGGAGGCGGTCTGATGAACGGCCGTAGCGGAGGAGGAGCATGGCGCTGGCTGCGCGAGCACGCCGTCCAGATCGTCGCCGTGCTGGTCGTCCTCTACATGCTGATCCCGATCGCCGTCATCTTCGGCTTCTCCTTCAACGATCCGGCCGGCCGCTACAACTTCACCTGGGTCGGCTTCACGCTCGACCACTGGCGCAACGCCTTCGGGATCCCGGAGCTGAACGAAGCACTGCTGACGAGCCTGAAACTGGCGGTCCTGGCGACGCTTATCTCGACCGTGATCGGGACCCTGATGGCGCTGGCATTGGTCCGCTATGACTTCTTCGGCCGCCGCGCCGCCAACTTCCTGATCGTGATCCCGATGGCGACGCCCGAGGTGGTGATGGGCTCCGCTCTGCTCTCCTTCTTCCTCCTCATCGGCAGCTTCAGCCTCGGCTTCCAGACGCTGCTGATCGCTCACGTGATGTTCTGCATCAGCTTCGTCGTCGTCGTCGTCCGCTCGCGGCTGATCGGCTTCGACCGCAACCTCGAGGAGGCGGCCAAGGACCTCGGCGCCAGCCCCTTCGAGACCTTCCGCCTCGTCACCCTGCCGCTGATCATGCCCGGCATCTTCGGCGCGGCGATGCTCGCCTTCGCCCTCTCGATCGACGACTTCGTGATCTCCAACTTCAACTCCGGCACCACCGTTACCTTCCCGCTCTACATCTTCGGCGCCGCCCAGCGCGGGATCCCGGTCGAGGTCAACGTGATCGCGATGATCCTCTTCTTCTTCACCTGCGCGACCATGGGCCTCGCCACCTGGCAACAGCGCCGCGCCGAAAAGATGACCAGCGTCCGGCCCGAACAGGAGGGCGGCGTCGGTGCCGGAGTCCCCGCCGGGGCGCCGGCCGCGACCTAGCGGCTCCCCGGACCCACAGTTAAATCCGCAACTCCTTCGTGGCCGGTCACGTTCAAAAAGACTGGCGGGTCCGAGCGTACCCAGAACAACCGATTCGCATCGGGAGTGCGATTCGCTAGATAGGCTCGCATCACCGTTTTGCCGTTGTACTTTGCGGGAGGATTTTCAGGCCCAGAGCCGGAACGCTCTTCGTGACCGTCCACCTCGTGGCCTCGCCCCGCGGCGATTAACGCCATCGTCCGAAGACATCTTTGAGCGTATCGCCTGTCACGCCGGTAGTTCATCTGATTAAGACTCTCGACCAGATTAGGCCCCAGTTCAAAGTCGCCAGACCCAATCTCTTTTCCAACTTTTACGCCGAAAGCACGAACACCGAATTCCACATTTTCAATCAGCTGACAGGGATACTCGCAGCAACTGGCTAAAACCCCATCGGCGTCCAAAGACCGGGGTAAGTAGGCGAGAAGGGCAGATTGATCGACCGGCAGATCGACCCATTCTCCTCCTGGCGCTTCTCTCATATGAATCTCGGCATCTACGCGTATCGGATTGCTCTCGTCGGCCCAACTCTCCGCATGAGTTAGGAGGCCGGCGTGAGCAGCGCCATCCTCCTTCGCCAGACCTGCTTCAGCCAGATGTTCCACAAAACGAGAGCGGTCTTCGGGGGAGAGCCCCTCATAAATATAGGCAGGCTCAACGGCTGATTGCTCCAAAAGGGCGTCCCCTGCCAGCATCCCTGCCTCATTACCAACCCTCCCGGCGAACTCCTCGAAATAGCGCAATAGGTCGATCGACTCTTGTTCTTCAAACCACTGCGCATACTTCAGGTCCCGGAGCTCCTGTGGGCATGACACGCTGACGCCGCCGTCCACGATCAGCGTGAGTAGCTTCTTTATTTGTCGAGCCCAAGTCGACTCTTCTCCTGCAGCGGGAGGCGTTAGACGGGCGGGATCAATTACTAGCTCCATCAGTCCGATTCCTTAAGGACCATCGCTTGTACCTCTCTAGCCGCAGTATCAAGAAACCCTTGCGGCCAAGCAGGCATAGACCCGTCTGCCCCAATTTCTGCAGGCATCACATCGGTAGTAGCTCCCGCTCTCTCGAAAAAAAAGAGTCTCACCAAGCGAGCGGCGTCCGGCTCCTCGTCAGTTACCTGTCTCCGGCGCAGTCGATTTATTAGGTACTCACTATGGGTCTCCAAGATAATCTGCCTTCCGCTCCTAGCGAGCGCGAGAAAGAAGTCGCCTAGCGCAGCTTGAACGTTAGGGTGAAGGTGGAGCTCCGGTTGCTCAAAAAGAAGGAGCGACCCTGATTCGGCTATGAGACCAAGAACGACCACCGGAAGCGCTTGAGATACACCTACTCCGACCGTAGTCAGATCCAGTGACTTCTCAACTCCCTCAACGTTGACATTAAGCTCGTAACCAAACTTTCCACTCTCGCGAGGCCTGACCGCAGCCAAGAGCCCAAGCTCAGCCATCCAACGATCGACCGCATGTCCCAGGGAGACGGTTTCCGTACGTCCATTGGGCATAGGAACCGATACCCTTCGCTTCCCATAGGTACTTAAGACTGCGGCCGTATATTCTCCGCTGCGTCCAACGGAGGTTCCAGATGCTGCCTCCGGGAGGCTATACAGCGGCTGTGGCTCGGCTCGTAGCGGCCCCAAGTGATGCACGGCTTCAGAAAACCACGCGCGGACAAAATCAACGCCTGAATCCAACACACCAAGCATGAGCTGCTGTTCTAGCTCCCCCTGAAACGAAAGCTCAGGCGAATGGTCGTCGAACCACGACGTTTGGTGAAGTTTAGCAAGAGAGTTTCTGGCTACCTCCGGAAGCGAACTTAGATGCTCGGGAGTAAGTTCAGATGCTGGCGGTAAGTCCTTCAAAAACTCGCCAGCGACATTTCCCGTCAGAAACCTATGGAGAAACGAGGCAACTGGTTCGCTTAGCGTTGACCTTTTGTTCCTTACCCTGCCGTAAAGAGGCTCATCTAGGCGCGGTCGCATCATTCTCACAATTTCATTCAGTTCTCTTTTGTACGCATTCGCAAGCACAGCGAGAGTGTCCGGCAGGAATTGCCGCGCATAGACCCCTACAGTTTGCTTAGAGACATCGCCGAGGACCCCCATTCCGATTTTTTCGGAGAGTTCGGTAGCAGTCTCCTCATTTGCGCCCGCCTCCATCAGGGTTTTCTTGGCATCGCTTGCGGGGCGCCGCTTGGTGGCTACGTATGCTTGATCAGCCGCATCCTTAAGATGCGCAGTGAGCTTTGACTCTGCCAAACCAAAGTTCGCCGGGTCAGCCCTCTGGATATCGAAATGGGCCTCCACCTCAACCCGACCAGCTTCCCGGAGCGCCGGGCGAGCAAATTTGGGTTGGCTTGGATCTAGCCCGAAGCCGATGCTGATTTCATCAGCCGTCTGCTCATGTACGCAATCGTTCGGCAGCCCAAGACGGACCAAGCTTCCGTTCAGAACAAGGGCACGATCAGCGGTAGGCGTTGCAAGGGTCTGCGCCGTCATGAGGATGGAATGGAGGACGCTCGACTTGCCTGCGGAGTTGGCTCCGACTAGAACGTTCAGATCTCCGAGATTCAGTCGCGTCTCATCGCGGATTGCCCTGAACCCCTTCAAGCTCCAAAACTTCAGTGGATGCATGGCAGCCGCTGCGCGCGTTGGTAGACAAGCAACCTAAAGCTAGATCGGTTGACAATTTCGTACTGGTTCGGGTCTCTCACAGGTACTCACCGTATCTCAAGCAGAGGACAGATGTGCTTGGTGTAAATCGGACAGTTTTCTTGCTCTAGCGGCCGATGTGGAAGCCGATCAGTTCCGGGACTCTCGCCACGACTGAGGCGATGCGGCCGGGTTGACGTTCCTGCATCTCCGCCTCCTCCTTCTTGAGGATGCCGAGGCGGATTGCCTCGCCGCCGATCCAGTGGAAGGGCTCGGGGGGGACGCGGGGGGTCTTGGCGTCGACGAAGGCGAGGTGGGTGTGCTCGTCGTCCTGGCCGAGGGCCAGGGAGGCGAGGGTGCGGCCGACCATGTTCGAGGGGCCGACGCCGTTGCCGGTGTAGCCGGCGGCGACGAAGGCGTTGCCCTGCGGGAGCGTGGCGACGGCGGGGAGGTGGGTCGGTGAGGCGTCGATCGGGCCGCCCCAAGCGTGGGTGATGCGGCGGTCGCGGAGGGCCGGGAAGTAGTCGTGGAAGTGCTTCGTTGCGGCGGCGACCACGTCGGCGTCGACCTCGGAGCGGCCCCTCGTGCGCGCGCCCATCGCGATCCGGCCGCCGCCCCAGCCGAAGGCAATGCGGCCATCACGGGTGGTGCGGAAGTAGTGGAGCAGGGAGCGCGAGTCGGTGATGCAGTCGCCGCCGGTCCAGCCGATCTGCTCGAGCACGTCTGGCACCGGCTCGGTGAGGACGATGTGGGAGGAGGCGACGGTGAGCCGGCCGCGCAGGGGGCCGGCCTTGGCGGCGCTGCCGATCGCGAGGACGGCGCGAGCGGCGCGGACCGAGCCGGAGGCGGTGCGGGCCTCGACGCCTTCGCCGCTCTCGCGGAAGGAAGAGACGGGCGAGGCCTCGTAGACCTCCACCCCGGCCGCCAGCAGCTGCTCGCGGAGGCCGAGCGCCAGCCGCGCCGGCTGCACCGTCGCCGAGGTCGGCGAGACGGCGCCGCCGCGAAAGGCGGGTGACTGGCAGCGCTCGGCGACCTCGGCCGCGCTCAGCGGCTGCAGCATCTCGGGCACGCCGAGCTCGCGGCATGCCTGCAGCGCCCGGCCCCAGGCGCCGTCGTGGGCGGGCGCCGTCGAGACCTGGACGTAGCCGGCGGGGCGGAACCAGGCATCGACCGCGTGCTCCTCGCAGAAGGCGCCGATCCGGGCCACGGCCTGCTCGGCCGCCTGCGCGACCTGCAGCGCCGGTACGTCCCCCCAGCGCTCGCGCATCGAGGCGAGCGAGAACCACATCGCGTTGCAGAAGCCGCCGTTGCGGCCGCTCGGCCCCCGCCCGCAGACCGGCTCGGCCTCGAGCAGGACGATCCGCGCCCCGGGCTGGAGCTGCTTCGCGTACCAAGCACTCCACATCCCGGTGTAGCCGCCGCCGACGACGAGGACATCGGCCTCGACCGCGCCGCTCAGCGGCGGTTGCGGGGCGGCCTTGCCGGCCTCCTCGATCCAGTAGCCCAGGCGGGTGTGCTGCATCCGCTTGATTCTCCAGCACCGGCGTCGTCGGCTCTGTCTAAAGATCGGCCGCCGATTTGTCCAGTCGTCCCGAAGCCGACCCGTAGACTCGGATCGATGCCAGGAGAGGGCCAAGCCTCCACTCCTTACGTCGACGCGATGCTCGCCTACGCGAAGCGGAACCCGGGTCGCTTCCAGGTGCCGGGGCACAAGGGCGGGATCGGCGCCGACCCGGCCGAGCTGGCGCTGGTCGGAGAGGTGGGGTTGCAGAACGACATCCCCTCGGTCACCGAGGGGGTCGACGTCGGGCCCGAGCCGACGCCCTTCCAGCAGGCCCAGCAGCTCGCCGCCGAGGCCTGGGGCGCCGGCCGCACCTGGTTCCTCGGCAACGGCGCCTCGCAGGGCAACCACGCCGCCTGCATGGCGCTCGCCCACGGCGGCAACCGGGTCGTCGTCCAGCGCAACGTCCACTCCTCGGTGATCGACGGCCTCGTCCTCAGCGGCATGCGCCCGACCTTCGTCGCCCCCGAGCTCGACCCGGAGCTGGGGATCGCCCACGGGCTCACCCCCGACTCGCTGGCGGCGGCGCTCGACGCGACCCCCGAGGCGGTGGCGGCGATGGTCGTCTCACCGACCTACTTCGGCGCCTGCGCGGACATCGCGGCGATGGTCGAGGTGGCGCACTCGCGCGGGGTGCCGCTGGTCGTCGACGAGGCCTGGGGAGCCCACCTCCACTTCCACCCCGACCTGCCGACCGACGCCCTCGCCTGCGGCGCCGACCTCGTCACCTCCTCGACCCACAAGATCATCGGCAGCCTCACCCAGTCGGCGATGCTGCACCTCGGCCGCGGCGGGCGGATCGACGGCGCCGTCGTCGACCGCTGCGTCAGCCTCGTCGAGACGACCAGCCCCAGCGGCCTCCTCGCCGGCTCGCTCGACGCCGCCCGCCGCCACATGTACGTGCACGGCGAGGAGATGCTGAGCGAGGCGCTGGCGGGGCTGACGAAGACGCGCGAGGAGATCCGCGAGATCCCCGGGCTCGACGTCCTCGACGAGCGGATGGTCGGGCGCCCCGGGGTTGCCGGCTGGGACCCGCTGCGGCTCGGGATCGACGTCCGAGGCACCGGCTCGAGCGCTCAGCGGCTCTGGAAAACCGCCTTCCACGTCAGCGAGATCGACCTCGAGCTCTACTCGGGCAACGTCGTCGTCGCCATCTTCGGCGTCGGCGAGAGCGCCGAGGAGAGCGGCGAGCGGCTGGTCGCGGGGCTGCGGACGGCGGTTGCCGAGCTGGAGGAGACGCCGGGGGCGCCGGACGAGAAGCTGGCGCCGGCGCCTCCCTGGGGGGAGCTGGTGCTTACTCCTCGCGAAGCATTCTTGGGGCCGCAGGAGGTGGTTCCGTTTGACGCGGCTGCGGGGCGGGTTGCTGCGGAGGGGTTGGCGGCCTATCCGCCTGGGATTCCTAATGTGCTTCCTGGGGAGCGGCTTACTCCTGAGACTCTCGATTTCATCCGGGAAAGTCTCGATCACGGTGGGTATGTCCGGGGGGGTTCGGATCGGGAGTTGAAGACGCTTCGGGTGGCGTTGTAGGGAGGAGTGAGGGGAGGGGGTCGGCGGACAACGGCGGGGAGGGTCCGCCGACCCCCTCCCCTCACTCCACTACGCTCCGGGTGTGTCCAGCTTCGATCGCATTGCGGACCTGCCTCTTGAAGTTGACGGGTGTGAGTTCGAGGGGCTTGAGATCGTTATGGGGTCCTTTGAACGCCTGACTACGATCGTCAAGCTGAAGGGGGCCGGTCACGAGGGGATCGGGGAGGACGTTGTTTATGACGCTGTCGATCACATTGGTCAGCAGAGTCATGGGCCGCCCGGGGGGCTGGAGGGGAGCTTTTCTTTTGCTGAGTTCTCCGAGCGGTTGGACGGGATCGATTTGTTTCCTGCCGGGGCGCCGGAGCGGGGGGAGGTTTCGGTGGATTACCGGCGCTGGGCCTTTGAGTCGGCGGCACTGGACCTAGCGCTGCGGCAGGCGGGAACTAACCTGGCTGAGGCGCTGGGGCGGGAGCCGCGACCGGTGAACTTCGTCAACTCGATGCGGCTTGCCGGTTGGGAAGAGGGGGCGCGATCTTCGATCGAGCCGTTGCGGGAACGGCTCGAGGTCTACCCGACTCTGCGCTTCAAGCTCGACCCGGCGAACGACTGGGATGACGAGCTGATCGCGGCGCTGGCGGAGACCGGTGCGGTCGACTCGCTCGACCTCAAGGGCTTCTACAAAGGCACTCCGGTCGACGTCGAGACCGACCCCGAGCTCTACGCGAAGCTGATCGAGACCTTCCCCGACGCCTGGCTCGAGGACCCCGACGTGACCGAGGAGACGAAGCCGCTGCTCGACCCTGTGTCGGAGCGGGTCACCTGGGACGCGCCGATCCACTCGATCGCCGACATCGAGGCGATGCCCTGGTCGCCGCCGAAGACGGTCAACGTCAAGCCCTCGCGCTTCGGCCCGATCAAGAGGCTCTTCGCCGCCTACGACTACTGCGAGGAGCGCGGCATCGGCGCCTACGGCGGCGGCCAGACCGAGCTCGGCCAGGGCCGGGGCCAGATCCAGTACCTCGCCTCGATCTTCCATCCCGACACGCCCAACGACGTCGCCCCGGGCGGTTACAACGACCCTCAACAGGCGACGAAGCCGGGGCTGCCGAGCAGCCCCCTGGAGCCGGCTATCGAGGAGATCGGCTTCCGCTGGAAGCTCTAACTCAGCCGAAAGACATAGCGAGAATCACGCTGACCACAAGGCCGAACAACGCCGTGACCAGCGCGTAATAGAGACGATCGATGCGCTGGTAGACCTGCTCGAAGCCGCTCCTTAACTCCCGCTCGACTCGTTCGAATCGCTTGTCGACCCCTTCGAAACGCTTGTCGACCCCGTCGAAGCGGGTGTTGATCGAATCGATCAGCTCTTTCATCTCCTCGCGGGTAACCGTCCGCGCGAACCCCTCGCGCATCTCTTTAAAGCCGTCGTCCATGCGCCGGCTCAGTTCGTCGAGCCGGTCGTCGTTCCAGTTGTCCATCGGCCGCTCCATCTTCAGTGCCTCCATGATGACAGACTGTAGACGAAAAGTTGCGACGGCTTACGCGCAAAAGCAAATGTTCAGAGTCGAAATCGAAAGGATTTCGTGACTTCAGCCGAGCCAGCCGGCTCGTTTGCGCATCGTCTTGATGCGGCGGAACTCGGCGATGTCCTCGCGCAGCGCCGCCGGAGCCGGGGCGGGGAGAAAGCGGGCGGGGAGCGGCGACTCGGCGACCTCGCCGGCGCTCTTGCTGACGCGGTAGGCGCGGGCGCCGCGGCGCGCGGTCACCGCCGAGGGGCTCCCTTCCCCCTCCCAAAGGAGGCCGGCGTAGTCGTCGAGGCCGTAGCCGCTCGGCATCCCGTCGCTCACTGCGTCCAGGTACGCCGCTCGGCGCTCCGGTTCGTTGTTGTAGTGGACGCAGAGGCTGCCGCCGAGGAGGCCGAGGCCGGCGGCGGCCAGCGGCTTGCCCGAGGACTTGGTGATGCCGGCCTCGAACCAGCACATCGCCCCGGCGCTCTGGCCGGCGAGGACGATCCCCTGCCGCCAGGCGAGGCTGAGGATCGAGGCGATGTCGTGCGCCTCCCAGACCGCGAGCAGGTTGACGAGGCTGCCGCCGCCGACGTAGATCAGGTCCTGGGCGAGGAGGTGGTCGCGCAACTCGATCGGGCGCCGCCCGAGCCGGAAGAGCGAGAGGTCGGAGGGCTCGCAGGAGCGCTCCCCGAAGGCGGAGTAGAAGCCGGCGATCTGCTCGGAGGTGTCGCCGCTGGCGGTCGGGAGGATGCAGATCCGCGGCCGCGCGCCGCCGCGTTCGCCGGCCAGCCGCAGCAGCAGCTCGCAGACCGCCCGGTCGGGCGGGCGGAAGCTGAAGTCGTGGCCGCCGAGGGCGAGGATCCGCCGCACCGGCGTCGTCGTGGCCCGCACCGCACCGCCGGCCATCAGGGTGCGGGGGCGGTCGAGAGCGCCTCCGGCAACGGAGCCGCGGGCACTGCGTCGCGGTCACCGAGGTAAGTGGTCGCGATCCGCATCTCCACCACCCGGGAGCCGGTGACGTCGAGCCGGTAGCCACGCGCCTCGGGGCGCGAAGCCACCACCCGGCTCAGTTCCGCGCCGGTGAAGTGGAGGGCGGCACCGTCCTCGGCGGCGTAGCCGCCGCGCATCCCTTCGCGCAGGAAACGGTGGTAGGCCTCGCCGCGCTTCGCCCCGCGCTCGTAGTGGACGCAGTTGCTGAACGGAAGCAGCCCCAGCCCCCGCAGCCGTTTCGGCTCGCCGTGGAAGCCGGTCACCGCTTCCTCGAACCAGCAGAGCGAGCCGGCCGAGAGGCCGCAGAGGACGATCCCGGCTTCCCAGGCCTCACGGAGGATCGAGTCGATGCCGTGGGCGCGCCAGACCCCGAGCAGGCTGACGACGCTGCCGCCGCCGACGTAGATCAGGTCCTGCGAGAGGAGGTGGCGGCGGAGGTCGCTCGGGCCCTGCTCGCGGCGGAAGAGCGAGATGTGGCTGGGCTCGCAGCGGTGGGCGGAGAAGGCGCGGTAGAAACGGACGATGTAGTGGTCGGCGTCGCCGCTGGCGGTGGGGAGGAAGCAGACCCGCGGCCGCTCCGCCCGGGTCAGGCCGAGCACGTAGTCGTCGAGCAGCGGGTTTCCCGATTCCATCGAGAAGCCGCCGCCACCGAAAGCGACGATCTGGCGGGCTGCCGTCTCCATATAGAGATGTTCGCCGCGAGCGCCCCTGCGGTCGTTGTACAGCGGTCCGAAGTTCAGCCGGTCGCGCTCGCCCCCGCGTACAGCAGGCGCAGCTTGTTGCGGGCGCGGTGCAGCCGCACCTTCACGGTTCCTTCGGGGACGCCGAGCCGCCGGGCGATCGTCGCCTGGGTCAGGTCTTCCTGGTATTTCATCTCCAGCAACCGCCGGTCGCGTTCGTTCAGGCCCGCCAGCGCCGCGTGCAGATCCGCGAGCTCGACCGCCGCCAGGACCTGCTCGTCCTCCGCCCCCTCCCGCAGCTCGATCTTCTCTGTGAGGTCGGGGCGCACGCGGGCGTGCTGGCGGAACGCCTCGTTGCGGACGATCGCCGCCAGCCACTGGTTGCGGCTGCCGGCGTCGCGCAGGGTCGAGCGCCGACGCCAGGCCCGGAGCAAGGCATCCTGAGCTATGTCTTCGGCGTCGCCAGGGTTGCTGGCGTAGCGATACGCCATTCGAAGACAGACCCTCTGAACCTCTCCCCATTCCCAGGCATCGCCGTTCCCGCGGCGATCCTCTATTGGAGTACTGATTGAACGAACCTACATAAGCAGTGCACCAAATTGCCACCTCTGTTTTAGAAACTGTTCAGAGGTTGCGCAGGTCTCTCAATCGTGGGCAGGGAGCAGGGGAAAAGCCGACCGCGCTGGGCAGAGGTCGCCTACGAGGCGATCGCGCCGGTCTACGACGACTTCACCGCCCACCACGACTACGAGCTCTGGCTCGGCAACCTGCTGCCGAAGGTGGAAGCGCACGGCATTCCGGGGCGGCGGCTGCTCGACGTCGCCTGCGGGACCGGCAAGAGCTTCATCCCGATGCTGGAAAAAGGCTGGAAAGTGACGGCCTGCGACATCTCGCCGAAGATGATCGCGATCGCCCGCGAGAAGGTCGGCGACAGGGCCGAGCTCTCGGTCGCCGACATGCGCGAGCTGCCGGTCTTCGGCGAGTTCGACCTCGTCTTCTGCCTCGACGACGCCGTCAACTACCTGCTCAGCAGCGAGGAACTCGAGCAGGCGCTGGCGGGGATGCGCCGCAACCTCGGCCCGGACGGGCTGCTGATGTTCGACGTCAACACGCTCGAGTCCTACCGCGGCTTCTTCGCCGAAGAAGTGGTGGTCGAGCGCGACGGCCGGCGGATGATCTGGAAGGGACGGAGCAGCGCCGTCGCCGAGCCCGGGACGATCGCCGAGGCCAGCTTCGAGGTCGAGTCGCTCGACCCCGGCGCGGGCCCGTCGATCCCACCGGAGCTGCACCGCGAGCGGCACTTCCCCGAAGCCGAGGTGCTCGCGGCGCTGAATGCCGCCGGCCTCGAGTGCCTCGAGGTCTTCGGGCACCACCACGACGCGATCCCCCAGCAGCCCCTCCTCGAGCTCGACCACAGCAAGGGCGTCTACATCGCCCGCGCCGCCCCGAAGTAGGCGGCGCGGGGTCTGTTCTAAGCGGCCTCGGAGGAGAAGGCGGGCTCGGGCTCGCCGAACTCGCCCTCGGTCACCGGCTCCTCCTGCGCCGCCGCCTGCGGCTGCAGGACCGTCGCCGCCACCGCGATCGCGGTCAGGGCGAAGCCGGCGCCGATCAGGAAGGCGAGCTTGAAGCCGTCGGTGAGCGCGGAGGCTTCCGAGGCGCCCGAGGCGAGCAGGTCGCCGGTCCGGTTGGTCGACATCGTCGCCAGCACCGCCAGCCCGATCGCCCCGCCGACCTGCAGGGTGGTGTTGACGAGTCCGGAGGCGAGGCCGGCGTCCTCACGGGCGACGCCGGACATCGCGAGGCTCATCAGCGACGGGAACGAGAGCCCGGCCCCGGTCCCGATCAGGACCATCGCCGGCAGCACGTCGGTCAGGTAGCGACCGTCGACCGAGATCCGCGAGAACAGCAGCAGGCCGAGCGCGATCGCCGCCAAACCCGGCAGCAGCGTCGCCCGCGGCCCGAAGCGGAGGTTGAGTTTGGCCGAGAAGCCGAGCGAGAGGATGCCGATGATCCCGGTCACCGGCAGGTAGGCGAGGCCGACCTCGAGCGAGTCGAAGCCGAGCACGCGCTGCAGGTAGAGGGCGCCGAGGAAGAACATCCCGAACATCCCCGCCACCATCAGCGCCTGGATCACGTTGGCGCCGGTGAGGTTGCGCGAGCGGAAGATCCGCAGCGGCACCAGCGGGTTGGCGGCCCGCGCCTCGCGGACGACGAAGCCGGCGAGCAGGGCGGCTGAGCCGGCGCCGAAGCCGAGCGTGTGCAGCGATCCCCAGCCGTAGTTGCTGGCCTCGACGATCGTGTAGACGCCGAGCATCAGCGAGGAGACGATCAACAGCGCACCGGGCACGTCGGCTCCTTTGTCGAAGCCGAGGCCGGTGTCCCGCGGCAGCAGCCGCAGCGCCAGGACCCCGGTGACGACGGCGATCGGCAGGTTGACGAAGAAAATCCAGTGCCAGCTGATCGCCTCGGTGAGGACGCCGCCGAGCAGGAGGCCGATCGAACCGCCGGCGGAGGCGACGAAGCTGTAGACGCCGATCGCTTTCGCCTGCTCCCGCGGCTCCGGGAACATCGTCACGATCATCCCGAGGATGACCGCGGAGGTGAGGGCGCCACCGACACCCTGGACGAAGCGGGCGCCGACCAGCATCGCCTCGCTCTGGGCGAGGCCGCAGAACAGGGAAGCGCCCGTGAAGAGGACGAGGCCGGAGAGGAAGACGTCGCGGCGGCCGAGCAGGTCGCCGAAGCGCCCGGCCAGCAGGAGCAGGCCGCCGAAGGCGATCAGGTAGGCGTTGACGACCCAGGCAAGGCTGCTCTGGGAGAAGCCGAGATCATCCTGGATCACCGGCAGGGCGACGTTGACGATGGTCGCGTCGAGCACGATCATCAGCATCCCGATGCAGAGGACGACAAGCGCCATCCAGCGGGAGCGGTCGGAGTTTGCGTCGGACTGAGGTAAAGTAAATTTAGTAACTGACATAGGATCATCACTGTAGCAGTGATAATCATTTACTGCGTTAAGATCATTAACATCATGGGAACTTGCGCATGAACCCGGCAACCGCCACCGGCTCGATGAGCCTGATCACCCGCCTCTCACGGCTCGTCTTCCGCCGCGCCACCGAGGAGGTCCTGGGGATGCGGCTGAAGCAGCTGATCGCGCTCGACTACCTGCGCGAGCACCAGGGGACCCCGCAGAAGGCGCTCGGCCAGTCGCTGATGCTGGACCCGAACAACTGCGTGATCCTGCTCAACGACCTCGACGTGCACGGGTACATCGAGCGCCGCCGTGACCCCGAGGACCGGCGCCGCCACCTGGTCGAGATCACCCCGGCGGGCCTACGGGCTCTGGAGAAGGCGGAGGCGCGGATGGAGGACCTCGAGGAGGAGGTCCTCTGCAACCTCAGCAAGAGCGAGCGCGGCGAGCTGCACGGGCTCCTGGTCAAGGCGCTGGCCGGCCAGGACCTCTCCTGACCGACCAGCCTGGGGCAAGTCCTAGGACTCGTCGGGGCGCTTCACTTCGCCGCGCCAGCCGCCACCGGGGCCGCCTTCCTCGACCAGCTCCTTGAAGCGTTCGAGGTCGCCGTGGACACGGCGGTCCGCCGCCCCCAGCGCCTCGCCGATCCGCTCCTTGATCCCCTCGGGGACGAAGTCCATCTGGACCATCACCTTGGTCGTCTCGTCGTCGATCCGGTGGAAGGTGACGACGCCGGCGTTCTCCTTGCCGTCGACGTTGCGCCAGGCGACGCGCTCGTCGGGCTTCTGCTCGGTGATCTCGGCCTCCCATTCGTGGCGCGAGCCGCCGAACTCGGCGATCCAGTGCAGGTGGGTGTCGTCGATCTGGCGGATCTCTTCGACCCCCTCCATGAAGCGCGGGAACTCTTCGAACTGCGTCCACTGGTCGTAGACGTTGCGCAGCGGCGCCTTCACTTCGATCGACTCCTCGATGGTGGACATCTCCTGCCTCCTCGGTGGTTTTGTCTTTCTCACCCAACGGGTAGCCGTCTGGCTGTATAGGTAAACCTGAACTTTGTGTCCAGAATTGACGAGAGCGAAAACCACCTCAGCATCGGCGACGTCGTCCGCGCCACCGGCCTCGGCGAGGCGACGCTGCGCGCCTGGGAGCGGCGTTACGGCTTCCCCCAGCCGCAGCGCGAAGCGGGTGGCCATCGCCGCTACGCGGCGGAGGAAGTCGAGCGGCTGCTGCGGGTGGTCGCCGAGCGCGAGCGCGGCATCGCCCTCCCGGTCGCGATCGAGCGCGCCCGCGTCCCCGCCGCCGGCATCCCCTCGCTGTTCGCCCACCTGCGCGAGCGCCGCCCCGACCTGCAGCCGGTGAAGGTCCGCAAGCGACACCTGATCCCGCTCGCCCGCGCGATCGAGGAGGAGAGCGCGGCGCGGGCCGAGCGGCCGCTGCTGATCGGCAGCTTCCAGCGCGAGCGCTACTACCGCCAGAGCGAGCGGCGCTGGCGCGAGCTCTCCCGCGGCGCCGAGCGCGCCTTCGTCTTCGCCGACTTCGAGCGGCTGCGCGAGCCGGCCGACGGGCCGGCCGAGCTGCCGGTCGACCGCTCGCACCCGGTCAGCCGGGAGTGGGCGCTGGTCTGTGTGGCGCCGGAGCACGGCGCCTGCATGGTCGCTTGGGAGCCGCCGGGGCGCACGCGCCCCGGCGACGCCCGCGAGTTCGAACTGCTGCTGAGCGTCGAGCCGGGGGTGGTGCGGGAAGCGGCGGAGGTGGCGACCACGCTGGCGGCGCCGGTCGCGCCCGAGCTGGCGGCGAGCACCCGGGAGCACCTCGAGCGCCTCTCGCCGCCGTTGCCCGACAGGCAGCTGCGCCTCTCCAGCGCGATCACGGCGCGCCTGCTCTCCTCGCTGGAGGACGAGGCTTGAAGCGCGGGAGAACGGGGAAACGATGCCCATGAAGATCGCCGGAATCTGCGAGCTGGTCCTCGAGACCGACGACGTCGCGCGGCTCGCCTCCTTCTACCGTCAGCTCGGCCTCGAGCTCGTCCTGGAGGAAGAGGACCGGGTCTGGCTGGCCGTCGGCGAGCGCTGCCGGCTCGGGATCTGGCCCCCGGGAGAGCAGGAGTACTCCGACCGCGGCGGCCGCCACGTCCACTTCGCGCTCTCGGTCGACGAAGACCGGCTCGACGCGCTGACCGCGGGGCTGCGCGAGCGCGGGGTCGAGGTCGAGGGGCCGGTCGAGCATGACGGCGGCGACCGCTCGGCCTACTTCTCCGACCCCGCCGGCAACCGGGTCGAGCTCTGGGACTTCTTCCGCGACGGCGACGGCGCCGAGGGCGGAGTGATGGCGCTGGCGGAGGACGGCGATGGCGCGTAACCGAGTCCACATCGACGCCTCCCCCGAGGATGTCTTCGCGGTCCTCGCCGATCCGCCGCGCTACCCCGAATGGGTTGTCGGCGCGGCCGGGATCCGCGACGAGGACAGCGAGTTCCCCGCCGTCGGCTCCCGCTTCCACCACAAGGTCGGCTCCTGGCCGGTCGGCCTCAAGGACTACACCGAGGTGACGGAGGTCGAGCCGCCGCGCCGGATCGTGCTGAAGGCAAAGGCACGCCCGCTGGGAACGGCGCGGATCGAGATCGAGCTGCGCGAGAGCGCCGGCGGTACCGAGGTGGCGATGGAAGAGGTGCCGGGCGACCGGCTCACCTCGCTCGTCGCCGGCAACCCGGTCGCCGACACGGTCCTGCGGGTACGCAACGCCGAGGCGCTGGCGCGGCTGAAGCGGCTGGTCGAGAGGACGCCGGAGGGCGACCCGGTCCGCGAGCGCTCGCTCTCCGGCCAGCGCGTCCTCGTCACCGGCGGCAGCAGCGGCATCGGTCTCGCCGTCGCCGAGGGCCTGGTCGCGGAGGGAGCCGAGGTGGCGATCCTGGCTCGCAACGAGCTCGGGCTCGCGGCGGCGAAGCGGAAGCTCGCCGAGCACGGCGCCGAGGCGATCACCCTCGCAGCCGACGTCAGCGACCGCGAGGCGCTCGCCGCCGCGGTCGCCAAAGCCGCCGATGAGCTGGGCGGCCTCGACGTCCTCGTCACCTCCGCCGCCAGCCTCTCCTTCGGCCGCTTCACCGAGACCGAGCCGGAGGACTTCGAGCGCACCCTCGACACGGTCCTCGGCGGCACCGTCGACACGGTCCGCGCGGCGCTGCCCCACCTCGAGCGCTCGCGCGGCGCGGTCGTCTGCGTCGGCTCGATCGCGGCGCGGATGCCGTTGCCGGGGATGGCCGCCTACACCGCCTCCAAGCACGGGCTGGTCGGCTTCCTCGACACCGTCCGGGTCGAGCTCGAAGAGAGCGGCTCCTCGGTGACGCTCTCGCTGGTCAACCCGGGCGCCGTCGACACGCCGCTCTGGAGCAACCTCGAAAGCTCGACCGGGCTGCTGCCGCCGGAACCGCCGTTCCCGTCCCTCTACTCGCCCGAGTCAGTCGCCGAAGCCGTGCTTGCCGTCATCCGCCACCCCCGCGACGAAGTGACCGCGGGCGGGCTGGCCCGCGCCCAGGTCCTCTTCTACTCCTACTTCGGCGGCTTCGCGAAGCGGGCGATGCAGGCGCTGGCGCGGCTCGAGCATACCGCCGGCGACCGCCCCGCGGGCGAGGGAGCACTGCGCGACGGCAAAGGCGCGGGCGAGACCGAGGGCGGCTTCGGCGGCCGCCCCAGCGTCAGCGTCAAAGCGCTCGGCGCTTGGGACGGGATGCTGCGGGTAATCGGACGGGGCTGATGCATGCAGACGCCGTCGTCATCGGCGCCGGTCCGAATGGCCTGATCGCCGCCAACCACCTCGCCGACGCCGGCTGGAGCGTCGTCGTCTGCGAGGAGCAACCCGAGCCGGGCGGCGCCGTCCGCAGCGGCGAAGTGACCGAGCCGGGCTTCGTCCACGACCTCTACAGCGCCTTCTACCCGCTCACCCTCGCCTCCCGCCATATCGCCCCGCTGGAGCTCGAGCGCTACGGCGTCAACTGGCTCAGCGCCAAGGGCGTCGTCGCCCATCCCCACCCCGACGGGCGCTGCGCCGTGCTCTCGATGGACCTGGAGGAGACCTGCGCCTCCCTCGACGCCTTCGCCCCCGGCGACGGCGAGGCCTGGCGGCGGCTCTTCGACCTCTGGCGGCGGGCCGGGCCGCACCTGGTCGGCGCCCTGCTGACGCCGCTGCCGCCGGTCCGCCCGGGGCTCGGGATGCTGAGCGCGCTCGGGCCGCGCGGCCTCGCCGACTTCGCCCGCTTCTCGCTGCTGCCGGCGCGGCGGATGGCGGAGGAGAACTTCAAAGGCGAGGGCGGCGGCTGGCTGATCGCCGGCAACGCCCTCCACGCCGACCTCACCCCGGAGAGCTCCGGCGGCGGCATGTTCGGCTGGGTCCTCTGCGGCCTCGGCCAGCAGCACGGCTACCCGGTGCCCGAGGGCGGCGCCGGCGAAATCACCCGGGCGCTGGTGCAGCGGTTGCGTGATCGCGGCGGCGAAGTGATCTGCGGGACGCCGATCGAGCGAATTGAGGTGCGGGGCCGGCGCGCGCACGCCGCCGTCGCCGCCGACGGGCGGCGGTTCCAGGCACGGCGCGCCATCCTCGCCGATTGCGGCGCGCCGGCCCTGTTCCTGAAGATGCTGCCGCAGGAGCTGGTGCCCGAGCGGGTCCGCGAGGACCTGCGGAACTACCAGTACGACAACTCGACCTTCAAGGTGAACTGGGCGCTGCGCGAGCCGATCCCCTGGAGCGCCGCCGACGCCCGCCGCGCCAGCACCGTCCACGTCGCCGAAGGGATGAACGGGCTGACGCAGGCGACGACCCGGCTGGCCGCAAGCGAGATCCCCGACCGGCCCTTCCTCGTCCTCGGCCAGTATTCGATGGTCGACGCCTCGCGCTCGCCGGAGGGGACCGAGACCGCCTGGGCCTACACCCACGTCCCGCAGCGCCCGCGCGCCGACGCCGCGGGGGAGCTGAGCGGCGACTGGACCCGCGAGGAGGAGGGCGAGCGCTTCGCCGACCGGATGGAGGAGGAGGTCGAGCGGCTGGCACCCGGGTTCCGCCAGCGCATCATCAAGCGCCACGTGCAGACGCCGCTCGACCTCGAGCGCCACAACCGCAACCTGGTCGGCGGCGCGATCAACGGCGGCACCGCCCAGCTCTACCAGCAGGCGATCTTCCGCCCCTTCCCGGGCCTGGGCCGGCCGACGACGCCGGTCCGCGGCCTCTACCTGGCTTCCTCCTCGGCGCACCCGGGCGGCGGCCTCCACGGCGGGCCGGGCGGCAACGCCGCCCGCACGGCGCTGCGCTACGAGCGCGCTCGCTCGCTACTACGGCGCTAGCCGGGCGAAGAAGCCGAACCAGTTGCCCGAGGTCTCTTCGAGTCGCAGCCCGGCCTCGGCGCCCATCCGCTCCAGGCTGGCCCGGGTCGTGAAGTGGGGATCGCCGAAGAGCTCGCCGACGACGAGGCGGCCATCCGGCTTCAGCACCCGGCGGATCTCGCGCAGGGCGGCGTCGGCGTCGGGGATCTCGCCGAGGACGGCGGCAAGGACGACGGCGTCGACAGAGGCATCCTCGTAGGGCAGATCGGTCGCGTCGCCCCGCGTCGGCACCAGGTTCGCCAGCCCGCGCTCACCCGCCTTCTCCGTCACGTGGTCGAGGAACTCCTGCTGCAGGTCGAAGAGCTCCAGCGTCCCTTCCGGCGCCACCCATTCGGCCAGCTCGAGGCTGTAGTAGCCGGTGCCGACGCCGATCTCGAGCAGGCGCTCGCCCGGCTGCGGCCGCAGGACCGAGCGCAGGCGGTCGCGGGTGATGATCGGGTGCGGGGCTTCGACCCAGAAGCGCTGGCCGTATGGACAGGCGGAGGGGTTCCTGCGCCACCAGAGGGCGGCGCCCAGGGTTGCGGCGGCAGCTGCTCCGAGCAGGTGCCGCGCTCTCACCGTGCTGCCTAGCCGCCGAAGCCGACCCGGTGCTCGGCGGACTCGATCCGCAGGAACTGCACCTTGCCGAGGTAGAGGGCGATCGTCCCGTCCTCGGTGTGGAGATCGTGCCAGCCGCCTTGCTCGAGCCGCGAGCGCAGGTCCTTCAGGTCCGCCTCGCCGAGGCGGGTGGAAACCACCTGGCCGCCTTCGAAGCCGATCTCGACTCGTTGCGCATCCGCCATCAGTGACCTCCCGCAGGTTCGACGATCTCGGTCAGGACCCCGCCGGTGGAGCGGGGGTGAAGAAAGGCGACGCGACTGTCGCGGATCCCGGTGCGCGGCTCGGAGTCGATCAGCTGAACGCCGGCGGCGGCGATCTTCTCCAGGGCGGCGTCGATGTCGTCGACCGCGTAGGCGACGTGGTGGAGGCCGGCCCCGTTCTTGGCCATGTACTTGCCGACCGGCGTCTCGGGGCCGAGCGGCGCCAGCAGCTCGACATGGCCGTCGCCGACGTCGAGCAGGACCGCCTCGACGCCCTGCGACTCCACCGTCTCGCGGTGGGCGAGCTCCATCCCGAAGCTGTCGCGGTAGAGCTCGATCGCGGCGTCGATGTCCTCGACGGCGACTCCGATGTGGTCGATCCTTCCGAACAAGGCGGCGAAGTCTATGCGCCCTCGGCCTCGAGGATCGCCTCCAGCGCCGCCACCGCGACCTCGAGCTGCTCGGGCGTCGGCTCCTTCGTCGCCCAGTGGCGCTGGATCTCGCGTCCTGGCGTGTGGAAGGCCTCGGCCAGAGGGTCGCCGTGGTGGCGGTCGCTCCAGGCGAACATCTCGACCGCGAGCGAGGCGCCGCCGAGGCCGACGCCGGCGCGGGCGGCGGAGCTCGGGCTCTCGACCAGCCGCTCGAGCAGGACCGTGCCGCCGGCGGAGAGCAGCATCATCGGCACGACCAGGTTGGAGCCGCAGCGGTCGTGCTCTTTCGGCACCGAGGCGACGTCGTCGACGGTGCCGCGCTCGTAGGCGGCGATCGTCTTGTGCTCGGCGCCGTGGTAGGCGGCGAGGTCGCGGTCGCCGAGGGCGACCAGCGCCGGCACCGCGCCGATCGCCTGCACGATCCCCTCGCGCATGGCCGTGGCGGGGGCGCGCTTGCGCAGCAGCGAGGTCGCGACGATCGCCGCTCCGGCGGCGGCGAGGACGCGGGGGTCCTCGAACGGCAGCCGCGCCGCGCGCAGCCGCCGCCGCGCCAGCGGCAGCACCACCAGCGCCTCGGCAAGTTTCAGCGGCCCGCGCAGGCCGGGGACTTTGGCGACCAGGCCGGGAGCCAGCTCGGGCTTGCGCTCGGCGGCGACTTCGATCTCGCCGTCGCGCCCGCGGACTGCGGCGGCCCAGTGGGTCGGGCCGTGGATCAGCAGCCCGTTGCGCAGGGCCATGCCGCCGAGACGGAGCTTCTGTGGTTGATCAGAGGCCATGCGCCCAAGATAAGCGATGCCCCTGACCGGCAAATGAGAGGGCGTCGAGCCCAGTCCACTCGACGCCCTCGTTCCCCCCTGTTTCAACAGGCCCCGCCGGAGCCCCCAGTCCAGGTCTCCGGCGGGGTTGTCGGCTCTCCCTGGCTTAGCTTGGTGAGCCGACTACCGAAACCCCACAGGGACCGGGAAGTTGCGCCCCCGTTTTACAGGTTGTCTAATTTCTTCCTAAAGGCCGCGAGGCGCTCCCCCAGCTGCCGCTCGAAGCCGCGATCGGTCGGCTCGTAGAAGCGCCGGCCGCGCAGCTCGTCGGGCAGAAGCGGCTGTCCGGCGAGGCCGTCGGGCTCGTCGTGGGGATAGCGATATCCCTCGCCCCGGCCGAGTGCGGTCGCGCCGGGGTAGTGGGCGTCGCGGAGGTAGTCGGGCGGCGTCTTGGCGCCGTTGGCGCGGACCTCGGCGCGGGCGGCGGCGAGGCCCTTGTGGGAGGCGTTCGACTTCGGGGCCAGAGCGAGGTAGACGGCGGCCTGGGCGAGGTTGAGCGCGCACTCGGGCAGGCCGACACGGTCGACGGCGCGCGCCGCGGCGTCGGCGACGAGCAGCGCCTGGGGGTCGGCGTTGCCGACGTCCTCGGAGGCGAGGATGACCATGCGGCGGGCGAGGAAGCGCGGGTCCTCGCCCCCCTCGAGCATCACCGCCAAGTAATAGAGCGAGGCGTCGACGTCGGAGCCGCGGGTCGCCTTGATCCAAGCGGAGATGAAGTCGTAGTGGCGGTCGCCCTGACGGTCGTAGTCGATCGCCTTGCGCTGCAGCGCGTCCTCGACGGCGGCGACGTCGACATCCCCATCGGCGCGCTCGACCGCCCGCTCCAGAGCCGAGAGCGCCACCCGGGCGTCGCCGCCGCTGCGCTGCGCCAGCATCTCCAGCGCCTCCTCGGTCACCTCGGGGGGATCGGCGATCCCCCGCTCCGGGTCGCTCAGCGCCCGCCGCAGCAGCTCTTCCACCTGCGCCGGCTCCAGCGGCCGCAGCTCGTAGACCTGGGATCGCGAGAGCAGCGCTGAGTTGACCTCGAAGTAGGGGTTCTCGGTCGTCGCCCCGATCAGGGTCAGCGTCCCGTCCTCGACCGCCGGCAGCAGCGCGTCCTGCTGGGCCTTGTTGAAGCGGTGGATCTCGTCGAGGAAGAGGATCGTCGGGCGGCCGCTGGCCCGCCGCCGCTCCCGCGCCCGCTCGATCACGGCGCGGATCTCGGCTTTGCCGGCGTTGACCGCCGACTCCTCCTCGAAGGCCCCCTGCGCCCCGGCGGCGGCAATCCGCGCCAGCGTCGTCTTCCCCGCCCCGGGCGGCCCGTAGAGGATCGCGCTGTGCGGCTTGCCGGATTCGATCGCACTCCGCAGCGCCGCCCCCTCGCCAAGCACATGCTCCTGCCCGACGACCTCCTCGAGCGCCCGCGGCCGCATACGAACAGCGAGCGGAGCGTCGGGGGAGGGCGGCGGAGTTCCGTTCCCCCCTGATTCGCCCATATCGAAAAGTTGATCGGCCACCGTAGAATCGAAGTATGGAGAGCGCTACGGCAGTTCCTACCCCGTCCCAGTCCACTTCGACCCTGGAGTCGTTCAACCCCGCCACCGGTGAGCTGGTCGGCTCGGTGCCGACGATCGTGCCGGAGGAAGTGCAGGGCGTGGTCGACGACGTGGCGCGGATCCAGCCCGCCTGGGCGGAGCTGCCGGCGAAGACGCGCGCGGCCTACATGCGGCGCGCCGCCGACGCGCTGCTCGACGACATCGACGAGATCGCCGAGCTGCTGACGAAGGAGCAGGGCAAGCCGCGAGCCGAGAGCTACACGATGGAGCTGCTGCCGACCGTCGACGCCCTGCACTGGTGCGCGAAGCAGGGGCCGAAGATCCTCGCTGACGAGAAGGTGCCGATGTCGCAGGCCTTCACGCTCTCCAAGAAAGGCCGCTTCAGCTACGAGCCGATCGGCGTCGTCGGCGTGATCGCGCCCTGGAACTACCCCTGGTCGATCCCCTTCGGCGAGGTGGCGATCGCGCTGATGGCCGGCAACGGCGTCGTCCTCAAGCCGGCGAGCCTGACGCCGCTGCTGGGCGAGCGGATCGCCAAGGTCTTCGAGAAGGGCGGCCTGCCGGAGGGCCTGGTCCGGGTCGTCCACGGCGGCGGCCGGATCGGCGACGCGCTCTGCCGCTCCAGCGTCGGCAAGGTTTTCTTCACCGGCTCGGTCGACGTCGGCCGCAAGGTCGGCGAGGTCTGCGCCGCCGACCTCAAGGGCAGCGTTCTCGAGCTCGGCGGCAAGGACCCGATGATCGTCTGCTCCGACGCCGACATCGACAACGCGATCTCCGGCGCCGTCTGGGGCGGCTTCGCCAACGCCGGCCAGACCTGCTCGGGGATCGAGCGCGTGTACGTGATGCGCGACGTCGCCGACCGCTTCACCGAGGGCGTCGTCCGCGAGGCCGAGAAGCTGCGGGTCGGCAATCCGATCGAGTGGGACACCGAGGTCGGTCCGATGACCTCCGAGGACCAGTACGGGATCGTCGTCGAGCTGATCGAGGACGCGGTCGCCTCCGGGGCGACGAAGCGCTGCGGCGGCCCGGTCGACCCGCCCGGCCTGGAGGCCGGCCGCTACATCGCCCCCACCGTGCTCACCGGGGTCACCCACGAGATGCGGATCATGCGCGAGGAGATCTTCGGCCCGGTCCTGCCGATCGTCGTCGTCGACTCCGAGCAGGAGGCGATCGACCTCGCCAACGACTCCGAGTTCGGCCTCGGCGCCTCGGTCTGGACCAAGGACCGCCAGCGCGGCGCCCGGATCGCCCGCCGGATCGAGTCGGGGATGGTCTGGGTCAACGACCACTCCTTCAGCCACGGCGCCTGCCAGTGCGCCTGGGGCGGGGTCAAGGACTCCGGCCTCGGCCGCTCGCACTCCAAATTCGGCTTCTACGAGTGCGTCAACATCAAGATGAACGCCTGGGAGCCGGGCCTGACCCGCGACTTCTGGTGGCACCCCTACGACCAGACCCTCGGCGAGGCGGTCAAAGCCTCGGCAAAGATCCTCTACGGCAAGGGCGAGGTGCGTGCGAAAGCGCTGCGCGAGGGTGCGGCCCCGCTGATGAAGATCGGGCGCCGCACCCTGAAGAAGCGCCGGTAAAGCGCCTTCGGCTCAGCCGCCGGCGATTTCCACCGTCTTGGAGGCGGCGGCGAGGCACTTGTAGATCGGGCCCGCGGTGGCCTGGGTTGAGGGCTTGACTTCGGCGAAGACCATCGCCGGGATCTTGATGTTTTCGTTCAGTTCTTCGAGGTCGGCGCGCCAGCTGCCGTTCGGCTTGGAGACGCCGCGGCTGATCACGCCCTTGCCCTTCTGCTTGAGGACGACGGTCCGTTCGCCGACGCAGTTCGAGTTCTTGGCCTTGACCTTGCCCTGGTAGCCACTGGCGCCGAGGGTGACTTCGGACTTGACCTTGACGGTCTCGCCCGGCCCGGCGGCGGTGACGGCGGAAACACCGAGTGCGAGCACGGCTGCGGCGACGGCGGCAAGGGCCGCGACCTGACTGGTTCTTCTCATCGATCCTCCTTAGAAGGGGCGGGCGCCCCTGGCGAAATTGCCGCGGCAGCCTACGCGAAGAAGCCGCGATCGACCGGCGACGGTGCAGAATCCCCCTCGATGCCCTCCGCGCAGGATCAGGCCGGGCCCGCGATCTTGCTCGCCGGGCTGCGGCGCGACTACGGCGACCGGCCGGCGCTCGAGGGCGTCGACCTCGAGCTGGCTGCGGGTGCCTCGCTCGTCGTCCTCGGGCCGAACGGCGCCGGCAAGACGACGCTGCTGCGGATCCTGGCGACGCTGCTGCGGCCGAGCGGCGGCGAGGTCGCGGTGCTGGGCTGCTCGCTGCCTGGCGAAGCCTGGAAGCTGCGCGGCCGGATCGGCTACCTCGGCCACGAGCCGCTGCTCTACCGCGACCTCAGCGGCCGCGAGAACCTGCGCTTCCAGGCGCGGCTGTACGGGCTCGAGCGCGAGGCGGCCGAGGCCCGGATCGGGGAGCTGCTCGGAGCCGTCGGGATGGAGCGGCGGGCCGACGAGCGGGTCGCCGAGCTCTCGGCCGGGATGCGCCAGCGGCTCTCGATCGCCCGCTGCGTCCTCCACGAGCCGCAGCTGCTGCTGCTCGACGAGCCGGACTCCAACCTCGACGCCGAGGGGCGCGAGCTGGCGCGCGGGCTGATCGGACCCGGCGACGGCCGCACCCGTGTCGTCGTCACCCACGACCCCGACCGCCACGTCCCCGAAGCCGACCAGGTGCTGCGGCTCGGCATCGGCGAGAAGGCGGTGGTCTCGTGACCCCTTCGCGCACCGCCTTTGCCGCGATCCTCGCCAAGGACCTGCGCTCGGAGCTGCGGACCCTGCAGTCGCTGCCGGCGATGGCGCTCTTCGCCGTCACCACCTTCGTCATCTTCCGCTTCGGCCTCGACCGCACCAGCCTCTCCGGCAGCCTCGCCTCCGGCGTCCTCTGGGCGACGCTGCTCTTCGCAGCCGTCCTCGGCATCAACCGCCTCTTCGTCTCCGAGCGCGAGGAGGGCGGCTTCGACGCGATCCGGCTGGCGCCGATCGACCGCAGCGTCCTCTTCGCCGCCAAGGTGGCGGCGCTGCTCGTCTACCTCGGCACGCTGCAGTTGATCACGGTGCCGATCTTCGCGATCTTCTTCCTCGACGATGCCGCCGGCCTCGGCCCGCTCGTCGTCGTCCTCCTGCTCACCGACCTCGGCCTCGCCGCCACCGGCACCCTGATCTCCTCGATGGCGGTCAACTCGCGCGCCCGCGACCTCCTCGTGCCGCTGGTCCTGCTGCCGCTCTCGGTGCCGCTGATGATCGCCGCCACCGGCGCCACCGAGCCGCTACTGGCCCTGGGCGGTCCCTCCTACCATCGCTTCGGCACCTGGCTGATGGTCCTCGGTCTATACGATCTGATCTTCGGCCTGGTCGGCTACGCCGTTTTCGACTTCCTCCTCGAGGACTGACCGGGCGCCACGCCTCCACCCCCCTCGGAGCATGTACGGCAAAGGACTAAAGCCCCTCTCGATCGCGACCGTGGTGATGGTGGCGCTTTCGCTGTCCCTGGTCTTCTTCTACGCGCCGCTCGACGGCGACCAGGGCTTCATCCAGAAGATCTTCTACCTGCACGTGCCGCTGGCGATCGTCGCCCTGGTCGGGTTCGTCGCCGGCGGCGCCTTCGCGATCCTCCACCTGCGGACCAACGACCGCAAATGGGACGCCTACTCCTACGTCTCGATCCACCTCTCGGTGATCTTCGGTGTCGCCGTCCTCATCACCGGAGCGATCTGGGCCAAGGCCTCCTGGGGCCACTGGTGGGTCTGGAACGAGCCGACCCTGGTCAGCTTCCTGATCGTCTTCCTCCTCTACGCGACCTACTACCCCTTCCGCTACGCGATCGAGGACCGCGACCGCCAGGCGCGTTACGCCTCGGTCTTCGCCGTCACCGCCGGCGCCTTCGTCCCGCTCAACTTCATGGCGGTGCGGATGGCCCAGAGCCTCGTCCACCCGCGCACCTTCGCCACCGCCGAAGGCGGCATGCCCGGCGAAATGATGCTCACCTTCCTCTGCTCGCTGGTCGCGATGGGCCTGCTGTGGACGACGCTGGTCAAGTTCGAGCTGACCGCGAAGAGCGCCTCCGGCCAGGTCAAGCGCCTGCGCCGCGCCCTCGACGCGCCGGCCGCCGGCGGCAGCTCGCGGATCGCCCCGGAGGTGAGCTAGATGGAGTTCCTCTTCGCCGCCCCGGCGCTGCCGCTCGACGAGGCCGGCAAGTACGTCGCCGGCGCCTACGTCGTCTTCGTCGTGCTCCTCGTCGTCTACGTCGGGATCATGGCGGCGAAACTGGGCCGGATCGAGCGCGACCTGCGCGAGGTAGCCGAAATCGCCGAGGAGCGGAAAGTCGAGCAGCGCGAAGGGGTCAGCGCCTGATGTCCGAGCTCTTGGCCCTCGGCGTCTCCCACAAGACCGCGCCGCTCGACCTGCGCGAGCGCCTCTCGCTGACCGAGGGACGGGCGGTCGGGGCGCTGGCCGAGCTGACCGCGGCGGCCGGCATCCACGAGGCGGCGGCGATCTCGACCTGCAACCGCACCGAGCTCTACCTGATCGTCTCCGACCCGGTCGAGGCCGAGTCGACCGCGCTCAGCGTCCTCACCCGCCAGGCCGAGATCCGCCCGACCGAGCTGCTCGGCCACCTCTACTCGCTGCGCGCCAGCGAGGCGGCGCGGCATCTGCTGCAGGTGACGGCCGGGCTCGACTCGATGATCCTCGGCGAGGCCGAGATCCAGGGCCAGGTCAAACGCGCCTACGAGCTGGCGATGGTCGAGGGGGCGACGGGGCCGATCCTCAACCGCCTCTTCCGCGGCGCCCTCACCGCCGGCGGCCGGGCCCGCGAGGAGACTGGGATCAGCCAGAAGGGCGTCTCGATTCCCTCCGTCGCGGTCGAGCTGGCGCGGCGGGCGCTAGGCGACCTCTCCGACAAGCGGGTGCTGGTGGTCGGCGCCGGCGAGACGGCCGAGCTCGTCGCCAAGGCGCTGGTAGCCCGCGGCGTCGACACCGTCTTCGTCGCCAACCGCCATTACGACCGCGCGATCGGGCTCGCCCAGCGCTTCGACGGCACCGCGGTCCGCTTCGACGAGTTGCCCGAGCAGCTGACAGGCGCCGACATCGTCGTCTCGGCGACCAACTCCCCCCACCACATCGTCGAGCGCGACGGGCTCGAGCAGGTGATGGCGCGGCGCCCCGAGCGGCCGCTGCTGGCGATCGACCTGGCGGTGCCGCGCGACATCGAGCCGGCCTGCCGCGAGATCGACGGCGTCAGCGTCCACGACATCGACGACGTCCAGCAGATCGTCGAACGCAACCAGGGCGGCCGCGAGGCGGAGGCGGCGCGGGCCGAACGGATCGTCGAGGCCGAGCTCGACCGCTTCGAGCGCTGGCTCGCCTCGCTCGAGGTGGTGCCGACGATCAGCGCCCTGCGCGAGCACGGCGACGAGGTCGTGCGCCGGGTGCTGGCCGAGAACGAGGGCCGCTGGGAGAGCCTCAGCGACGGCGACCGCGAGCGCCTGGAGAAGATGGCGAAGGCGATCGCCTCGCGCCTCCTCCACGAACCGACCCTGCAGATCCGCCGCTCCGCCGGCTCCGACGACGCCTACCACTACGTCAGCGCCCTGCGCGAGCTCTTCGGCCTCGACGTCGAGACCGAGCCCGAGGGAGAGGCGCGCGGCAACGTGACGGAGCTTCGCCCCAAAGATCAAAAGGGCTGAGGGTGCGGATCGCGACGCGGGGCAGTGCTCTTGCCCTTACGCAGGCGCGCTGGGTCGCCGACCGCCTCGGCGGCGCCGAGCTGGTCGAGGCGAGCTCCGACGGCGAGCCGGGAGACAAGTCGCGCTTCGTCCGCGGCGTCGAGCAGGCGCTGCTCGACCGGCGCGCCGAGCTCGGCGTCCACTCGGCCAAGGACCTGCCCGGGACGATGCCGGAGGGGCTGGAAATCGCCGGGGTGCCCGAGCGCGAGGATCCCGCCGACGTCTGGATCGGGGTCGGTAGCTCGCTCGAGGACGCCCCCGAGGGGGCGCGGGTCGGCACCGCCAGCCTGCGCCGGCGGGCCCAGCTGCTGGCCACCCGGCCCGACCTGCGGGTGGAGGAGCTGCACGGCAACGTCGACACCCGCCTGCGCAAGCTGGACGAGGGCTCACTGGACGCGATCGTCCTCGCCGCCGCAGGCCTGCGCCGACTGGGCCGCGAGGACGAGATCGGCTTCGCGATCCCGGTCGACCGGATGGTGCCGGCGGCGGGCCAGGGCGCACTGGCGTTGCAGGCGCGTATGGACGACCTCGAGACCGGTGAGGCGGCGGGGGCGATCGGCGACCTGCGGGCGATGCGCGAGCTGACCGCCGAGCGGACCGTCGTCGCCCTCCTGGATGCAAGCTGCGCCAGCCCGCTCGGCGCCCACGCCCGGGTCGAGGGCGAGCGGATCGAGATCGACGCCTTCGTCGGCCTCCCCGACGGCAGCGAGTGGATACGCGACCGGCTCGAGGGAAGCGCCGGGGAGCCGGCGCTGGCCGGTGCCGAACTCGTCCAGCGGCTGCTCGGGGCCGGCGCCCGCGAGATCCTCGACCGCGCCGAGGAAATGGCGTGAGCGCCCGCGCCGGAGTCGTCTACCTCGTCGGCGCCGGGCCCGGCGATCCCGGGCTGATGACGGCGCGCTCGCTGGAGCTGATCGCCGCCGCCGACGCGATCTTCTACGACCGGCTGATCCCGCCAGGGGCCCTCGACGGCGCCCGCGACGGCGCCGAGCTGGTCTACGTCGGCAAGCAGCCGGGGGTGCCATCCGTTCCGCAAGATGAGATCGGCGAGCGGCTGATCGAGGCTGCCCGCGCCCGTAAGAGCGTCGTCCGCCTCAAGGGGGGCGACCCCTTCGTCTTCGGCCGCGGCGGCGAGGAGGGGGAAGCGCTGCGCGAGGCCGGGGCCGAGTTCGAGGTCGTGCCCGGCGTCACCGCCGGTGTAGCCGCGACCGCTTACGCCGGGATCCCCGTCACCCACCGCGACGACGCCTCCGCTGTCGCCTTCGTCACCGGTCACGAGGACCCCGAGAAGCAGGAGAGCGCGCTCGACTGGGAGGCGCTGGCGCGGTTTCCCGGCACGCTCGTCTTCTACATGGGAGTGAAACGGCTGGGAGAGAACGCGGCGGCGCTGATCGCCGGCGGCCGCGACCCGGAGGAGCCGGCGGCGGCGATCGAACGCGGAACCTGGCCCGGGCAGCGCACCGTCACCGCAACGCTGGGGACGATCGCGGACACCGTCGCACGCGAGGAGATCAAGGCCCCGGCGCTGATCGTCGTCGGCGAGGTGGCGCGGCGGCGCGAGGAGCTGGAATGGCTGGAGCGACGGCCGCTGCACGGCCGTCGCGTCGTCGTCATCCGCGCCCGCGCCCAGGCCAGCGGCCTGGCGGCAACGCTGCGCGGGCTCGGCGCCGAGGTGGTTGAGCTGCCGGCGATCAGGATCGAGCCGCGGATAAGCAGCGAAGAGGCGAAGCATGCCGCCGCCGGCGTGGGTGCCTACGACCTGATCTGCCTGACCAGCCCCAACGGGGTCCGCCTGCTCTTCGAGGCGATGGAGAACGCCGGCCTCGACGCCCGCGCCCTCGCCGGAGTCACGGTGGCCGCGATCGGCCCGGGAACCGCGCGGGCGCTGGCTGATCGCGGCGTCCTCGCCGACATAGTCCCCGAGCGCTTCGTCGCCGAGGGGCTGATCGAAGCGCTGGAGGACGAGGAGGTAACCGGCGCCCGAGTGCTCGTCGCCCGCGCCGCCGAGGCCCGCGACGTCCTCCCCGACGCCCTCCGCGAGCGCGGCGCCGAGGTCGACGTCGTCGCCCTCTACGAGACCGTCCGCGAGCAGCCCGGGGACGAAGAGATCGAGGCCGCACAGAGCGCCGACTACATCACCTTCACCTCGTCCTCGACCGTCACCAACCTCAGCGAGGCCCTCGGCGACCGCTTCCCAAGCGACGCCCGCATCGTCTCGATCGGCCCGATCACCAGCGAGACCATCCGCAACGCCGGCCTCGAGGTGAACGTAGAGGCCGAGCGCCACGACATCGACGGCCTCCTCGAGGCGCTGCTCAAGGACGCAAAGTAGTTCCGTGGTTCTTTAGTCCGGATATACAGGACAAAGGAACCACGGAATGACCTTCGGCACCCCCCACCGGCACTACCGCTCCACCGATTCGACCAACACCCGAGCCCGCGAGCTAGCGGCGGCGGGAGCCCCCCACGGCACCGTGATCACCGCCGGCGAGCAAACCGCCGGCCGAGGCCGCCAAGGCAGAACCTGGACCGCCCCCCCAAACAAAGCCCTCCTCTACTCCGCAATCGTCCGCCCCCTAGAGGACCACCACACCCTGCTCCCCCTATCCGTCCCCTTAGCCGTCTGCGAAGCAGCCGAAGCCCTCAACCCCACCCTCGACTGCAAGGTCAAGTGGCCAAACGACATCCACGTCGAAGGCCGCAAGCTAGCCGGAGTCCTGATCGAGGCAAGACCCCAAGACGGCTGGGCAGTAATCGGGATAGGCCTCAACCTCACCATCGAGGAAAACGAGTTCCCAGAGGACCTACGCGACCGAGCAACCTCGATCTTCACCACCGATCAAGGGTCCGACGAGGGGGGGTCTCCCGGACCCTCCCCGCTGTTGTCCGGGAGACCCCCCCTCGTCGGACCCCTCAACAACCGCCTAGACCACTGGGTAAATGCCGGCCCCGCCGCAGTCCTAACCGAGTGGCGAAAACGCGACGCCCTAAGAGGAAGAGAAGTAGCGTGGGACGAAGGCTCAGGCGTCGCCGACGGCATCGACGACAGGGGCTACCTCGTCGTCGTCACCCCCAGCGGCGACCGAATCACCGTCGGAGCCGGCGAGGTCCACCTCACCAGCTTCTGAGGAACCCCGTTTCCGAGAGTTGCGCCGGCCCCCGTTCTGCTTCGCCTCCGGCGCCCCACCGTTGCCATCCCCGGACCCTTTGTTCCGTTTGCGCTTGCGCCGACGCTTGCCGCCTTTGGGGAAGTTCTTCAGCAGCTCGCGCGCGACCGCCGATGGTTTCCGCGCCATCCGCATCCGCGCCCCGCGCAGCACCTCCTCGCCCTCGGGCGTGTGGGAGACGGCCGCGGCGAGCAGCGCCACCGCCAGGCGGCGGTCCTGTTTGCGCGCCGCGTGGACGAGGCGGCGGGCGTTGCGGCCGTGGGCGCGGCCGGAGGAGTTGACGAGCAGGCCGAGCAGGCGCTTGGTCTCCGGCCAGCGCTGCACCGCGTACTCCTCGTGCAGTTCGCGGGTGTAGGAGGCGAGCCGCCAGACCCAGGCCTGCGCCTGGTCGCGGCGGCCGATCCGCTTGTCGATCAGCGCCTGGAGCAGCGTCTTCGTCCCGGCGCGTTTGTCCTCGCGGCTCCAGGTGCCGACGATGTCGATCGCGTCGTCGAAGGCCTCGGGGTCGCCGAGGTCGGAGATCTCCGAGAGCGCTTTCAGCCGCAGCTGCGAGTTGCGGTTACGCTGCACGCAGGTGAGCAGGAAGCGCTTGCGCAGCTCCTTGGTGCGGTCGTTCTGCAGCATCGCCCGCGCCCGTCGCCAGCCCTGGGTGTTGACCCGGGCCCCGGCCAGCGCCGCCCAGGCATGCTGCTCGGGGTAGTCGAGGTTCTCGACCGCGATCCGCCAGATCTCCCGTTCCAGGATCTCCATCCGTTTCTCCTCGACGTCGGAGACGGGGACGATCCGCCGCTCGACCCGGACTTTGCGCCCGCGGCCGCGCCGCACCGGCCCGACGACGATGGCGCCGCCGCGGTAGACGTCGCGGTCGAGCAAGCTGTGCAGGGTGATGATCGTCTCGTCGTGGGTCGTCGCCGGGTGGACGAAGTCGAGGACGATCCCCGCCTCCTTGCCGGGCGCGCGGCGGGTGACGCGGCCGACCCGCTGCTGATAGATCCGCCGCGAGGCAGTCGGGGCGAGGTGCATGCAGATCGTCGCCCGCGGGCTGTTCCAGCCCTCGGCCAGCAGCATCGCGTTGCAGAGGACGTCGACGGTGCCGCGCTCGAAGCCGGCGAGGATCTCCGCCAGTTCGCGCTTCGGCGTCTCGCCGGAGACCGCCTGGGCGTTGATGCCGGCGTCGCGGAAGGCTTTGGCGACGTTCTTCGCGTGCTGGACGCCGGCCGTGTAGACGACCCCGGGGACCTTGCGGAAACGCGAGCGGTAGAGGTCGGCGATGGCGACGTTGAAGGGCTCCTGGTCGAGCAGCGCCGCCAGCTCCTCCTGGTCGAAGTCCTGGTCGACCTCGCCTTTTCGCAGCGGCACCTTGGCGATCGTCCGCACCCCCGGCCCGGGCGGGATCCGCAAGCAGCGCAGCGGCGCGATGACGCCGCGCCGCGCCGCCTGGGCGAGGTCGAAGCGCGAGGTCTGGGTCGGGAAGAGGTCGGCGACGTGGCGGGCGATCAGCGCCCCGGTCGCGGTCATGCCGATGTAGACGGGGCCCGGCAGGTCGCGGATGCAGGCGCTGGTTTTCTCGCCCAGGGCGGTGTGCGCCTCGTCGCAGATGACGATCGAGTAGGCATCGGAGATTTTCTTGTGGTTGCGGACGAACCACTGGTAGGTCTCGACCGTGACCGGGCCGTCGGGGTCGTCGCGGTCGCCGAGCAGCGGCGGCCGCAGCCGCTCCTTGTAGCCGCGGTCGGAGATCTCGCCGATGAACTGGTCGACGAGGTTGCGGCGGTGGGTGAGGATCAGGACGCCGCCGGTGCGGGTCGCCTCGACGAAGCCGACGGCGGCGACGGTCTTGCCCGCCCCGGTCGCGTGCTCGAACCAGAAGCGCCGCTCGGCACCGGGGTCCTCGGGAGCCTCCTCGACGACCTCCTCGTCCTCGTCGGCGAGCTGTTCCTCCCAGTCCTGCGGCTCCTCGTCGGCGGCGAGCTCCTCGTCCTCGTCCTCGTCGACCTCTCCGTCTTCTTCGGCGGCGGGCTCCTCGACCGCGGCGACAGCGGCGCCGTTGCCGTTCTCCGCCGCCTCCTCGACCGCGCCGGTCTGCTGCTGGCCCATCAGCTCGGCCAGGGTCCCCGAGAGGGCATCGACCTGGTGCGGGTTCAGTTCGGCGCCGTCGCGCAGCTTCGGCGGTTCGTCGGCGAGGAAGCGCTCGAGCCCCAGCAGCAGCGAAAAGTCCCGGCGCCACTGGATCGAGGGGTGCTCGGCGCCTTCGTCGAGCTCCTTCAGCGCTCGGTCGAGCGCGCTTCGTCGCGCCGTTCCGGCAGCCAGCGCCTCCGGCCCCTCGCCGTCGAGCAGGAAGGGCTCGCGCGCGAATGCCGCCGCACGCTCGATGTCGGCGCCTGAGGGAACTGCCGCCTGCGCGGCAACGTCGCTGGTCTTGGCCATAGAAGGCTTTCCGGGCTTCCGTCCCACCGCCAGGGAAGTGCGGCTGGGACAAATGAACGAGGCTGCGGGGGCTTGACTGGTTCTTCCCCCGAGTACTCAACGCGATCCGCGTCCCGCGAATCGAACGTACGTATTGTACCCATGCAGCGGATGCTTGCGCGACTGAGACCACTGCCGGCCCTGGCCGTCCTGGCCCTGGCGATCCTCTTCGCGGGCGGCTGCGGCGGCTCGGCGGGCGGCGACTACGGCGGCCAGCACCCCGACTACAAGCCGCTGGCCAAGGCGCCGCCGCCGCTGAACGGCCTCTACGCGCAGGGCAACGAGCTGCTCGACGGCGGCACCTCCGCTTACGACAAGCGGATCGCAGAGCTCCACGGCTACCCGATCGTCGTCAACGTCTGGGCTTCCTGGTGCCTGCCCTGCCGGCAGGAGTTCCCGGTCCTGCAGAAGCTCTCTGCGCGGTACGGCAAGAAGATCGCCTTCCTCGGCGTCAACTCCGAAGACTCGAGCGACGCCGCCGCGACCTTCCTGGAAGAGGCACCGGTCCCCTACCCCAGCTACAGCGACCCCGGCAAAGACATCTATGACGAGATCGGCGGCATCGGCTTTCCCAACACCGCCTTCTACGACCCATCCGGAAAGCTCGCCTACGTCCACCAAGGCGCCTACCGCGACGACGCGGCGCTCGAAGAAGACGTCCGCAACTATGCGTTGAAGAGCGGATAATCCGGAGGCGATGGAAGCCTTCGTCGTCATCGCGCTGCTCGGAGGAGGGCTGCTGCTCGCCGAGCTGCTGCTGCCGACCGGCGGCGTCCTCGCGGCGCTGGGCGTCATCGGCCTGACCGTCGCCGGGATCGTCGCCTTCGGCTCCGACAGCAACGCCGCCGACTACGCCGGGGGAGCGCTGCTCGCGCTCGGGCTGCTCTCCGCCGTCAGCTTCTACTTCGTCACCCGCAAGGTCTGGGACGCCCACCGCAACGAGCCCGTCCGCACCGGCACCGAGGAGCTGGTCGGCTCCGGGGCCGAGGCGCGCAGCTCGATCGACCCGACCGGCCGCGTCTGGCTGGCGGGGACGATCTGGAGCGCCCGCCTCGCCGCCGGCGCGAGCCCGGTCCGGCAGGGGGATAGAGTCACGGTGGAGGCGGTCGACGGGCTGACCCTGGTGGTTACCCCCGAGCCGCAGACCGCGGTCAACTCGAGCGAAGGAGAAGGCTGATGGAGGCAGTGGCAGGGGTTCTCGTCGTCCTCGCGTTCTTCGTCCTGATCGGGCTCGGCACCTCGGTCAGGGTCCTGCGCGAGTACGAGCGCGGCGTCATCTTCCGCCTCGGGCGGCTGATCGCCCAGAAGGGGCCGGGCCTGATCCTGCTGATCCCGCTGATCGACCGGATGGTCAAGGTCGACCTGCGGACGGTCACCCTCAACATCCCGCCGCAGGAGGTGATCACCCGCGACAACGTGCCCTGCCGCGTCAACGCTGTCGCCTATTTCCGCGTCGTCGATTCCAACCGGGCGGTGGTCGAGGTCGAGAACTACCTGATCGCGACCTCGCAGATCTCGCAGACGGCGCTGCGATCGGTCCTCGGCAAGGCCGAGCTCGACCAGCTGCTGGCCGACCGCGAGCGCCTCAACGAAGAGCTGCAGAAGATCATCGACGAGTCGACCGAGCCCTGGGGCGTCAAGGTCACCGCGGTCGAGATCAAGGACGTCGAGATCCCCGAGCAGATGCAGCGGGCGATGGCCCGCCAGGCCGAGGCCGAGCGCGAGCGGCGGGCGAAGATCATCAACTCCGAGGGCGAGTTCCAGGCCGCCCAGAAGCTCACCGACGCCGCCGACATCATCAGCACCAACCCCGCCTCGCTGCAGCTCCGCTACCTGCAGACGCTGCTCGAAATCGGCAGCAACCAGAACACGACGGTGGTCTTCCCGCTGCCGATGGACGTGCTCGAGCCGTTCATAGGCAAAGGCTCGGCGGAGCGCGCCAAAGGAACGCAGCGCCCGCCCGCGCCACCGGCCCCGCCGCCACCGCCCCCGGTGGACGAGCCCGACCCCGGCGACCTCCCGCCCTCCCGCTCCTGAGCTCTCCCGAGATCCGCATCGACCAGCTGACCGGGCTGAGGACGATCCTCGCCCCGGGCCGGGCCGCGCGTCCCGATAGCTTCTCCCCGCGCGCCAGCGAGCCGAAGGGGCCGGAGAACTGCCCTTTCTGCGAGGGCCGCGAGGACCGCACCCCGCCCGAGCTCTACGCGACGAGGGCGGCGGGCGGCGGCGCGGACACGCCGGGATGGACGACCCGCGTCGTCCCCAACCTCTACCCGGCGCTGGGGATGGCGCAAGGCGATTCAGTGAACCCGGAGGCGACTAACTCGCCTCAAGGCGGTCCCGCCGCCGACGCCGGGGCCTTTGCCAGCGCCGGCGACCCGCTGCTGGCGACGAAACGAGCCGGCGAACCGGACCTCTTCTCCTCGAAGCCGGCCGAGGGGGCGCACGAGGTCCTGATCAACTCGCCCGAGCACGTGACCGCGATGGCCGAGCTCTCCGACGAGCAGTTCGCCGCCGCGGTCGCGACCTGGCGCGAGCGCATGCGCGCCCACCCCGAGGCCTCCTACCTGCAGCTGATCGTCAACGAGGGGGGCGGCGCCGGTGCCTCGCTCGAGCACACCCACGCGCAGCTCTACGCCCTGCCCTTCGTGCCGGCCGCGGTGGCGCGCGAGCGCGAGCGGGTCGGCGCCTACGGCGAACGCACCGCCGGCGGCGGGCTGCTCAGCGACGTCCTCGTCGAGGAGGTGCGGCGGCAGGAGCGGCTGGTGGCGATCGACGACGAGGCGGCACTCGTCTGCCCCTGGGCCTCACGCTCCCCGTTCGAGCTGCGGGTGATCCCGCGGCGGGAAACGGGGCGGTTCGAGGAGAACGAAGGCGGCGCGGCGATGATCCGCACCGCGATGAAGGCGCTCGCGGCTCTCTTCGGCGGCTCCCCCGAGCTCAACCTCTGGGTCCGCACCGCCCCCCGCGGCGCCGAGCAGTTCCACTGGCACGTCGACATCGCCCCCCGGCTGACGATCAAGGCCGGGTTCGAGCTCGGAACCGGCGTCGACATCAACGTCTACCCGCCGGAGCGGGCGGCGGCGGACCTGCGCGAGGCGCTGTCCGGTTGAGCCATGGTGCGGCGAGGTGAGCCGTGCCCACCCCGCCTTGCATCAACAATCGACAGGCTGGGGCTATTCCTTCCAGATCCCTACCTGTTCGCCGGTTGTGTTCTGGCCCCTCGCCAGCCCTTCACCGACGAAGGTGCCGTTGGTGAAGGTGCCGTTGGTGCAACCGGGGAACGACTTCGAGTCCTGCGTGTATTTGATCCCGGACACGTTGGTGTTCACCTTGATTGACCGGCTTTTCCCGGTGCCTTCATTCGTATAGGTGACGGTTTTGAGGCCGGTCTGAGCGCCGATTGTGATCCAGCAGTTGAACGCTGTGACCGTCAGCGGGGTCGGGCAGTTGACGACGTTGACTTCGCCGTTGTCTGCACTGGCTTCGAGCTGACACCCGTTGACGTCGATGGGCGTATTGACGAATCCGAACGCTGTGCATTCGCTGAAACTGCCCTCGATTGATCCAATGATATTTGGGGTGACTGCCGCTGCGGTGCTAGCCCGTCAGTGGGAGCATCCCCGCGACGAGGCGGGGCCGGTCCGCCGGCCCCGCCGCCCAACGCTCCTGCTGAGTGCCTATTCCTTCCAGATGCCGACCTGTTCTCCCAATGTGTTCCAGCCTTTGAGGGTTCCTTCGCCGACCAAGGTGCCGTTTTCGAAGGTTCCGTTGGTACAACCCGGAAATGACTTCGAGTCCTGCGTGTATTTGATTCCGCTGAGGTTTGCGTGGCCGATCAGGTAGCGGCCGGTGCCGGTGCCGGCGTTTGTGTATTCGGTCGAACCTAGGCCTGATTGGTTGTCGATTGTTACCCAGCAATTGAACGCTGTGAAAGCCGCCGGGGTGACGCAGTTGACGACGCTGACTTTGTTGGTGTCGGCGTTAGCTTCGAATTCGCACCCGTTGAGGTCCGCGGTGGCGCCGACGAAGCCAAACGCTTTGCATTCCGAAAAGGTAGCCGTGCCACTTTTCAGGGTTGTGTTTGTCGCTTCCGTCGTTGTCGACGACGTAGTAAGTCCGGCGCACCTCAGAGTGCCGGCATTTACCGTCAGCACCGTTTCGCTGATCTGCGTCCCCGAGTAGGCCGTGTGACTGGCTTCCGAGTGGAAGCTAACGGCCGCGGCTCCGGCGGGCAGGCTCATGCCCACCACCACGAGCAACACCGTCACGCTGAATGCTCGTATCTGTCGATTCATGTCTCTCTCCCATTCGTAGCCTCCTGCTGATCGAGGAGGGTGCATCCATTTGAATGGAAGATCTGAGCAATCAAAGAGATGTACAGTTAAGTTCTTTGACTTCGGGGTGACAGTCGGTCAACGGACCGATCCGCGCGCGCGCCGATTCCGCACCCCTGCCGCAACTGTGTGCCCTAGGGTTGGTCGGTGCCACCCACCCCCCGCCCGATCCCCCGCTTCATCGCCGACAGCACCCAGGAGGGAATTCCGCATGGACGCTTCGCTGAGCGGCTGCGAGAGGAGTTCGCGGCAGCCGTCGATGGGATCGGGGACATCCCTGCCGGGGTGGCGGTGCCTGCCGAAGTCGACTGGTTTCCCGAGCGCAGCTGGGGCGGGCGGGTATGGGTCCCCTGCTCGGCCAAGACCGAGAGCGAGGAGGGACGGCTGGAGCTCTTCGGGCACGTTTCCTACGTGCAGCCTCCCGGCGGCGAGCCGACCGGCTTCGAGGCGAAGGCCGACTTCACCGACATCCTCGCCGAAGACAACAGCGACTGGCGGATCGACCTCAACGACGACGTGATCGGCCGCTGGCGCGGGGAGAACGGGCGGGCCGGCGCGGTGACGCTTGTCTGGGGGCGCCCACTGGTCCGCGGCGCCGTCGCCGCCACCGCCGTGCTCGAGAGCGAGACCGTCGACCAAGAGCTGATCTCCCAGGAGCGCTTCACGCTCGTCGCCCTCGACGCGCTCGAGGGTTACGGGGACGAGATCTTCATGGAAGTGAAGCTCTGGAGCCGGCGCGCCGACGAGCTCGCTTCCGAGACCCTCTACGCCTGACCGAGCACATCGATCGGAACCTCTACGCCCGAGCGGGCGAGACGCGCGTCGAAGGTGAGCAACGGTTCCTCGAGCATCAGCGCCAGGGCGACATAGAGACCGTCATAAAAGCTGAAGTTGTCGCGCAGGCCCCAGGCGACGTGAATCAGCAGTTCGTGCTCCACCCGTTCGACCGGAAGCTCGTCGATTTCCCAGAGGGCCTGACCGGCGGCATCAGCGGTCAACTTGCCCAGACGGACCGAACGCCGCAGCGCGTGCCCCACCTCCGCGTCGATGAGGTGCGGAGCCCACAGGGTGTGTTCGCCCGCCTCGAGTCTCTCTTCGACCTCCTCTGCGCGCTCTTCACCGCCGAGGAATTCAACGAGAACCGATGCGTCGAGGACGGGCATCAGTCGCCGCGCGTCTCGCGAATGATGTCCACGATGTCCTGCGTGGTGAGGGTCGATTCGGCCCTCCGCGCCCTGCTCCGCGCCCCGATCTCTTTGATCGTCGACTTGCGGCTTTTCCGACTGAGCTCTCGCTTGATGTAGTCGGACATATTCATCCCGGCCGTCGCGGCCCGCACCTTCAGTTCCCGGTGCAGGTCGTCGGGGACATTCCTGATCTGGATCATTTTTGACATGTGCAGCACATTATCCCGTGTGCCGGACATGTCCACTGCGGTGGCTGCTCTCATGCACGAGATCCTGCCGGGCCATTTCGCAACTGTGGCGCGCAGTTCGAGCCAACTTCGACAAGCCTTCTTCAACTAAGCGAGAATTCAGCCAGGCCCCGATAGCTCAGCTGGATAGAGCGATCCCCTCCTAAGGGATAGGCCGCTGGTTCGAATCCAGCTCGGGGCATTTTCTGCAGGCTTTCGCCCGGGGCCCAGCAACTTTTGACCTCGCAGGCTGGTTGTACCGAGAGTGCTGCCCGTGACCCGGACGCGTCTTCCCCTCCGCCCGCTTCTGCTCTCGGGGCTGCTGGCGGCTCTCCTTTCTCTCGGCTCCTGGAGCGGCCCCGGGTTCGCCCGCGCCGCTTCCGTCCACTTCGACGGGCGGACGGTCGCGGTGCCGAAGGGCTACCGGGTCGTCCACCTCGCCCGCCAGCCGCGGTTCTGCGTCCGGCTCGACCGCCGCGCGGTATACCTCGGCACTCCTTCCTCACGGCAACGCTGCCCGGCCGGGGCAATGGGCCGCCGCCGCGCGATCCTCGTCGAACCCCGCCGCCCGGCGGCGCGCCCCTCCAACCTGCCGACCGCCCGCCGGCGCGCCACCGCCTCCGCCGGCGGCGCCGTCTTCACCGGGCTCGGCTTCGACGCGTGTACCACGCCCTCCTCGCGCTCGATGGCCGCTTGGGGAAGCTCGCCGTACCGCGCCATCGGCGTCTACATCGGCGGCGCCAACCGCGCCTGCTCGCAGCCGAACCTGACCGCCGACTGGGTGGCGGCGCAGACCGCAGCCGGCTGGCACCTGATCCCGACCTACGTCGGTCTCCAGGCCCCGACCAGCAGCTGCTCGAGCTGCGCCAAGCTGACCTCCAGCCAGGCCACCGCGCAGGGCACCGCGGCGGCCACCGACGCGGTCGAAGAAGCGGGCGCGGTGGCGATGGGCCCGGGCAGCCCGATCTACTTCGACATGGAGTCCTACTCGCAGACCTCGAGCGCCAGCGCCGCGACTCTCGCCTTCCTCGAGGCCTGGACGAGCAAGCTGCACGCCCTCGGCTACCTCTCCGGCGTCTACAGCAGCAGCGCCTCGGGGATCGAGGACCTCGCCGGCCAGCTCGGCAGCGGCTACGAGTTGCCCGACCAGATCTGGATCGCCAACTGGAACGGGGAACAGAACACGGCCGAGTCCGTCGTCCCCGCCAGCGCCTGGACGCCGCACCAGCGGATCCACCAGTACCGCGGCGGCCACAACGAGACCTACGGCGGGGTGACGATCAACATCGACAACAACTACGTCGACGCCGCGACCGTCGGCTCGGCGACGCTGGTCAGCGGCGACAACCCGGTCGGCTACCTCGACCTCGCCAGCGCTCCCGCCCCCGGCCAGCTGCGGGTCCGTGGCTGGGCTTTCGACCCCAACGAACCGGCCGCGCCGCTGGGGATCCGTCTTTCGGTCGGTGGCAAGGAAGGCACTCCCGGCGCCCTCACCTACGACCTCGGCACGGTCGCGACCGCTCCCCGCCGCGACGTCGCCCACGAGTTCCCGGAAGCCGGCCGCAACCATGGCTTCGACCTCACCGTGCCGACGATCAAGTCCGGTCGCCAGCGCGTCTGCGCTTACGCGCTCGACTTCGCCCCCGGCGAAGACCGACTGCTCGGCTGCAAGGGGGCGACGATCCCGGTCGCGCTGAGGCTCGCGGCGCTGAGGGCAAGCGGCAAGACGATTCGGCTCCGGGTCACCTGCCTTTGGCCCGAAGGCGACGAATGCCCGCTGCAGATCCTCCTCCGCTCGCGCTTCCGCGTTCCCGTCGCCCACTACCGCGGCCGCGGACCGCGAACCCGCGCGGTAAGCAGACTGGTCGGCCGCGGCGCCTTCCGGCTCGGCGGTGGCGCCTCGCAGACCTATCGGGTCCCGCTCACCGCCGGCGGACGGGCGCTGTTGCGGGCCCGCGGGACGCTGAAGACGCAGGTGGTCGTCGCGATCCCCGGCGGTCGCCGGACCGCCGTCCTCAACCTGCGCGGCTAGCCCTCGCCGAGGGTTTCGCGCAGGCTCGCCACCTGCGCCCGCAGCTCACCCAACTCCCGCTCGAGGCGGTCCAGCCGCTCCTCTTCGGAGGAGGGCGGAGCCGTTGCCGGCTCCGCCGCTTCCTCGCCGTCCCCGCCCAGCGCCTGCTCGTAGCGCTCCTCCTTCTGGCCCGGCCGGCGCAGCTGGCGGACGACCAGCTCGCGCTGCAGCAGCCGCTCGAGAGTGTCTTGCACCGCCGCGAGGTCGGCGAACGCGTGCAGGCGCTCGCTGCGCTGCTTCAGCTCGCCCGGCGTCTGCGGCCCCCGCAGCATCAGGACCGCCAGCAGCGCCAGCTCGTCGTCTTCGATGCCGAGCGCCTCCGGCAGCAGGTGGCGGTACTTGCGGGCGCGGCTGCCGGGGCCGCTGGCGAGCCGGGTCCAGCCGCGCAGGGCGAGACGGCGCAGCGCCTCTGAGACCTCGGCCTCCTCGTAGGAGACGACCGGGTCGCGGTTGGTTGACTGGTTGCAGGCCAGCCGCAGGGCATTGAGCGAGAGCGGGTAGGCGTCGGGCGTCGTCCGCTGCTTCTCGACCAGGCAGGCGACGACCCGGATCTCGACCGCGTCGGGCTCCATCAGCTGCGGTCGGGGCGATCCGGGTAAAGCTCGTCGATCGTCACCAGGGCGCGGTAGGGCGCTTCGGCGGCGGCTTCGATCTTCTCGGCGCCGCCGGCAAGTCGGTCGACGACGGCGACCACGCCGGCGACCTCGAGGCCCTCCTCCCGCACCCGCCCGATCGCAGTCGCGGTCGAGCCGCCGGTGGTGACCGTGTCCTCGACGACGAGGCAGCGGACGCCGCCGGCCTCGACCGGCCCCTCGACCCAGCGCTGGAGACCGTGCTCCTTGCGCTGGCTGCGGACGAAGAAGGCGACGAGGTCAGCCCCTGCGGGAACCGCGATCGCCGCGCAGGCCGGCGGGATCGCCGCCGTCGCCGGGCCGCCGACGGCGTGGGCGTCGTGCTCGGCGGCCGCCGCGGCGATCAGCTCGCCGGCGGCGCGAAAGCCCTGCGGGCGCATCAGGGTGCGGCGGGCGTCGACGTAGTACTGGGCGACGGCACCGCTGGCCAGCGTCACTTCGCCGAGGATCAGCGAGTGCTCCCGCAGCTCCTCGACCAGGGTCTGCTTGACGGCGGCGAGATCGGGCACGGCGGCAATCCTAAGCGCCCAGCGAGGCGGCGAACCCCTGCCGCCAGCTCGGGTACTCGGGCCGCCAGCCGAGCTCGCGCTTCGCCTTCGCGTTGGAGGCGCCGCGTAGCTCCACCGCCGCCCGCGCCGCATCGCCTGCGATCAGCCGCGCCAGCCGGTAAGGCACCCGCCGCGGCGGCTTTGCCCCCAACGCCTGTGCGTAGACCGGCAGCCACTCGTGCATCGGGGCCGGCTCGTCGTCGACCACGTTGTAGATGCCGGGCGCGCCGTGGTCGAGGGCGGCCACGTAGGCGTCAGCCGCATCCTCGACGTGGATGTAGGAGAAGGTCCCCAGGCCCTTACCGATGATCGGGTAGCGCCGCTTTTCGACTTCGTCGGCAACCGAGCCGCCGCGGTCGTGGTAGGTGCCCGGCCCGTAGAACCAGCCGAAGCGCAGCACAAGGCCCTCCATTCCTTCCGCCTCCAGCACCTGCCGCTCGAGCGAGACGAGCGCGTCGCGGCCGGAGGCAAAACGCCCGGGCGGATCGCGGAACAGCGGCGCCTCCTCGTCCTTCACCCAGCCGCCCTCCGGCTCATAGAAGAAAGCGACGCTCTCGGCAACGATCCGCCGCGCCCCAGCCGCCTTCGCCGCGGCGACCAGGTTCCGCGTCCCCTCCTCCCGCACCCGGTTGGTAGCGGCCAGATAGTCCGATTTCGGGTCGAACCGGGGCGGCAACGCCGTCAGCGCATGGATCACAACCTCCGGCTCAGCGGCAGCCACCGCCAGGTTGAGCGCATCGGCATCGAAGACGTCGCAAACCACAGCCTCGGCCCCAGCATCGCGAATCGCGCCGGCCCGCTCTTTGCGACGGGTCATCCCAACGACATCATGCCCAGCCTCGACGAGCTTCCGAACAGTCGGTCGCCCGACAACCCCACTCGCACCTGCGACGAAGACCTTCATGCCCGGCAACCTACCCCGGCACCGACGGCGCAGCTACCAGACGAAGATGTCCTCGCCGAAGAAGATGCGGTTGTAGATCTCCGGCTGGTCGGCGATGAAGGTCCGCAGGCAGCCGTGGCTGGCCGGGTAGTCCGGCACCGACGCGTAGCCGTGGACCGCGTAGCCGCCGTAGAAATAGAACGCGTAGTACATCCCCTCCGAGTTGTAGCCCGGTTCCTGGCGGATGAAGGTGAAGTGGCCGGTGACCGTCGGAGTCGAGGGCTTGCCGGAGGAGATCGGGTAGATCGCGAACGGCTTGTCGCCCTTGGCGAAGACCAGCACCTGCTTGGAGAGCGGTGCCTCGACGTGCTCGCCGGCTCCCGGGTGACGCACCTCGTAGCCGCCCTTGCCGGCGTAGACCTTCTTCACCAAGCCCGCCCCGGCGCGCGTGCTTCGGGTCATGTCGTTGACCTTGCGGTAGGCGAGGACGCCGCGGCTGGTCTTGCCGCCGAAGCAGCTGCCGTCGTTGGCGATGTAGCCCATCTTCCGCATCGCCTTCTTGAAGCCGACGACGACGTCGCCGCACTGGCCCTGGTGCAGCGAGGGGAAGCTCACCTTCCAGCTCTTGCGGACACTGCTGTCGCCGGCGAGCTGCGGCGTCGCGATGTGCTTGGCGGCAACCGCGTACTTGGCGTCGTCGGTGACCTTGATGTTGGTGCGGAAGCTCCCCTTGTTGCCCGCCTTGCGGACCGCGAGGTTGCGGGTGAAGAGCTCGTGCCCGTCCTCGTAGAAGGTCACCTGCACCTTCTGGCCGGCGACGAACGGCGCCAGGGTCCCGGTGACGGGGACGGTCGACATGATTTCGGCGCGGCCGTTCTTCAGGTGGCCGACCTCGATCTTCACCGTCGCCTCGGGAACCGGAGCGGGCTTGGGAGTCGGCTGCGGCTTCGGCGCGGCTGCGGCGCCGGCGGGAGCCACGAGCGCGCAGACAACGACGAGCAGGGACGAGAGACGGCGATTCACGGCGGCGAATGCTACTGAGCGAGCAGGGCGACAGAGTTGTTCAGCATGTGCAGCATGATCCCCGGCACGATCGACCCGGTTTTTTCGTAGAGCAGGCAGAGGATGAAGCCGAAGGCGATCAGCGGCGGCACCGCGCTGATCCCGGTGGAGGCGTGGAGGAGGCCGAAGATACCGCCGGCGATCAGGGCGGCCACGAACCTCGGCAGGCGCTCCCGCAGGCCGCCGAACAGCAACCCGCGGAAGCAGAGCTCCTCGGCACACGCTGCGGCGAAGACGACCAGCAGGACCTGGACCGGCACCGGGCCGAAGCTTTCGGCGATGTCTTCCTGCTCGGGTTCGAGGATCAGGACCGAGTAGAGCGCCGCGCTGAGGAGGTAGGCGCCGATCGCGGCGGCCATCCACTTGAAGGCCGAGGGCTCGAAGCGCCGCACCCCGAGCCGCTGCAGGCTCTCGCGAAGCGAAGTGGCGCCGTGCGTGCGGGTGACGAAGAGTGGGACCAGGACGAAGCCGAGGACCAGGCCGAATTGGGCGACGATGTTGCCCGCCGTGGTGATGTTGCCGTCTTCGACGAAGAGCAGCGCCGGCAGCCCGAAGACGAGCCCGGCGACGATCGCCGACACCGCTCCCAGGATCGCCCCCCACGGACCCCAGTTGGAGGGCGGGAAAGGGCGCGGGGCCGGCGCGGCGACAGGTGCGGTGGCTAGGTTGCCCTCCATGTCGCCAGCAGTCTCACAGGTCTCTCGCACGACCCGGACGCGGCTGCGCATCCTCCGCCGCCTCGCCTTCCTCGGCGTCTTCCTCGTCCTCGCGATGCTGGCGCTCAGCCAGTTCACCGAGCTGCACCGGCTGGCCGCCGGCCTCCTCGCCTCGACCGCGCTCGTCGTCGCCGTCGTCGGCTTCGCCGCCCAGCGCACGCTCGCCAACGTCATCGCCGGCGTCCAGATCGCGGTCTCGCAGCCGATCCGGATCGGCGACCGGATCGGCTTCGAAGAGACCGAGGGCCGGGTCACCGACATCACCCTCTCCTACACCTACGTCGACCCCGGCGACGGCAGCTCCGTGGTGATCCCCAACCAGCTCCTCACCGAAGGGGTCGTCCACAACCACTCGACCGAAGACACCGTCGCCTGAGCGCAGCGGGCGCAGGAACCGGCGCCAGGCTCGAAGTACCCTCTGCTGGATGACGCAGCGCACCCGGCGAGGCCGGCGCCGCCAGGGAGGGATCGGCGCCAAGCTCCTGGTCGTCTTCGGCGGCGTCTTCGTCGTGCTCGCGATCGCCGTGATCGCGGTCGCCTCCTGGGTCCTCGACGTCGCCGCCGACGCGCCGTCGCTGCGCACCTGCAAGCCGATCGACAGAGGCGGCAACACCGTCGTCTACGCCGCCGACGGCTCCAAGCTCGGCACCGTCGCCTCGCCGCAGGCGCGCGCGCTGGTCTCGATCGACCGGATCCCGAAGACGGTGCAGCTGGCGACGGTGGCGATCGAGGACCAGCGCTTCTACCAGCACGAGGGGCTCGACTACGAGGGCATCCTCCGCGCCGCGGTCAAGGACCTGGAAGAGGGCGAAGCGGTCGAGGGCGGCTCGACGATCACCCAGCAGCTGGTCCGCAACCTCTGCATCCGCAACCCGAAGCGGACGATCGAGCGGAAGATCGTCGAGGCCCAGCTCGCGCTCGAGTACGCCGAACGCCACAGCCGCAAGGAAATCCTCGGCTCCTACCTCAACGTCGCCTCTTACGGGACGGTCGAAGGGACGACCGCGGTGGGGGTCGGCGCCGCATCGCAGATCTTCTTCTCGAAGCCGGTCTGGAAGCTGAAGCTGCCCGAAGCGGCGCTGCTGGCCGGGCTGCCGCAGGCGCCCTCCGAATACAACCCGCTGCTGGACCCGCAGGCGGCGAAAGCGCGCCGCAACCAGGTGCTGGAAAAGATGGCGAAGCTCGGCTACGTCAGCGAGGCGCGGGCGCGGGCGGCGCAACAGAGCGGCCTGCGGGTCAACCTCGACGAGAGCTACTTCGAGCACCGCGAGCCCTACTTCTTCGACTACGTCGAAAACAAGCTGATCGAAAAGTACGGGGCCGGCAAAGTCCGGCGCGGCGGGCTCGAGGTCCACACCACGATCGATCCCCAGCTACAGGAAGTCGGGCTGGACGCGATGCGCTCGGCACTGCCGTACTCGACCGATCCCTCCTCGGCCCTGGTCTCGATCGACCCCCGCAACGGCCACATCCGGGCGATGGTCTCGAGCTCCTATTACGAAGACAGCAAGTTCAACCTCGCCGCCCAGGGGCACCGGCAGCCGGGCTCGACCTTCAAGACCTTCGTCCTGACGACGGCGATCCGCCAGGGGATCGACCCCTACACGACCTACTACACCTCGAAACCGCTCGACCTCTACCTGCCGCAGTGGGGGCACTGGACCGTCCACACCGCCGACGAAGGCTATTTGGGGACGGTCAACCTGCAGCAGGCGACGGTCGCCTCCGACAACACCGTCTTCGCCCAGCTCGACCTCGACGTCGGGCCGAAGGCGGTGACGGCGACCGCCCACCAGATGGGGATCACCTCCCCCCTCGACGGGATCCCGGCGGAGGGGATCGGCGGGCTGCGGATCGGGGTCTCGCCGCTGGAGATGTCCAGCGCCTACTCGACCCTCGCCGCCGGCGGCACCCGCCGCCATCCGGTCGCGATCACCAAGGTCGTCTTCCCCAACGGCCACGTCGACCACCCCGAACCGGCGGACCCCGAGCAGGCGGTCTCGCCGGCGGTCGCCTGGGAGGTGACCCGGCTGCTGCACGACAACATCACCGAAGGGACCGGCACCGCCGCCTACACCGGCTGCGCCGGGCAGGCGGGGAAGACCGGGACGACCGACGAATACACCGACGCCTGGTTCGCCGGCTACCAGCCGAACCTGGCGACCGTGGTCTGGGTCGGCTATCCCGAATCGAACGACATCTCGATGTCGAGCGTGCACGGGCGGACCGTCTTCGGCGGCACCTTCCCGGCGGAAATCTGGCACTCGCTCTACGAAGGCGGCGGCGTGCCCTGCGAGGAATTCGAAGAACCCGACCAGAAGATCAGCTGGGCGCCCTTCTACGGTCGCTATGCGCGCTCGAGCCCGCGCGACGACTTGACCCTCAACGGCGGGGGCGGGGGCAGCGGGAACGACTCGCCGCCGCCGGGAAGCGCCGCGGTCGGCGGCTATGACCCGAATGCGTACGCGCCCGGCGCCGGCCAGGAACCGTATCCGGCGCCCGAACCCGCGCCGGCGCCGCAGGACGTCGGCGGCGGCGCCTCCGCGGGCAGGTAGCGGCCGATCGATCCCGGGCTCGCCTTCGGGCTGATCTGGGCCGGCTTCGGCGGCTACCTGCTGTTCCTGGCGACGGCGCCGCGACTCGGGCTTCGCGTCGTCCGCAACACGATCGTCTTCCTCGTCGTCACCTTCGCCGCCCTCCCGGTCCTCCTCTCCCACGACGTCTACAGCTACGTCGACTACGCCCGGCTCGGCGTCCGCCACGGCCTCGACCCCTACGTCCACCCGCCGCTTGCCGCCCCTGCCGATCCCGCCTACGCGGAGGTCACCTGGACCGAAGCGACCAGCGCCTACGGGCCCCTCTTCACCCTCCTCACCTATCCCCTCGCCTGGCTGCCGGCGGGCACCGCCGTCGCCGTCCTCAAGGCGGTCGCGGCGCTCTCGGTCCTCGCCATCGCCGCCCTGGTCGGCCGCCTCGCCGCCTGGCGCGGCCTCGAGCCCCTGCGCGCCGCCGCTTTCGTCGCCCTCAACCCGCTCGTCCTCGTCCACGTCGTCGGCGGCGCCCACAACGACGGGCTGACGATGCTGCTGGCGACCCTCTCGGTCGCCGCCCTCCTCAGCGCCCGCGAGCTCAGCGCCGGCGCCACCCTCGTCGCCGCGATCGCCACCAAGGCCTCAGCCGCCTTCCTCTTCCCGTTCGCCCTCCTCGGCGCCCGCAGACGCGGCAGCTTCCTTGCCGGCGCCGCGATCGCGGGGGCTGGGATCGCCGCCGCTGCCTGGCTCGCCTTCGGGTGGGACTGGCTCCAGGGCTTCGGCCTCGCCGGCGAGAACCAGAGCCGCACCAGCTACATGAGCATCCCGATCCTCAGCGCCCGCCTCACCGGCCTCGACGCCGGCGCAGTCCGCCTCGCCGCCGTCCTCCTCTTCGCTGCGGCCGTCGCCTATCTGCTCGCCTGGACCTGGCGGGGGGGCGACTGGGTCCGTGCCGCCGCCTGGGCCGCGCTGGCCCTGCTCCTCGCCACCTCCTGGCTGCTTCCCTGGTACCTGATCTGGGCGCTGCCGCTGGTGGCGATCTCCCAGGACCGGCCGCTGCAGCTGCTGACGCTGGGCCTGACCGCGTATCAGCTGGGCGCGCGCATCCCGCTCTGAGCTTCTCGCTCGGCTTCCTCCAGCTCCGCCCGTTCCTCCTCTGGCGAGGGATGAAGGATTCCGGTGTGGATGGCCCAACCCTCGCGGCGGCCGAGAACGGTGACGCCGCCGACGTAGATCAGTTCGGCGAGGGTGAGGACGCCACGGGCCGCAATCGCGATCAGCGACCCCAAGGCGAAGCTCTTGCTCGGCAGCGCTGCCTTCAACCCCCACGCGAAGGCAGCATCCTTGACGCCCAGCCCCGCCGGCGCGATCAGGGTGACCAGCGCCGCGACATAGCCGATCGCCTGCGCCGAGCCGACCAGCAGTACGTCCTCGAAGGGGATGTTGGTGACCGAGCGGGCAACGCAGTAGAGGCCGAGCGCGACGACGATCCAGTTCAGCGTGTAGAAGGCGATGAGGATGAGGATCCCGTGCAGGGGGACGAACTCGGGCAGCGGTTCGCGGCCGAACTTGCGCAGCGCCCAGTTCGCCAGCGGCCCGAAGATCCGCGGGTGCAGGACCGCGATCGCGGCCGGGATCAGCAGCAGCACCCCCCAGCGCCACGGCTGGCCCTGGAGGTCGGGGTGCTTGATGATGAAGTAGGAGGCGACGATGACGGCCGAGGTGGCCGAGACCGCCTGTTCGTAGACGATGCTGGCGACCGTCGTCCGGCGCGGGATCCCGGCCCGCTCGGAGAGCAGCAGCCGCCCCAGCACATAGAGGACGCTGCCAGGGACATAGCGCGCCAGCAGCGGCTGGCCCCAGGCGACCTGTGCCCGCCCGAACCCGATCCGGTAGCCGAGGAAGCGCAGGGTCAGGTCCCAGCCGTAGGCGCTGAGGACGTAGAAGAGCGGCAGGATGACGATCGCCGGGACCAGCCAGCCGACGTGGAAATGGACGCCCTCGTCCTGGATCTCCGACCACTGGTCGATCACCGTGAGCACGAGGAAGCCGAAGATCACCAGCGCCAGGCCGATCTGCAGAGCGAGGCGGACTTTGCGGCTGCGGGGCGGCTTCTTGCCGACCCGCGACCCGGCCTCGCCTACGCGGTGTAGGAATGGTTGGCGGCTCTCCACGTCCGTGCGCACCTTAGTGTTTGGAATAGTCGGAGGATGGGCGAGTTCGAATTGCTGGCAAAGCTGCGTGAGCGTCTACCCGAGGACGGTCCCCAGGTAAAACTCGGCAGCGGCGACGATGCTGCGGTCACCGTCCCCGGCGGCGCCACCGCGACCTCGGTCGACGCGATCATCGAGGGGGTCCATTTCCGCCGCGGCGAGGCCGACCTGCGGACGATCGGGCGCAAGGCGCTGGCGACCGCCCTCTCCGATCTTGCGGCGATGGGCGCCGTAGCCGGCGAGGCCTATGTGGTCTTCGGCGCCCCGCCCGATCTCGGCGAGGAGGACTTCCTCGCCGTTCTCGACGGCCTGCTGGAGCTCGGGGGGCAGACCGGGACGACGCTGGCCGGCGGCGACGTCACCCGGGCGCCCGCCCTGACGCTGGCGGTGACCGTGGTTGGCCACTCTCCGACAGCCGATTCCCTGGTGACGCGCGGCGGGGCCGTGCCTGGGGACCTTCTCGTCCTTACCGGCGAGATCGGGGCCGCAGCCGCCGGCCGCCTCCTGTTCGAGCACCCCGAGCTCGCCGCGGCGGTGCCGGACGCCGTCGCCACGCAGCTGCGCGCCCGCCAGCTCGATCCGGCGCCCCGCCTGCACAGCGGCCGTGCCCTCGCCGGCGCGGGTGCCGGGGCGATGATCGATCTCAGCGATGGCCTCGCCGGCGACGCCGGCCACATCGCCAGTGCGAGCGGGGCCAGCCTGCAGATCGAGGCCGAGTCGCTTCCCCTGGCGGCGGGGGTGGCCGAGGTGGCGGCAGCGGCCGGACGCGACCCGCTCGAGCTCGCCGTCGCCGGCGGCGAGGACTACGAGCTGCTCGCGGCGTTGCCCGCCGGGCGGCTGGCCGAGGCGCTGAGCGCCGTCGCCGCGGCCGGAGAGACGACGTTGACCGAGATCGGCCGCGTCGGAGCGAGAAAAGGCGTCGAGATCAGGCTGCCCGGGGGTGGGCGGTTGGAGGCGAAGGGGTTCGACCATTTGGCTGGGCCGCAGCGTGGATCCCCATCAGCAGCTCGCGAACGCCGCGACGGCTGAGCATCGCGACCGCGACCTGCGCGGGGTCCGGCTTGTAGGAGCCGGCCTCAACCAGAGATTTCAGTTCGTGGGCTTCCATGGCCTTCGCGGTCATTATCGGTCTCGTTACCCAGATCCTTAGTTCTTAGTACTCGCACATGCGTCCAAACTGCGTCGCCGACTACCCTTGAAGCCGTGCCGAACGGATCCGCGCGCATCCTCCTGGTGGACGACGAGCAGTCGATCCAGACCCTGCTCAGCTACCCGTTGCGTAAGGACGGCTACCACGTCACCTCGGCTCTAGACGGCAACGAAGCGCTGCGGCGCTTCGAGGAAGGCCGTTTCGACCTGGTCATCCTCGACCTGATGCTGCCGCAGCTGAACGGGGTCGAAGTCTGCCGCCAGCTGCGCTCACGCAGCCAGGTGCCGATCATCATGCTGACCGCGAAAGGCAGCGAGACCGACAAGGTCGCCGGCCTCGAGGTCGGCGCCGACGACTACATCACCAAGCCGTTCTCGATGCGCGAGTTCCGCAGCCGGGTCAAAGCGGCGCTGCGGCGCTCGCGGATGGGCGGCGAGAGCAGCGACGGCGGCGCGATCGAGTGCGCCGAGCTGACGATCGACTTCGACCGCCGCCTGGTCACCCTGGCCGACGAGGAGGTCAAAGTCACCTACGTCGAGTTCGAGATCCTCGGCGCCCTCGCCCGCTCCCCCGGCCGCGTCCTCACCCGCGAGACGTTGTTGGAGCATGTATGGGGCGACTCCGACTACCGCGACCCGCGCACCGTCGACGTCCACATCCGCCACCTGCGCGAGAAGCTGGAGCGGGACCCGAAGGAGCCCGAGTACCTCTTCACCGTGCGCGGGGTCGGCTACCGCTTCCGGGAGTAACCGCGATGCGAGGGCTCCGGCTCAGCGACCTCGCCAGCCGCATCACCCTGATCTCGATCGCGATCGCGGTCGGCGCCACCGCCGTCGTCTACGTCTACGCGGTCGCGATCGGCGGCTCGGCCAGCGGCGAGGACGCGGTCAAACTGCAGATCCTCACCGGCGGCCTGATCGCGGTGGCGATCGCGACCGCGATCGGCCTCTACTACTCGCGGGCCGCCGCCAGCAACATCCGCAGCCTGCAGGAAGCGGCGCGCAAAGTCGCCGACGGCAATTTCGAAACCTCGATCCCGGTCGCCTCCGCCGGCCAGCTCGGGGACCTCGCCCGCACCTTCAACGAGATGCAGCGGCGCCTGGCCGAGCTCGACAGCGCCCGCAAGCAGTTCATCGCCAACGCCTCGCACGAGCTCCGGACCCCGATCTTCAGCCTCGGCGGCTTCGTCGAGCTGCTCGAAGAGGAGGACCCGAGCCCGGAGGAGCGGGCCGAGTTCGTGCGGACGATGCGCCAGCAGATCGAGCGGTTGACCAAGCTCACCACCGACCTCCTCGACCTCTCACAGCTCGACGCCGGCGCCGTCGTCATGCGGGCCAGCGCCGTCGACCTGACCGCCCTGGCCCGCGAGGTGACGAAGGAGTTCGGCGCCCGCGCCGAACTGCGCGGCTCGCGCCTGCAGCTGCGCACGCCCGAGCAGCCGGCGCTGGCGCTGGGAGACCCGGACAGGGTGCGGCAGATCATCCGTATCCTGCTTGACAACGCCCTCACCCACACTGCCGAGGGCACCGACGTCACCGTGACCACCTATTCCGCCAAAGGCCGCGCCGAGCTGACCGTCTCCGACAGCGGGTCGGGGATCCCCCAGCGCGCACAGAAGCGGATCTTCGAGCGCTTCTACACCGCCGACAAAGCGGGCGGCTCCGGGCTGGGCCTGGCGATCGCCACCGAGCTCGCCCAGCGGATGAAGGGCGAGATCACGATCAGCTCCAGCCGGCGCTACACCGCCTTCACCTTGGATCTGCCGCCAGGACCGCGCGAACCCGCCCCCCAGCGCCCGCTGCGGGTACCGGCGCGGAGCGGCTCGTGAAGCGCGCCGCGCTGGTCCTCCTGTCGCTGCTCTGCCTGGCGCTGGTCGCCGGCTGCGGCTCCGGCGGGGAATCGGAAACGGCGGCCGGCGGCGGGGAATCAGCCCAGGTCACCCGGCCTGCCGGGAAACCGCAGGTGGCGATCGAGGCCTCGAGCCCGGGCTTCGACGCCCGCGAAGTGTTCGAACGGGCTGCGCCGGGCGTAGTCACCATCCGCTCGATCTTCGGCTCGGCCGGTGCCGCCGAAGGCTCGGGCTTCGTCGTCGACGATAGCGGCGAAATCGTCACCAACGCCCATGTCGTCACCGACGAATCGGGCGGCGAGCGCAAGCCCGCAGAACAGGTCTACATCGAGTTCCCGGACCGCAACATCGTGCCGGCGAAGATCGTCGGCTTCGACCCCTTCGCCGACGTCGCCCTGTTGCAGATCAAGCCGGGCGGGCTCGATCTGCACCCGCTGCAGCTGGGCGACGACCGCGACCTCCACGTCGGCCAGCCGGTCGCCGCTATCGGCAACCCGTTCGGCGAGCAGCAGTCGCTGTCGGTCGGCGTGGTCTCGGCCACCGACCGCTCCGTGCAGTCGCTGACCCAGTTCGAAATCGCCGGGGCGATCCAGACCGATGCTTCGATCAACCCGGGCAACTCCGGCGGGCCTCTGCTCGACGCCGGCGCCAGGGTGGTCGGGATCAACCAGCAGATCGAGACCAACTCGGGCGCCAACGACGGCGTCGGGTTCGCGGTCCCGATCTCCGCCGTCAAGCGCTCGCTGGCGCAGCTGCGCGAGGACGGCGAGGTCGAATACGCCTACATCGGCGTCTCCACCCAGCCGCTCTACCCGCAGCTGGCGCGCAAGCTCGGGCTCGACGTCGATTTCGGCGGCCTCGTCTCCGAAGTCGTCGCCGGCGGCCCGGCCGAGGAAGCGGGGATCGAAGGCGGCGACGAAAAGCTCGACTTCCAGGCGGCGCGGTACCGGACCGGCGGCGACGTGATTTTGCAGGTGAACGGGCACGACATCGTCAGCCCCGACGACCTCGCCGAAGTCATCTCGGCCCACCAGCCCGGCGACCAGGTGACGGTGACGATCCTGCGCGACGACAAGCGCGAAGAGATCGAGCTGACGCTGGGCAAGCGGCCCGACAGCCCCTCCGGGGGCTAGCGCCCCGGCGGCGGCTGGACATCATGTCGCCGCCTATCCGTGTAGAACTCTGGCCTTGCTCCAGGAAGTCGCCCTCGGCCACAAGACCCTCACCGACTACACGCACATCGTCGGCAAAGAGCTGACGGAGCAGATCCGCCAGCTCGCCGAGCCCCTGAAAGGGAAGCGGGTGCTGCACGTCAGCGCCACCGCTTTCGGCGGCGGCGTCTCCGAGATCCTCTACACGATGGTGCCGCTGATGCGGGACGTCGGCATCGACGCCCACTGGCACGTGATCTTCGGCAAGGAAGAGTTCTTCAACGCGACCAAGCTCCTCCACAACTCGCTGCAGGGTGCCGAGGAGACGCTGAGCGACGAACAGTGGGAGATCTTCGACGAGATCAACCAGATCAACGCCGAGGGCCTGCAGGGCGAATGGGACGTGATCATCGTCCACGACCCGCAGCCGATCGGGCTGCGCCGCGGCGCCGGCGAGAAGGCAAAGCACTGGATCTGGCGCTGCCACATCGACCTCTCGACGCCGAACCCGGCGCCGATCGAGCGCCTGCTGCCGATGATCGAAGAGTACGACGCAAGCGTCTGGCACCTCGAGGACTACGTCCCCAACGGGATGGGCGACCACCGCGAGGACGTGCGGATCATGCCGCCGGCGATCGACCCGCTCTCGCCGAAGAACATGGCCTTCTCGCCTGAGGACGCGGCCTTCGTCTGCCGCCAGTTCGGGATCGACGTCGACCGGCCGCTGATCACCCAGGTCTCCCGCTTTGACCCGTGGAAGGACCCGATCGGCGTCATCGACGCCTATCGCGAGGTGACCGAGCAGGTACCGGAGGCGCAGCTGGCGATGGTCGGCTCGATGGCCACCGATGACCCCGAGGGAATGGAGTACTTCAACAAGACCTTCGAATACGCCGGCGGCGACGACGACATCAAAATCCTCAGCAACCTCAACAACGTCGGCGCGATCGAGGTCAACGCCTTCCAGTCGCAGTCGGACATCTGCCTGCAGAAGTCGATCCGCGAGGGCTTCGGCCTGACCGTCACCGAGGCGCTCTGGAAGGGGCGGCCGACGGTCGCCGGCAACGTCGGGGGAATCCCGCTGCAGATCGAGGACGGGGTCAGCGGCTTCCTCGTCGACTCGCCCTCACAGTGCGCCGAGCGCTGCCTCGAGATCCTCCGCGACCCCGGCCTGGGCAAGCAGCTCGGCCGCGAGGGCAAGGAGCACGCCCGCCGCATGTTCCTCACCCCCCGCCTGCTGCGCGACTGGCTGCAGCTGCTCGACGACGTCGACGGCTAGCCGTACCCACGTCCAGCACCCCTTAGTCTCTTCGGCGTGAGCTCCTCGCCGCTGATCATCGTCTCGAACCGGGGTCCGCTCCAGTTCGATCGCGACGAGAGCGGCCAGCGCACGGTGCGCCGCGGCGGCGGCGGGCTCGTCACCGCCCTCTCCGGCCTCGTCTCCCACCGCGACGCCCTCTGGATCGCCTCGGCGATGACCGACGAGGACGTCGCCGCCTCCGAAGAGGCCGGCGGCCCGCTTCAGCAGGAGCTCGGCGGGATCGACTACCGGGTGCGGCTGGTCGGCAGCGACCCCGACGCCTACGACCGCTTCTACAACGTGATCGCCAACCCGATCCTCTGGTTCATCCAGCACTACCTCTGGGACATCTCCAACGCGCCGGACATCCGCCAGGAGGAGATCGACGCCTGGGATTACGGCTACCAGGCGGTCAACCGGGACATCGCCGCCGCGGTCCTGAAGGAGATCGAGGGGCAAGAGAACCCGCTGGTGATGCTGCACGACTACCACCTCTACACCGCCCCCGGGATGATCCGCGCCGAGCGTCCCGACGCCTTCCTCCACCACTTCGTCCACATCCCCTGGTCGCAGCCGGACAGCTGGCGGATCCTGCCGACGCGAGTCCGCGGCGCGATCTACGAGGGGATGCTGGCCAACGACATCATCGGCTTCCACACCCACGCCTACTGCATCAACTTCCTCCGCTGCTGCGACGAGCTCCTCGACGGGGTCGAGGTCGACTACCACGCCGCCGAAGTGCGTCACTCGCGGGGGAGGACGATCGCCCGCGCCTACCCGCTCGGGATCGACGCCCAGCGGCTGCAGCGGGCGGCCTCCTCGCCCGAGGTCGCCGAGGCCGAGCGCGAGGTGCTGGAGCGGCGCCGGCGCCACCTGATCATCCGCGTCGACCGCGCCGACCTCTCGAAGAACGTGCTGCGCGGATTCACCGCCTTCGACACCTTCCTCACCCAGCACCCGGAGTTCCGCGAAGAGGTGACCTTCATCGCCCACCTGCAGCCCTCGCGCCAGGACGTGCCCGAGTACGCCGAGTACCTGGAGCGGATCGAGGCGCTGGTCGCCGTCGTCAACCACCGGCACGGGACCACCGACTGGATGCCGATCGACCTGAAGATCTACGAGAACTTCCACGACGCGGTCGCCCGCTACAAGCACTTCGACCTGCTGATGGTCAACTCGCTCTTCGACGGGATGAACCTGGTCGCGAAGGAGGCGCCGGCGGTCAACACCCGCGACGGCGTCCTCATGCTCTCCGAGAACACCGGCTCCCACCATGAGCTCTTCGACTACGTGCTCTCGGTCAACCCCTTCGACATCCAGGAGCAGGCCGACGCGATCTACCGGGCGCTGACGATGGACCCCGAGCAGAAGCACCAGTGGTCCGAGGGCCTGAAGGAGATCATCTTCTCCCGCAACCCGGGCGACTGGGTCGACGACCAGCTGCAGGACATCGAAGCAGCGCGCAAAGAGCGGGCCTGAGGGGGGAGAAACCGGGCGCTGCCACGGCTTAGGCCGGGGTGGGCACGGTGCGCATCCGCTGGAGCGGGGTCGGCAAGATCGCGATCGTCGCGGTAGCGGCGCTGCTCGCCCTGCAAACGCTGCCGGGCCTCCTGCGCCCGCCCCAGCCGCCACCGCTCGGCGAAGACGTAGGCCTCCCCCAGGTCCCCCCACCCACCGAGCCGCCGCCGAAGTTGCGGTTCGAAAGTCCGCCTGTAGAGGACAAAGGAACCACGGGATCGGCGCGGCGGGATGTGATCAGCAGCAGGCCCCGGAAGAAGAGGCCGAAGCCCAAAGTCGAAACCATGCCTGCGCCCGCGGCGCCACCACCGCCTGTCAGCTATGAACCGCCGGCGTCCCCGTTGCCGGTCCCGCCGCCTCCCCCTCCGGCGCCTCCGGGCGACGGCTCGGAGGAGTTCGCGCCGCGCTAGGGCCATCCCGCCGCTATAGTCCTTCGCCGTTTTGCCCGCACCACGTGAATACGAGCTGGTCCTGATGCTGGACCCCCAACTCGACGCCCCGGCGCGCGACGCTCTGGCGCAGGATGCGCGTGGGCAGATCGAGGCCAAAGGCGCTCTCAAGCACGAGAACAGCTGGGGCCTGCGGAAGATGGCCTACGAGATCAACCACCGCACCGAGGCTGATTACCGCTGGCTGCGGTTCGAGGCCCCGAGCGACCTGCTCGACTCGCTCGACCACAACCTGAAGATCGCCGACGGCGTCCTCCGCTTCCGCATCTTCAAGGTCGATCCCGGCGCGCCGGTGATCGTCCCGCCCGCCACCAACGCCGCCCCCGGGCCGCGCGAGCGTGCAGCGACGGGAGCCCGCGAGGATCGCGGCGAAGACGCCGCTCCCGAGCCCGACGACGAGTAACTCCACTCGGCGCGGTCGCTGTTTGCGGAATCCCCCCGGCCGAGGGGGGCGAATAGAGCCGAGCTCCTCCTTAGACTGGGTAACCGATAAGCGAACAGCTAAGGAGTGAGTGCATTGGCAGCTTCGAACGTGAACGTGGTGGTCATCACCGGGAACCTGACCCGGGATCCGGAGCTGCGTCATACCGGTGGCGGGACTGCGGTCTGCGACCTGCGCGTCGCCGTCAACACCAGCCGCAAGGACCAGAGCGGCAACTGGGTCGACAGGGCCAACTACTTCGACGTGGTGGTCTGGGGCGCCCAGGGCGAGAACTGCGCCCAGTACCTCGGCAAAGGGCGACCGGTAGCGGTCGAAGGCCGGCTCGAGTGGAGCGAGTGGGAGGCCAAAGACGGCAGCGGCAAACGCCAAGCCGTGCGGATCATCGCCAACAAGGTCCAGTTCCTCGGCTCCCGCGACGGTGGTGGCGGCGGTGGCAACGGCAACGGTGGCGGTGGCTTCAGCCCGCCGCAGAGCGACGTCCCGGCCGACATGTCCGACTTCAGCGGCGCCCCGGCGGGCGGCGGTGGAGGCGGCCAGGAAGACGACATCCCGTTTTGATCCGCGCTTGACCGGTACCTACAGAGCGCCGCGACGCGGCGCTCTGTAGCATCTCGCGCCGATGGCACGGACTTCTGACAGTTCCTCCCGCACTGCGGGCCGCCGTGGCGGCGGCAGGCGCGGTGCCGACCGGGCGCGGCCGCGTAAATACACGCGGGTCAATTCCGAGGTCGTCGACTACAAGGACCTGAACCTGCTGCGCCGCTTCCTCTCCGACAAGGGGAAGACGCGCGGGCGCCGGGTCACCGGACTTTCCCGCCGCCACCAGCGTCAGCTCTCGGTGGCGGTGAAGCGGGCGCGCGAGATCGCCCTGCTTCCCTACGTCGGAGAGCGCTGATGGCGCAGGCGATCCTGCTGCAGGACGTCGATTCGCTCGGCGAGCGCGGCCACGTCGTCGACGTCTCCCCCGGCTACCTGCGCAACTTCCTGATCCCGCGCAAGCTCGCCCAGCCCGCCACCGCCGGCGCGCTGGAGGAGGCGAAGCGGCGGATGGAGGCGGCCGAGAAGGCCGAGGCCGCCCGCGCTGCCCGTGAATCGGAAGCGGCGGGGCTGCTTTCGAAGACGGTGCTGACGATCCACCAGCGGGCGGGCGAGGACGGCAAGCTGTTCGGTTCCGTCGGCCAGAAGGAGATCGCCGACGCCCTCCGCGAGGCCCGCGACCTGCGGGTCGACAAAAAACAGATCCAGCTCGAGCACCCATTGCGGGAACTCGGCACCTTCATGGTCGAGATCCAGCTCAAAGACGGCACCACCGCCGCCGTCAAGACGATCATCAGCGAGGAGAAGTAGTCCTTCCTCGCCGTCGCAGGGCCGGCTGGGTCCGCTCCGAGCGAGCGACCGTCGGTCTTGCCGGAGTCGCCCTCGCCGCCGCCGGCACCGTCCTGGTCGGCCAGTTCAGCCGTATGTTCGCGCGGCGGGCCGGCGAGGCCCACGACCCCGAAGCGCTGCTCGAATCGGCGCCGGCCGCGGCGGCCGACACGGTGGGCGTCGCCGTCCGCGGATACGAAGAGGCGCCGCGCTACGAAACCGTCCTCTTCAACCTGCTGGCCGGCTTCCTCGGCTCCTTCGCCATGGTCCGCCTCTCGACCTGGGCGATCCGCGACGGCCGCGGCCCCTTCCGCAACGTCAGCATCGGCGGCCGCCACATCCACCACTTCGTCCCAGGCATCCTCCTCGCCTTCAGCTCGGGAACCGCGGCCCTGCTGACCGACAACGACGCGCTCGAGCAGCGGCTGGCGGTCCCGATGGGTGTCGGCATCGGCCTCACCTTCGACGAGAGCGCCCTCCTCCTCGATCTCCGCGACGTGTACTGGAGCCGCGAAGGCCTGCTCAGCGTCCAGCTCAGCCTCGGCGCCACCGCGATCCTCAGCATCGCCATCCTCACCCTGCGGATGCTGCGCCGCGGTGAGGCCCGGCAGGAGCAGGAGGGCTTGATCCCGCCGGCGCACCACCATCAGCTGTCCTTCGGAACTGCCGCATAAAGCTCGCCGAAGCGTGAATTCTTTTTGACGGCTTTTGCACGGAAGCGGGACATGACCCGTGCCCGCCTCTGGTTTGCTTGCAAAGCGCCCCCGGGACCCTGATTCCGCCGCCGGGCAGCCTTTACTGAAGAGCCGATGCCGCAGCCGCCCGCCACCCACGTCCCACCCCAGAACATCGAGGCCGAGGAGTCGGTGCTGGGCGCGATGCTGGTCTCCGAGTCGACGCTGACCCGGGTGATCGACGAGGTGAAGCTGAACCCGCTCGACTTCTACCTCGACAAGCACCGGCTGATCTTCGAAACGGTTCACGACCTCTATGCCGAGTCGAAGCCGGTCGACGAGCTCAGCGTCAGCGAGGCGCTGACCCAGCGCAACCAGATCGAGGAGGCCGGCGGCCGCCACTACGTCTCCGAGCTGACGGCCAAGGTCCCGGCCGCCGCCAACGCCAAGCACTACGCCGAGATCGTCCAGCAGAACTCGCTGCTGCGGCGCCTCCTCACCGCCGGCCAGGAGATCCAGGGCTGGGTCAACGATCGCGACGGCGAACCGAAGGAGCTCTCCGAGCGGGCCGAGAAACTGCTCTTCGAAGTCGCCCACAAAGAGCAGGCGAGCGACTTCAAACTGCTCGGCGACATCCTCCACGACGAGGTCGACCGGCTCGAGAAGCTCTCGACCGGCGAGACCGAAATGACCGGCACCCCCTCCGGCTTCCGCGACGTCGACGCGGTCACCGGCGGCTTCCAGCCCGGCAACCTGATCATCGTCGCCGCCCGCCCGGCGATGGGCAAGAGCGCGCTGGTCGCCAACATCGCCGAAAACGTCGCCGTCAAGCGCGGCCTCCCGGTCGCCTTCTTCTCGCTCGAGATGTCCGAGGTGGAGCTGGCGCAGAGGTTCATCGCCTGCCGGGCGCGGATCTCGGGAGACAAACTGCGCAAGGGCCAGGTCTCCAAACGCGACTGGCCGAAGGTGCTGCGCGCCTGCAACGAGCTGGAAGAGGCGCCGCTGTGGTTCGACGACTCCTCCGACCTCGGCATCCTCGACCTAAGGGCGAAGGCGCGGCGGCTGCACGCCCAGGAACAGGAGCGCGGCGGCCTCGGGATGATCATCCTCGACTACATGCAGCTGATGCGCTCCGACGACCACCGCGCGAACCGGGTCGAGCAGGTGGGCCAGATCAGCCGCGGCCTGAAGATCCTCGCCCGCGAGCTGGAGGTGCCGGTGGTGGCGATCTCGCAGCTCTCGCGCGCCCCCGAGCAGCGGACGCCGCCGAAGCCGCAGCTCTCCGACCTGCGCGAGTCCGGCCAGATCGAGCAGGACGCCGACGTCGTCGCCTTCCTCTACCGCGAGGACTACTACCGCGACCCCGAAGAGGAGCCCGACGGCCTCGCCGACCTGATCATCGCCAAGCATAGGAACGGCCCGATCGGGACCAGGAAGCTGGTCTTCCTCGACCGCTATCCCAAATTCGCCGACCACGCCCACGCCGAACCGCCGATCGAGCAGCCGGCCGGGGAAGCGCCGCCGTTCGAGGACGCCGCCGCGGCCGGCCCTGACTTCTGATGCCGGCGATCGCCCGTTCCGAGCCCTTCCGCGAAGCGGCCTGCCCGCTCGGTGTCTGCGACGGCTCCGGCTGGATCCTCGGGCCCGAAGACGTCGCCCGCCCGTGCGAGTGCCGCGGCGAGCGGCTCAGCAAGGGCCGCAGCCGCGGCATCGCCTCGGCGATCCCGGCCCGCTACCGCGGCGTCTCCTTCGACCGCCCGCCGATCTCCGACATGGCCCGGGACATGACCACCCGCCACGTCGTCCAGGCGGCCCGCGACTACGTCGAGAACCTGGACGAGAACTTGGCCGCGGGCCGCGGGATGTGGTTCATGGGCGGCACCGGCACCGGCAAGACGACGCTGGGGATGCTGATCGCCGGCGAAGCGCTGAAGCAGGGCAAGACCGTCGGCATCTACTTCACCCCGAAGCTGCTGACCCGGATCCGCCAGACCTACCAGGAAGCCGAGAACGAGAACGCCTACGGCCAGTTCTTCGACCGGGTCACCTCGGTCGACCTCCTCTACATCGACGACCTCGGCTCCGAGCGCCACACCGACTGGGTCGTCGAGCAGCTCTACGCGGTAATCAACGAGCGCTACGAGAACCAGCGGCCGATGCTCGTCACCAGCAACGCCGAAGGCGACGTCGACCAGGGCCAGCAGCAGCTGGAGAGCCAGATCGGCAGGCGAACCGTCTCCCGCTTGATCGAGATCTGCGAAACCCCGCTGCCGCTGTTCGGCTCAGACCACCGCTACCACTAGCCGCTCGCAGGGCGCAGCCCCTCCGCCGCCGCGGACCGTCACAATCCCCGGCGGCATGCCAGGAGTGGTGATAGTCGGCGCCCAGTGGGGCGACGAGGGCAAGGGCAAGGTCGTCGACCTGCTCGCCGAGCGGGCTACCACGATCGTGCGCTTCCAGGGCGGCAACAACGCCGGCCACACGATCGTCCGCGACGGCGAGGAGTTCAAGTTCCATCTCATCCCCTCGGGGATCCTGCACGAAGACAAGACCTGCGTGATCGGCAACGGCGTCGTCGTTGACCCCCGCGTCCTCCTGCACGAGATCGACAACCTGAAACGGGCGGGGATCAGCGTTAACAACCTCCGCATCTCCGCCAACGCCCACCTGATCATGCCCTACCACGTGCTGCTCGACACGGCCGGCGAGACGAAGCTGGGCAAGCTCTCGATCGGGACCACGAGGCGCGGCATCGGCCCCTGTTACGCCGACAAGGCGCTGCGGCTGGGGATCCGGGTGCAGGACCTGCTCGACGAGAAGATCCTGCGGACGAAGATCCGCGCCGCGCTCGAGCCCAAGCAGCAGGCGCTGCGGGAGCTCTCGGTCCAGCGACGCAAGCAGCTGAAGGAGGCCGGCGAGGACGCGAAGCCGAGCGAGGGGATCAGCGGGGTTCCTGATCCGCGGCTCGACCTGCACGCGATGGTCGAGGAACACATCAACTTCGGACACCGGCTCGAGCCCCATATCGCCGACACCGCCCGCCTCTGCTGGGAGGCACTCGACGAGGACGAGACGGTGATCTTCGAGGGGGCGCAGGCGACCCTGCTCGACCTCGACCACGGCACCTATCCCTTCGTCACCTCGTCCAACCCGATCGCCGGCGCGGCCTGCGTCGGCGCCGGGGTCGGCCCTAAGGACATCGACGAGGTCTGGGGGATCGCCAAGGCCTACGCGACGCGGGTCGGCGCCGGACCCTTCCCAACCGAGCTCTTCGACGAGGTCGGCGAGCAGATGCTGCAGCGCGGACACGAGTTCGGGACGACCACCGGGCGGCGGCGTCGCTGCGGCTGGATGGACCTCGTCGCGCTCCGCTACGCGGTGCGGATCAACCGCATGGACGCGCTCGCGATCACCAAGCTCGACGTCCTCAGCGGCATCGGGCCGCTGCGCCTCGCGGTCCGCTACCGCTCGAAGGAAGGGGCTGTTCTCGACACCTTCCCCTATCACCAGTCGATCCTCCACTCGGCGACGCCGGAGTACGAGGAGCTGCCGGGCTTCGATCTCGACCTCACCTCTTGCCGACAGGCAGACGACCTGCCGCAGGAGGCGCTGGACTACCTCGGGTTCATCTCCGAGTTCGTCGGCGTGCCCGTCCGGCTCGTCGGCGTCGGGCCCGACCGCGAGCAGGTCATCTGGCTCGAGCGCCAGCAGCCCGCGGACATTTAGATAAAGATTCCACACCGGTTTCCCGACTCGTCTACAGTGGAGTTCGTGCCCTCCACTAGACGCTCCGCAAAGTTAAGCGAGCGGCTGCCCCGGGGAAGACACGGATTGCCGAGGGAGGCGGTGACCGAGTCCCAGCGCAACCGTATCCATCAGGCGATGGTCAAGGTCGTCTCCGAGCGTGGCTATCCGGAAACCCGCGTCGTCGACGTGATCGGGGTCGCCGGCGTCTCCCGCAAGACCTTCTACGAACTCTTCGACAGCAAGGAGGACTGCTTCCTCGCCGCCTACGACGTCCTCCTCGAAAACCTCCTCGGAGAGGCGACGAACGCCTTCGAGTCGAACGCCGACGCCACCTGGGCCGAACGCGTCTGCGCAGCCCTCGAGCTGCTCCTGGAGCACCTCTCGCGCCATCCCGATGAGGCGCGCTTCGCGATCGTCGAGGTGCTGGCGGCGGGGCCGAAGGCGCTCGCACGGCGCGACGCCGCCCTGCGGCAGTTCACCGGCTTCCTCGAGTCGGGGCGCTCGCAGACTACGGTGGACCTGCCGGGCATCACCTCGGTGGCGGTCGCCGGCGGCGTCAACGAGCTCCTCTACAGCGAGATCCTCCACGGCGCTGTCACCCGCCTTCCCAGCCGCCTTCCCGACCTGATGTTCTGGATCACGCTGCCTTTTCTCGGAGCGGAGGGCGCTGCCGCCGAGCGCGAGCGCGTCCGGCTCGCGAAGCTGCGCTCGTAGCGAGCAGCAAGCGCCGCTCCATTCGGCGGATCGGTGTGTTTACGAATAGGGCGGGGGTGGTAGGTTGACCCGCTGGAGACGTTTAAAGAAAGTTTCGACGGCATCGGACCCGGGACGGGCAGGCCGCAAAGGAGAGATATAGGGATATGCGCAAGTACCTGATGTTGACGATGGCCATTGCGGCGCTGATTGCCGTCAGCGTGGCGGGCATCGCCACCGGGGCCAATAAACCGACGGTGGTCGAAGCCGGCAATCTCGTATTCACCTTCAACGGCGGGTTCAGCCCCAGCAAGCTGCCGAAGAAGAAGCTTGCCCCGATCACGCTCACCGCGGAAGGCAAGATCGCGACCAAGGACGGCACCCATCCGCCGGCCCTGAAAGAAACGATCGTCGAAACGGACAAGAACGGCGCCATCAACGTCAAGGGCCTGCCGGTCTGCAAGTCGGGCCAGCTGCAGTCGCGGGACACCTCCGCGGCCCGCAAGGCCTGCCCGAAGGCGATCATCGGCACCGGAAAGACCACCGTCGAGGTCCAGTTCCCGGAACAGAAACCGATCGACGTCAATTCTGAACTCCTCGTCTTCAACGGCGGGTTCAGCGGCGGCACCACGACCCTCTACATCCACGCCTACTTCTCGGCGCCGGTGACCGGAGCGATCGTGACCACGCTGAAAATCAAGAAAGTCCACAACGGCCGCTACGGCCTCAAAACCGTCGCCACGATTCCGAAAATCGCCGGCGGCAGTGGTTCGGTCAAGTCGTTCAACCTGAAGATCAATAAAAAGGGCGTGCTGACGGCGAAATGCCCCGACGGCAAGCTCCAGGCGAAAGCCACCGCCAAGTTCTCTGACGGGACGCAGGCGGGCCCGGCGACCATCCTCCGGACCTGCACCGGCACCTGAGGAAAGCCCACGCCGTCCTCCGGGACGGAACGGCATCGAAAGGGCGGCCTCCGGGCCGCCCTTTCTCGTTGCCGCGGGTGACGGCGGGGCGAGATCGACGGCTCGTGCTTGCGCCTCGCTAAAGGTCGTAGTACAAATAGGCGTGCTCGATTAAATCCAGTTGTCTAGATTGGCGGGCTATGTCTCTTGGCGGCGACAGCCTCTCGGCTGCGGTCCAGAACGCGAAGGAGCACGACTTGCGGCCTCTCGCCGAGGAGAGCGCGGAGACCCTGAACCTCGATTCCGAGAAGCTGGCGGAACTCGAGACCTATCTCCACGCCGCCTGGTTCTTCGGCGTCCGCACCGGCCACGCAGTGATGATCGAGACGAAGATGGGCCAGACCGACCCGGAACCGATCATCCTCAGCATGCAGGGGGAGTTCCAGAACCTGATGGAACGCCTCGCCGAGGATCTCGACACGACCGTCGGCACCACCCTGGCCGCCTGGAACTACCTCGGGCAGGCCTGGGTCGCCGGCGCCCGCTTTTGGGAAGTCGAGATCGCGGCCCGGCTGATCGAATCCCAGACCGGGGGCTTCGACGAGGTGCTGCGGCGTCTGAGATAAAAAAAAAGACGCGCGACCCGAGGGCCGCGCGTCTTCAAATCGATCCTCCGAATCTGCCTACGGGTAGACGAGACTCTCGGGCGCGATTTCCATGTCCGTGTTCTGGACGGTTGTATTGGTCCCAGCCGGAGCCGGAAGACCCGACTGCGAGTTGACCAGACCGTTGATGCTGATCGGGATGAATCCGAACAGCGTCAGCACGCAACCGCTCGCTCCGGGAGCTGCGAACGAGTTGTCGACGAAGATGCCATCTTTGAATGTAGTTACCCCATTGGCATGTTCTTCGAAGCTCTGGAACGGCTGCCCTTCGATCGGCGTGTTGGGCGGCGGCGGGCTGGTAACACCCTGCGTCAATTCCAGTTTGATCGGGTTGCTGACGGAACCGACGTAGCAGTTGTTCCCGAGAGCCGGATTGATCAGGTGCACTTTGATCGGCAGAGTGAACTTTTCGGCGATCACAGGCTGACCCGCCAGTTCGGTCACCGCGTAGAGCTGCAGTGCTTCGATGCTGAGGAAGTTGACAAGCCAATCGAGGCCCGTCAAACCGATGACTCCACCGGGAACCAGCTGTTTGGCCGGCAACAGACCACCTTTGGAGGTGGCGCTGAACCCCTGGAATTCTCCGTTGACTCCACCGCTGAGAATGATCGGTTTCGAGATCGGCACGTTTTTGTTGCCCATCTTGAAGTGACCGCTCTTGATGATGGCTCGGAGACACCCGGTGATCGCCGGATTTTCGGTCGAGCTCGGACACCCGGCGAACTGTTCATAGCCGGGGTTCGGAGTGGCTGCCGATGCGATCGGAGCGGCCATGGCGATTGCCGCCATTGCCGCAACCGCCGTCATCAGCAAGCTGCGTAGATGCATATTCATATCCCTCCCAATTGACTGGTAGACACAAAAGGGGTTCAAAAAACCCCGGTGTTAACCTATCTGATTAACGAGAGGAAAGTCAATCAATTGGGGGTAGTTGGCACTCAGGCGCCAGCGCAGGTCTTGAAGCCGAAAGCCTGAGCCGCTTCTTCTGACTTCGTGAAGGCTCCGGGCGTGATCAGGAGGGTCCCCGGTTCTTGTTCCGCGATTTCCAGGCCTTTTTCGAGTTCTTTCACATAGGCCTTTGCCTTGGCCGCTTCCTTGCTCGGAGGAGGAAGTTGGGACAGTTCTTGGATCTGTTCTTCCATAGGCGGGAGCGCGGCGAAGGAGATCATCTTTTCCGTCGCGGCCTGCCCGGATCCGAGCTTGGTGTTTTCTTTTTGGAACTTCGTCAGCAAGGCGCGCTGGCGGCCCTCGGTTTTCGCGCAGATCTGATCGGCCTGCTTCACGTATTCGGCCTTGGTCAGGGTGCTCGCTTCAGTGGTGTCGCTTCCCCCGCCGCAGCCGGCCAGGCCGATCGCGAAGGCAAGAAGGAGAGCAAGCATTGCCCCTGCAGCTTGTAGACGCCCCGAAAACATTGATTAATGGAAAGCTATCACACTAAGAACTAGCGTGTATGCGGGCTAACCGCGCTTCCCCCCGCCGCCTTTGCGCCCCTTCTTCCCCTTCCCGCAAGACGTCTTCAGCACCGGTTCGCTCTTCTGCGTGCGGCCGTTCTGGGCCTCGAGCACGAGCTTGGAGCGCAGCTTGCCGCCGCAGAGGCTGCGGTTGTTGACCAGGA